>ONZU01000002.1_pt1 | contig 364555 bp, 310 predicted proteins | sample 1671161 | NCBI WGS metagenome assembly ONZU01 (sample SAMN06348128, study PRJEB24527) | human gut metagenome | biome: human gut; feature: ankylosing spondylitis patient; material: feces | host: Homo sapiens | place: China | collected 2015-10
ACCCCCATATAGGACTTTTATATTTCATTGTCCTATATGAGGGTAGCATATCACAACTAAGCGGTTATTTTTTAATCCTTATTTGTAAAGGCTAAGCCGTCTATCGGTAGTGCCTTTTTATATATTCATATTACTCTATTTCTATATTTATGTCAAATTTATATTGAAAATCTGTTTTACAACAAAAACATTTAGACAGTGACAACACCAAAATGTTATAATAAAAGCACATATTATAATGGTAATAATGGGGAGGGAGAAAACATGGACAGAGAAGTAGACGCAATGGGCTACGGGATTTGTATATTTTCCGCAGATACCGTACAGGACTTTTTGAAACGTGAAAAAATCCGGAAAAGAAAGCTGTTAAGTCTTTTACAAAAGGATAAAGAACTTTATTTGTCTACGCAGAAAGAGGGCATTTTAATTGCGTTAGTAGGAATTAATGCGTATAATTACGCAATCCGGCTTGAAGGACGGGACGAGCCGTTTGACGACCGGTGGGTGCAGAAAAAAACATTAAAAAAATTATGTGGTGCGATGATGATACTATAAAACCGTATTTTATAAAAGCAGGCAGGAATATAGCATATGGAAATTTAAAAAGACAGCTGCAAAGCCCCTGTTTCTGTGGGTTTGCAGAAAAAATAAAAAAATCTCAAAAAAAGTTGAAAAAAGTGCTTGACATTTACGCGATTATCGTATTATAATAACCAAGTCAGTTCACGAGAGAACAAAAACAACACAGCGCAAGCGGGTGCAGCGATTGTTCATCATGAATTTGAATATGGGATCTTAGCTCAGCTGGGAGAGCATCTGCCTTACAAGCAGAGGGTCATAGGTTCGAGCCCTATAGGTCCCATACATGAAAAGAATATGGCGAGATAGCTCAGTTGGCTAGAGCACACGGTTCATACCCGTGGTGTCGGGAGTTCGAGTCTCCCTCTCGCTACTACATGGACACCTTGAACAGAGGTGTCTTTTTTGCATATACAGGGAGAATACCGTAAAACACTGCCAAAGCGGAAATATTTTCACTTGTACAATTCATAGAATAATGGTATTCTTTTACGGGAAAATAAAATGATAGAAGTCAGAAAGGAGAATGAAAATGCGCGTTGGAATGGGGTATGATGTACACAGACTGGTGGAAGACAGAAAGCTGATTATAGGCGGAGTGGAAATTCCGTATGAAAAAGGTCTGCTGGGACATTCTGATGCGGATGTCCTGCTTCATGCGATTATGGACGCACTGCTCGGTGCGGCGGCGCTTGGAGATATTGGAAAGCATTTTCCGGACAACGATGACAGATATAAAGGCATTTCCAGTCTGGAACTGTTAAGACAGGTTGGAAAGCTTTTAGATGAAAAGAATTATGTCATTGAAAATATTGATGCAACGATTATTGCGCAGAAGCCGAAAATGCGCCCGTATATCGATGAAATGCGCAAAAATATTGCAGACACCTTAAAGCTTGACATCGACCGTGTCAATGTAAAGGCAACGACCGAGGAAGGACTTGGCTTTACCGGTACGGGAGAGGGCATTTCTTCCCAGGCGGTTTGCAGCTTAAATGACGTGACTAATTATATCTATGGCGATTCGGATATGACAAATTGTTGTGGCGGATGTGGCGGTTGTTCCGTAAAATAAAGTAACAGCAATCAGACATTGAGGAGTAGACATGGAGTTTTTTAAATATGTAAAACAGGAAATTGCGGTCATAAAGGACAGGGACCCGGCAATAAAATCAACGATGGAAGTGTTTTTATATCCGAGTTTTCATGCAATTTTAAAATATCGCAAGGCGCATAAACTGTACCTGAAAAAGCACTATTACCGCGCACGCCGCATTTCGCAGAAAACGGCAAGAAAGACCGGTATCGAGATTCATCCGGGTGCCCAGATTGGTGAAGGCCTGTTTATCGACCACGGACATGGTGTGGTTATTGGTGAAACAGCCATTATCGGGGATAATGTAACACTGTATCAGGGTGTAACACTTGGCGGAACCGGAAAAGAAAGCGGAAAGCGCCACCCGACAGTGGGGAATAACGTATTAATCGGTGCGGGAGCAAAGGTGCTTGGTTCATTTACAATCGGAGATAACTGTAAAATCGGCGCCGGTTCGGTTGTTCTTGAAAATGTGCCGCCGAATTCAACGGTTGTCGGTGTACCGGGTAAAATCGTCATTCAAAATGATGTACGTGTCAATGACGATTTAGACCAGGTGCATCTGCCGGACCCGGTACAGACGGAAATGGACGATTTAAAGAGTGAAAATGCGCGCCTTCGGGTACGTCTTGATAAATTAGAGAAGGCATTGGAAAGTGTGACCAATCCATAAATTTAAGATTGTTCACACAACTATTTGTGCCGTAGACGCCACAAATAGATTTATCGCAGGGTTGAATGGAATTCAGCCCGCGTACCGCCGACACAAAGCGTCTACGGAAAAGAGGAGCAATAATGAAAATTTATAATACACTGACAAGAAAAAAAGAAGAATTTCAGCCGCTTGAAGAAGGCAAGGTAAAGATGTATGTCTGCGGACCGACCGTATACAACCTGATTCATATCGGAAATGCAAGACCGATGATCTGCTTTGATACGGTAAGAAGATATCTGGAATATAAGGGGTATGATGTCAATTACGTATCCAACTTTACGGATGTGGATGATAAGATTATTAAAAAGGCCAATGAAGAAGGTGTATCTGCCGAAGAAATTTCACAGCGTTATATCGCAGAGTGCAAAAAGGATATGGAAGGCATGAATATCAAGCCTGCCACAACACATCCGCTTGCAACACAGGAAATCGGCGGCATGATTGACATGATTCAGACATTGATTGACAAAGGCTATGCCTACAATGTCAACGGTACGGTTTATTACCGCACTAGAAAGTTTGAGGGCTACGGAAAGCTTTCAAAGAAGAATATTGATGATCTGGAAGCCGGACACAGAGATATCAAGGTTGCCGGAGAATCCGAAAAGGAAGACCCGTTAGACTTCGTATTGTGGAAGCCGAAAAAAGAAGGCGAGCCTTACTGGGAATCACCGTGGAGTGAGGGAAGACCGGGCTGGCATATTGAGTGTTCTGTCATGTCTAAGAAGTATCTGGCAGACGAGATTGATATTCATGCGGGCGGAGAGGATTTGATTTTTCCACACCATGAAAATGAAATTGCCCAGTCAGAAGCTGCAAACGGCGTACCATTTGCAAAATACTGGATGCATAACGCATTTTTAAATATTGACAATAAGAAGATGTCCAAATCCCTCGGTAACTTCTTTACCGTAAGAGATATCAGCAAAGAATATGATTTACAGGTACTGCGTTTCTTTATGTTAAGCGCACATTACAGAAATCCGATTAATTTCAGCCATGACCTGATGGAATCTGCAAAGAACGGTCTGGATAGAATCGTGACGGCAGTCGGCAATCTGACACACCTTGCGGAAAATGCACAGGCAGGTGCAATGACAGATGAAGAAAAGGCGCTGCTTGAAAAGACTGCGGAAATGACGGCGAAATTTGAAGCAGCAATGGAAGATGATTTTAATACGGCAGATGCGATTGCAGCTGTATTTGAACTTGTTAAATTTGCAAATTCTAATTCATCGGCAGGTAATACCGCAGAATATCTCAATGCGTTAAAGGCAAAGATTACAGCTTTGACAGATGTACTGGGACTTATAACGGAAAAAGAAGCGGAGATGTTAGATGAAGAAATCGAAAATCTGATTGCACAGCGTCAGCAGGCAAGAAAAGACAGAGATTTTGCAAAAGCAGATGAAATCAGGGATACTCTTTTAGCAAAGGGCATTGTGTTAGAAGATACAAGAGAAGGCGTAAGATGGAAAAGAGCTTAAATTTTGAAGAAAATCTGACACGGAATATCTGGAAGAATTTAGAGCTTGCACAGGTAGAACCACGGCAGTTATCACCCCTGGTGCTTGCCTATATCGGCGACAGCATTTACGACCTTGTGATTCGCACCTATTTAATCAGCCTTGGCAACATGCCGGTCAACAAAATCAACCGGCATGCGTGCAGGCTGGTCAAGGCGGAAACGCAGTCTAAACTGATTGGCATCCTTGAAGAACAGCTGACGGAAAATGAATTGTCAGTCTATAAAAGGGGCAGAAATGCAAAGTCGTATACTTCTGCCAAAAACGCGACAATCGGTGATTACAGACGTGCAACCGGTTTTGAAGCCTTAATGGGATATCTGTATCTGGACGGGCAGTACGACCGCCTGACAAAGCTGGTACATACAGGTCTAGAGGCAATCGGGGAATGGGAACACCATAGAATGGAGAAAAAATGAGATATAAAGAATTTATTATAGAGGGCAGAAATGCCGTGCTGGAGGCATTCCGCGCAGGAAAGACCATTGACAAGCTGTTTGTGTTAGACGGCTGTCAGGACGGTCCTGTAAAAAGTATTTTGCGGGAAGCCAAAAAGACGGATACCATTATCAATTTTGTGGATAAAGAACGGCTGGACAGACTGGCAAACAGCGGACATCACCAGGGCGTTGTTGCGCAGGCGGCAGCATATGAATATGCGGAAGTCGAAGATATTTTAAATGCAGCAAAGGAAAAGGGCGAAGCCCCTTTTATTTTTATTCTGGACGAGATTGAAGACCCGCACAATCTGGGGGCAATTATCCGTACTGCAAACCTTTGCGGGGCACACGGTGTTATTATTCCGAAGCGCCGTGCCGTGGGACTTACGGCGACCGTAGCAAAAACCTCTGCCGGAGCGGTTAACTATACACCTGTGGCAAAAGTAACCAACATTGCAAAGACCATTGAAGAACTGAAAAAAGAAGGCATGTGGTTTGTGTGTGCCGATATGGACGGACAGACGATGTATGATTTAAACCTTACAGGACCGATTGGACTGGTTATCGGTAATGAAGGTGCGGGAGTGAGCCGTCTTGTAAAAGAAAAATGTGATTTTACGGCATCAATTCCGATGAAGGGCGATATTGATTCGCTGAATGCTTCCGTAGCGGCAGGTGTGCTGGCATATGAGATTGTGCGCCAGCGTTTAAAGGCATAGGTAAAACAGATACTGGCGGAAAAGGTGTAAGCGGATAAAGTCGGATGCCGCTCTGTGTGAAAACGCTTAAATAAAGCGTATTGGGGAGAATAAAACATGGATTTGAAACAGTGCAGTGATGAAGAATTGATTGTACGGTACCGCGATGGAGATACAGATGCAATGGATTTTATATTTGAACGGTATAAACATCTGGTACGTAAAAAAGCAAAAGCCATGTTTTTAGCCGGCGGTGATAATGACGATTTGATTCAGGAAGGCATGATTGGGCTATATAAGGCAATCCGGGATTATAATACAGACCGGGAGGCTTCTTTTGCGACCTTTGCAAGTATGTGCATCAATCGTCAGATGATTACGGCGGTGGCGGCATCAAACCGTAAAAAAAATATGCCGCTGAATACCTATGTTTCATATGATATGCCGGCCGGCGGTGATGAAGACAGTGATATGCGTCTTGTTGATATTCTGCAGTCGCAGACAGAGCTAAATCCTGAAAAACTGCTGATAGACAAAGAACATAACCGGGACTTAAAGAGCCGTTTAAAAGAAGTACTGAGTACCTTTGAACAGCAGGTGCTGACTTATTATCTGGAAGGAATGGACTATACAGCAATTGCAAAAAAAATGCAGAAGCCGCCGAAGTCAGTTGATAATGCCCTGCAACGGATACGCAGTAAAGCGGCCCGTCTGACTTTAGAAAATTAAGTGATTGATGTTTAGCGGAAAAAGTAATATGCTGTTTATGGATAAAAAGGATTGTATGGCAGTGACGGATTTATAGGAAAATTAAGTGCAACGTGATACTGAATGACTGCGCCGCAGGCATCGCAGCAGTTCAGTCTTAAAGGCTGTTAAGCAGGGAAATGTCTGCAGAATGGAGTTTACTATGAAAAAATGTTTGAAAAGGGTTATGGCACTTTTTATGACCTCATCACTACTGTTATCAGGGTGTGGTGCAGCAGAAAGTGCAGACGACCGGAAACAGGAAACAGAAGGTACAGAAACGGTAGAGCTTACGGTATGGGGAGAAAAAGATAATACAGCAACGCTTACAAAGATGATAGACAGTTTTAAAGAACAGTATAAGGGACAGGCGGATTTTAATATCACACTTGAAACACAGGCGGATTCAGGGGTAAGAGATGTGATGCTTACAGATGTCCACGGCGGGGCAGATGTATTTTCGTTCCCGGACGACCAGCTTATATCGCTTGTTGCAGGCGGGGTGCTGGTTCCGGTTCCTAATGCAGAAGAAGTGTCGGCAGAGAATATAAAAGAGTCAGTGGATGCTGCAACTCTTAATGGAAAATTATACGGATATCCAATGACGGCAGACAATGGATATTTTATGTATTATAATAAGGACTATTTTACGGAGGAGGATGTAAAGTCGTTGGATAAAATGCTTTCCGTAGCACAGGCAGCGGGAAAGAAAGTGGCGATGGAATTTAATTCGGGCTGGTATCTGTATTCTTTTTTGGTAATACGGGTCTGAAACTGTCATTGAATGAAGACGGAGTGACAAATGCCTGTAACTGGAATGATACATCCGGTGATATAAGAGGTGTTGATATAGAAGAGGCGTTAAAAAGGATTACATCAAATGCCGGTTTTTTAAGCTGCCCGAATGGGGAAATTGCGGACAAGATGAAATCGGGAGAAGTAATAGCCGGTATCAGCGGTGTATGGGATGTTATGAATGCAAAAGAAGCGTGGGGAGCTGACTATGGAGCATGTAAACTGCCAGCTTATACATGCGCCGGAAGAGAAGTGCAGATGGCTTCATTTACGGGATATAAAATGATGGGTGTCAATGCCTATTCCAAAAATAAAGACTGGGCATGCAAGCTTGCAGACTGGATGACAAATGAAGAAAATCAGAAAATACGTTTTACAGAGCGTAATCAGGGACCGTCAAATATTAATGCAGCTGCTTCACCGGATATTAAAAAGGTAGCAGCAATACAGGCTGTAATTGACCAGTCAAAGTATGGTACACTCCAGAGGGTTGGAAATAGCTACTGGGATGCCTGTAAATCGTTTGCAGATACGATTCTTAGCGGAAACACAGGTGGTCTTTCGGAACAGGAGCTTATGGATGTGCTTGTAGACGGGATTACGGCGTCAACGGTAAAATAATAACCGGAAAAGCTGTTTTGGGATTACGCATAAGAAAAGAGGGTTTATATGAATAAAAAAAGAACAAGCCTGAAGGCGCTGATACTGGTGCCGGTATTTATATTAGGAATATTATCTGTACTGTCAAATGTTATGGCAGTTAATAATATAAGAAAGGTAAATCGGAATGCTTCACGTATTGCAGATGATTGCATGAACAGCATTTCCGAGCTTTCTGCCATTGAGAACGAAACACAGTCTATACATAAGCTGGGTTTGTCCCATATTATAGCAACGGACCTCAATACAATGATTTCCATTGTTGAAGAAATGCAGACAGAACAGGAAACGTTAGAGCAGGAGCTTGAAGATTACAGAAAATATGTAGAGCCGGAGGATGAAAGCTCCTATGAAACGGTTGTATCCAATTATGAGACGATGAAGTATGAGCTTGGTAATCTGATGGCATACAGTGCACTTGGAAAAAATACCGAGGCTTATGCACTGGCAAATGGAGCTGTCAGTGAAAGCAGCATGGCAATTCAAAATGAAATTAATGTCATGAAGGAGCATGCGAACACTGCGGCATCTGATGCGCGAGAAAAACTATCGGATGTTTATCTGGGTGCATTAGTAAGCAATGGCATAATTATTGCTATTAGTGTCACGCTTCTTATGGTGGCGTTATACTGTGTAATACGTTTTGTGATTAAACCGATTCTTGCCACGAATAAGGACATCAGGGACATTATCAGCGGAATTGATAAAGGTGAAGGAGATCTGACCAGGAGAGTCGCTGTTTTGTCAAATGATGAAATTGCTGATCTTGGAAATGGTATTAATCTGTTTATGGATAAACTCCAGCAGATACTAAAGATGATTATCGAGAACACGAATCATATGGAGAATGTGGTACGTGAGGTAGGAGAAAGTGTTGCAACGTCAAATGACAGTGCAACAGATTTATCGGCGATGACAGAAGAGCTGTCAGCAACCATGCAGGATGTAGGACATTCGGTCAGTGTTATTAATAATAATACTGAAAATGTACGCGGTGATGTTGAGATGATAGCACACAAGTCCGGTGAAATTAACGAATTCTCAAAAGAGATGAAGGCCAATGCGGATAAGATGGAGAGTGATGCAAGAAATAATATGGATAAAACCAATGAAACCATTGGAATTATATTAGAGGGACTTGGAAAGGCGATTGAAGACAGCCACAGTGTAGGACAGGTAACCAGCCTGACGGATGAAATTTTAAATATATCAAGCCAGACCAACCTGCTTGCATTAAATGCGAGCATTGAAGCAGCGAGAGCCGGCGAGGCAGGAAAAGGTTTTGCAGTTGTAGCGGATGAAATCCGCGGTCTGGCGGATTCAAGCCGTGAAACGGCAAACAGAATCCAGCAGATAAATTCCGTTGTTGTAGCAGCTGTCAATAATCTTTCGGATAATGCCAATGAGCTTGTGGGTTATATACAAAATGCCATATTACCGGAATTCGAAGCATTTGTAGAAAGCGGTGTAAAATATAGGGATAATGCATCCTACATTGAAAATGCAATGCAGGAATTTACGGCAAAGACAGATATGTTAAAGAAAAATATCGATGAAATTGCATTGTCTATCAGTGCCATTACAACAGCAGTGGACGAAGGCGCAGAAGGAATTAATGGAGCTGCAAAAAGCACGCAGAATCTGGTTGAAGATATCGTAAATATCAGTGACAAAATGAATGAAAATAAAGTAATTGCACAGACATTGCAGAAAAGTACACATGTCTTTGCAAACTTCTAAAAAGAGTGTTCTCTGCGGTAATAGTCTTCTACAGGAAGTTTTATCGCAGAGAAAATAAAAAGTTGACTTGACAAATAAAGCGAGGTATAATATTATAGTTCTTGCGTAGAACGCAGGCTGTTGTAGCTCAGTGGCAGAGCACTTCATTGGTAATGAAGAGGTCGGGGGTCCGACTCCCCTCAACAGCTTTATAAAAAGAAAGAAAGACATTGAGCGGATTTTACAAAGTAGTCTGTTCAATGTCTTTTTGTATATTATTTTTGTATTTTATATGAAATAACCGTTGCCTGTACTCCTATAGATGTGGTATTATAACAACGTGTGGTTTTTGGGGAAAACAAAATTTTCCTACAGGCACGATGAATACGTTTTATGCAGGCTGGTAAGAATCAGCGGAATGGAGGAAACTATGGTAAAAGCTATTGTTGGCGCGAACTGGGGTGACGAAGGTAAGGGTAAGATTACAGATATGCTTGCTGAGGAGTCAGATATTATCGTAAGATTCCAGGGAGGAAGCAACGCAGGACATACAATTATTAACGATTATGGTAAGTTTGCACTGCATTTGCTGCCATCAGGTGTTTTCTATAATCATACAACAAGTATTATCGGCAACGGTGTTGCTTTAAATATACCTTATCTGGTAAACGAATTAAAAAGTCTTACAGACAGAAATGTTCCGATGCCTAAGATTTTAGTGTCAGACAGAGCACAGATTCTTATGCCGTACCATGTGGATTTTGATACCTATGAAGAAGCAAGACTTGCAGGAAAGTCTTTCGGTTCTACAAAATCCGGTATTGCACCATTCTATTCAGATAAATACGCGAAAATCGGTTTTCAGGTGAGCGAGCTTTTTGAAGAAAAAGACAAGCTGATGGAAAAAATTGAAAATGTCGTAACTTTAAAAAATGTGATGTTAGAGCATCTTTATCATAAGCCGTTACTTAACGCGGAAGATATTTACAATACATTAATGGAATATAAAGAAATGATTAAGCCGTATGTAACGGACACTTCCGCATATCTGCATCAGGCATTAAAGGAAGGCAAGAAGGTTTTATTGGAAGGACAGCTTGGTTCTTTAAAAGACCCTGACCACGGTATTTACCCGATGGTTACATCTTCTTCCACATTAGCACCTTACGGCGCAATCGGCGCAGGTATTCCGGCAAGCTCCATTCAGGATGTTGTAACGGTTGTTAAGGCTTATTCATCAGCAGTCGGTGCCGGTGCATTTGTCAGTGAAATCTTCGGAGAAGAAGCGGACGAATTAAGAAAGCGCGGCGGTGATGGCGGTGAATTCGGTGCGACAACAGGACGACCAAGACGTATGGGATGGTTTGATGCCGTTGCAACACGTTATGGTGTCAGAATGCAGGGAACAACAGAAGTTGCATTGACTGTTATTGATGTATTAGGTTATTTAGATGAAATCCCGATGTGTGTCGGATATGAAATTGACGGTAAGGTGACAAAGAATTTCCCGACAACTGCACAGCTTGAAAAAGCAAAGCCGGTATTAAAGACATTCCCTGGCTGGAAGTCAGACATCAGAGGTATTACAAAGTATGAAGACCTTCCGGAAGCATGTAGAAATTATATCGAAGCCATTGAACAGGAAATTGAAGCACCGATTACAATGGTATCAAACGGACCGGGAAGACATGAAATTATTCACAGAGTAAGCAGTTATTCAAAGTAAAATAAATTGCAAAAAGGGGCTGTCACATGAAGAAATATGAAAATATTTCAACCGTGTGACAGCCGTATCCTTTTAATCGTCGGATTTGTGGGAGAGAATACGGTATACGAGCATCATGGCATAAATCACGATTGGAAAGATAATATCCGTAAAAATCAGACCGTTAAACAGTGTACGGGCAGAATCTGTATTGATAAAAGCTGTAATCAGTGTTACAAGCAGTAAAAGCCCCCATGCAATGACAGCAGTGAGTGCGGCAATGCGTTTGATTTTTTTCATTGTATCATCCTTTCTAGGTAATTATGATTTATTTAGTGTAACATAAAGTGAAAGAGAAAAAAAGAAGTCATTCAGAATATGAAATGGTGGAATGGAGAATAGTGTGAAAAATAACGCTGATGCGCTTATTTTTCACACTGCTATTTGTTTCTGAGCGAAAACAAATAGCCATGATTGCAGATGAGAAATCGCCTACGCGAATTTCTCATCGCATCTTCGCGACAAGTCGCTCAGAAATGGAGATTATTATGATAAAAAATGTTTTAGATTATCTGGAGCAGTCTGCGGCAAAATCGCCGGATAAAACAGCGGTGGCAGACGAACATAATGCCTTTACCTATCAGGAACTGCTGGACAATGCGCAGAGAGTGGGTGCGGTACTGCAAAAGGAAACACCGGTGCGTACTGCAGTTCCGGTTTACATGGAAAAGAGCTGTAATGCACTGGCAGCATTTATGGGAGCGGCAAAGGCAGGCTGCTTTTACTGCCTGTTAGACCCGGCACAGCCTGTAGAACGTATCCAGATGATTCTTGCAACACTGGGTGCAGAAATTATGATTATAGATGAAAAGTCTGCAAAGAAGCAGGAAAAGTTAGGATTTTCCGGCAAAGTATTAAAGATTGAAGAATTACTGGAACATATACCGGACGAAAAAGAAATGAAGCAGCTTGATATCATCCGTGAAAATGCGCTGGATATTGATCCACTGTATTCGATTTTTACTTCCGGCTCAACCGGTGTGCCAAAGGGGGTTATTGTAAACCACCGTTCAGTTATTGACTTTATTGACTGCTTTACAGATACGTTCCACATTACGGAAAATGATGTCATCGGCAATCAGGCGCCGTTTGACTTTGACGTATCGGTAAAGGATATTTATTCAACCTTAAAGACCGGTGCAACGATGCAGATTATTCCAAAGAAGCTGTTTTCATTTCCGATGCCGCTGATGGATTATCTGGACGACAGAAAGGTGACAACCCTGATCTGGGCGGTATCGGCACTCTGTATTGTAACGACCTTAAAAGGCTTTGACTATAAAAGACCGGGGTGCATTAACAAAGTTATTTTCTCCGGAGAGGTTATGCCGGTGAAGCACTTAAATATCTGGCGGGAAACGTATCCGGAAGCCATGTTTGTCAATGTATACGGACCGACAGAAATCACTTGTAACTGTACTTATTACATTGTAGACCGTGAGTTTGCACTCGATGAAACACTGCCAATGGGAAAAGCATTTCCGAATGAACGTGTCTTTTTATTAGATGACAATGATAATCTGATTACGCCGGATATGCCGGATACAACCGGTGAAATCTGTGTATCGGGTACGGCGGTGACACTTGGATATTATAATAACAGGGAAAAGACGGATCAGGCATTTGTACAGAATCCGTTAAATGACAAATACAACGAAATTATTTACCGTACAGGTGATTTGGGCTATTACAGCAAGGCGGGCGAGCTTTATTTTTCATCCCGCAAGGATTTTCAGATTAAGCATATGGGACACCGCATTGAGCTGGGTGAAATTGATATGGCAATCAACGCGGTGGAAGGCTGCGTGCGTGCCTGCTGTATCTTTGACAAAGACAACAATAAGATTATCGGATTCTATGAAGGAACACCGGATAAGAAGACGATTACCCATGAGCTGATGAAAAAGCTTCCAAAATTTATGATTCCGCAGGAATTTGTTCAGGTGGCATCCATGCCGGTTACAAAAAACGGTAAGATTGACAGAAATGCCTTGATGGAGGGAAGAAAAAATGCTTGAGATTGCTAAAATTGTAGAACTGGCAAAGGAACATGCCACGCCGATGTATCTTTTTGATTTGGATGAATTACAGTCCAGAGTACAGGCAATGAAAGAAATTTTAGGAGAAGACATCCAGCTTTGTTATGCGATGAAAGCCAATCCGTTTCTGGTAGACAGCATGAAGCAGGCAGTTCACAAGTTTGAAGTCTGTTCACCCGGAGAATTTGCAATCTGTGAAAGAGAGCAGGTCGCAATGGCTGATATTGTACTTTCGGGTGTCAATAAAGAAAAAGCAGATATTCTTCATGTGATGAAGGACTGCGGCGGCGTGGGTGTGTATACAATCGAATCCCGTACCCAGTTAGAACTGCTTCAGGCATGTGCAAAAGAAACGAATCTGACAATCCGCGCACTGATCCGCGTGACAAGCGGCAACCAGTTCGGTGTTGACGAATCAGAACTGGAAGATATTATTGCAAACCGCACACAGTACCCGAATATTGACTTTTACGGTATCCAGTGTTATACAGGCACGCAGAAGAAAAAGATGAAACAGATTGAAGAAGAACTGACACATTTAGACGGATTGTGCGACAGCCTGAAAGAAAAGTACGGCTGGATGGCAAAGGAATTCGAATACGGACCGGGGCTTTTAGTTTCTTACTTCGGAGAAGAAGCATTAAATGACGGATTTGGCGAATTAAAGGAATTCGCGGCGCTTCTTGCACCAATCCGCGGCAAATATGAAATTACGCTTGAAATGGGACGTTTTATCGCAGCTTCCTGTGGTGTGTTTGTTTCATCGGTAGTGGATTTAAAGACGAATAAAGAGCAGAATTACTGTATTATTGATGGCGGAATCAACCATATTAATTACTATGGTCAGACTATGGCAATGAAGATTCCGGCATATACTTATGTAAAGGCAGACGGCAGCATAACGGCAGGCTTTGACATGGCAGCACGCAGGAAGCTTGCACAAGCCGGAGCAACCGAGAAATGGACAATCTGCGGCTCACTGTGTACGGTCGGTGATGTCATTGTAAAAAATCTGCCGGTAGTAAAGCCTGAAATCGGGGATCTGATACTATTCTATAATATCGGTGCATATTCTGTGACAGAGGGAATTTACCTGTTTTTAAGCAGAAGAATGCCAAAGATTGTGGCGTACTCAAAAAAGGAAAAAGCCGTTGTATACAGAGATGTCATGGCATCGGACACAATAAATTCACGGATGAGCCTGGTACGGAAATAAAAAAGGTACTTGACGAACATAGTGATGTGTTGTATTTTAAATTCGATACAGACAGCAGGTCTGTAAAAAAAGGAATGAATTTGAAAACAGAAAGGTTAGGTTTTACAGATGGATCAGTTAATGGAAATTTTAACAGAGGTTAATGCAGATGTAGATTTTGAAACATGTGATACACTTATTGATGACGGGATTTTAGATTCTTTTGATATTGTATCTATTGTTGGTGAATTAAACGATACATTTGATATCGATATCACACCGGCAGATATTGTTCCAGAAAATTTCAATTCTGCAGAAGCAATGTGGGATATGATTCAGAGACTTCAGGATCTTTAAGATTAATTTTATTTGATATCTTGAAAATGTGTGTTATAATATTGATATAGGAGCAGTCCAAGGGCATTTTTAAGGAAGGTGGTTTGTATGTCATCTATTTCATTTTATAATTCAGAGTCCATTAATATGCTGCTTTCATCCGGTTCAACGACCAGAAAAAGCAACAGTATTTTTGGCAGTCAGGGTTACGCATTTTCAGGGATTGATTTATCCACATTATCATCAATCCGGAATGGCTCTTATCACAAGCTGTTAAAGTCTTATTATGAAAAAGAGGGCAATGACGGCACAACGGCGGATAGGACCAATAAAAAAGACACAACGACGGATATGGCATCACAGAAGTTAAACGGCGCAGCAGTCCGTGATAAAGCGGCCGATGTGGTGGATTCCGTATCTGATTTAAAGAAGACAGCACTCTGGGAGAAAAAGAGTGTAACGGATAAAGAAGGCAATACCACAAAGGAATATGATACCGATGCGATTTATAAAGCTGTATCAGACTTTGTTTCCAATTATAATTCGCTGGTAGAAAAGACGGGTAAGTCTGACGATAACAGCGTATTAAGAAATGCATCTTCCATGGTAAGCTATACAAAGGCAAATCAGTCATTGTTGAAGAGTATAGGCATTACAATCGGAAGTGACAATAAGCTGTCTGTAGATGCAGAAAAGTTCAAACAGTCAGATATGGCAGTTGTAAAATCTACATTTACAGGAAGTAGTTCTTTTGGACAGACTGTATCAAGAAGTGCTTCATCGCTTTACTCGTCTGCTGTTTCGCAGATTGCAAAGCTGGATTCAGCGACAACATATTCAAGCACGGGCTCATATTCTTATGTAACCAGTGCAACCTATAACAAATACTTATAATACACGAGAGGCAGGAAAAAGATAAGCATGGCATTACTTGAAACATGGCGTAAGTTAGCATATGAAACAGAGATGAATCAGAATCAGGCGACGGAATTCTGGAACAGTTATTTTGTACAGGAAAAGGCAATTTATGAGCAGATTCTTGCAACACCGGATGCACCGGTATCCGGCACAGTAAAAGAACTGGCTGATAAGTTTGGTGTAGAAGTATTAATGATGACAGGATTCCTTGATGGTATCAATGACAGTTTAAAGAATCCGAATCCGATTGAAACAATGGAAGAAGATACGGCGGTCAGTCTTGATTACGATAAGGAAAAGCTTTACTATAACATGGTTGGCTGCAAGGCAGACTGGTTATATGAGCTTCCTGCATGGGACAATCTTCTTTCAGAAGAAGAAAGAAAGGCACTTTACAAGAAGCAGAAGCTTTCAGGAACAGTTGTCAAGGCAAAGAAAATCGGAAGAAATGATCCATGTCCTTGCGGCAGCGGCAAAAAGTACAAGAAGTGCTGTGGAAAGAATGCGTAATAGCAGGTAATACAGAAAAGCGGAATGCGGGATTGTTGTGTGAAAGCATATCAGTTCCGCATTTTTAAAATGGAGGGATACAATGCAGGCATATACAGGATTTGCGTATGTTTATGATGAATATATGGATAATATTCCTTATGAGGAATGGTGTGAATATTTAGTGGAGCGGTTAAAGGAACAGGGCGTTACACCGGATATGGAAATTGCTGATTTAGGCTGCGGAACGGGTACGGTGACACAGCTTTTAGATAAGGCGGGATACAGTTGTGTCGGTATTGACAATGCGCCGGATATGCTTACGATTGCCGCAGAAAAACTCTATGAGAGCGGACAGGAAATCGTCTATAGTTTACAGGATATGCGCGATTTTGAACTGCCGTATGAGGTTGATGCCATGGTGAGCATTGCGGATTCCATGAATTATATTACCAGCAAAGAGGATATTACATCGGTTTTTGAGTGCGTAAAAAAAGGCTTAAAGCCGGGTGGTGTATTTATCTTTGATTTAAAGACGATTCATTTTTTCAGGGATGTCCTTGCGGAAAATACGTATGCGGAAAACCGTGACGATTCTGCCTTTATCTGGGATAACTACTATGATGAGGAAACACGCAATAACGAATATGACCTTGCGGTGTTTATCAAAAATGAAGATGAAAGCTTTATCCGTTACGAGGAAAATCATTTCCAGCATGGATTTTATATGGAAGAAGTACTGGAAGCGGCAGAAACGGCAGGCTTGGAAGTTGAAGCCGTCTATGATGCATTTACAACCGATGCACCGAAGGAAGACAGTGAGCGGTTATACTACATATTAAGACGCCGGTGCGCAGCACGGAGCAATCCGTAGGCGGCTTAGTTGGGGCTTTTGCCTCAACATCAAAAAGTTAATAATAAGAGGAGAATAGTGTGAAAAATAACGCTGATGCGCTTATTTTTCATACGGCTATTTGTTTCTGAGCGAAAACAAATAGCCATGATTGCAGATGAGAAATCGCCTGCGCGAATTTCTCATCGCAACTTCGCGACAAAGTCGCTCAGAAATGAGGATTATAATGAAAGATTATATTGTAAGAGCGATTGCGGCAGACGGACAGATTCGTGCTTTTGCTGCAACGACAAAAAATATGGTAGAAGAAGCGCGTACCCGTCACAATATGAGTCCGATTGCGACAACGGCACTGGGCAGACTGATGACAGGCGGTGCAATGATGGGAACAATGATGAAAAGTGATGCGGACGTGCTTACCATTCAGATTAAGGGTAACGGTCCTATCGGACAGATGACCGTGACTGCCGATGCAAAGGGCAGGGTGAAAGGATTTGTGGCAAATCCTGAGGTCATGCTTCCGTTAAAGGACGGTAAGTTAGATGTAGCAGGAGCAGTTGGAATCGGTGTGTTAAGTGTTATTAAAGACATCGGTTTAAAAGAACCGTATGTCGGTGATACAATTTTAATTACCAGTGAAATTGCAGATGATTTAACATACTATTTTGCAACGAGTGAACAGGTGCCATCTTCTGTCGGACTGGGTGTGCTGATGAATAAGGACAACACTGTGCATGAAGCAGGCGGATTTATTATCCAGCTGATGCCGGATGCAACCGAAGAACTCATTGACAAGCTCGAACAGCGTATTAAGGAAATTACTTCCGTTACGGAAATGTTAGAGCAGGGCATGACACCGGAAGAAATTTTAAATCACATTTTAGGGGATATGAACCTTGAAATTTTAGATACTGTACCGACGGAATTTTACTGCAACTGTTCAAAAGACAGAGTCAGTAAAGCAGTTATGAGTATCGGTGCAGAAGAATTACAGAAGATGATTGATGATGACAAGCCGATTGAAGTCAACTGTCATTTCTGCAACAGCCACTATACCTTTACAGTGGAAGAATTAAAGCAGATGTTAGAAGCGGTGCGCAGATAAAAAGTAATAGAAATGAGGAGAAACTTGAAGAATATTATTTTGATAGGAATGCCCGGAAGCGGTAAAAGTACCATTGGGGTTGTGCTGGCAAAAAAGATGGGATACCAATTTATCGATTCGGATATTGTAATTCAGCAAAAGTACGCAAAGACCTTGGAACAGTTGATTGATGAACACTCAGATGCAGGATTTATTCAGATTGAAAATGATGTGAATAAAGAAATTAAAGCGGAGCATACAGTCATTGCTACCGGTGGCAGCGTGGTGTACGGCAGGGAAGCTATGGAACATTTTAAAAAGACCGGTGTAGTTGTATACTTAAAAGTGCCGGAAGAAGAATTAAAAAAACGTCTTGGCAGCTTAAAAGAACGCGGTGTGGTTTCAAACGGCAAGGCAACGATTGCAGAGATTTTTGAAGATAGAAAGGCATTGTATGAGCAGTATGCGGACATTACCGTGACCTGTGCAAATGAAATGCTTCGCTATTCTGTAGAAGATGTTTACGCAAAAATCAACGCGTATTTTGCTGAAAACTACGTTACAAAAGAATAAAAATATGGTATCATAGTCAGGGACATACGTGAACAGTGTGAAAAAGCCTTAAATCAAAGCTTTTTCACACAGCATTTGTGCCGCAGGCGTCACAAAGTCGCTTTTTATCGCAGCGCCTGATAAAATCAGGCTCGCGGTTCCTCCGGCATTAAAATGCCTGCGGAATACGTGAGTAGCAGGGAAGGAGACATCCGATGATCAATATTTTTAAGACAGAGCAGTCGGTTATCCGCACAATTGATGCATTTGAAGACGGCGCATGGGTACAGATGGTTGATCCGAGTGTACAGGAATTGAATAAAGTTTCGGAAGCATATGATATTGAAGTCAGTGACCTTGCGACTGCATTGGATGAGGAAGAAAGTTCACGTATCAGTCTGGAAGACGGCTATACCTTGATTTTAGTGGATATTCCGTCCCCGGAAGTCCGCCATGAAAAGAAAATGTATACAACAATTCCACTCGGTATCCTGATTAAGCAGAATGCGATTATTACAATCTGCAAAGAGGATACACCGGTGTTACAGTATTTTATCCGTAACAAAGTACGGGAGTTCAGTACTAAGAAAAAGATGCGTTTTATTTATCAGCTGCTGCTGCGCTCAGCAGCGCTGTATCAGGCGTATCTGCGTGGAATTGATAAGAAACGTATTGAAATAGAAGAACGCATTGACGGCGATACACAGGATGTTGATATCATTGAACTGCATGAACTGGAATCCACACTGGTATACTTTGCAACGTCCCTGCGTTCAAACAGTATCGTACTGGAACGTCTGCGCCGGTACAAAAGACTGGAACAGTACCCGGAAGATATGGAACTGCTTGAAGATGTTATGGTCGAGTACCAGCAGGCGATAGAGATGACCGCTATTTACAGGGATATTATTGATGGTACAAGGGAACTGTTATCATCAGTGGTTGATAACAGGCTGAATAATGTCATGAAATATCTGACATCGATTACGATTGTCATGGCGATACCGACAATTATTTCCGGCATTTACGGAATGAATGTATCGGGCGTTGGTATGCCGCTGGCATCGTCACCGTATGGGTTTGGCATTATCTGCGTGCTGATACTGCTTATCTGTGTAGCGGCGTTGTGGATTTTAAAAAGGAAGAAAATGTTATGAGTCAGGAATTAGAACAGGAAACGGCAAAAAAGAAGATTCAGACGGTTATTTTCGATTTGGACGGTACACTGTTAAATACGATTGAAGATTTAACGGATAGTGTCAATGCAGTCTGTACGCAGTATGGCTATCCTGTATATCCGGTTGAAACAATAAAAAGTTATGTTGGAAACGGTATCAGAAAGCTGATTGAGCGTGCAATTCCGCAGGGGGCAGAGAATCCACAGTACGAAGGAGTTTATGAATCATTCTGTGCATATTATCAGAAGCATTGCCGGGTTAAGACAAGGCCGTATGACGGAATTTTAACCATGCTTGATACGTTAAAGGCGCAGGGGATTGCAGTCGGCATTGTATCCAATAAGAATCACAACGCGGTTGTGGAATTAAGGGATACCTTTTTTAAAGACGCGATACCGGCAGCAATCGGACAGAGTGATACCACAAGAAAAAAGCCTGCACCGGATACGGTGTATGAAGCGATGAAACAGCTTGGCGCGCAAAAGGAAACAACCGTTTATATCGGGGATTCCGAAGTGGATAAGCAGACCGCAGATAATGCGGGGCTGCCGTGTATTCTGGTCAGCTGGGGTTTCAGGGAACGTACAGCATTGGAAAAGCTGGGAGCATGGGGAATTGCAGATACTCCTCAGCAGATTCTTGAAAAAATAGTATAAAGTGAAACAGGTAGTGGAGAAGAAGATGAAATCAATATTAGTGATTGGAGTAGGAAAGTTTGGACATCATCTGGTAAATAAGCTTTTGGAGCTGGATAATGAAGTTATGATTATAGATTCCAATGAAGACCATATCCGGGATATGTTTACAAAAGTAAACAGTGCCAGGGTGGGGGACTGTACCAATGTTGAAGTTTTAAAAAGCCTTGGAATCCGTAATTTCGACGTGATTATTGTCTGTATTGCAGAAGATTTCCAGAATAGTCTGGAAGTGACAAATCTTGTAAAAGAGCTGGGCGGCAGACATGTTATCAGTATGGCAAGCCGCGATATTCAGGCGAAGTTCCTGTTGAAAAACGGTGCGGACGAGGTACTGTATCCGGCACGTGACGTGGCATATAATCTTGCTGAAAAATGCAGCGCAAATCATGTATTTGATTATATCAAAATGACCGATGAGTATTCCATTTATGAAATACCGATTATTGAAAGCTGGGCAGGAAAGACAATCCGTGAAGTAAATGTCAGGGCAGAATATAATGTTAATATTATTGCGATAGTGTCCGGCGGGGAAACGCTTATTATGCCGTCTGCCGAATATGAATTTCAAAAAGGAGATCACATTAAAGCGCTTGGCAAAAAAGAATGTATTGATAAAATAGTGAAAGAAATTCATTAAAAAAGCTGTCTGGGAATGCCCATCAACATTCTCAGACAGCTTTTTAGTACACCTTGCGGCACTCGTCAATTATTTATAAATTTCCTGCCAGCGGGATACCATCTCTAAAGCATCAGACTCGGAAGAAACTTTTGTTACAATGACACCGTCAAGATAAATTTCATATACTGGAAATTTTTTCTGACTGTCACCATGACAGACCTCTACTTTGTTATACTTTACACGTTCCATCAGGGTAAAAACCTCCTCAAAGTAAATTAATGTAGCTGCTGTGATTCCGGACTTAACAACATCTAGAAGTTTAGCATATTAGAAAACAAAATGAAAGTCACAAAATGCAAATGGTACTAAAGGATTATTTGTGAAAAAATAGAAAGGTAAACGTAAGAAAAATGAAGCTGATTCATTGTGCAGACATGCATCTGGACTCGGCGCTCGCTACCAGTCTTACAAGGCAGGAAGCACGGCGGCGCAACGATGAGCTGTTTGAAACATTTATAAAAATGATGGACTATGCGCAGCGGGAGAAGGTGCGTGCAGTCCTTGTAGCCGGAGATTTATTTGACAGTGAAAATGGGCGGGAAGCCGTGAAAAAAAAGGTACTCGAAGCAGTGGCGGCACATCCGCAGGTGGATTTTTTAGTGCTTTCCGGCAACCATGACGGGGAACAGCTTTTTAATACAGTCCCAGACAGTGGTTTCAATATGACCGTGAATGGGAATTCACTGCCAAAGAATCTTAAATTATTTCCGGGAGCTGGAAAGGCATACCGTTACGGAAATGTGGTGATTACAGGCTTAAACAGTTTAAAACTGCCGTCAAATCTGCATTTAAAACCGGAAGATACCAATATTGTCATGATGCACGGACAGATTGACCGGTTCGGCAGTTTTGCCGGGAGAAATATAGATTATCTGGCACTGGGGCATATCCACAAATATAAAAAGGGAAGCATTGACAGCCGCGGGGTATACTGTTACAGTGGCTGTCTGGAGGCACGTGGTTTTGATGAATGTGGGGAAAAGGGATTTGTCCTGCTGGATACCGCAGCGGCAGTAAGCGGCAGTGCCGGAAGCGGCACAGAAAACATCGCGGCAGAAAGCCCGGAATGTGGCACGGCGCGTAAGATAGCAGCTCGTTTTGTGCCTTTTGCCAAAAGAAAGGCGTGGGAAATCACAGTGGACTGTACGGATATTGTGACGACACCGCAGTTATATGAAACGGTAAAAATGCAGATTGCAAAGAGGGCATTGGAAGAACAGACAGAGCCGGCAGACAGCCAGGATATGATACGGGTGGTTCTTACCGGTGCAAAGCAGTCACAGGCGGCATATGATATGGATTATATCAAAAAATATCTGGAACAGGAGTATTACCTTGTGCGGCTTAAAGATGAAACCGCCAGTGTGCGGGAAGAGAGCGGATTTGAGGCGTATCTGGAAAAATATATCATGGACAGTGATGAAACAGAGGATATGAAGCAGGAGATACTGGCATGTGTAAAAGCAGCGCTGTCGCAGAACTGAAATAAATTCGGTTCTCGATTCCTCCGGAAAGGCGAAGAAGATGAAGATTCAGGAGTGTTATGTGGAAAATTTTGGCGGGCTGAGTGGGTATCATTTCTGCCCGGAAGAACCGTTGGAGTATCTGTGTGCGCCAAACGGCAGCGGTAAAACGACATTTGCAGCATTTGTGTGCGCCATGTTTTACGGGCTTGGTTCAGCAAGAACCCGTAAAAATTTAGAAGAAGTACCGCGTAAAAAGTATAAGCCGTGGCAGCAGGGAACATGGGGCGGATGGATTCGTTTTGCAGCAGGCACAAAGCAGTACCGGATTGAACGAACCTTTTCGGAAAAGGAGCGGGAGGATACTTTTGCGCTGATTGATTTAGATACCGGAATGGTATCACAGGATTACACGGAAAATATCGGGGAAGAACTGTTTGGCATGACAAAAGCGACGTATCAGGCAACAGCATTTATGAGCTGGAATCATATGCGGGTAGAAGTTAATGAAAATATGCGTATCGGCTTTTTTGACGGCACGCAGGATACGGGATTGTTAAAAAGCAAACAGGCAGCCGCTGCAATTGAAGCGGAGTACAGGGAATACAAAAAAACGGGAAACCGCGGGGAGCTTGCGCAGGTTACGGAAGAATTAAACCGTCTTTCCATGCAGGAGTGGGAGCTTGAAAGGCAGATGAAGCAGTTGTCAGAGCAGAAAATGCCAATATCTTTACAGACGGAAAATACAGGGGAGGACATACAGGAGGAAAAGCCCGGCAGTAGTACAACCGGACTTACGGCAGAGGAAGAAGAACGGCTGGCATTTTTAGACGACTATTTTGCAGCCGGTTTAAACCACACAGACGGATGGGAAGAAAATCTTATAAAACTCCGGGAACAAAAAAAAGAGTGCAGATCAAAAATCCGGCAGGCAAAAAGACTTTCCATTGCGGCGGTTTTTCTGGCAGCGGCAGGGGTTATACTCGGTATTTTATCAATGGCAGTGCTGCAGAAGCAGCCGGCAGCAGTCTTTGGCGGGCTGGCCGGAATTGCCGGTGTGGCAGTGTTTTTTTTGCTGCGAAGGAGCACGGCACAGTATAAAGAGCAGCTTGAAGGATTAAACGGTGCAGAAGAAAAGGAACGCACCGGCGCTGCCTATGCAAAAGAGTATCAGACCCTTTCACAAAAGGAAGAGTTTTATAAGCAGATACATCATGCTTTTCAAGAACAGCAGCGGGAAGAAAAGTGTAAAATGCTGGAGAAGCAGCAGATACAGGTTTTACAGAAAAAACGGCAGACCGGACAACAGAAAAAGCAGATAGAACAGCGTATGGAGGTGCTTGAAAAGAGCATGCAGTATCTTACAGAGGCAAAGCAGGCATATATCAGTCATATGGCAAAAGATTTATCAGAACCTTTTTATGCGTATCTGTCCGCATTTGATGAAGAACTGGGCAGGAAAGTGCAGTTAAACGACACCTATGAAATTGGAATTGTTGACCATGGAATTCTGCGGCAAATGGATTATTACAGCAGCGGAATCAAAGACGTTATCTGGTTTTGTGAGCGTATGGCATTTATACAGAGGCTTTCTGTAAAAGAAAAACCGGTGATTGTTCTTGATGATATCTTTCTGGCACTGGATAATCAAATGCAGAAAAAAGCATTTAATATGATTGGAAGAATTTCACAGGATTTCCAGATAATATATTTATCCTGCCATGAATATGCTGTACTATAAAAAGTAAATGGGAAATATGCTTGTTAAAAATGACGGCATGAAGTATAATTAATTTAGATTTTTTGTGCTTGTTGTCACATGGGGGTTATTAAAGGAGTTCGTAGGTATGCAGGAATCAAAAGATGTTTTAAATTATGAAAAAATGCATAGCATAGATAAAAGACGTGCTGCCATTGACAGCAGATACCGTGCATTTGTTACGAATAAGGCGTTTACGGATTATTTTGAATATGAGCATTTTTATACAATTACTGATTTTGTGCATCCGGATGAGGTCGGACGGTTAAAGAAGTTTATCGATGAATTTGCGGGAGATACGCAGGAACAGGTTTTCCGCTTCCGTTTTAAAGATGGCAGTTACCGTTACAATCTCTTACGGCTGCTTTGCAAAAAGACAGGAATGGACGGCTTGGATAATATTGACATTGAGATGATTGATGTACAGAGCATAGAAGCGGTCATTGAACATTTGACATCGGATGTATCAAGACTGCGCATGTTTCTTGGCATGACACAGGAGTATGCATTTTCCTATAACCGTTCAGACAATATCATCTGTATTTTCCGGTATGAGCAGTATCAGAAGGTTACCATTTATAAGATGGATATTGATGAATGGAAACAGGAGATGATTGATAAATCGTATATTGATCCGGAAGAGTATTCGCTGTTTGTGACGATGGTCAGCGATATTAAATCCTATGTGCAGTCGTTTAAGATTAAGATGAATTCGTGTCTGAGAACGCAGAGTAATATTATGGAACGGCTCTGCTTCTGCGGCAATCTTTTTAACGGTGCAGGTCATGAACGAATGATGGTCGGCAGAATTATACCGGAAGATACCATCGCCCAGCAGAAGGCAATTGAAGTCATTGATGAGTTGCACTATGATTCGCTTACCAAAGTCTATAATAAAAAGACGATTACGGATTATGCCAAAAAGACACTGGCAAAAGCAAAAGAAACCCGGGTGACACTGGTAATTCTGGATGTAGACCATTTTAAATCCGTCAATGATACATACGGACATCTCTACGGTGATAAGGTGCTTTCAAGAGTCGGGTATAAGTTAAAAGAGATTGTCGGGGATAACGGCGTCGTAGGCCGTATTGGTGGCGATGAATTTTTAATTGTAATAGATAATATTAATGATGATCAGATTCTGCGGGGAATGCTGCGTGCGATCCGTACCCAGATTAAATGGGAATTTGCAGGGGATTTTGAGGATTTTTCCATTACCTGCTCTATCGGTGCATCAATTGCACCAAATAATGGAAATGAATTTGAGGATTTGTTCAAAAAAGCGGATTACTGCTTGTATATTGCCAAAGAAAAAGGCAGGGACCGGTATGTATTTTTCCGTGATGAGCTGCACCGTAAGTCATATGAAGAATCAATTACGCGTGTACAGCATGTGGGTACAAATGGCAGAGAAATTCAGGAATTAAAGGCAATTGCGAAATTTATGTCCAATGTGACAGAAAATCAGGCATTGGCATACCGGGAGATTCTGCAGCATATGCTTGAATCGTATCAGCTGGATACCATTAATATTTATTATGGAGAAAATTTATCAAGAGTTTATACAGTGGGGTTTGAACAGAACTATTCGGACAATGCACAGTATGTAAAGACACAAGAATTTAAACAACTGTTAGAGGAAAAGGATTATATGGAAACGAGCTTTGTTGCCGGCATGTTTAACAGTGCACCACAGTTTTGTGCCGCCATGAAGCAGAAAAGAGTTTTTTCAACCATCCAGTGTATTATCGGGACACCGGATGATATCAAGGGGCTTGTCACTTTTGATAAATGCAAAGAATCCGGGACATGGGCAGACTATCAGATTGATTGTGCCCGTATATTTGCATCATTTTTAAGCATGCAGGCAATGGGAATCCGGAAGAAGTAAGGAACAGTTTAACAACTATTTCTTCACTATATGTTGTGTGCTTGCATTGACTTGATATGCTAGATATAGTATAATTCGTCTTGCCCGTGAGAGCGGGCAGGACTTTTTTAACGCAATTTTGTGAGAAAAGGAAAGGATTGGAAAAATGAAAATTATTAAGCGTAGCGGAACAGAAGTTACATTTGATATTGCAAAGATTATGGCAGCTGTTTCAAAGGCAAATAAAGAAGTTGTACACAGTGAAAGACTTTCAGATGAGCAGATCAAAAAAATTTCTGTGAATGTAGAAGAAATCTGTCAGGAGATGAACCGCTCTTTAAGCGTAGAAGAAATTCAGGATCTGGTGGAAAACCAGATTATGAATCTGAGAGCATTTGCAGTGGCAAGAAAATATATTACGTATCGTTATAAAAGAGCGCTGGTACGTAAATCCAATTCAACAGATGAACAGATTTTAAGCCTGTTAGAATGTAATAATGAAGAAGTCAAACAGGAAAATTCCAATAAAAATCCGACTGTTAACAGCGTTCAGAGAGATTATATGGCAGGTGAGGTCAGCAAAGACATAACAAAGCGTCTGCTCCTGCCGCAGGATATTGTAGATGCCCATGAACAGGGACTGATTCATTTCCATGATGCAGATTATTTTGCACAGCATATGCACAACTGTTGTCTGGTAAATTTGGAAGATATGCTGCAAAATGGTACGGTTATCAGTGAAACCATGATTGAAAAGCCACACAGCTTTTCAACGGCATGCAATATTGCAACACAGGCAATTGCACAGATTGCAAGTTCCCAGTACGGCGGACAGAGTATCAGTCTTGCCCATCTTGCACCGTTTGTACAGGTCAGCCGGGAAAAATTTATCAAGCAGGTTCGTGAAGAATTTGACAAAGTGGGTCTGGCATACACCGAAGAAAAGGTGCGTGAGGTTGCGGAATTAAGAGTGCGTGATGAGATTAAACGCGGCGTGCAGATGATTCAGTATCAGGTTATTACACTGATGACAACCAACGGACAGGCACCGTTTGTGACGGTGTTTATGTATCTGGACGAAGTGCCGGAGGGTCAGACAAGAGATGACCTTGCGATGGTTACGGAGGAAGTACTCCGCCAGAGAATCCAGGGGGTTAAAAATGAAAAGGGTGTATGGATTACACCGGCATTTCCAAAGCTTATTTATGTGCTGGAGGAAGATAATATCCATGAGGATTCAAAATACTGGAACCTGACACAGCTGGCGGCGGAATGTACTGCAAAGAGAATGGTTCCGGATTACATTTCCGAAAAGAAGATGAAGGAATTAAAGGTTGATAAAAACGGTGAAGGACACTGCTATCCGTGTATGGGCTGCCGAAGCTTTTTAACACCTTATATTGATGAAGAAACCGGTAAGCCAAAGTATTATGGCAGATTTAATCAGGGTGTTGTAACAATTAATCTGGTTGACGTGGCATGCTCATCAGGCAAAGACATGGACAAGTTCTGGAAGATTTTTGATGACAGACTGGAACTTTGTAAGCGTGCGCTGATGTGCAGACATTACAGATTAAAGGGTACGCCGTCTGATGTTGCACCGATTTTATGGCAGAATGGTGCACTTGCACGTTTAAAGAAGGGTGAAACAATTGATAAGCTGCTCTATGGCGGGTATTCTACCATTTCATTAGGATATGCCGGTCTTTGTGAGTGTACAAAATATATGGTCGGTGTTACCCATACACAGCCGGAAGGTACAGAGTTTGCCTTAAAAGTAATGCGTCATCTGAATGAAATTTGTAAGAAATGGGCAAAAGAAACGAATATTGATTTCAGTCTGTATGGTACACCGCTGGAATCGACAACATATAAATTTGCAAAGAATCTGCAGAAACGATTTGGTAAGATTCCGGGTGTAACCGATAAGAATTATATTACAAACAGCTATCATGTACATGTAACGGAAGATATTAATGCATTTGACAAGCTGAAATTTGAATCACAGTTCCAGGAGCTTTCACCGGGTGGCGCAATCAGCTATGTGGAAGTGCCGGATATGGTTGATAATATCCCGGCGGTATTGTCTGTCATGCAGTATATTTATGAGAATATTATGTATGCGGAATTAAATACCAAGAGCGATTACTGCCAGGTATGCGGCTACAATGGGGAAATCCGGATTGTAACCGATGAAGACGGCAAACTTATCTGGGAATGCCCAAACTGCGGCAACAGAAATCAGGATAAGATGAATGTTGCAAGAAGAACCTGCGGTTATATCGGCACGCAGTTCTGGAATCAGGGACGTACACAGGAAATTAAGGAACGTGTACTGCATCTGTAAGAACAAAAAATATGTTTTTTTTGAGTAAATATGCGATTTATCCGCTTGTACAAAAGAAAAAAATGGTTTATCATATGGTGAATCAAGAGGCAGAAGAAAGGAGTTATCGGATATGAAATCAATTAAAGTAAAGATATTAGGACCGGTTGCGGTGCTTGCCGTACTGGTTCTGGTTACAAGTGCGTTCAGTATTTTAGGTGCAGGCAACATTGAAAAAAAGGGGCGTGTTATTTCTGACGAGTATCTGGCGACAATACAGGATGTATCTGCAATGTCGAAAAATACACAGACACTGATGCGTTTATCGTATAATTATATTCTGGCACAGGGCGATGCAGCAGAGAAAAAGGTGGAAACTTCCATCAGCCAGACTAAGCAGACACTGGAAAATCAGATGGCAGATTTTTCAAATAATCTGACACCGGAAGAAACAGAAGCATTCCAGAAGTTCCAGAGTGATTATCAGGCATACCTTTCCAAGTATAATGCTATGGTAAAATATGTACAGACCAACCAGAATGAAAATGCTTCAATTGTTGCCAACAACGATCTGGTTGAAATGAGCAGCCAGATTGAAACAGATTTGGAAAATATGATTGAACTTGAATCATCACTGGCAGATCAGGCAGTCGCAAATATGGAGAGTGCCTATGCGTCATCAATGGGTGTTGGCATTGTATGTCTGCTGTTAGGCATTGTTGCACTTGTCGCAGCCATAATCATTTCAAACCGTATGGTTGTAAAACCAGTTGTTGCAGCCAATAAAAAGCTGGGAGAAATCGTATCGCTGATCGAAGAGCACAAGGGTGATTTAACAATGCGTGTGGAATCCGGTTATCAGGATGAAATTGGTGCGCTTGCAGATGGGATTAATCTGTTTCTGGATAAGTTACAGAGTACGATGGGTGTGATTGTAAGCGGTACACAGAATCTGACCCGGGTTGTCAATATGGTTACGGAAAATGTGTCGGCGTCAAATGACAATGCACAGGATGTTTCCTCAGCAATGGAAGAACTGTCTGCAACGATGCAGGAGATTGCCGCAACGGTACAGACAGTGACGGAAAATACAGAGTCTATCAGCGGTGAAGTAAATGATATTGCAGACAGAACCGGGCAGATGAATACATACTCTAAAGAAATGCAGGAGCGTGCAGATACGCTTGCAAAGAATGCTAATGAAAATAAAGTACAGACTGATGCAATGGTTGGAAATATCGTCGGTACATTAAAGCAGGCGATAGAAGAAAGCCGCAGTGTAGAAAAGGTCAATGAACTGACAGGCGAGATTTTAAATATTTCAAGCCAGACCAATCTGCTTGCATTAAATGCATCGATTGAAGCTGCAAGGGCAGGCGATGCCGGAAAAGGCTTTGCGGTAGTTGCGGATGAAATTCGTCAATTGGCAGATTCAAGCCGGGATACGGCAAATAATATCCAGGCAATTAATGAACATGTTACAAAGGCGGTTCATGCATTAATCGATAATTCAAATGCGATGATAGCATTTATAGAAGAAACGGTGCTGCCGGATTACGGTACATATGCGGATTCCGGAGAACAGTACAATGAAGATGCAAGCTATGTCAGTGAAGTGATGAATGAATTTACGGAAAAGACAGAAAACTTAAAGAATATTATGAATAATGTCGTAGAGTCCATTGAGGGTATTGCAAAAGCAGTAGAAGAAAGTGCCAATGCGGTTACAAGCTCCGCGATGAGTACCGGTTCACTGGTAGAAGATATGCACACCATCAATGAACAGATGGGCAGCAGTAAGGAAACCGTGGAAAGCTTAAAGGCAGAAGCGGATGTTTTTAAAAAGTTTTAAATTGACTTCTTGTCAGACAATGTTATAATAAAGTTAATATTTTCCGGGGAGCAAAAGGACCGCGGCGAAAGCCGCGGTACTGCTGAGAGGGAATCGTATCCGACCCGTTACCTGATGTGGATAATGCCACCGTAGGGAGTTCTTTTTTAATGACAGAATACCGTATCTTTTAAGATGGAGGATATGCTGTCGGAAAATAGCGCATTCTTTAGGACTATCAGGAAATTTCGGAAAAAAGTTCCCTATTTTTACATAATAGTAAAGTGAAATATTTAAATCATAATAATGATAATATGGATAAACCCGGCGATATATCTCCCACGGAAAAAATCAGCATGTACAAGGTACAGGAATGGAGGCTGTTGTGAGTTATACGACACAGATGGATGCTGCAAGACAGGGGATTGTCACCCCTGAAATGGAAATTGTTGCAGCAAAAGAAAATATGGGCGTTGAAAAATTAAGAGAACTGATTGCAAAGGGACAGGTGATTATTCCTGCCAATAAGAATCATCAGGCATTAAGCCCGAATGGTATCGGTTCTGCCTTAAAGACAAAGATTAATGTCAATCTGGGTACATCAAGGGACTGTGTAGACCTGGATATGGAAATGGAAAAGGTGAACGAAGCCGTGGCTATGGGCGCAGAGGCTATTATGGATTTAAGTTCTTTCGGCGATACACAGAAGTTCAGAAGAAAGCTGACCGCAGAGTGTCCGGCAACAATAGGAACAGTTCCTATTTATGATGCCGTGGTATATTACCACAAACCGTTAAAGGATATTACAACCGAAGAATGGCTTTCAATTGTTGAAATGCACGCAAAAGATGGTGTGGATTTCCTGACAATTCACTGCGGTATCAATAAGAGTACAGCAAAGCGTTTTAAGGATGCAAAGCGTCTTACCAACATTGTATCCAGAGGCGGTTCTATCATTTTTGCATGGATGGAAATGACAGGAAAAGAAAATCCATTTTATGAAAATTATGACTGGGTACTAGACATCTGCCGCAAGTATGATGTTACCATAAGTCTTGGTGATGCATGCAGACCGGGCTGTATCGAAGATGCTTCCGATATTTCACAGATTGAAGAGCTGGTAACACTTGGTGAACTGACAAAACGTGCATGGGAAAAGGATGTACAGGTTATGATTGAAGGACCGGGACATATGCCGCTGAACCAGATTCAGGCAAACATGGAAATCCAGAAGACCATCTGCAAGGGCGCGCCGTTTTACGTATTAGGCCCGCTTGTAACAGATATTGCACCGGGCTATGACCATATTACATCGGCTATCGGTGGTGCGGTTGCGGCAACTTACGGCGCATCCTTTTTATGCTATGTAACACCGGCAGAGCATTTGCGCTTACCGGACTTAAATGATGTAAAGGAAGGGATTATTGCTGCTAAAATCGCAGCCCATGCAGCCGATATTGCCAAAGGTATTCCGGGGGCATCCGACTGGGATAAAAAGATGAGTACGGCAAGAAAGAAACTGGATTGGGAAGAAATGTTTGATCTGGCAATCGACCCTGAAAAAGCAAGAAGATACAGAGAATCCGCAAGACCGGAAAAGGAAGATACCTGCTCCATGTGCGGTAACTTCTGCGCCGTAAAGAACATGAATAGAATCTTAGACGGCGAAATCGTAAGCATTTTCGATGAATAAAAACAAAAAACAAAAAACAGCTGCTTGAATGGACTATCGGACAGTGGTTTCATTACAGGAAAAACGCCTCAACGTGTTACTTAACTTCGGCTTATTTTCCTGTAATGAAACCCTTCTGACGGAGAACTTCAAGTGGCTGTTTTTTAAATTTACTGTACTTCAATTTCTTTACTGCGGCTTTTTTTTAAAAGGCGGCTGTAGTCGGTGGCGTACACGAGGGTGTACATCACTGCCATTAAAATTGAAGCGCCGATAACATCTGTAATGGAGTGCTGTTTTAAAAGCACGGTTGACATGCAGATGGATACACAAAGAATCAATGAAGCAATGTCAAATGCCTTATGCTTTTGAAACCATTCGCTCCGGTGCAGTGCGATGTGGACGGCAAGGGAGTTGTATACGTGGATACTTGGGAATACATTGGTTGGTGTATCACTGGCATAAATCGTATTCAGCAGCATGCCGAAAAAGTTGTCCGGTACGTCATTCGGGCGCAGTGTCAGACCGCTCGGATAAATCATGCAAATCAGTAAGGATACGGACATGCCGATTGTCAGACATAATGCGAAACGCAAAAATTCCGTATCGGATGCTTTAAACAGCATATAAATACAGGCGCCGATGACATAGATAAACCACAGCATATACGGAATGATAAAATACACACAAAATGGGATCATGTCATCAATGGCATTGTTGATAATGTGCAGGTTCGGTGTTTCCATGGTAATCTTTTTTTCAAGGTAGAAAAACCACGGCAGGTATATAAAGATATAACAGCCGAAACACAGCCGCCAGTTTTTTTTCAAAAAATTCATAAGAATCCTCATTTCTGCGCACAAATCCTGCCATATAAAGAGGAGTGGTTTTTGTGCAGGCAAAAAGCACATACCGGATCCTAAAATGGCAGAAAACGAAAACGTGTCAGGTGCGCATTGACACAGAATCGTATTTTACTCATCGTGTAGTATTATTTTAATCCATAGATTAATAAATTATACCATGTTGCAGGCAGTAAAACAATTGTAAAATATAAATCTTATCAAAACAAGCAGACAATTCTAAAAAAAATCTTAACAGAAATCTTTGCACGGGCGATTCACAGATTTATAAATACCAATTTACAAATGCCATAAATATGTAATATAATAAAGTACATATGCCGGACTGTAAAAAAGCTGGCAGGATTGGAGAAATGATATGTTACAGATTCATCATCTGAAAAAATCCTATAATAAAAAAACAGAAGTACTTTCTGATATTGATTATACATTTGAAGAAGGAAGGGTGTATCCGGTCCTGGGTGGTATCGGTTCCGGCAGGACAACATTGTTTGACTGCCTGTCAGGGGATTTGCCGGTCGATGCGGGAGAAATTGCAACAAAGGAAAAGACAACCATTTTCCATGCAGCAAAACAGAGCATCCTGCCGATGTACATAACGGCATATGAATATATTCATTTTTTGTGTGATTTAAAAAATGTACCCGTTCCGGCAGACGAATTTCTTGATAAAGTCGGCATGGAAGAAAATGCCAAGGATACGCTGATTTGTGAACTGAGTTTTGAAGATAAAAAACGTGTGCAGCTTGCCGCATTTTTAGTGCAGAAGCCCTATGTTATATTATTTGATGAACCGTTTGACTATTGCAGTGAGAATTATATCCGTACCTTTTTGCAGGTATTGCAGACGGTAAAAGAAAACCATATTATATTAATATCCACGGGACTGCTTGAAATTGCCAAACAGATTTCAAATGAGATTCTGCTGCTGCATAATGGCAGATTTGAGGTTGTGCCGTCAGAAACCTTACAGGTACAGGAACTGCGCAGAGCGGTACTGGATATTATCGGGGAGGCAGATCATGGAAATCTTTAAAAAAATGTTTGCAGAAAAAATTTTGAGTTTTCACGAAGGCACGAACAGAAGTCTTGAAATTCTGACAAAAATGCCGCTGGTGGGAGAATATATCAGCAATCAGGTGATTCATAAGAGAAATTCAAAGATGCGCATGACCATTGGTGTCATGGCAGTGTTTGTGAGAATGATTGTGCAGTTTATTAAGAAATATTTATACGTGGCAGTTTTTATTTATTTGCCGTATCTGTTTATGGCACAGTTTAATCCATTAATCCGTGATCACAAAGAATCTGCGGTATTGTTTATGTTTTTTATGCTGTCTACGATTTGCGGAAGCCTTGCCAACAATACACTGCTTGCCATGGGTGACAGGGATTATCTGATGGTGCGCGTGGTGCTGGTAAGTCCGTATATGAATTTCCTTGGCAGGCTGGCAGTTAAAATGGTCACAGATTTTGTGTATTTCACGATTATTTTAAATTTATTTGGTGTATCGTTTGTACACAGCCTGCTGTTAAGCCTTGTGACGATGTGTATCCGTCCGGCAGGTGAGATGATAGCGGTGCTTTGTTTTGACCAGATGCAGTCGATGTATAACAATAGAAATGCTTTTAACGGAACGGTGATTGCACTCAGTGTTTTTGTGGCATACGGTATGCCGCTGTTAAAGCGGCAGATCAGTTCAGACTGGCTGTTTTTCATTCATCCGGTTTTTGTAGTGGCAGCACTGTTTATCGGTGTGTTTTCAGTGTATTATTTATGGGATTATCCATCTTACAGAAAAATTATGCAGGAGGCGCTGCATATTAAAAGAGAAGTATAAGAAAGCCCGGACAAGCGGCAGAGATGGCGTGTATATTGTAAAAATTAAGAAATGTAACGGAGTGAATCAGTCATTAGGATAGGAGTGGACAGGATGAAAATAAAATTTAGTAAATCACCGGTAATGATGCTGGCAAAGCTTGCACTTGCGGGACTGTTGTGTCTTGTTATTGTGTTCATTGTTCATTCCAATTATAAGAGCAGACAGGGAAGCCGGATTGAGTTAAAATCCCGTTATACATTTTCTGTTCGGATAGACAGTGACGGAAATGTACTGGATGAAGCGTATAATGAAGGTGAGAAAAGCGAATATCAGGAATTTGAAACGCCGCAGTTAAGTAAAATGGCAGACATCTGGCTGACACAGTTTACGGGACAGTTTACCCAGAAGTATCTGCCGTGGTCAAAGGCACTGCGAAAGGTTTCATGTAAGGATTCCAAAGTGCTTGACCGTGAAACCGGCACGGTGCTTATCAGCTTTTCGGCAGTTTTAAAGGATAGTACGTCGGAGTATTTCCAGTCGTGGGACGGCGTGCTTGACAACGGCAGAATGGAATTTGAATGGGTTGTGACATTTGCACTGGACAACCACTATGACGGTACGGCAACGATTTATGTGGAGAATATTGTGACACCGGAAGAATACGGTATTTCACAGTATAATGAAAGCTTAAAAGACAGCGTAACCGGTGGCTCGGAATCGGCAACGGCGGCTTCTTCCAATACGCTTACAAAGTATGAAATTAAAGAAAATACGTTACAGATTACATATGACGGTGGTGCAAAATATGTCAATGTTCCGGTAGACTGTACGAATCTGCCGCTTGTGGAAAATTCATCCACACAGCTTATGGATGGAAGCTGGCAGTTAGACACGAATAAAGCAGCGTTTCTTTACGGCGGCAAAAATGCAGAAAACGGTAGGGTACCCCTGACGTTGTTGTTTTCCAATGATAAAGGCAGTAACTGGGTTACGAGTGAAATTGATACGATTTATGATGCCAATTATTACTATGTAAAGTTTTTTGATGAAATGACAGGCGTAATCGTTATCGGTTACGGTAAGAATGGCAGTCAGCAGGCATCGCGTATTTATACAACAACAAACGGCGGTGAAAGCTGGATAATGATAGGCAGCGGACCGGCATTAAATGTATTAAAGGGCGTGGTCTTTGCAGATGCAGATACAGGATTTTTCTGCTATAACTATGTAGATGGCATGGACAGTAACCTGTATATGACAAAAGACCTCGGAAAGACGTTTTCAAAAGTGACACTGGACCCGCAGGAGTTAGACAGCACGGCGGCAAATGCGCAGACAACGGAAAGTGACAGCACGCAGCAGGAAACAAAAGCCGAGGAAGAAACAACGGCATCAAAGCTTTCGTGGAGTGACGTTTATAAAGAGGCACTGGTGCCGGTGGTAGATGATCAGGGCATGATTACCGTTTATCTGACACAGGGCAGCAACGGTGTGTATAACAGTGGTAAAACAGCGGCGAAATATCAGTCATCGGACGGCGGTGAAACATGGAAATATATCGGGCAACTGGAAATTACCTCTTGAAATAAAGGTTATAGTGTGATAAAATTTATTAAATTTGAGAAAAAAAGACATTTTTGTGTCTTTTTTTTTGCGCAAAAGTAGCAAAATTTAATAATACGAAAGGAAATTAGGTGGCATTCATGAAAGCATTTTTAATTCTTGAAGATGGAACAGTGTTTAATGGAACGAGTATTGGTTCTACCCGCGAAGTAATCAGCGAGATTGTCTTCAACACATCAATGACAGGATATCTGGAGGTACTGACAGACCCTTCTTATGCAGGACAGGCAGTAACCATGACATATCCTTTAATTGGAAACTATGGCGTATGTTATAAAGATATGGAGTCTTTAAAAGCATGGCCGGATGGATATATTGTCCGAGAACTTTCCAGAATGCCGAGTAACTTCCGATGTGAAGACCCTATCCAGAAATTCCTTGCAGACAATGATATACCGGGTATCAGTGGGATCGATACCAGAGCGCTGACAAAGATTTTGCGTGAAAAAGGTACAATGAACGGTATGATTACGACAAATGAGAATTATAATCTTGATGAAGTTCTGCCAAAGATTAAGGCATACTCTGTAAAGGGCGTCGTTGATAAAGTAACATGTAAAGAAAAGAAAGTCCTGCCGGGCAAGGGATATAAGGTTGCGCTGATGGATTTTGGTGCAAAGAACAATATCGCAAAGTCCTTAAATTCAAGAGGCTGCGAAGTTACAATTTATCCGGCACGTACAACGGCAGAGGAAATCTTAAGCACGAATCCGGATGGAATCATGCTTTCTAACGGCCCTGGCGATCCAAAGGAATGTGAATTTGAAATTGCAGAAATTAAAAAACTCTATGACAGCAATGTCCCGATTTTTGCAATCTGTCTGGGACATCAGCTGATGGCACTTGCAACAGGTGCAGATACGCATAAATTAAAATACGGACACAGAGGTGCAAATCATCCGGTAAAGGATTTACAGACAGGAAAGGTTTACATTTCTTCACAGAATCACGGTTATGTCGTAGATGAAACGACACTTAATCCGGCAGTCGCAAAACCGGCTTTTGAAAATGTCAACGATAAGACCAATGAAGGTCTTGAATATATCGGAAAGAATATTTTTACTGTACAGTTCCATCCGGAAGCATGTGCAGGACCACAGGATACAGCGTATCTTTTTGACAGATTTATTGAGATGATGAAGAAGGAGGACTAAAAAATGCCAAAGAATCCGAATATTAAAAAAGTATTGGTAATTGGTTCAGGACCGATTATTATTGGACAGGCAGCTGAATTTGACTACGCAGGTACACAGGCTTGCCGTTCTTTAAAAGAGGAAGGAATCGAGGTTGTTTTAGTAAACTCCAATCCGGCAACCATTATGACAGACAAGGATATTGCTGATGAAGTTTATATCGAACCACTGACTGTTAAAGCGTTAGAGCAGATTATTTTAAAGGAAAAGCCGGACAGCATTCTTCCGACACTGGGCGGACAGGCAGGATTAAATCTTGCCATGGAAATTGCCGAAACGGACTTTTTGGAAGAACACAATGTGAAGTTAATCGGTACAACAGCGCTGACAATTAAGAAAGCGGAAGATCGTTTAATGTTTAAGGAAACCATGGAAAAAATCGGTGAACCTTGTGCGGCTTCCTTAGTTGTTAATAATGTAGAAGACGGTGAAGCATTTGCAGCTAAAATCGGTTATCCGGTTGTACTGCGTCCGGCATATACACTGGGCGGCAGCGGCGGCGGTATCGCACACAACGTTATGGAATTAAGGGAAATCCTTGAAAACGGTTTAAGACTTTCACGTGTCGGTGAAGTTTTAGTAGAACGCTGCATCGCAGGCTGGAAGGAAATCGAATACGAAGTAATGCGCGATGGTAACGGCAACTGCATTACTGTATGTAACATGGAAAATATTGACCCTGTCGGCGTGCATACCGGTGATAGTATCGTAGTTGCACCGTCACAGACACTTTCCGACAAAGAATATCAGATGCTTCGTACATCTGCTTTAAATATTATTGACGAACTGGGTATTACAGGCGGCTGTAACGTACAGTATGCCTTAAATCCGGACAGCTTTGAATACTGTGTAATCGAAGTAAATCCGCGTGTAAGCCGTTCTTCAGCACTGGCTTCCAAGGCAACCGGTTATCCGATTGCAAAGGTAGCAGCTAAGATTGCATTAGGCTACACACTGGATGAAATTAAGAATGCCATTACAGGAAAGACTTATGCAAGCTTTGAGCCAGCACTGGATTACTGTGTTGTAAAGATGCCACGTCTTCCGTTTGATAAATTTATCTCTGCAAAGAGAACACTGACAACTCAGATGAAGGCAACCGGTGAAGTTATGAGTATTGCCAATAACTTTGAAGGCGGTCTGATGAAGGCAATCCGTTCTCTGGAGCAGCACGTTGACAGCCTGATGTCGTATGACTTTACAAAGCTGACAGACGAAGAACTTTTAGAAGAGCTGGCTGTTGTTGATGACAGAAGAATCTGGAAGATTGCAGAAGGTTTAAGAAGACATATTCCGGCAGCCAAGATGCATGAGATTTCAAAGATTGACTTATGGTTTATTGATAAATTACAGATTATTGTCGATATGGAAAATGCTTTAAAGAGAGGTCCTTTAACAAAAGAACTGCTCACAGAAGCAAAGAGAATCGAATTCCCGGATAACGTTATCGGTGAACTGACAGGAAAGACAGAAGCAGAGGTTAAGGCACTGCGTGACGAATATGGAATTCATGCGGCATTTAAGATGGTTGATACCTGTGCGGCAGAATTTGCGGCAGAAACACCGTATTATTATTCAGTATTCGGCAGTGAAAATGAAGCGGTTGAAACAAAGGATAAGAAGAAGGTACTCGTATTAGGTTCCGGTCCAATCCGTATCGGTCAGGGTATTGAATTTGACTTCTGTTCTGTGCACTGTACATGGTCTTTCAAGAAGGAAGGCTATGAAACGATTATTGTAAACAACAACCCTGAAACAGTTTCAACGGACTTTGATATTGCCGATAAGCTGTATTTTGAGCCGCTGACACCGGAAGATGTCCAGAATATTGTTGATTTTGAAAAGCCGGACGGCGCTGTTGTGCAGTTTGGCGGTCAGACAGCAATTAAGCTGACAGAAAGCCTGATGAAGATGGGCGTGCCGATTTTCGGTACAAAGGCTGAAGATGTCGATGCTGCGGAAGACAGAGAGTTATTCGACGAAATCTTAGAGCAGTGCGGTATTCCAAGAGCCAAGGGTCAGACCGTATTTACCGTAGAAGAAGCATTAAAGGCAGCCAATGAATTAGGCTATCCGGTACTTGTAAGACCTTCTTACGTGCTCGGCGGACAGGGCATGCAGATTGCCGTATCCGATGAAGACGTTGTTGAATTTATGAATATCATCAACAGAATTAAGCAGGATCACCCGATTCTTGTTGATAAGTACCTTATGGGTAAGGAAATTGAAGTTGATGCGGTATGCGATGGTGAAAATATCCTGATTCCGGGTATTATGGAACATATCGAAAGAGCCGGTATTCACTCAGGTGACAGTATTTCCGTATATCCGGCGAAGTCACTGACACCTAGAATTACGGATATGATTGTTGATTATACAGAAAAGCTGGCACGTTCCCTGCATGTAAAGGGTATGATTAACATTCAGTTTATCGTATACAATGATCAGGTTTATGTCATTGAAGTCAATCCGCGTTCAAGCCGTACTGTACCGTATATCAGCAAGGTAACCGGTATTCCGATTGTACAGCTTGCAACAAAGGTTATTACAGGAAGCAAAATTACAGATTTAGGATATGAACCGGGCTTACAGAAGAAGTCAGATTACTATGCAATCAAGATGCCGGTATTCTCCTTTGAAAAAATCAGAGGCGCAGATATCAGCCTCGGACCGGAAATGAAGTCTACAGGTGAGTGCCTTGGTATTTCAAAAGACTTTGATGAAGCATTGTATAAGGCATTCCAGGGAGCAGGAATCAATCTTCCGAAGCATAAGCAGATTATCATGACACTCTGCGATGCAGATAAGGAAGATGGTGTGGATATTGCACAACGTTTTGAAAAGCTGGGCTATAAGATTTACGCTTCCCGCGGTACAGCCAAAGTATTAAAGGAGCATGGTGTCAATGCAATTCAGGTCAACAAGATTGGTCAGGAAGCACCGACACTCTTAGATTTAATCTTAGAGCATAAGATTGACCTTGTGATCGATACACCGGAAAATGGTATCGAAAGAGCCGGCGACGGTTTCTTAATCAGACGTTATGCGATTGAAACAGGTGTACACTGCCTGACAAGCCTTGATACAGCGCACGCGCTGATTTCAAGTTTAGAGCATGCGTTTAACAATAAAGACCTTACAATTGTCGATATTGCAACGATTGATAACAGAAAGTAAGATACCAGGGGATAAAGGTCTTTCGCCCACATGAGCTTGCTCATAAGTGGGTGAAAAACCTTGAGACCCGCCCTCATATGAGCATAAAAGTGGGACGACAGTCCCACGATATGCGAATATGGAGGTGGATTGTGGGAGTGCGCAGCACGGAACAATCCGCAGGTATCGTAAGTTTGAGGGCAGTTGTCCCAACATCATAAAAAAAGTACCCGGCAGAGGAGATTTTAAAAATTTCTTTTGCCGGGTGTTTTTTATTTGCGCAGGATATACGTACAAGCAGTCATATGCGTGAAACGGCGTTGCATTTTCAAGGTGAATATGATACAATTTAAACAGTATTTTGTTCCTGTACAGATACAGGAAACAACATTTTGCAGGGAAGGAACAAGGACAATGGATGCAAGACGGGCACAGGATATATTAAGACATATTATTAATGATGAAGATTACGGCGCAGCGATGTTAGATAAGATTTCAGTTACTGAAAGCATTGAAGTGCTGACCAAGATGCTGCCGGATTGTGTGGCAACGGCACAGAATGATAACAATATCAATGATGCGGGATTTTTCAGCCAGATGATTCATAACTACTATCCGCTGATACTGGATAAAATTAAGAATGCAGAGCATTTATGGGTGGTTTACAGTGACAACACCGGCTATCCGTACATGATTGACGGTGATTTGTTCGTATTATATGATTATGCAAATCATGCGGAGCTTGAAAAGAAACTGAATACAGCAGGGTATCAGGTGGCACTGGAAAGTGTGACACCGACAGATTTCAGAAATGAAGTGGCGCATATGTACCGCAACGGCTATGAAAAAATCCGCTTTACAGACGGAAAGGGCGAACCGTTTGTTGTTGCCAAGGAAGATTTATACAGTTTTGAGGATTTCTTCAATGAAGAATACATGACCAATCCGGGGCTGCAGCGTGCAATGATTGAATTTTTCCAGGAATTCCGTAAAAATACGGCAGCAGATGCAGGGCGTGAGGAGATTTTAAAGAAGCGTGAAGATGCGATGATCCGCACAATGGTACACGCAGAATATATGGTGCCTTGTATCAAAGAGGAAACAGAAGACATGGTTGAGATTTCACATCCGTTTATTGATTTGACAGACCGGATTCAGGATAAGGAAGAAGGCGAGCGTGTGATTGCCATTCCGGCATTCACGGACGGTTTTGAAATGGATAAGTGCTACGAAGGACATCATGAGAATATGCTTTATCAGTATGACGAACTGGTAAATCTCGTGGAAGAACTCGGCGCATCCGGTGTTATCATCAACTGTCTGGGTATCAGCTACTATATGAAGCTGGAACTGATGCACAAAATTAATATGTAAGATACCAGGGTCAAAAGGTCTTTCGCCCACATGAGCTTGCTCATAAGTGGGGGAAAGACCTTTTGACCCGCCCCAATATGAGCATAAAAGTGGGACGATAGTCCCACGATATGCGAATATGGGTAGGATTGTGGGAGTGCGCAGCACGGAACAATCCGCAGGTATCCCAGTTAAGAACGTTCGTTCTACAATATTATAAAGAAAGCTGCCGCAGGCACATATTTCATTATAAATATGTGCCTGCGGCATTTTTTGTCTGACGGGGGATAAAACAGTCCTGTTTAACCGTCTTATTTTAAAAAGTCCTGACGCATCGGATTAAAGACATCGACCAGCTTGCCGTCTTCAAGGGCAGTAACACCGTGTTCGACGTTGGAAGGCATATAGACACTGTCGCCTTTTTTCACAACCTTGGTCTCCCCGCCGATTGTAAATTCGAAGCTGCCTTCTGCCACGTAAGTAATCTGCAAATGTTCATGGTGGTGGAAATTTCCTTTAGAGCCTTTTTTAAATGTAATTTCACACATCATCAGTTCGTCGGAATAACATAAAATTTTTCTGGTAACACCCGGTTCGCAGTCGGTCGGTGTTACATCTGCATTAAAACGAAACATACTTAACTCCATTCTGAGAACGCAAATTTGTCAGTAATCTGCGGCGTTCACGGCACAAATTACTATTACTTCAATGTACTACAAAATAAGTGGTTTGACAAGAGGATTGCGGGGTTATTATAATAAATGGGAAACACAAAAAAGCGATGCTGGCAGGCATTAAAATGCCTGTGGAATGGAGAATAATATGTATAAATTGTATTATATATGGCTGGTGCCCGCGGTATTTTGTCTGGTTTATTATGTCTGCTGTGTGGCATATGCGGGCTTTGCATCATCTTTTATTACGATATGGCCGGTAACGGCAGTCTTTTTTGCAGGGATTTTTGCGGTGCGTTATGCACAGAATAAAGGTATACTCATACTTCCAATGTGGATAAATGTGCTGTCTGCGGCAGGTTTATTAATACTTATCAGCTCATTTTGTCTGGTTCAGGCATTAATAACCGTGCAGATGAAGCAGAAACCGGAACCGGACTGTGAATATCTGCTGATTTTAGGCTGCCGCGTGCGGGGACTCGAAATTACAAAATCACTCCGCTACAGACTTGATGCAGCACTGGCATATCTGGAACAGAATGAAAAACATAGCAAAGATAATACCCAAAACAAAACGATACATATTATCGTATCGGGCGGTCAGGGACCGGGAGAGGATATATCCGAAGCACAGGCGATGAAAGATTATCTGTGCGCACATGGCATAGAAGCTTCACGGATTTTTATGGAAGCTCAGTCCACGGATACGGAAAAAAACATTGCCTATTCGGCACGTTTTATTCCGGATAAAAATGCGAAAATCGGGGTGGTTTCCAATGACTTTCATCTGTTCCGTGCCGGAATGCTTGTCCGTGCGAAGGGTTTTCACAATGTCAGCACGATTGCGGCGCGGTCAGATGAAGTATTGTTTTTAAATTACAGAGTACGCGAATATTTCGGTGTATTAAAAGATTTATTTGGTGTAAAATTCTTTCACTTTATCGGAGAATAACAGACCCTTTGTGTAGCCGTCATGGTATAAGGCTTTGATTTTCTCCTTGTCTTTTTCCAGACGTGAAAAGCCGTCGGTGTTATCCGGACGGATTACAATGACCTTCTTTTCCTTTTCAAGCTGTTCGAGCTTCTTTAAAGAACGGTTGTAGCAGTCAGCACGGGAAAGGAGGTCTTTTCCGAGTTCCGGATACTTCCAGAAAGCATGCGCCAGAGCCTTTGTGGTGGCGCCGGTTTTCTTTTTGTATCCCTTCTGGCGGGTTAAGACGACAACAACGCGGTCACAGCCGTCTGCGAAAGCCCGCTCATACGGAATCGAATCGCTCAATCCGCCGTCTAAGTACGGAGTATCATTTAAGTAAATATATGGGAAAAGGGCAGGGAGCGCACACGTTGCCTGAAGCAGCTTGTTGGTGCGGTCCTCGGTTGTATAGCGCATATATTCCGGTTTTCCGGTTAAAACATTGGTAACGACTGCGTAAAATTCGCCGCCCCACGCATTAAAGGTATCGTAGTCAAACGGAACCAGTTTATTCGGAATCGTGTCATAGGCAAATTCCAGTCCATAGACACTTCGGTTTGTCTTATCGGTCATATTGTGCATACTCATGTAGCGTTTATCGTCACGGTAATCTAAAAGAATCTGTAAATTTCTTCTTTTTTGTCTGGAAGCGTAGGAAACACCGTAGGCTGCACCGGCAGATACACCAATCATATAATCCGGCATAATATCCCGATCTAAAAATGCATCCATAACACCGCAGGAAAAAATTGTGCGGAATGCGCCGCCCTCAAATACAATTCCAGTTTTCATAATTGTCCTCATTTCTAAATGAATTTATTGTAATGTTTTTTGCCATCAGGCTGTAATTCCTGAAATTACAGTAACATTTTAGTACATTTGATGTGAAATTTCCATATGAAAATACAGATAAATATGATATGATGATGTAAAAGTTGAAAGAATGAGGAAACTATGACACAGGAGATAAGGACACGCCTGCTTTTGATGGCAGATGCACAGTACGGGAGTTTTTCCAAAAGTCTGATTCCCGAATGTAAGCCGCTGTTAGGTGTGCGGCTTCCGGCACTTAGAAAAATGGCGCAGGAATTTGTAAAAAATAAAGAATGGAAAGAACTCGTACAAACAGACGGCGCAGACGATGTTTATTTTGAAGAAGCCATGCTGCGCGGTATGCTGATCGGTTACGGCACGGCAAAAGAGCAGGATAATGAAGAAGCAATGCGGATGTTTGATAAATTTGTGCCGTTTGTTGATAACTGGTCGGTGTGCGACAGCTTTTGTAACAGCATGACAATTGTTTCGGCATACCGGGAAGAATGGTGGGAACATTTACAATCCTTTTTAGCTTCCCAAAAAGAATTTGAAGTCCGCCTGTCTTTGGTCTTATTGCTGTCGCAGTTTTTAAAATGGGACGATGCGGGCAGAAAAATCCCCCGCAGGCGCGTGATTACAGAGGCGGATATTATGCAGAATATTGCATGGAAATCAAAAAAACAGGCACAGAATGACAGCCCGGAGGATTCAGGCAATCCATATCTGGAAAAAATTTTTTCAGTGCTTGACAGACCGTTTACACAGGGGTATTATGCACAAATGGCGGCGGCGTGGCTGACGGCGGAATGTTTTGTCATGTTTCCGGCACAGACCATGCGGTTTCTTATAAAATCCGGCATGGATGATTTTACATATAATAAGGCACTGTCTAAAATATGTGAATCCAGGAATCCGGCGCCGGAAGTAAAGGCACGGATAAAGAGCATGAAAAGATGATGTAAAAAGGAAATGGAGAAAAAGATGAGTACATCAACGACAAAAACAAAAGATATGGTAACAACGGCAATGTTTGTGGCAATTATTCTTGCAATGTCGTTTGTGCCGTATTTAGGCTATATCCCGCTGGGATTTATGAATGCAACAATTATTCACATTCCGGTTATTATCGGAGCGATACTGTTAGGACCGGCGCGCGGTGCATTTTTAGGCGGTATTTTCGGACTAACCAGCATGATTAACAACACATTTAACCCGAACCTGACTTCTTTCGTATTTTCACCGTTTTACAGCCTTGGAAATGTGCATGGAAATTTTAAGAGTCTGATGATCTGCTTTGTGCCGCGAATTCTGATTGGCGTTGTGGCATATTATGTATATACAGGGATTGTAAAGCTTGTAAAGAAGAAGAAAAACGACGGAAAAGGCAGTGCTGCTGCACTGGCGGCAGCCGGTGCGGCAGGAGCACTTACGAATACACTGCTCGTTATGAACGGCATTTACTTTTTGTTTGGAAGCAGTTATGCCAATGCAAAGGGAATTGCCACAGATGCCCTGTATGGTGTGATTCTTGGTGTGATCGGAACACAGGGCGTACCGGAAGCGATTGTGGCGGCGGTGCTGACTGCGGCAATCGGAAAAGCACTGCTTCATATCAGACGGTAACAGAAATGTTAATATTTTAAGAAATAAAACAAAAGGAAAAGAAAATGAAAAGACAAAATCAAAAAGGCATGATTCTTGCGATTGATATGGGGAATACTAATATTGTAATCGGCTGTGTAGACGATGAAAAGATTTATTTTGAGGAACGGCTCTGCACGGATTATTCAAAGACGGAATTAGAATATGCAATCGGTTTTAAGACCGTTTTGGAGTTATATAATATTGAAAGTGAACAGATTCACGGTGCAATCATTTCATCGGTCGTACCGCAGCTTGTAAACGTTATCAAGTCGGCAGTTGAAAAAATCATCGGCATTACGCCGCTAATTGTAGGACCGGGTGTGAAGACGGGATTGAATCTGTTAATGGACCAGCCAAAGCAGGTCGGTACGGATATGGTTGTAGATGCAGTTGCGGCTATTCACGAATATGGTGCACCGGTGCTGATTATTGATGTGGGAACGGCAACGACCATCAGTGCGGTTGACGACAAGAAAAATTATGTGGGAGGTGCGATTCTTCCGGGTATCCGCGTATCGGTGGATTCACTGGTATCCCGGACAGCACAGCTTCCGCGAATCAGTCTGGAAGCTCCAAAATCCGTGATTGGAAAGAATACGATTGCGTGTATGCAGAGCGGTGCGGTTTACGGGAATGCAAGCTGTATCGACGGCATGGTTGACAGAATCCGTGAAGAACTGTGCAAAATGACGGGTGCAGAACAGGAACAGGTCAAAGTCATTGCAACCGGCGGACTGGCAAGGGTGATCGTGCCATACTGCCACAATGAAATTATATTAGATGATAAACTGCTTTTAAAAGGTTTAAAAATCATTTACGATAAAAATGTGGAATAGGAGAGGACTATGTTAAAAGGGAAAAACGTACTGCTTGGCGTAACCGGCAGTATTGCAGCGTATAAAATTGCGACACTTGCCAGCAGCTTAAAAAAGCTGGAATGTAATGTAGATGTCATGATGACACAGAATGCGACCAATTTTATCAATCCGATTACATTTGAATCCTTAACCGGTAATAAATGTGTTGTCGATACATTTGACAGAAATTTCCAGTTTCAGGTAGAGCATGTATCCCTTGCAAAAAAGGCGGATATTGTGATGATTGCACCGGCGAGTGCCAACGTGATTGGCAAGCTGGCATCGGGAATTGCAGATGATATGCTGACAACGACATTTATGGCGTGTACATGCAAAAAAATTGTCGTTCCGGCAATGAATACCAACATGTATTACAATCCGATTCTACAGGATAATATTGCAAAGTTAAGAAGGTTTGGCATCGAAGTGTTAGAACCGGCAAGCGGGTATCTTGCGTGCGGTGATACAGGTGCGGGGAAAATGCCGGAGCCGTCTGAACTGCTTGAATACATTTTACGCGATATTGCCCTGACAAAGGATATGAAAGGATACCGTGTGTGCATTACCGCAGGTCCGACACAGGAAGCGATTGACCCGGTGCGCTACATTTCCAACCATTCAACAGGAAAAATGGGATATGCGCTGGCGAAAAATGCGATGCTGCGCGGGGCAGAGGTGACACTGATTGCAGGTCCGACAAACCTTCCTGACGTGCCGTTTGTTAAAATGGTGCATATTACATCGGCACAGGATATGTATGAAGCGGTTACAGAGGCGGCAAAGGAATCAGACATTATTGTAAAAGCGGCAGCAGTTGCGGATTACAGACCGGCATCAGTCAGTGATGAAAAAATCAAGAAAAGCGACGGAGAGATGAGCATTGCCTTAGAGCGGACAAAGGATATTATCGGAACGCTCGGAGCGATGGAAAACAAACCGTTTTTGTGCGGATTTTCAATGGAAACGCAGAATGTACTGGAAAATTCCAGAAAGAAGCTGGAAAAGAAAAATCTGGATATGGTGATTGCCAACAATCTGAAAGTGGACGGAGCAGGCTTCGGGACAGATACAAATGTCATTACAATGATTACAAAGACGGACTGTACGGAATTTCCGAAAATGAGTAAATTTGAGGTGGCAGGCTGTATTTTTGATGCAATTTTAAAGAATATAAAAGCATAGAAAGCGGACGAAAAATAAAATATCAGGAAAAGAGGAATTTATGAGCAAAAAAGCAAAATTACTTACAGGGATGTTATCAGTGGCGGCAGTGCTGCTGGTTGCATTTGCCTATTATTATGTGGTGCTTCCGCCAATCAATATCCATGCACCGGGCTTCTGGATATTTGTCATTGTGCTGGCGGCGGTATTTACGGGTGTTGTCGGGCTTTGCAGTATGACAATGACAGAATACTACAAGGAATGGGCAGGCAGACAGTGGAAGCAGTCAAAGCCTGAATTTAAGAGCAAAAAGGCAGAACGTTTTTTCTATTTATGTGCGGTACTTACAGCGGCACTGGTTGTTATTTTTCTAATAGGCGGACTGCTGTCATCTGAAATTGTCAATGCTTCGGCTTATCAGAAACTGTTAAATGTGGAAACCAGAAGCTTTACCGATGATATTCATGAGGTGTCCTATGACCAGATTCCGGTACTGGATAAAGATTCGGCAACGACCATAGGCAACCGTGTTATGGGAACAATGGTGGATATGGTTTCCCAGTTTGAAGTCAGCGATATGTATACACAGATTAACTATCAGAATAAGCCGGTGCGTGTGACACCGCTTCAGTACGGCAGCCTGATTAAATGGTTTACCAATCACAGTGATGGAATTCCTGCGTATATCCGTATTGATATGACGACACAGGAAGCGGAGTGCGTGCGTCTGGAGCAGAAAATCCGTTATTCGATGAGCGACCATTTTGGCAGAAACATTTACAGACATCTGAGGTTTGCGTATCCGACCTATATGTTTGATGACATCAGCTTTGAAATTGATGAGAGCGGTACACCTTATTGGATTTGTCCGGTGAAAAAATATAATATCGGACTGTTTGGCGGTGTGACGATTGGCAGGGTGGTGCTTTGTAATGCAGTCACCGGGGAAATGACGGATTATGCCGTGGAAGATGTTCCGCAGTGGGTAGACCGTGTGTATTCGGCAGATATGCTTATTTCGCTGTATGATTACCACGGTACGTTAAAGCACGGTTATTTTAACAGTGTGTTAAGCCAGAAGGATTGTCTGGTAACGACAGATGGCTACAATTATATTGCACTGGACGATGATGTGTGGGTGTATACAGGAATTACCTCAGTCGGACAGGATAAATCCAATGTGGGCTTTGTGCTGATGAACCAGCGGACAATGGAAACGCGCTATTATGTGATTTCCGGTGCAGAGGAAAATTCGGCGATGTCTTCGGCAGAGGGAAAGGTCCAGCATTTAGGATACAAGGCGACATTTCCACTGCTTATTAATGTGGGCGGACAGCCGACATATTTTATGGCATTAAAGGACAGCTCTGGACTGGTAAAATCTTATGCCATGCTTAATATTGAAAAATATCAGACGGTGGCAATCGGCGATTCAGTCAATGAGTGTGAGAAAAATTACCGTCAGCTGATGGTAGACAGCGGCATTGTAGATGAAACAGCGGCAGAAACGCCAAAGGAAAGCAGGCAGATAACCGGCAGAATCGATAAAATGGTGCAGACGGTATTGGACGGCAATTCGCATTTTTATATACTCTTAGAGGGTCAGTCCCGTATCTTTGATGTGCCGTTATCGGATAATGCGGATATTGTACGGTACAATACAGGCGATACTGTTACATTTTCATATCATGAAAACGAGTCATTAAATGAAGTGACGAAGGTGGAAGCCGCACAGCAGACCGTGCAGTAAAGAGGAAAAATCAAAAAATTAGTGGAAAAGTGTCTTTTGTATACAGGAGGGTGTGTATAAAAGGCACTTTTTTTGACATTTTTATGGGTTCATCTGTTTAATATCCCTTAAAATCCAAAAAGATTTAGAAAATTCATGATAAACAATAAAATTTATCAATAAGACTTTTTTGTTGCACTTGCGCAACAAATTGGGAAAGCAGGAAATCAAAGGGATTGTTAAAGAAAACAGGTAAAAAATACCGTTGTTTGTTGCAGGTTTGCAACAAAAATGTCTGCTTGCCAAAAACAAATGTCTGTGGTACACTGCCACTGCAAACGAAAGATAGGCTTTGAAGCCTATTTTTTTAAGTGCCACGGTTAGATAAGACTAATGGAAGTTATCAAAATAAAACTATGCCATAAAACAAAAAACAAAACAAAGCATTAGTACATTCGTAAAATCAACAAGGCACGATAGAAACAAGTAAACAGGGACAAAGCAGAAAGGAAAGAAAAATGAGAAAGACCAGCTTTAAGTTATTATCTGCTTCATTAGCAGTCGCAATGACAATGAGCAGTATGCCGTACAATGTATTGGCGGCAAGCCCGGAGCAGACATTTGCACAGGCAGTACAGCAGGCACAGACAACAGAAGCGGACGGCTTTGAAACAGCCGCACCGGCAGAGAAAAATCTCGTAACAGCAGATGCAGAAAGCACAGAAAAAGTAACCTACACAGTTACATCGGGTGTTTCATACGGAAAGGGAAGTATCAAATTAATCTCAGGTGTGACAGAAAGCACCGGTGATGATGGTGAAAAAGTATACACGGCTGAAAAAGACAGCACAATTACATTTGAAGCTGTACCGGAGGACGGCTGGGCATTAGATTCTGTTATGTACATGTCATCAAGCTTTACAACACCGGACTTAAAGATTACAAAGGTAGACGGCAAAGAGAACCAGTATACATGTACAATTCCTGACGATGCATATGCTTACGGCTCAGTAGGAACATTTATGATATATGTGCAGTTTGCATCGGTTCTGGAAGAAGGACAGTATGAGATAAAATCAACAGGCGAATATTTAAGTGTAGATAAGTATGGTGCAAAGCCGGGTGAAACCGTAAAGATTACATCAACAAGTGACAGTTCAACAAGAAATTATGTGCCGACTGTTGCAGATGAAGACGGAACCGGTATTGATACAACACTTGAAAGTACAGTGATTGATGAAGATAAGATTGTACAGGTATACACCTTTGTAATGCCGGAGAAAAAGGTTACAATCACAGAAAAGAGTAACCGTTATTGTGCAATTACATTAGAAACCAATGACGACAGTAAATTTGCAAGCCATGTAAGTTACAGCAGCCGACAGATGATGAGTGGTAATATGAATGTTGTAGCAGACAGCATTATCGACGGCAAGTATTATAAGCATACAGTAACCGTAACCGGTACACAGGGAAATACAACAGTAAAGCCGGGAGAATTATCATCACTTGCAAGCGGAAAAGCAACATATACCGTAGCAAAGAAATTCCCGGTAGCCGTTACTTTAAGAGTAGACTTCGTTGAAACAGATGCGTATAACATTACAAACCAGTCTGCAAATATTGAAGGTGCCGATTTTACCGTATCAAATGGTGAACTTGCGGCAGAAGGCGATACCGTAACATTACTGCTTTCCACAAATACAGCAGACGGATATTACTATGACGGTACAACACTGCCAAAGGTAACAGACGCAGACGGCAACGAAGTAACCGTAACAGCAGATGCAGGAAACACAACATCTTCTGCAAAATTTACATTCACAATGCCTGAAAAGGGTGTCACAACAAGTTTTGATGGTTCTGCAATTACACAGAAAGAATTAAAGGCTGTTACCGTTGCAGATGAAGCAAAGTCTTATATTGCACTGGATAAAGCAGAAGCAAGAGAAGGCGCAAATGTTACCATTACTTTGACAGACGAAGCCAAAAAGGTTTTATTTATCAAAGTGATTAAGGAAGACGGCAGTGTCGAATATATAAGAAACTCTGCAACGAGCTTTACAATGCCGGCAGGCGCAGTGACGGTATCGGTAATTGCACCGGACAACTGGTTTGAAGAAGGACGTTATGATACAGATGTATATGCGGCAGCATCAAGCACACTGATTGTTTCCGATGCGGCAGACCTTGCGGCTGTCGGTAAATTAATGCGTGATAATCCAAGCGCACTTACGGATAAAACCATTAATATTGTAAAAGATATTGATATGAGCGCATATACATGGGTGCCGATGACATATACAAATTACAATAATACAGTAACCTTTAACGGAAACGGACATACCATTAAGGGACTGAATGTAGAAGGCATGACAGGAACAACATCAAGTTCATGGGTATATTCAAGTGCATTTATCGCACAGATAGGCAGTTTCACAGATGTCACTATCAACGACCTGACATTTGAAGGAACACAAAAAGTCCATACCGTTGCAGGCACATTCTGCTATTTAGGTGGTATTGCTTATGGCGGCGGTTCTTACAACAAGGTTGTAAACAATATGAATGTGACCATTGACGGTGCGACAGGCGGTACGGTATTGCATTACCCTATTACAAATAGTGCAACACAAATTGTAAACAGTGCGGTAACCGGCAAGACAACACTGGAAAATGTAAATTTAACCGGATATTATTCATATTATGGACTTTCAGACAGAGCAGTCAACAGCTATGATATTTCAGAGATTACCATGGGTGAAAATGCAAATCCGGCAAATGTATCTTATTACGGTGTGGACGCTACTTTACAGGCAAAAGATAAGACTGCAAACTGCTACACAGGTACAACATTAAATAATTTCCCTGAAAATGCACAAATTTATGGAATTGCAAAGACTGTTACAGGAGATAATCTGGATTCTATCAATCAGAACTTCTCATACGTTACACCGGTAACAGGCGAGGGTTATGAAAATGACAACTTAATGTCTGTTGACAGCACAACCAACAAGGTCGGCAGGATTGCACTGGTTACATACTTAAACAGCTGGGTTGATGAGAACCAGACAGAGGATAACAAGTATTGCAAATGGGAAACAGACAAGACAACAGGCAGACCGGTATTAAAGGCAGCCGAAGAAACGGTTGTTTCACAGAAATATGCAATCACTTCAAACGTAACAGGCAGTGAATACGGCGAAACAACCGTTGACGAAGAAGCCGCAGAAGGCAGTAAGGTAACTGTATACACAGCACCGAAGTCATTCTGCAAGGTCAAGAGCATTTCCGTAGAAACAGCAGACGGAAAGAAAGTTGACGTGACAGACAACGGTGACGGAAGCTACAGCTTTACAATGCCGAAGTCCGCAGTGACCGTAAGCACAGAGTATGCACAAGACTCTTATGCAATTACAACAGAAACCAACGGTGAAGGTACAGTCAGTGTATTAACGGCTGAAACAAAGTCTTCCGATAAGGCAAAATCAGGTGAAACCGTAACCGTTACCGTAACACCGGACCGCTTAAAGTATTATACAATGGACAGCGTAACCGTAACAACGGCAAGCGGCAAGACGGTTGAAGCCACAACAACAAAGGCAATTAACGGAACAAATGCCCATGAGTATACATTTACCATGCCGGAAGAAGCTGTAACCGTTACGGCAAACTTTAAAGACGTCAGCAGCTACTACAACGAAGACGGTTCTTTAAAAGAGGGTACATATAAAATGCAGGCAGTATTCGGCAGTACCTATTACATTGACACCGACAAAATCGAAGGTGCAATGGGCTATGAAGAACAGTACACAGACATTACCGTAAGCGTTGATGCAGAAGGCAATGTAATCGTAGACGATTATGAAATGCCGGGTGTAAAGAGCCCGATTGGATACGCAGGCGGCGGCGAACTCTGGATTAAGTCCACACCGACACCGGATGCCAACGATAATGGCAAGATTAAGGGTGCCGATGATGCAGGCGTTGCAGAATCCAGTGACTATGCTGAAAAGTATGAAAACTATACAAAGGTATACACCATTTCACCAACCGTTACAAAGACCGGTAAGATTAATCCGTCAACCAACGTAAAGACAGAAAACACAGGCGATTTCTACTTTACAAAGGTTATGCAGGGAAGCAAGCAGGTCGGCGGCTTCTATAACAGTGAAAATGTAGAATCCGTTACATTGGATAAACTCGCTTCATCAACAAGCAGTAAGGTAGCACCGTTTAACCTGACATTCTCCGGTATCAATTACATTAAAAACGATGCGGACTATGCAAACCAGAATGTGTTATTTACAACATACATCACAGAAATGGCTTACATTTCAGAAGTATTGTTCCGTATGGACTTCTCAACGATTGAAAAAGTCGGTGATACAGACCAGGGAGAAGAAACAACACAGGCATTAGATGTATCTGTTTATACAGCGTGCGAACCGGGTGCCACAAAGACACCTCCTGCAAACATTGATGCAATCAAGAGTGCAACACTGGTAACAAAGGCAGACGGAAGCAGACAGCTCGTATTTGACTTAGGCGAAACAATCGTATTCGGCTTACACGGACATATGGGAAGCCTTCGTGTATACAATGCAGACAGCATGGAAAATGCATTTAAGGCAATCTCAAAGAATGATACAAGCGGCTTAAAGTCAGCAATTTACAGCAACTGGTATACAGACAAGATTAATTCCGAAGCAGACAGCGTGGCATATGATAAGACACCTGTAGAAGTAACAGACAGCAGAGGATATGTATACTACACAACAGACGGAACAGAATTTAGCGCAACGTCCACAACAACAGACCTTGAAAATGCACTCGTATATCCGGGTAAGGCAGTTGTAGATGTACCGGACTATTTCGACCTGACAGACAACAATGAAATTTATCTGACAGGCTTTATCGACGGTATGTCAAAGGATACGAACTTAAAGTTAAAGCTGACAGCAAAAAATGAAGACAACACACCGGTTGTAAAGACAGGTACAGCCCATATTTCACAGTTCGGTGAATATGATGTTACTGTCAACGTAACCGTTACAGATGATGTTATCACAGACATTGAAGTAACAGGTGCAAATTTTGCGGGAACTTATGCTGAAACCAATAAGATGATGCTTGAAAAGGCAGTCAACGGCTTAAAGGGCAGCTACATCAATAAGTCCGCAACTGATGTAAAGGAAATCACAGGTGTTGATGCGGTTTCAGGCGCAACGTATTCATCCAATGCAATCCGCGATGCGATTTTAAATGCACTCGAACTAAAGCAGGAAGAAGAAGTCATTAACCTTCCGACAGAAAAGCTTGCAGAAGGCGAATACAGCGTAGACATTGCATACTACACAGATAAAGTAAAGCACAGTCTTGTGGAAAATGACAAGACAAAGGCAAAGATTGTTGTTGACAAAGATGGCAACATGACACTCGTAACAGACATTATTAACGGAACATCAAAAGAACCGTTATATATCTATGGCTTCAACGGCTACTATGAAGGCAATGATACTTCTAAGAGCTTAAAGGAAGCTGCGGTCGAAATGAATGACATTTGGTACAGCGATGATGTATTCGGTGAAGATGAAAAGGTTGTAACAAAGGTTTCCTTCCCGTTAGAAGGTGATTTTGCGGCAATCTACAACACCAATGCAGATATCTATGTACCGGCAATGAAGAATTTAAACGGCTTCGTTTCAGGCATTGACTTCAAGCAGGGACGTTTCAGCGCAGACTGCTTCGTAAAGGTTTACTGGGACAGCTTAACAAAGACATCATCTGATAATAATAAGTCCGATGATACAACAAAGGAAACAACTTTCGGTTCAGCAAAGACCACTCTGACAGCAGGTACTTATTCAATCCCTGCAAGCTTAAAGAATGCCGGAAATGTTTCACAGGATTCTATGGCGGCAGGCTGCATTAAGAGTGCACAGATGACTGTTGCGGCAGACGGAACAGCAGCTGTAACCGTAGATTTACAGTCCGTATCCTTTGCGGGACTGACAGCTTACGCAAGCAACTGGAAGATTTATCAGGGAACGTCAGCAGATGGTAAGACTGTAGATGCACAGTACACAACAGACGAAGAAGGCAGAGTGACACAGATTACATTTACACTGCCGGACAACAGCTATGACGGTGTTTATGTCAACATGTTTGTCGATGCGATGAATTACAGCCCGGATGCTTATCTGGCACTGGATTATGCAAATGCGGTAAAGACAGCAGAACCGGACCCGGCACCAACACCGGACCCGGACCCGACACCGGAACCGACTCCGACTCCTGACCCGACACCGGATCCGGAACCGACACCAACTCCGACACCGGACCCTTCTGACAATAAAATTGCTGACGGTAACTACTATGTACCGATTGCATTGTGGAATGCGGTATCCGATAAGGCTTCTATGGGTAATGCGGCATTTGAAAAGAACAGCAGTGCTTTAATCACCGTAAAGGATGGCAAGGTTGTAAAAGTTCAGATTGCCATGAATCCGGTAACCGTAACATCAATCTACAGCGCCGTTACGGCATTTGAGGTAGAGGGCGTAACTGTTACAATAGACAAGACAGAAAAGATTACAACTTCCGCAGGAAATGAAGTCGATGCAATCAGACTGGTAACATTTGAACTTCCTGAAGGTGCACAGCCATCTGTTGCAGATATTACTTATGCAGATGTAAGCTTTAAAGTACCGGATACACCAATGGGCGACACCATGATGAGTGCGAGATTAAGATTCAACTGGTCAGCACTGACAGCAACAAGCGATACTTCTCTTGTACCGGCAGAAGACCAGACAGAAGAAAAGTCACCGGCAGTTGATGTGACGGATGAAAAGACAGGCGTTCATGTATCAGCCGCAGAGGGCGTGCTTCCGGCAGGCTCTGAGTTAAAGGTAACAAAGGTCGGTGCAGGAACAGAATATACAAAGGCGGCAAATGCACTTGCAGACGTCGGCAGCAATTTTGAACTGTATGAAGTTCATTTTGAAAAGGACGGACAGGAAGTTGAGCCAAACGGCAGTGTTGTTGTGAAGTATCTCATTCCGGCAGGCATGAATGCAGACAACGTTGTTTTATACCGTATCAATGATGACGGTTCAAAGACTCTCATAAAGGGCAGTGTGGAAAACGGCTATTATGTTGTGACAACAAAGGGCTTCAGCTATTATGCACTTGTTGAAAAGACAACAACAGATAACAGTTCGGCAGCAGGCGGTAATTCAAATACGGCATGCGGCTCAGCCAATATGGCAGACAACAGCAACAGCGGCGTAAAGACAGCGGATTCTTCCGCAATGGGCATGTGGGCAGCAGCATTCTTTGCTTCCTTAAGTGCCGCAGGTCTTGCAATCTTTAAAAGAAAGAAAAGACCGGAAGAAAAAGAAGACTAAGCTGTAAAAAAAGACAAAACAATGGCATCCGTTCCAAAAAGGGACGGGTGCCTGTTTGTCACATATAAAAAGGAAGCAGGAGTACAGATATGGAACAGAAATTTAAAATGCAGACTCAGCGGCTTGCAAAGCAGGCGGCGGCAGTATTGATGGCAGTCACCGTGGGCATTTTATCGGCGGCGGCAGTATTTTCACAAAACAGTAATCCGGTATATGCGGCAGAAAACGGCATTTATCTTGCCAATGCCAATCCAAGCTACCGAAATCCGTCCACTGGTGCGATTGAAGATTCCGGCGGAGAGGGTTCGGCGGTTTTAGGACAGTCCATGACAGAGAGCGCGACATATGGTAAGGCACTTATCGAGGTAGACCCGGTGGGAAACACTTATGCCACAATCCGTATGCAGTTAATGGACAATATCGAAAATCCGCAGTTTCAGGTAGATGGAAGTCCGGTATCCGCAACGTTAATGCAGGAGGATTACTCAAGCAATACCGCAGATTACAGATTCCGCATCAACAGTGAAAATTCGGTTGTACGTGTAAATATGTACGTAACTGCCATGGGTCGTGATATTATTTACTACATTACATTTTCGGGACTGAGTGAAGGCGCAGGAGACTTTATTACCAGTGTGACCGTTGAAGAAAAGGGCGGCAGTGCCGGTCCGGACAGCGCAGAGGGTGGCAGTGAAGAAAGCAGCCCGGGAGAAAGCAGTTCAGGAGAGCGCGGTGTAAGTGCGCAGGCTGAAAATACCGAACAAGGCACGGACAGCTTATCGGGTGAAACCGGTGTGTCAGCCGGAACAGACGGCAGTCAGGAAAATGCCGGAACACAGCGCATAGAGCAGGCAGAAGGTGAAAGTGCAGAAAGTACGACAGAAGCCGGACAGACTACATCAGCAGAAGCAAGTGCCGCACAGGCAAAGACCGCAGAAAACACACAGACGAAAAATGCCGGAATTCAGGAATATGATGCGGCAGGAAAACAGGTCAATGCAGAAGCACAGGAGAGCAAAAAAAACACCAGCACCGGCATTTTTATCGGAATGGGTGTTGTAATTGCCATTGTTGTGACAGGTGCGGCATGGTACATGCTTGTATATCATAAAAAGAAAAATTAAAGGAGCAGACAAATGAAACGACAGGTAAAAAAGACTGTTCAAAAAGGACTTTGTATGCTGTTAGCGGGCGTTGCTGTTCTTACGGCATCGCTTTCGCTGACAGCCTGTGTAGACCAGCACCCGGATTCCACAGAGGGACAATCACAGGCAGACAGTGTGCGTCTTGTGGCAACGTCACCGGCAGCTGCACAGATTTGTGACAAACTGGAATTAGATTTAGTGGGCGTATGCCGGACCTCCGGTACACTGCCAGAGCGGTATAAGGATGTTACACAGGTCGGAACGGCAATGTCGCCGGATATGGAGATTTTAAAATCCTTATCGCCGGATTATGTGCTGTCCCCGAACAGCCTGCAAAGCGATTTACAGCCGAAATATGCGTCAATCCAGGTGAAATCCCTGTTTTTAAATTTAAAAAGTGTATCCGGCATGTATGCTTCAATTGCAGACCTCGGTGAAAAATTTAACAGGCAGCAGCAGGCACAGGAAATGGTGGACGAATTTAACACATTTATGCAGGAATACAAAAATAAAAATGCAGGAAAAGAAGCCCCGAAGGTTCTGATTCTGATGGGACTGCCGGGTTCTTATATCGTGGCAACCGAAAACAGCTATGTCGGCAGCCTTGTGGAAATGGCAGGCGGACAGAATGTATACGCGGGCACTGATGAAGAATTTTTAAGTGCTAACACAGAGGATATCAAAACGAAAGAACCCGATGTGATTTTACGGGCATCCCATGCAATGCCCGAGCAGGTACAGCAGATGTTTGCCGATGAATTTGAAAAAAACGACATCTGGAAGCATTTTGCGGCAGTACAAAACGGCAGGGTGTACGATCTGGATTCGTCCCTGTTCGGCATGAGTGCAAATTTTTCATATCAGCAGGCACTCGAAGCATTACAGCCGATGTTGTATAACAGCTAAAATTCTGTAGTTTTTCATAAAATAAAAAATAATCGGTTGCTTATCTTTTTTTTGTAGTGTACAATAATGAAGATACAGTACATATTTAATAAGGAGAAAAGCCGTGGATATTATAGTAAAGTATATTGATGAATTGTTGGAAAAAAGCACGCCGGAAGCGCCGATGTGGAATATTGAAAAGCTCAAGCAGGGCTTAAAGTCTAAGTGGAATTACATTGACGGTTGTATGATTAAAGCCGTACTTGAGATGTATGCCATTTCAAAGGACGAGAAATATTTAAAGTTTGCAGACGATTTCATTGATTATCGTGTAGCAGAAGACGGAACAATTGACGGATACAGCATTGGTGAAAAGAATATTGACAATGTCAATGCCGGCAAGACTTTATTTGAATTATATGATATCACCGGAAAAGAAAAATATAGAAAAGCAATCGACCTTGTATATTCTCAGATTGCTATTATGCCTCGCTGTGAATCCGGCAACTTCTGGCACAAGGATATTTATCCGAATCAGGTATGGCTGGACGGAATGTATATGGGACAGCCGTTTTACATGGAGTACGAAACAAGATTTAACGACCGAAAGAATTATGATGATATTTTCTCACAGTTTAAATTCGTTATTGAAAACATGAAAAATCCGCTCAACGGTCTGTACTATCATGCAATTGACACATCAAAGCAGATGTTCTGGTGTGACAAGGTCACAGGTCTTTCACAGAATATCTGGCTGAGAGCAATCGGCTGGTACTCTATGGCACTGTTAGATACACTTGATAAGGTGGACAACTCTGACCACAAGTATGACAAAGAGTGCAGGATGTTACAGGATGCATATGTAGATTTAATGAATGCGATGATCCGTTATCAGGACGAAAGCGGTATGTGGTATCAGGTTGTCAACTTCGGCGGCATGGAACGCAACTATCTTGAAACAAGCGGAAGTTCTATCATGGCATATTCCCTGTTAAAGGGTGTACGTCTTGGCTTCCTGCCTGAAAGCTACCGTGCATACGGTGAGAAAGCCATTGACGGTATCTGCAAGCGCTATTTAAAAGAAAAGAACGGAGAAATGTCACTTGGTGGTATTTGTCTGGTTGCCGGACTTGGCGGTAAAGACAATCGTCCGGGTACATATGATTATTATATGTCAGAACCGGTTGTAGAAGATGATGCAAAGGGTGTCGGACCATTTTTACTTGCCTATACAGAATTATTACGTTACAAGAAAAATTAGTAAAAAGATACGAGGGAGTCTGACAAAAGCAGGCTTCCTTGTTTTTTCATGCCGCAGAGCCAAATCTGACATTTGGCTCGCGATTCCTCCGGCATTAAAATGCCTGCGGAATGGAGAATAGTGCGAAAAATCACACTGATGTGCTGATTTTTCACATAGATGTTTGCTTTGGAGCGAAAGCAAACACCTATGATAGCGGATGAGAAATCGCCTGCGCGAATTTTTCATCGCCGCTTCGCAACAAAGTCGCTCAGAAACGAGGAATAAAATGAAGCCGTATATTACGAAAAAAGAAGTAGAAGAAACACAAGGTAAGGATGCACGGACACAGCGCTTTTTGACGGCAGAAAACGGCTGCCTTGGCGGCTGTACTTCCGGGACAACGATTTATGCCGGCTATGAGTTTAGTGCGCATCCGGGCGTGCATGAAGACCAGGAGGGCTTTTATGTGCTTGAGGGTGAGGGATATGCCAGGCTTGGTGATCTGGAGTTTCCAATTGAAGCAGGTGATTCATTTATTGCACTTCCCGGTGTGCCGCATACGATTAAGACAAAACCGGGCTGTCAGCCTGTCAAGGTATTTTGGTTTCACAGTGCAGTCTGATGCGGACTGCTGCTGATAAAGGAGTGTGTTTGTTTGAACAATGAGGAATTGGAAGAAAAAAAGAAATGGTTTTTTAAAGAAAATATCCGACTGGAAGAACTACGGAAAAATCTGGAGCAGCAGCAGGGAAAGCTAGAGGAAGAAGAGCAGGTTGTGGAGATTCAGAAGCAGATGCTGGAAAAGCAGAAACGCAGTCTGGATTTGCTAAGAAAGCAGTTAGATAATCAGAAGCATCTGTTTGACCAGCAGTGGCAGATTCTGGAACGGGAAACCAGACAGCTTGCTATTGACCGCGAAAAATTTAAGCGTGACAAGCTGATGTACCGCGATGAGGTGTACCGTGAGGCCAGAAGAAAGTTTGCCATGGTACAGAATATCAGTCATAGCGGTGTAAATCTCTTCTTTAAAGGTGTTGACAGCAGTGCAGCATTAAAAAAGCGCTATAAGGCATTGTTAAAAATTTATCACCCGGACAATGCGGGCGGTGATAAAGAAGTGTTACAGGCAATCAGCGCAGAATATGAAACATTAAGCAGGAATATTGAATAAGATAAGAAAATAAAGCAAATTATGCAAAAAAGCCGGATATATTGATAAAAATACTTATATTTATAAGTTGTTGTCTGTACGAATATGGTGTATAATTCAGACATAACGGCTTGTCGGACGAACAGGCAGCTACGTTTAGAAGTACACGAAATGAAGGAGAATGAGATGTTTAAGATTAATGACAATTATTTAAAGCTTCCGGGAAGTTATCTGTTTTCCACGATAGCCAAAAAGGTTCAAGCCTTTCAGGCTGCTAATCCGGACAAGGAAATTATAAGACTGGGTATCGGTGATGTAACGCTGCCGCTTGCGCCGGTTGTAATTGATACATTACACGGTGCAGTTGATGAAATGAGCAAGGCAGAAACATTTCACGGTTATGCACCGGATTTAGGGTATGATTTTTTAAGAAATGCAATTGTAGATTTTGATTATAAAAGACGTGGTGCCGACATCAGTGCCGATGAAATTTTCGTCAGTGACGGTGCAAAGTCTGATTCAGGAAACATTGGCGACATTTTTTCAGTAGACAATAAAATTGCAGTATGTGACCCTGTATATCCGGTATATGTAGATACCAATGCAATGGCAGGAAGAACCGGGGATTATTTACCGGATCAGCAGAAGTGGAGCAATGTAATCTACATGCCGTGTACGGCAGAAACGAATTTTGCGCCGGAGCTGCCAAAGGAAACACCGGATATTATCTATCTTTGCTTCCCAAACAACCCAACCGGTTCTACGATTACAAAGGACGAATTACAGAAGTGGGTTGATTATGCAAATAAAGTAGGTGCGGTTATCATCTATGATGCAGCTTATGAAGCATACATTTCAGAGGAAAATGTACCGCATACGATTTTTGAATGTGAAGGTGCAAGAACCTGTGCCATCGAACTGCGCAGCTTCTCAAAGAATGCCGGATTTACGGGAACAAGACTTGGATTTACCGTTATTCCAAAAGATTTAAAGAGTGGTGATGTGACATTACACAGTCTCTGGGCAAGACGTCACGGCACAAAGTTTAACGGTGCGCCATATATTATCCAGAAGGCGGGTGCAGCTGTTTACACAGAAGAAGGACAGAAGCAGACCGGTGAGCAGATTGCATACTACATGAACAATGCAAAGACAATTCTGGAAGGCTTAAAGTCCGCAGGCTATACCGTATCAGGTGGTGTCAATGCACCGTACATCTGGTTAAAGACACCGGATAACATGACATCTTGGGAATTCTTTGATTTCCTGCTTGAAAAGGCAAATGTTGTCGGTACACCGGGTTCAGGTTTTGGTCCAAGTGGTGAAGGCTACTTCAGACTGACCGCTTTCGGTTCTTATGAAAATACCGTAAAGGCACTTGAAAGAATTAAGGCAATCTAATTGTTATCATAATATTAAATACACACACCCGCGGGAACAGGCTGAAAAGCCAGAGATTTCCGCGGGTATTTTTATAAATTTTTATAATCCTGATTTGTGGATTTTTATGTATGAAGCGGGATACAGTACGACATAAAACATTAAAAACAAAATAGTGAAAAAACTTTTATAAAAGAATTTTGTAAAATGAATAGCAATTTCCGGGGAAATAGTGTATGATAAGGACAGTGCAGAAATGCAGAACATAAAATAAAGCATGTAATAATGAAAAGCAGTAAATCAAACAGTAAAAATGGAGGTTTCAATATGTGGCAGGCAGATTTAGGAAATGGAAAGTACCGCAACCCGATTCTATACGCAGATTATTCAGACCCGGATGCAATCCGTGTCGGCGAAGATTATTTTATGATTGCATCAAGCTTTTGCAATGCACCGGGGCTGCCGATTTTACATTCAAAAGATTTAGTCAACTGGAAAGTAGTCAATTATGCATTGGACGAGTTACCGGAATTCCGTTACCGCAATCCGATTCATGGCTGCGGGGTATGGGCACCGGCAATCCGGTATCATGAAGGAACCTATTATATATGTTTTCCGATGCCGGATGAGGGCATTTACATGACAACAACAAAAGACCCGTTTGGCAAATGGAGCAAGCCGGTGAATATTCGTCCGGGAGCAGGCTGGATTGATCCGTGTCCGTTCTGGGATGATGACGGAAAGGCGTATCTGGTAGCAGGTGTTGCAAAGAGCCGTATCGGATACAAGAGTGTACTGCATATGGTAGAAATGCAGCCGGACGGTATGGGATTAATCGGCGAAGAAGTCAAGATTTTTGACGGCAATGAAAATGATCAGGTAACAATTGAAGGTCCGAAAATGTACAAGCGCAACGGCTGGTATTATGTATTTGCTCCGGCAGGCGGTGTAAAGACCGGCTGGCAGACAGTACTCCGTTCTAAAAATCCTTTTGGACCGTATGAATATAAGGTCGTAATGCGTCAGGGTGATTCACCGGTCAACGGTCCTCATCAGGGTGCATGGGTGGACACGGTGACAGGTCAGGACTGGTTCTTACATTTTCAGGATGTCTACGCAGGCGGAAGAATTGTTCATTTACAGCCAATGCACTGGGAAAATGACTGGCCAATAATCGGTATCAATAAGCCGGGCAATGATTACGGCGAACCGGTTATGGAGTACACAAAGCCGGATATCGGAAAGAGTAATTCATATCCGGTTTGCGAGCCGGATACGAGTGATGACTTTACATCGGATAAACTCGGTATGCAGTGGCAGTGGAATGCCAATCCTCAGAAGGACTGGTATGAGCTTACCGGATCAAAGTTAAAGTTAAATGCACTGGATACTGTGCCGCTCCGCCCGGTTAGTGATTACCGCAATCTGCTGTTACAGAAATGGCCGGCACCGGAATTTACCTGTGTGACAAAAATGCAGCTTTCCGGCATGGAAAACGGCGATGTGGCAGGCGTTGTATCACTGGGAACGGAATACGGCGCGCTGGCGGTTGAAAAGCGGGATAACAAATATATGGTCAGACAGATTTTGGGAACACAGTATTTTGACTGTGATATGCCGTATACAACACAAAACAGCAATGATTTTGAACTGTCCGAAAGTGATTTTAAGGATACCGGGAAAACAGTGACATTCCGTTATACGGTAAAATGCACCGGTCATATTGATCACATGGAGTTAAATCTTCCTGTAAAAGCAGCACCGGTCGAGGAATTAACACTGGAATTAAGTTTTGACGGCAAAAACTATGAAAAAGCCTTTTCATTTGCTTCCAAAGCAGGCAGATGGGTCGGTGTGAAAAACGGCATTTTCTGTGCCCATGACAACACCGTAAAAAATGACAAGACAGGATATGTACTTGTAGATTCTGTGGAATATATGCCAAAAGAAGATTAGTAGAACGATATTTTATAAAGCGGTCCTTTGCAAAAGAATGAGCCAAAGTCAGATGATAATGGAGCATTTCTTTTACAAAGGACTTTTTTATTCAATCAGTAGAAAATATGGTCGCCAATCACCGTGCCATAGGTGTCGATACCGCTGCGGTATACGTGGAAATACAGCGCATTAATCGTAACATTTCCGTTTAAAACCTCCTGCGCCGCCTGAACGCACGAAGCGGAAGCACCGCGGGAGAGCACAATCGTAAAACGGCCGCTGGCAACCGGTGTAAATTGTCCGGAAGCATAGATGACACCGGAAATGGAGTTGGCAAAACGTGGGCTGTTGACACGGTTTACAACAACACTTCCGACAGCTAACTTACCCTCGTAAGACTGGTTGCCCGCTTCACATTCGATAATTGCGGCAAGCATGGCAAGGTCAGAGGTGTCATATGAAATCGGTGTTTTATTAATATTAGAAGTAATGTCACCGCTGCCGGAATTATTATTCCCTGCGGCGGCAGCCGCGCGGCTTGCAGCCTCGGCTTCTGCGCGTTCCTGTGCCAGCTTTTCTTCTTCAAGCTTCTTTTCATAGGCCAGTGCGGCAGCTTCGGCCTCGGATACGTTGTTGGAAGACGTATCAAAATCCTGCTGGGTTTTTGCAAGCAGTGCTTTTAAATTTTCCTGTTCATTTAAAGCAGCTTCCCGTAAGGACGACAGTTCGGAAACCTCGGTATCCAGCTGTTCTTTTGCTGCCTGCTGGCGTTCATAATTGGCTTCCATCTCATCTAACATATCACGGTCATACTGTGATAACTGGTAAATGTATTCGCTTTTTAACAAAAGTTCACTCATACTTTGGGAAGTTAACAGCAGTTCAATCACATCCGAGCTGCTGCGTTCATACATATACCGGATACGCAGTTTCATGGAATCGTACTGTTCGTCCATTGTCTGGGACAGCGACAGCAGTTCTTCATTTAAGGCATCAACATCTGCCTGTTTGTCATCAATCTGTTCTTCTAAGGAAGATAAACGGCTTCCGGCGCTCTGGAGCTGACTGTCAATTTCGGATAAATCCGCAGACAGACTCTGCTGTTGTGCCTTTAAGCTTTCCAGTTCCCGGTTGGCATTGTCTAAATCGTCCTGCGTGGTTGCATAGGACAGATAAGGAATGGTCAATGCGGTACTGCAAAATACACAGCACAGACAAATCATGAATTGTTTTAACTTTTTCTTATTATTCAATGCAAATCTCCTGTTACAATCTAATCGTTATTCCAATCATTTATGCTGGTATCAGTATAAAATGCAGACCGCAAAAATGCAAGCGTCAAACCACTTTTATGCTTTATGGGGCGGGGTTCGATTTTTTTTCACCGGCGGACAGGCACATGTGGATTTGGAACTTTTAAACATGGTATTATTTATATCACGATACATAATAAAATATTACAGTAAAATATCTCCTGTTTTAAGAGGAAATTCATAAAAAATAATAAAATTAAGCATTATTCAGGCAGAAGCATAGACATTTCAGCAGAAACGTGAAATAATGAAAAAGTAAGTTGTTAGAAAATCAAAATAAACCGAAAAAATGTAAAGAGAGGAAAAAAGATGCTTGAATTAAACAACATCGTAAAGGATTATATTTCCGGAGATACCAGGGTAACGGCATTGAAGGGAATTAATCTGCGTTTCCGCGACAGCGAATTTGTATCAATTCTGGGACAGTCCGGCTGCGGAAAAACAACTATGTTAAATATCATCGGGGGGCTTGACCAGTATACAAGCGGTGATTTAAAGATTAACGGACGTTCTACGAAGAAATTCAAGGACCGTGACTGGGATGCATACCGCAATAATTCGATTGGATTTGTCTTCCAGAGTTATAACCTGATACCGCACCAGACCGTACTTGCCAATGTCGAACTGGCACTGACTTTATCCGGTGTATCCAAGTCAGAGCGCAGAAAGCGCGCAATAGAAGCACTGGAAAAAGTAGGCTTAAAGGAACAGATTCACAAGAAACCCAATCAGATGTCCGGTGGACAGATGCAGCGTGTTGCGATTGCAAGAGCATTGGTAAATGACCCGGATATTTTACTGGCAGACGAGCCGACAGGCGCATTGGATACAGAAACCAGCGTACAGATTATGGAGATTTTAAAAGAAATTGCCAAAGACCGTCTGATTATTATGGTTACGCATAATCCTGAACTGGCAGAGCAGTATTCAACAAGAATTATCCGCCTTTTAGACGGACAGATTACAGACGATACCGATGCTTACAGTGAAGAACAGATGAAAGCGGATATACAGGAAAAGGAGCAAAAGCTTTCAGATGCACAGACAGGAAAGAAGAAAAAGAAAGCAAAGACATCGATGTCCTTTTTTACAGCGCTTTCTCTTAGTATGAATAACCTGATGACCAAAAAGACCCGTACCCTGCTTACCGCATTTGCCGGAAGTATCGGTATTATCGGCATTGCGTTGATTCTTTCCATTTCAAATGGTATTCAGGATTATATTGACAGGGTGCAGCGCGATACACTGTCGAGTTATCCGGTCCAGCTACAGTCCAAGACTATGGATATCAGCAGCATGATTGAAATGATGACCGGGGCGGATAAGGATACTGTTGACCATGACAAGGATAAAGTGTACAGTAATATGATTATGTCGGAAATGATGAATACCATGATTTCCGATGTGAAAAATAATAATTTAAAATCCTTTAAAAAGTATATAGATGATAATAAAGATGAGATTTCAACATATGCAAGTGATATCCGGTACAGCTACAATGTTGATATCAATATTTACGATACAGACACAAGCGACGGTGTGACACAGCTAAATCCAAGCACTATTATGAATACGATTTACGGTACGAACACTTCACAGGGCAGCATGAGTGCGATGTATACCAATGCAGATGTATGGAACCAGCTGCCGGGCAATCAGGATTTACTGGATTCCCAGTATGATATGGTAGCGGGAAGATGGCCGCAGCAGTACAACGAAGTGGTGTTAGTTGTTGATGAGAACAACGAAATTGATGATTATACCCTGTATTCACTGGGCTTTAAAGACCCTGACGAGGTAACGGCGATGTATAAGCGCATGATGACAGGCGAAACCTATGACACCGAGGAAACAGAGTATACTTATGATGAAATTTTAGATAAGAAATTCCAGATGATTTTGCCAACCGATTATTACCGGTACAACGCAGAAAAAGACATCTGGGAAGATATGCGTGAAGATGAAACGTATATGAAAAATGTAGTAGACAACGGCACACAGATTCAGGTGTGCGGTATTATCCGTCAGAAAGAAGATGCGGTCAACACGGCAATCCGGAGCGGTGTAGGTTATACAAAGGAACTGATGCAGTATCTGATGCAGGGTGTCAACGACAGTGAAGTGGCAAAAGCTCAGCTTGCCGATGAAACAACCGATATTTTTACGGGAATCCCGTTTGACAATGACAAGGATACACCGATTACAATGGATGATGTCAATGCATATGTTGCAACGCTTTCAGAGCAGGAACAGGCACAGATGCAGGCTTACATGAGCCAGATGACAGAAGAACAGATTTTGCAGCAGTTTTCGCAGTCTTTAAAGGCACAGACGACAGAAGCCACATTTGAGGGCAACAAAGAAAAGTTAGGCATTACAAACGAAGACAACCCGTCAGAAATTGATTTATATGCTGCAAGCTTTGAGGCCAAGGAAAAACTGGAAGATATTATCAGCGATTATAATAAGAAAGCAACTGATGAGGGCAGAGATGAAGATGTGATTAATTATACCGATTATGTTGGCATTATGATGTCATCTGTCAGCACAATTATTACGGCGATTTCAGCGGTACTGATTGCGTTTGTTGCGATTTCACTCGTTGTTTCTTCTATTATGATAGGTATTATTACGTATATTTCCGTACTTGAAAGAACAAAGGAAATCGGTATTTTAAGAAGTATCGGTGCGTCAAAGAAAGATGTTTCCCGCGTATTTAACGCCGAAACACTGATTGAAGGCTTTGTATCCGGTGCACTGGGTATTGTGATTACACTGATTTTGTGCATTCCGGCGAACCGGATTATTGAAAATGTGACAACAATTGCAGGAGTTGCAAAACTTCCTGTTGCAGGTGCCGTAATCCTTGTTATAATAAGTATGGTGCTGACACTGATTGCCGGATTTGTTCCGGCGAAGATGGCAGCGAAAAAAGATCCGGTAGTAGCACTGCGTACAGAATAACAAAGCATTTGTGATACGCACGGAATTATTAGGAATAAAGGAAGCAGTCATGAGGAACGTTTACAAATTTTTAAGAGCCTCAATACTCATTTTAATACTGGTTGGCGGGACATATTTTATTGCGCAGGAATATTCAGCCGGTATTGAAAATGCAGTCAATACATCAGCAGGCGGTCAGAGTCTTACAAAGGAAACCATAACCAATCTCGGAGATGTCTTAGCGACGGTAGAAGCAGAGATCGCCGGCGGAGCCGGAAGTGAAAAAACGAATGATACGGTAAAGTCTGATTATCAGCCGGTACAGGGAACCGGACAGCTTGTGGAAGACAGCAAATCCCAGCAGACGGATACGACACCGGCGGCATCTTATGATTTTCCTGAAAATATGTATCCGTACAGAGCCATGCTTTCGGATACACAGAAGGAAGTTTATGACCAGGTGTACGGGGCAGCACTGGAATTAAAGGAAAGTGTGACACTGTGCCGTCAGCTTGATCAGAGCAGTATTAAAAATGTCATGAATGCGGTCTTTAACGATCACCCGGAGCTGTTCTGGCTGGATACCGGCTACAGCTACGGGTACACCAGCAAGGGAGCGGTCATTTCCGTGATGTTAAAATACAATGAAACGGCACAGACACTGCAGTCTGCCAGACAGAAGTTTTTAAATGCGGCGGCGAAGGTGATTAACGGCGCCAGTTCGCTCACGACCGACCTTGACAAGGAACAGTATGTTTATAAAGCCCTTCAGAATATGTGTGTCTATGATGAAAATTCAGACATGAACCAGAGTGCATACAGCGTATTCATTAACGGAAGCTCGGTGTGTGCCGGATATTCGAGGGCATTTCAATATATTATGCAGCAGTTAAATATTCCGTGTTATTTCTGCACCGGATATGCTAACGGCGGTTATCACGCATGGAATATTGTCTATATTGACGGAAAGTATTATAATGTAGATTTGTCGTGGGACGACTCTCTTGGAGATGTATCCAATACATATTCCTTTGCGTACTTTAATCTTTCAGATAAAGCAATTTCTGTAGACCATACGCGCAGGGAACTATCGGTGAATCTGCCGGAGTGCAAATAAAATGTCTGTGGAACGGAGATTAAAATGAAATACTTAATTGATACACATACACATACGATTGCAAGCGGACACGCTTATAACACAATAGATGAAATGACAAGAAAGGCAGCACAAATCGGGCTGCCTGCTATTGCGTTTACGGAGCATACGCCGAAAATGCCGGGCAGCTGCGGCAAACTGTATTTCAGCAACTTTAAGGTCCTGCCGCGGGAAAAATTCGGCGTGCGCCGTCTGTTTGGCTGTGAAGCCAATATTATGGACTATGACGGAACACTGGATATGCCGGACACACTGCTTGAAAAAATGGACATTGTTATTGCAAGCTTTCATATTCCATGTATCTGCCCCGGTACAAAGGAGCAGAATACGCAGGCACTGGTGCAGGTTCTTGAAAATCCGCTGGTTGACATCATAGGGCACCCGGATGACAGCCGGTATCCGGTGGACTTTGAAACGGTGGTGCGTGCGGCAAAGCAAAACAACAAGTTTCTCGAATTAAACAATACATCATTAAAACCTGACGGACCGCGCAGCGGCGCACGGGGAAATGACCTCTGTATGTTAAAGCTGTGTATGGAACACGGTGTCATGATAACACTTGGCAGTGATGCCCATGTCGAAGAGGATATCTGCAATTTTTCGTATGCGGAAGAGCTGTTAAAAGAAGTGCATTTTCCGGATCAACTGATTGCAAATTTGGATTTGGACAGATTTACTGCTTTACTATAACGTGCTAATGTGTTAAAATATCGGTATTGTTTGGAACTTTTGAAAAAATGCTGATGCGAGTTTATCAGCACAGAAAAGGGGCAGTTATGAATAGTAAATTAAAAACACCTGCGGTAGAGCAGTTATTTGATGCAATTTTAAGTCTTGAGAATAAAGAGGAGTGTGCTGCATTTTTTGAAGACCTCTGTACAATTAATGAATTGCTGTCACTTTCACAGCGTTTTGAGGTGGCAAAGATGCTGCGTGAAAAAAAGACTTATCTGGACATTGCGGAAAAGACAGGCGCTTCTACAGCAACCATCAGCCGTGTAAACCGCTCGTTAAATTACGGCAGCGACGGTTATGAAAAGGTATTTGAGCGGTTACAGATTCCGGAAGGCGGAGAAGGACAGCAAGAATAAAACATTACGGAACAGATACATATTCTGCCCGGAGAAAGGATTGAACGTCAATCTCCGGCAAGGCTATAAAAACGGAATGTGAAGAAGCACAAAACTTATCACATTCCGTTTTTGGTTGTTCTGTAAAAATTCTGCATGATTAAAAGCGGCTTTCTTTCCATGCTTTATATTTTTAAATTTTATTTTTCATTTCTGCGGCTTTTCTGCTCGGCTTTTTCGGCTTTGCGTTCCGCCTTTTCCGCCTTGCGCTCAGATTTCGTGTGCGGCACTTCCTGCTGGCTGCGCGAAGCAAAGTCGTCAATCAGACTTTCAATAATATTTTTCTTCATATAAACATCAAAACTCAGTAAAGATACCAAAGAAAAGAACTGTAAAAATTCGCGGCTGTCCGTATCTTCAACGGTAGAAAAGGCTTCCTCCGAAAGATGCGCTTTTTCAAGGACATCTTTTGAAATGCCGGAAATCTCTCCCTTGCACAGATTATAAATCTGCTTGTAGATGTCGTCTAAGCTGCCGGTTTCATTTCCTTCAAAAAACTGCTCGGTCAGCGGATTTAACAGGGTCTGTATATCACTGATAGAGAGCAGATTTTTAAAGTAATAAATAAATGTCAGGACATATAAATGCTCCTTGGAATATTTCTTTTTTACCGGCGGCGGTAAAAGATTATTCTTCGTGTAATTGTTAATCATCGTCTTTGTCAGAATCTTATCGTCCTCACGGCGTTTGCAGTCGCTTAAATGCTCGTCCATAAAAGTTGTGACCTGATCCATATAGAGGTCGATATTCGGCACCTCGCCCGGCTTGATATAATTTAACTTCGCCAGCCGCTTTAACAGCGTAGCAACAAATTGTGTATATTCAGTATTCATAACTTGTCATCTCCATTCACATAACAGTAACTATATGACATTATATAGTATTTAAAACTAGATAGCAAGGGGCGGATATAAAACACCTGTAATTGTTTGAAAAATTGTTATAAAATTAATGAAATTTATGCAATATTGCGTGACAAAATAGGGGAAATATAATATACTGTAATTCATGGGGCAGATAGATAAGTGCCCGGTAATAATTGTGTACCAATGGGTAGAATGGAGGATATTTACTATGGGAATTTTAACAAGATTTAAGGATATTATGTCTGCGAACATCAATGCTTTACTGGACAAATGCGAAGATCCGGAAAAGATGATTGACCAGTACATGCGTAACCTTGAAAGTGATCTGGGTAAGGTAAAGGCAGAAACAGCTTCTGTTATGGCAGAGGAAACAAGAGCCAAGAGAGAACTTGACGAATGTACAGAGCAGGTTAATAAAATGCAGTCATATGCTGAAAAGGCACTGACAGCAGGGAATGAAGCAGATGCACGTAAGTTTCTTGAAAAGAAGCAGCAGCTGGTATCTACACAGACAGCATTACAGCAGTCTTATGAAGCGGCAGCAGCCAATGCGGCAAAGATGCGCCAGATGCATGATAAGCTTGTAAAGGATATTGAATCCTTAGAATCAAGAAAGGCAGCAATCAAGGCAAAAGTTGCGACAGCTAAGGCACAGGAACGTTTAAACAGCATCGGTTCAAGTGTGACAGGTGCAAACAACAGCATGGCAGCTTTTAGCAAGATGGAAGCAAAAGCCAATAAGATGTTAGATGAAGCCAATGCAATGGCAGAGTTAAACCAGTCACAGGAAGATTCTGATATTGACAATCTTGCAGCAAAGTATGATTCAGCACCACAGGATGCGGCAGTAGATGATGAACTGGCAGCATTAAAGGCAAAGATGGGCTTATAATATAAATAACAGCAGAATGGAGAAAAGTCATGGGGTTATTTGGAAAACAGCTTGCAAATGTTGTAGAATGGGAAGAATACAGAGATGACTGTATTTTCTGGAAATGGACGAACCGTGAAATTAAAAAAGGAAGCCGCCTGATTATCCGCGCAGGACAGGATGCCATTTTTATGTACAATGGTAAGATCGAAGGTATTTTTAAGGATGAAGGAAGCTTTGATATTGAATCCGATATCATTCCGTTTCTGTCAACTTTAAAAGGCTTTAAGTTCGGATTTAACAGCGGTGTGCGTGCAGAAGTTCTTTTTGTGAATACAAAGGAATTTACCGTAAAATGGGGCACAAAAAATCCGATAGCCATTCCGGCACCGTCACTTCCGGGCGGTATGCCAATCCGTGCGTTTGGTACATTTAACATTAAGGTCGATGACTATCTTGCATTAATTGATAAAGTGGCGGGTGTGAAGCAGATGTACACGGTTGACGATGTCAGGGAACGTGTTGTTGCTGTTTTAGACCAGCTTCTGATGAAGTGGATTTCTAAAGAAGGCAAGGATATGTTTAATCTTCAAGCCAATGCGTATGATATCTCAGCAGGGATTAAAGAAGACCTTGATATGCAGATGATTAAGATTGGACTGACCATTACCGACTTTAACATTTCAAGCTTTTCGTATCCGGAAGAAGTACAGAAGATGCAGAACAAAGCCGCTTCCCAGTCTATGGTGGGCGACATGAATAAGTATGCACAGATGGCAATGGCGGACAACATGAGCAATGGTAAGTCCTCTAATATCGGTGTGGATATGATGAATATGCAGATGGGATTACAGATGGGCAGACAGATGATGGACAGCATGAACAGCATGAGCAGCGCGCCACAGAGTACAGGTGCGGCACAAAGTAGTACGTCAGGCAGTGCACCGAAGTTCTGTCCGGAGTGTGGTTCACCGACAAACGGTGCAAAATTCTGTTCCAACTGCGGACATAAATTAGTATAAAAATCCGGCGGCGGCTGTTTTATTTTCGCGAAAGCGGACAAATGTGCAGTCAAGCGGGGAAAGCTCTTGATAAGGGTGATATAAAAAGAGCTGTTATGCATAAAAGTATTTTTGGAATACTTGCATGACAGCTCTTTTTTGTTTATAATGACACATACTTGAAACAGTGCGTATGCAGTGTGTACATCTTTGGGCAGGATAGTCATAAAGAAACTGTATACACGCAGGAATGGAGGAACGGTTTGAATTTAGATGGATTAAATGACTGCCAGAAAAGGGCGGTAAAACAGACAGAGGGGCCAGTGTTAATTATTGCCGGGGCAGGTTCGGGAAAAACACGTGTTTTGACAAACCGCATTGCATATCTGATTGATGAATGTGGAATCAGCCCATATAATATTTTAGCAATTACATTTACCAACAAAGCCGCCGCAGAAATGCGTGAACGTGTGGAAAAGGTAACGGACTGCGGCAGTCAGGTGTGGGTAAGTACCTTTCATTCGACCTGTGTGCGGATTCTTCGCCGTTACATAGACAGAATCGGGTATCAGACCAATTTTACGATTTATGATACGGACGACCAGAAAAGCGTAATCCGGGATGCCTGTAAAAAATTAAACATCGATACAAAAATGCTGAAAGAGCGCACAATTATGAGTGCGATTTCATCTGCCAAAGATGAAATGATTTCGCCGGATGAAATGGAAGTGAATGCCGGGGGCGATTACAATGCCAAAAGAATTGCCGGTGTATACAGAGAGTATCAGAAGACACTTAAAGCAAATAATGCGCTGGATTTTGACGATTTGATATTTAAGACGGTTGAACTGTTAAACCGTGATGAGGAAGTGTTGGAAGCGTATCAGGAGCGTTTCCGTTATATCATGGTCGATGAGTATCAGGATACGAATACATCACAGTTCCGTCTGATTAGCAAGCTGGCACAAAAATACGGCAATTTGTGTGTGGTCGGTGATGATGACCAGTCCATTTACAAATTCAGAGGGGCGAATATCGGCAATATTTTAAATTTTGAAAATACATTTCCAGGTGCAAAGGTGATTAAACTGGAACAGAACTACCGTTCGACACAGACCATTCTTTCTGCGGCAAATGAGGTGATTGCGCATAATATCGGAAGAAAGTCTAAAAAGCTGTGGACGGAAAACGGCAAAGGGGACAAGATTCATTTCCGCATTTATGAAGATGCTTATAAAGAAGCGGAAGGTGTGGTGGAAAATATTTGTGCCTGTGTGCGGGACGGCTGGAATTATAATGATATTGCGGTTCTTTACCGTACCAATGCGCAGTCCCGTCTGCTGGAAGAAAAACTGATAGTCAGAAATGTGCCATACCGCATTTACGGCGGTATTAATTTCTATCAGCGAAAAGAAATCAAAGATATTCTTGCGTATTTAAAGACGATAGATAACGGTATGGACGGGCAGGCGGTGAAAAGAATTATCAATGTACCGCGGCGCGGAATCGGTGCGACAACACTGGAACGTGTACAGGAGTTTGCCGATGCCAACGATATGACGTTCTGGGATGCCTTGTGCAATGCCGCAGAAATTCCGAATATCGGCAGGGGACTTTCAAAGATTGAATCCTTTGTGACACTGATTCTGGGATTTCAGGCAAAGAAGCAGTTTTTGTCTATCCGCGAACTGACAGAAACAATTCTTGAAGATACGAGGTATATGGAAGCACTTGCGGAAAACGAAACCAAGGAAGAAGTTGAAGCAAGACAGGAAAATATCGATGAATTTATGAATAAAATCATCAGCTATGAGGAACAGACGGAAGGCGATTTTTCAGAAATGCAGACAGATGGAGAAAATCCGCAGGCAGCTCCGACACTCAGTGGATTCCTTGAGGAGGTGGCACTGATTGCAGATATTGATAATCTGGATCAGGACGGCAATCAGGTCATGTTAATGACACTGCATAGCGCAAAGGGTCTGGAATTTCCGATTGTATACATGACAGGACTGGAAGACGGACTGTTCCCAAGCTACATGACGATTATGTCCGATGACCCGACAGAAGTCGAGGAAGAACGCCGTTTGTGTTATGTCGGCATTACAAGAGCACAGAAGGAACTCAATATCAGTGCGGCAAAGACGCGTATGATTCACGGCGAAACACAGATGAATAAGGTGTCGCGTTTTGTAAAGGAGATTCCTGAAAATCTTTTAGAGGTTGAAAATCACAGTTACGGCAGTAAGAAAAGTGCCCTTTCCTTTGGCGGAGAAGACAGCGGGGAATCACAGGGACGGTTTGACTTCCGTGCCAATGCCAAAGCGGCACTGTCCCGCTACGGAAGCGGAACAACCACTTACGGTCAGGGTAATAAAAAGGTTGCAATCAGCGGACAAAAAGGCATCGGCAGTACCTATGCCACAAATTACGGCAGGACACCGACTAATTACGGTACAGGAAACTTTGCACAGCCGAATAAAAAAGTCGGTTTTGGGAAAGAATTTCCGATGGACATATTTGATTTAAAAAAGCCGGCAAAAACCACAACGTCCTATAGCATGCCATCAAAGAAAGCAGCCGGGGCAATTAAGTCGTCAGGACAGGCAGCAGGCGGGACAGGGCTTGGCTACCGGGTCGGCGATACCGTTTCCCATGTCAAATTCGGAACCGGACAGGTGCTTGCCATAGAAGACGGTATGCGTGATTATATGGTGACAGTCCAGTTTGAAGAATTTGGCACAAAAAAAATGCTTGCAGGGTTTGCAAAATTAAAAAAACAGTAGTAAATCGGGCAGGCATATGCTATAATGACAATAGAATATACGTGAAAAGAAAGGGGCTATGATGATGATGAGCAGAGATAAGATTGAGGATAAATTAGAAGAACTTATTGCAGCAAGCAGACTCAATGAGCTTTTAAACAAAAAAGAAGCCGAGGAAGAAAAGAAAAAGAGCAACTGCGTGATTGCAGTGCTTGCAGTCATCGGTGCAGTTGCGGCAGTCGCAGCGATTGCTTATGCGGTTTACAGATATTTCACACCGGATTATCTGGAAGACTTTGACGATGATGATTTTGAAGACGACGATTTTGAGGAAGATGACTTCGAGGATGAAGACTAATCCAATCGTAAGTGAAAAAGTTTACAAGGATGCCACTGGCTGGAGTATCAGTCAGTGGTATTTTTTAAGAAAATTTATGATTATGGCAGAACAGGAAAATAAAAAGAAAGCAAGAGCGAGGTATTCATGAAAAAAGGCGAAACATATACAGGACGTGTACAGCATGTGGATTTTCCCAATAAGGCGGTGGTATTTACAGAGTCGGAAAATCCTGAAGATAACGGACAAAAGGTTATTGTAAAAAATTCAATTCCGGGACAGAAGGTCCGGTTTATGGTCAATAAAAAGCGCGGCGGCAAATGTGAAGGCAGACTGCTTCAGGTGCTTGAAAATGCACCGTCAGAAACGGCAGACAGATGTAAGCATTTCGGAACATGCGGCGGCTGTGTCTACCAGAGTGTGCAGTATGAAGAACAGTTAAAGATGAAAGAAGCACAGGTTCATAAACTGCTGTCGGAAGCGGTTGACGGGGAATTAAACTTTGAAGGCATTATCGGAAGCCCGTGTCAGGAAGCGTACCGCAATAAAATGGAATTTTCATTCGGTGATGAAGTAAAGGGCGGCGAACTGGCATTAGGTTTGCATAAGCGCAACAGCATGTATGACATTGTGACGGTGGACGGCTGTAAAATCGTTGATGAAGATTATCATAAAATTTTAACGGCGGTGCTTGAATACTGCCGGGAAAAGGAACTTCCGTATTACCATAAAATGACCCATGAAGGCTATCTGCGCCACCTGCTGGTGCGCAAAGCCGTAAAGACACAGCAGATTTTAGTGGATGTTGTGACAACGACACAGATAGAGTTTGATATGGCAGAACTGGCGGGTATTTTACGGGAACTGCCGCTTTCCGGTACACTGACGGGATTTTTACATACACGCAATGACAGTGTCGCCGATGTTGTCAAAAATGAGGGTACAACGGTACTTTACGGCAGGGATTACATTGAAGAAGAACTGCTCGGACTGACTTTTAAAATTACGGCATTTTCATTTTTCCAGACCAATTCACTGGGAGCAGAGGTGCTGTATTCCAAGGCACGTGAGTATGTCGGTACGACAAAGGACAAGGTGGTCTTTGACTTATACAGCGGCACGGGAACAATTGCACAGATTCTTGCGCCGGTTGCCAAAAAGGTTATCGGTGTTGAAATCGTGGAAGAAGCCGTGGCAGCAGCCGCAGAAAATGCAGAAAGAAACGGACTGGACAACTGTGAATTTATCGCAGATGATGTGTTAAAAGCACTCGATAATATCACAGACCACCCGGACTTTATCATGTTAGACCCGCCGCGTGACGGCATCCATCCGAAAGCACTGGAGAAGATTATTGATTACGGTGTGGACAGCATGGTCTACATTTCCTGCAAACCGACTTCACTGGCAAGAGATTTGGCGGTGTTACAGCAGAGAGGATATAAGGTTGTAAAAAGCTGTTGCGTGGATATGTTTCCGAATACGGTGCATGTGGAGACAGTCTGCCTTTTGTCAAGAAAAGCCCAATAAATCAAAGGATTTCGCCATTTTGGGAATAAAATAGATGTGTGTTTCTGTTTCCGCAGAGTGATGATATATCAGGAGGTTTACCCCAGGGGATAGGCTTTGGAGAACGGGAAATATACATTTTGGCGAAAGAATACTTTTTCGCAAAAGCGGTTTTGTTAAAGGAGCGTATGATGAAGGAAATTGAACAGTTCGCAACCCAATTTCGAAGAGCGATTGACTTGGCTTTGGAAGCAGGGGAGTTTGATAACGACAGCATATATCGCAGATTTCCACGTGCTTGCTGCGGAGATACGAGTGATTTGTTAGCTCAGTATTTATTGGATAAAGGTATCAAAACAGATTATGTCTGTGGAACATATTGGGGTAAACCGGATGGAAACGGACAATCTCATGCATGGCTGATGGTAGACAAATATATTATTATAGATATCACAGGTGACCAATTTAGTGGCAAGTCTACTTTTCTTAATTATGACAAATCAGTTTATGTAGGTGAGGGAGATGATTTCCATAGGCTCTTTGAGGTTGAAGATAGAGATGTTCATGAGCATCGTGGGTTGAGTGCTTTGGGTGGTTTTTGTGGACCGAGGCTGTGGGATTTATATAGAAAAATTCTAAAATACATTTAGTCAACCACTTTTTATGGGGATAAAACCATTACCCCACTTTGAAAACCTATTGCATACTTTCGCTATGCAGCATAAAATAAATGTTCAGGGGATTATTGAAACCGTATGTCTGCTTTCAAAGAAACCTTGATTTTCTGCGGTTTGTGGGATATTAAGGAACGAAAATGGATATGTGTTTTGTAGCCTTATGAATGAACCATTTGAATATCGCAGCAGTGGGGTGTTTTGAAACTCTGCTGAATAATAGGCTTTTGCTAAAAGGTATCACTTTTGTGAAAATGTATGATACTTCCTGGCAGAAGCCTTTTTATATAAAGATAACTTGACTTCTAAATCTTACTGATGTAATATTTACACAAGTGCAGTAGGATTGCGGACGAAATTTTTTTGTTGCGAAATCTTACACATGTAATAAAAGGAAGGAGGAATGCATAGTACGATATACCCAGCAAAGAGAAATTTTTTTACTTCAAAATCTTACGAGTGTAATATTTTGAAGATATAGCGTACATTGAAAATAGAATATGACCATATCAGCAAAGCAAAATGAATGGAGGTCAATATGAAGAAAGGAAAAAGCAGAAACAAGCGAAAGAAAACAAGAAGCAGGCTCCTATGGATTGCGATTGCTGTTATAGGAATAGCTGCGGTAATTTCTGCAGTATGTGTGGCAGGAATGTTGGCAACAAAGGAAAATGCCTGGAAGACACCGGAAGAACTTCTGGTGGAGTACATGGATCATATTCCAAAACAGGAGTATGAAGAAATGTATGCAATGCTACATATTGAGGCATCGGGAAATGTCAGTCAGGAGGATTTTGTAACTCGAAATTCAGCTATTTATGAAGGTATAGAAGTCCAGAATATAGCTGTCCAGATTATTGCATATGACGAGGAGCAAATGACGGTAACCTACCAGACTTCTTTCGATACAGTTGCAGGAACTATCAGCTTTGAGAATAAAGCACTTTTCCTAAAGGACGAAGAAGGATATCAGTTAGTTTGGGATGATTCCCTGATTTTTCCGAATCTGGCATCTACAGATAAAGTAAGAGTTTCCACTACACAGGCAGAACGAGGAGAAATTCTGGATAGGAACGGACGTGTCCTTGCAGGAAAAGGTACAGCATCTTCGGTTGGAATCGTTCCGGGCAAGTTGGAAAACAGAGAGGAAGCAATCGCACAGATTGCAGAACTAGTGGAAATCACACCGGAAGCGATAGAAAAGAAACTGTCTGCAAAGTGGGTAAAGGATGATTCTTTTGTTCCCATTAAAACAATTCCAAGAGTGGAAGAAATTGAGTTAATGTCTATCAGTCCAGATGAAGAAGTCCTAAAGGAGAAAGAAAGGCATGAAAAGTTGCTGGAGATTCCCAGAGTGATGATATCTGATGTTGAAGTGCGTGAATACCCATTAGGAGAAGCAGCGGCACATTTGGTCGGATATGTTCAAAGTGTTACTGCGGAAGATTTAGAGGAGCATGCAGGAGAAGGCTATACAGCCAATAGTGTAATCGGCAGAAGCGGAATGGAGAGCTTGTTCGAGAGTGAACTGAAAGGCCAGAACGGTTGCAGGATTTACATTGAAAACTCGGAAGGCAAAGAGAAGGAGGAACTTGCTTGTATCCTGGTACAGCATGGGCAGGACATCCAGCTTACGATAGATACTGATTTACAGGTTTCCTTGCATGAGCAGTTTAAGGAAGATAAAAGCTGCTCGGTAGCCATGAATCCTTATATCGGAGAAGTATTGGCTTTGGTCAGCACACCGGCCTATGACAATAACGATTTTATTATGGGATTGTCGAGTGAGCAGTGGACTGTACTTAACGAGGATGAGAATAAGCCAATGTATAATCGCTTCCGGCAAGTGTGGTGTCCGGGGTCTACATTCAAGCCAATTACCGCAGCGGTCGGCTTGGAATCAGGAGCAATCGATCCAATGGAAGATTACGGCAACGTAGGCTTAAGTTGGCAAAAGGATGCATCGTGGGGTTCCTATCATGTAACAACACTCCATGCATATGAACCAGTCATTTTAGAGAATGCCCTAATATATTCCGACAATATTTATTTCGCAAAGGCAGCATTAAAGATTGGCTCAGAAGAGATGGAGAGTTCTTTGACTGGACTTGGTTTTAATGAGGAACTGCCATTTGAGATTAAGATGGCAGAGTCGCAGTATTCTAATTCAGAGGGAATTGAAACAGAAATACAGTTAGCAGACAGCGGTTACGGTCAAGGGCAGGTTTTGGTGAATCCATTACATATGGCATGTATCTATTCTGCTTTCTGTAACGAGGGAAATGTTATAAAGCCGTATTTAGTATATCAGAAAGACGCAGTAGCTGAGTATTGGATTCCGGGAGCCTTTTCTAATGAGACAGCAAGTCGTGTATTGGAAGGAACAAAGAAGGTTGTGAATGATTCTAATGGAACTGGATATGCAGCCCATCGGGATGACATTCTTTTAGCAGGAAAAACAGGTACGGCAGAAATCAAGGCATCGAAGGATGATACTTCGGGTACGGAATTAGGATGGTTTGCAATTTTTACAGCAGAAGATACGGTAGAACGTCCTATATTGATTATTAGCATGGTAGAAGATGTGAAAGGAAGAGGAGGAAGCGGATATGTTGTTAAGAAAGACAACCTGGTTCTGGAAGAGTGGTTTGGCAGCAATTAGCTTTGTATTAATACTTAGTATTTCGGGGTGCAGTGATGCACCCCCGGAAGAAAATACAGTTTCGGAAACGGTAATAGATGTTCAGGCTATTCAGGAAGAATCAGAGGAGGATGCAGATGAAATTATAAGCGTCTGCATTGATCTTTATGAGAAAGCAGAAGAAGAAAATAAATTAGCGGATTTGGAAACAATCCGTAGTATTGTAAATCGTCTTGGAGAAAATGGTTATTCGGCAGTTGACAGCAGAAATCAAATTAACATGACGGAACCAGAGAAGGTAGTGGAATTCTGCGAAAAGGTGGATGCACAGGAGGAAGCAGAAATAACGATTCTTGAAATCAGTTATTTGGGCGGATTTGTAAAATACGATTTGCACACAAAAGGCGGAAATGTGGATGTGGTCAGAAGCTATTACAAGTATGAAAATGGAAATATGAAAAGAGAGGTTATAGGAAACTATCAAGCGGAGTATTGGAATTATACAGAAGAAGGTTACCTGATGTTTTCCGGTGTTTGGTTTTCAGTAGAATTATATGTTCTTACATTGAGTGGAGCAGAGGAACATACCGCATTACGGGTACAGCCATTGGATGAAACATATAGGGAGTTGAGTCGGAAATATCTCAACCCAATCAGCTTTGAACGGAATAATATGTTCATTGTGGATTGGAGTGAGGAGGATTTCGGGGATTTGAATTTCTATGATATGTATGACATTCTTTATCCAAAAGTGAATGGTCAATATGCTCCCTATGTTGCTGATGACAACTTATCAGTCAGTGCAGTTTATCAGATTCCAAAAGAAGAATTTGAAAGTGTTATTATGAAATATTTCAACATTGATAGTGAAACGCTACAATCAAAAACCATCTATGATTCGGAGAATTTGACTTATGAATATAAGCCGAGAGGCTTTGAAGAAGTAGAGTACCCCGAATATCCATATTCAGAGGTAGTAGGTTTTACAGAAAACAATGATGGGACAATTACACTTACAGCCAATGTAGTATTCCCTTATGCGGGTGATTCCAAGGTATATGCTCACGAGGTTGTGGTTCGCCCTTTAGAGAATGGACGGGTACAATATGTATCTAATCGAATTATACCATCCGAAGACAACTACAGAGAAACTTGGCATACGCCACGGTTGACGTTAGAAGAATGGGAAGAATTGTACGGAGGAGAATAATGGAGGATGTGAAATGGCTGCTTAGAAAATGTGGACTTCTAATTTTACTGCTGTTGATTTTCGTGATAGTTGGGGTAATCTGTTGGGGGAAAATGCATGAAGAAGAACAAAAGGTGGCAGAAGAAGTATGGGAGCCACCTGTAGAAATCGAAAATAGCGAAGCAGAAACAGAAGAAGCCGAGAATGCGGAAACTTCCACAGAGTCAGCATATTGGTTTATTCCGCAAGCCAGTGATTGTCTTATCTCAGATGAGGAAAAGGAACAATTGCAGAGTATGGTTTTGTCAGCGGCAGATTCGGTAGCAGAAATCTATAAGGATATTGTAATTGCAGATGCACCAAGTTATTCTTCCGGCATTAGCGAATTTACCAACGAGCAGAGGAAAACTGTGGTGGAGCAATTGGGCAGAAGCGGTCTGGTAAGTGTTGAAGAAGATACTGCCATGCAAAACCATGAAGCAGTCGAAACATTTTATGCAGATTACTTGGATGGACGGGACTCAATGGTTACGGTATTCGAAGTACATAGAGATGGACTGATTGGAGCAGTTACTTTTATTTACCGGAAAGGTGAGTTGCAGACTTATTATATAGGTGTTCGTTGGAAGGAAGGTGGAGTGCCTGAAATACAGGGAACTTCGGTAAGTAATGTGGCTGAAATCAAACTTACGGAAAAAGGGTATTTTATCTACGCATATGAATATGTGATTGCACATGCAAGTTTGAGACAGTATTGGAGAATAGAACCGCTTCCGGAAGACTGCCAGGAACTGACGGAGAAATACATATCAGGACTAAGTTATGTGAATTACAATGTGCTTGTCACAAACTGGAACAGTAGCAATGTAAAGGATATTTTGATGCCTTGCATGTATGAAGATATTTACCGAATTTCCACGGGTGAAAATCTGAAAACTGAGGATTGGAAGATTCCGGCAGAGGAATATGAAAGGATAATGACCACCTATTTTCCAGTATCGATAGAACAGTTAAGAGAGTATTGTGGGTATGATGAAGGGAGTAACAGCTATGAATATGAGATGATTTATGCCAGCCCATACCCACCTTTTGGAGAAGTAGTTGACTATACAAAAAATGCGGATGGAACGATTACACTTATCGTGGATGGAGTATGGCCGGATTATAATTCTGATCTCGCTTTTCGGAATACGGTTGTGGTCCAGCCATTTGAAGACGGAACTTTCAGGTATCTTTCCAATTCTATAGAACAAATTGAATTGGAACTGCCGCCAATAGCAAGAACGAAAGGATGATTTTATGGTATTAAGGAAAAAGAGCATTCTACTGATCATGGTATTTCTGATTGGGGGTTTCGTGTGTGCCTGTGGAAAAGAAGATAGTGTTGCGGGAGAATCTCTTGTGGAAGATACGGAAGAAGTATCTTCCACGGAGGAAACAAAAAATACTGAGGAAGAGGCTGCAGTACAATGGGAAAAGGGCTACGATCTTCCGGTAGATGAACAGGAAAGGGAAGAAGCTGAGACTGACTGTAAAAAGCTGATGGAACTTTATCTTGACATTTATGAAACAGCAGATAAAGGGATAGCATCTAATGTTGTTTTGGATGATCAAACGGTTCTTGAAATTCAGAAGAAGGTAAAGGACGCAGGATATCCAATTGCTACGATGGTAACGTATTCTAACATGGAGAATTATGAAAGTGTTGACAGTTTTCTGAAAGAATGTATGGAAGGGAAAAGAGGCTCTGTGGTGATTTATGAAATCCACAATGATGGTGGACTGGGCAGAATGAAATTCATTTTTGATGGAACGGATATGTATGTTGTGAGTACAAGAGGAATCTGGAATGCTGACAACAAGCCGGGAATTTCGTACATTTCTTATACGAGACTCAAAGAATGGAAATACACGGAAAAAGGATGGTTCTGCTATGAGCTGTGTGTGCCAGAGCCGCCAGAGGTTAGTGAAATTATGGATGGAAGCTGCCTGATCAGAATAAAACCTATGACAGAGGAACAGTGTGAAATGTCTGAACGTTGTGTTCGGGGGCTTGGATATCAGGGACAGAACCTTTTGTGTTCCAACTGGAATGTAGAAAATATGAGTGAGTTGGATTATAACGGAATGTTTGAATATCTGTATGGAATGAAATATGGAGAAAAGTTCAATTCTGAAGATTATCCAAATGGCATTCCTAAAGAAGAGTTCGAAAGTCTGATTATGGAGTATCTTCCCATAACAGCGGAGCAGATACGAGAGTACGCAGTATTTGATGAGGAAAACCAGACCTATCTTTGGGCGAGACTTGGGTGCTTCAATTATGCGCCTACCTTCTTTGGAACTTCTCTGCCGGAGGTTGTCGACATCAAAGAAAATCAAGATGGAACAGTCACATTAACAGTTGAGGCGGTCTGTGACATGGTCATTTGCGATGATGCAGTCATAACCCATGAACTTACGGTAAGGTTTGCAGAGGATGGCAGTTTTCAGTATTTGGGGAATGAAATCCTAAATGACGGAATTATGCATATACCAGATTACCAATACCGTATTAAAGAATGATTTGATAATACTGGTGTTTTATGGTATTTTTACAGATATGAAGAAAGGAGACTTACATGAAATATATTTATAAAATCACGGGAAAAGTAAGTTTAATACTATATATATTTATGTTGTATCAATTCTGGCATCTATGTCAATATGGTGGCTTGAGAAGGCATATACCGATGTTGGCGTTAGGTATAATAGGATTGGTTGGCACAGTGGTTCTCTGGCTGATTTCGAAAAGGCATAATCAAGAAGTTAATTCAGGAGATAATGGAAATAAGAAACTTTTCTATACGGAAATGATACTCCTTATAGCAGCAACTTTATTCTTTGGTGGACGTATCGTTTATTCTGCAGTTCCGTATCACGGGGCACTGTCTTGGAAACTTGATGAGTGGATGCGTAAAAAAGAAGTAGAACTGGAGCATAATAATCTTTTTGAGGATGGTGTAGAAGGGATTCTGATGGATTTGGATGAAGCATTGCAACTGCCGGAAGAACTCTATATTGCAAATAAATATCAGGTGTCATTTGATGAAAACGGAACGATTCAAAGGATTTATGCATTCATATATGGAAAAAATGAGGCTGGAGAGAAAAAAACGTATCTTATTGATTATGACGCAGACAGCAGTAATGATATGACTGTTTGGATAGATGGTAATGTGAATGGAGAATATAGTGACGATATGCGTTTGTCTCCAATGATTGAAATTTTGAACAATTCAGACTGGACGAGTCAGGTAGAGGCGTGGACTGAAACATTTGAAGAGCAGCAGATTTATGAAATACTCTATATGGGGCGAAGATCTTTTAGTTCAGAGGAAGGCTTACAATATATTTCGGGAGATGCAGATGGTGATGGAACTGAAACAGGAACCGGCAATTTTACTCAGCTTAGAAGCGGTGGAGAAATCGTTGGGTTTGAGGTATCTTTGCATATTCCTGATTTAAATAGTGTCACACCTGTTCGATATATTATGGAGCCTGAGTACGTCAGTCAACAAGAATTGAAGCAGGAGAATACGATGCAGCAGGTGGAGGATGCTAAAGATACAGAAAGTTGGACTGTGGATCAAAGTGATGGAACTATGTATTTCTTTTTAGATGAAAATAATGGATGGCGTTTGGTGATAACGGATGCAGCTGCCGGAAGCAGATTTTATGTAATGGAAAAGACAATGGATGGTGGTTCTACTTGGGAATGCATAAATGATGATCCGTTCAGTGGACAATTGGGAGTTGCAGAAGGTTTAATATTTTATGATGAGAACTTTGGGGTTGCAGGAATTACAGGCGCATCCCAGTCCTATTCCCGCTTATATGTCACTCGCGATGGCGGAAGGACCTTTGAAGAAATGAAACTTCCAATGGATCTTGTTTCAGAATTACCACAAATCGCTATCGATTGCGGATTTACGGTGGAGGATTTTGATTACCTGAATATGCCTGAAAAAGAGGACGACACATTGACGATAACGGTTACCACAGATGCAGCGGAGAAAGATGGGATTGTATTTCAGTCAACTGATTATGGAGCGACATGGGAATACAAAGGGCTTGTTCAGATAGCGAATTAAGAAAAATCGGGTAAAAGTCAGAGATTGACCTTTACCCGATTCTTTATTTCCAGATATTCATGTCAGACAAGATAGACATGGTTATTTCAGTTGCGTTGCCTCCGGTAGCATCGCTGTCTGCACCAATGTTGGTAGCAAAAAAGTATGTATTATCTGCAGTTTCGATATAACCGATAAACCATCCGTTCACATCCTGGCCATCCACACGTCCGGTTCCGGTCTTTCCGTAGAATGTTCCGGCATCGGAAGAAGAAAGGCAGATGGAATCTTTTACTGCATTGATGTTTTCAGGAGCAAATCCAAAGTTGTTATTCTGCAGCTGGGTTAAAAGTTCGACTTGCTCTATTGGAGAAATTTTCAAGGAAGACTCCATCCAATAGGTGGAGAAATCACCGCTCATGTTCTTATTTCCATATCCGATTTCCTTGATATAATCGTAAACGGAAGTAGTACCAAGTTGTTCGTCCACTGATTGGAAGTACCAGTTCACAGATGAAGCCATAGCAGACTGCAAGGTCTGATCAGCGTTCCATGCTTCAAACGGATAGTTTTCTCCATTCCATGCAATAAAAGAATCCTGTGGTGTAATGACACCTTCTTCCAATCCAAATAAAGCATCATATATCTTGTAAGTGGAATCCGGTGCAACTCGTAGCGTAGCATGTTTTATATCATGTATGCTCCAGACATCATTTCTAAGATCGTATAAAACAAAGCTTCCTTCGTATTTTCCAAAGTATTTAGAAAAATCTACATATGAAATATTTTCTGAGGAAGATTTCCATTGGTAGCGACTTTCGTCCGCTGCATATGTAGAAATAAAAGGTGTAAGTCCCATTATTAGAACTGTGGTCAGTATAAAAGCAGTCATGCCTTTTAATTTCTTGCAAAACGTTGGTTTCTCATAAGAGGCAATGTTGATAATGCGACGCTTCATTTGTTTCATGTTTCCGCTAAGGTTGGCGGCAAAAGGAAAAGGAGAAAAGGAGACCTTTTCTATAAAGTTAATCAGCGTATTTCCGTAATCCTCATAATCGTCCTCTTCAAGCATTTTTAGAACAGAAGTGTCACAGGCAACTTCTCTGTCGTTACGCATTTCTCTTAGTGCAAACCAGACAAAGGGGTTAAACCAATAAAGCACTCCGGCAAAGTTCATAAGATAATTGGCAATGGCATCCTTATGTCTGTAGTGTTGCAGTTCATGCAATAGCATATATCTCATATCAGATTCATGATAATCTGAGATTAAATGAATTGGCAGATAAATACATGGCTTCAAAAATCCTACAATAATAGGGGATTTCAAAAAAGCGGTACTGTACACAGGAATATTCCTTATTATTTTCATCTCATTCAAACATCTGTTATACAGTCTGCGAACTTTCGGATTCTGAAGGGGAAGTGCAGATCTCTTTATAGTGCGTAAACGAAGAGAAGATTTGATTACCAATATCATCATCACAAGCATTCCCACAATCCAAATACTCAATAAAATGTACCCGGTAACGGATGATGTGTCATGGTTTACAGAAAGGGCAAAGTCATTCATCCAATTTGTAGTACCAGATAAATCGGTATTCATAACATTATTTGTACCAACATCGGCATGAGAAGTGGTGGAGTTTTGTACGCTACTGAGCCATGAGAAAATTTGCGGGAAACTAACTAGACGGAAGGGCATAAAAGGTACTGCTAAAAGTCCGAGTAACAGCAACCACAGATTATACTGCATCCGGCTGGACAAGTTGTTTCTGAATACCCATTTGGCTATCAAAAGAATTCCGATGATACCGCTGATCAATACATTGCATAATAAAAAGCGTATCATGAAATTAGCCATGTTAATCGCCTCCTTTTTTTCCTCTCTTGGATAGAAGAGAGCGAAGCGTTTCTATTTCTGGTTCTGTCAGTTTGTCATTTTCTATGTATGCAGATAACATAGCTGTAATATCCCCGTCATAATAACGATTAAGAAAGGAATTACTTTCTTGGCAAATATATTCACTTTCTTTTACTAATGGAGTATAAACGAAAACACGACTTTGTTTTTCATAAGTGAGTACACCTTTAGTAACAAGACGTTTAATAAGTGTTTGTATCGTTTTAGGACTCCAGCTTGTGGACTGCAGTAATTTTTCTGTTATTTCATTGGTGTTAATTGGAGCATGTTTCCATACGATTTTCATAACTTCATATTCAGCTTCGGAAATCTGCGGCAAGTCACTCATTTAAAATCCCTCCTAAAATCTTACGGTTGTAATAAAAATATTATAAGTTCTAATTTTTCTGCTGTCAATTCAAACAAACAGGTTGATTTAAAATCTTACTTGTGTAATAATTAAAATATTACACAAGTAAGATTTTAGAGAGGAGAAAAAATATAAGCAAAAATAATTGAAAATAAGAAAACCAATAGTGTCAAATAGATTCTATTGGTTTATCAAAGAGTAGGGTTATCTTGTTTTCGCAGTAATTCAAGCAAATAACGAACCATAGGTAACAAATCATTTGCTTCCTGTTCCGTGCAATCATTTATTAAGGTAAGGAGCTTCTGAAGATTTGGCTTCTGGTCGTTGCTATCCGGATAGAAAATCTTATCTGCTGGTATCTTAAGATATGTAATCAATGGATACAGTTTCTCAAATTTCGGATTACCACGTCCGGCTTCGATGTTCAATATAGTGCGTTGATCTAGATTAAGAATTTCTGCCAGCTTTTCCTGTGAAAGACCGAGTTCTGTACGGGCTTCACGTACTGCGTTGGCAAGATTTTGTTTTATATCCTGCATTGTAATTCACCTCGATAGTAGTTTACATTACACATCGACAGGAGTGAATTGCGTTAGAATACAGAGCGAATATGGAGTACAGTACATGTGGAGACTGTAGTTTTGATGTCAAAGGTGAACCCTAAGAAGTAAAAAATATGTAGTAAATAAAAGGCTTTTCAGAGAGCTATCGTTAAAGAGTACGATTGGCTGCTGGAAAGCCTTGTATGCCGAGCTGCTGACTACCGGCAAGCTGAACGATTACCTTGCAGACCTCAACGAGCAGGCAGAAGCAATGTTTTCTCGGCTGGTAAAGCAGCTTTCCGAAAAAGAGGGCATAACGGAAGCCCTCAAAGCGGAAAATCAAATGCTGTGGGTGCAGAGGATGAACAACATACGTAGTGCTGCTATGGAAAGCGTTGCAAACGATTTGATTTACTGTTAGGAGGACGGCTATGAAGGTCAAGCTGGACGATTATGAGGTGAGGGTGCTGATAAACGGCTTAATACAGCAGCACAGGAGCTATGACGCAGAAACCAACGGTCAGATTGACGCCCTCGCCCTTCGCCTGTGCGACATTGCAGAAGCAATGAAGCCGGGACGGAAGAAGAAAATCTCTTTTGAGCCGGTAGAAATCAGAGTAATTCGACATTGCCTTATAGAGTGGCGAAACCGAGAGATACAGGCAGAAAGACACAGTGCGGTGGATGCCTTAAACGAACTGCTGATATGGTTTACCCGCTAAAGAGAAAAGTCGTTGTCACAGACGGCGGCTTTTCCTTTTCGGGTAGTATTCAAGAAGTCATAAAGTTCCGTGAGTAATGGAAGAAGGCAATGCTTTGAGAAAAAGATGAGAGCAATATTCTGAAAACTACTTGAGATTTTGGGGAAAATCGGCTAAAATACTTTTGTATATCTATGGGGTGGGGGAATTCATATCCTTTTGCCTTAGAAATTATGGAAGGAGGACTTGACTATGGCAAACGGAAATGCGACAATTATTGTCGGCTTGGATCGGCTTGGATCGGCAGGAGCATAGCGCCGTTTTTTCAGCGTGTCAAGTCTTATTTCATACAATTTATAACGAACCAGTTGCCGGAGACAGGGCGCATTATGCCTTGGCTTCGGCTTTTTGCGTTTGCCGGAAGGATGGTGGTTTGATATTGAAGTCCTAACCACGACCGGCAAATCGAGCTTTTCCGGTTAAACCTTCTATCTTCTCCGGCGTGTCCGCTGTCGGAGGAAGAAAATAGCGGATAGAATTATTTTGGAGGAATGAAAATGAAGAAGAAACTTCTAAGCCTTTTGCTTGCGTTGTGCCTTGTGATGGCACTTGTTCCGATGACAGCGTTTGCTGAAGGAACTTCAGTAGATAATTGGGACGGCTCGGCAGACACGAGCTGGTATACGAGTGCGCCTGACGCTTCGGAATATCATATTTCAACGGCAGAACAGCTTGCAGGTTTGGCACAGCTGGTGAATACTGACCCCGGAACTACAAATTTTGCAGGGAAAACTTTCTATTTGGAAAATGACCTTGATTTATCCGGACATGAATGGATTTCGATTGGTACTGTCCTCGGCGGGGATTACCCTGAATACAGTTTTTGTGGTGTATTTGACGGACAGGGTCATGTGATCTCAAATCTCTACTCTCATGAATCATACATTGAGGGCGCGGATGAGTCCCATAATTTACTTAGAAATGCTCTGTTCGGCAGTGTTTACAACGGAGAAGTTAAAAACCTTGGTGTTGCAAACGCTGAAATCTGGATTGATCCTAAAGATAACAGTGCCGCAGGTAAAGGTATTTTAGTTGACTGGATGGGTAAGTCCAAAATCACGAACTGCTGGACATCCGGCAGTATTTACAGCGGCACCAAAATAGAAAAGAATATTGGCGGTATCGTTGGTGTTACCGTGCAGGGCTGCACCATTTCCGGTTGCTATTCTACTGCAACGCTTACAGGCAATTTCACGAATTCCGAGGGGTATTATACAGATCCGCAGTATTTACCACCGGATACCATTGGTGGTATTGTTGGTGCAAGATTTGATGGCAATTTAACAGTCACAGATTGCTGGTTCGGCGGCAAAATCGTTGTCAATTCTATTCTGGCTGCCGTTGGCGGAATTGTTGGATATGCCGACACTGCAACTGTCAAGAATTGCATGGTCGTTACTAAGGATATTGGCAGAGATTCCGTAACAGAAGAAGTTAACACCTGCTGGGTAGCTTATGCCCTCGGCGGCACAGTAGAAAATTGCTATTGACCGAATGACGAGAAAGCATATGACCCGTCTCCGCTTGCGTATGTAGGAGGACAAAGTAACGAAGAACAAGGTACTGCCATCACAGACTTTACCTCCGCAGATGTTCTCACTGGCCTTCAGACTAATGCCGGTGCGGGCGTTGAATGGGTTGCCAGAATCGGTCATCCAACTTTTGTGTGGGATGACAATAACATCCCCGCTGATTACACAGCTGTCGATGCAGCCATCGCAAGGGCAACGGCTCTTGATAGCAGCCTTTATACAAATTATTCTGCGGTAGAAGATTCCATTAACTCTGTTGACCGAGCAAAAAGCAAAGCCCAGCAAACAGAGGTTGATGCAATGGCAAAGGCTATTGAAGATGCCATTGCTGCCCTGCAATACAAGGATGCTGATTACACAAAGGTTGATGCAGCCATTGCCAAAGCAAATGCGCTAAACAAGAATGACTACAAGGATTTCTCCGGTGTGGAAGCTGCTGTCAATGCTGTTGTCCGTGACAAGAACATCACTGAACAGAGCGAAGTGGATGCAATGGCGAAGGCTATTGAAGATGCCATTGCTGCCCTGCAATACAAGGATGCCGATTACACAAAGGTAGATGCAGCCATTGCCAAAGCAAATGCACTGAACAAGGATAACTACAAGGACTTCACCGGCGTGGAAGCCGCTGTGAATGCAGTGACCCGTGGTAAGAACCTTACGGAGCAGACCGAAGTGGATGCAATGGCGAAGGCTATTGAAGATGCCATTGCTGCCCTGCAATACAAGGATGCCGATTACACAAAGGTAGATGCAGCCATTGCCAAAGCAAATGCACTGAACAAGGATAACTACAAGGACTTCACCGGCGTGGAAGCCGCTGTGAATGCAGTGACCCGTGGTAAGAACCTTACGGAGCAGACCGAAGTGGATGCAATGGCGAAGGCTATTGAAGATGCCATTGCTGCCCTGCAATACAAGGATGCTGATTACACAAAGGTAGATGCAGCCATTGCCAAAGCAAATGCACTGAACAAGAATGACTACAAGGATTTCTCCGGTGTGGAAGCTGCTGTCAAGGCTGTTGTCCGTGGTAAAAATATTACGGAGCAATCCGAAGTAGACAAGATGGCAAAGACTATCGAAGATGCGATTGCTGCTCTTGAGAAAAAAACTGCCAGTACCAAACCGGGAACATCCGATAAGAGTCCGCAGACCGGCGATACAAGCAACCTTGCACTGTGGATTGCCCTGTTGTTCATCAGCGGCGGTGCAGCCATTGGCACAACGGTTGTAAGCAGGAAGAAAAAGTACAACAGATAATTGAATAGCGTTCCCTTGCTCCAGCTTCCGAGCAAGACAAAAGCGTCGTAGAAATACGGCGCTTTTTTGTTACCCGGAAGCGACAAACAGCGACTTGTGAATGACGGACGGTAAGGATACCGCCGCTAAAACAAAGCCGCTCATATCGAAAGAAAACGCCCAAAATCGCCCCGAAACCATACAGCGGGGTCAGGTTTTGGGCGTTTCTGCGTTTCGGGAGCAAATCGGCAATTAGGCAGCGATAAGGAGGTGTCCGTTATGCCCCGTATGCCGAAATACCTCAAGAGAGAATGGGCGTTCCTTCTTGATGAGCGTGGCAGGAAGAAATACAACGAGCTTTGTGCAATCTTATGGAATAAATCTTATTTGTATTGAAGAAGGAATTGACTCGTCACAGACAAGTGGAAAACTTTTAATCTCTGTTTTGTCTGCGGTTGCAGAAATTGAAAGAGAGAATATCATCGAGCAGACAATGAATGGACGGAGGGAAAAGGCACGGCAAGGTGGTTGGAATGGCGGATTTGCACCATACGGATATTATCTGAAAGATAATCAGCTTTTGATAGAAGAAACGGAAGCTGAAGCAATCAGAATTGTCTATTATTGGTGTTCATCCACATAATGCGAATGAATTACTTAAGTGGTTACAGAAAAGTGGATTCCCTGATATTATGTTAGGAGATTTTAATGCGGGAGATTATAAGAAAAGATGCGAGGATAGTAAGTTTAAAGATAATAGAAATAATTATAGGAAACTGATATTGGAATATACGGATATATGTAACGGGCAAAAGACAAGACGAATGGTTTTTCCTAACGGCTTTGTGTATGAAACGCCAATTGACCATGTATTAATTAAGGATAGTAGTGAACTTAAAAAAAAGTATCAATGCAAAATTGTTAAGATAGAAAGAAATGAGGATAATGTGTCAGACCATTATCCGATATATTTTAAATTATCATGTTTAGATGAGGCAGATAAATTACATTAAACTTGGAGACAAATTGGTGCTAGAATATAAATAGTACAAGCCAAAATGAGAAATTCCAAATACACATAAGCATGGTACAATAGAAACATGCTGAAGGAGGATCTCATATGGCAACGCAACATGACAAACAATTTAAACTTGATGCAATCCAGTATTATCAAGATCATAAAGATCTCGGTGTACGTGGATGTGCTGAAAATCTTGGCATCGGATACAGCACACTAACAAACGAGTATATGAAAGAACACACACTGAGGCTGAGCTTCTGGCGGGTTAAAATGGGGAAAAATTTCTCATTTTAACTTGTACTAAATCTTGACATAGAACCATGGCGAGGTATTCTATAAGTAAGCGCTAAGAAAAACAAGCGACTGCGAAGCAGGCATTTGTGTCAAAATTACAAGGAGGTATTACAATGGACGCAGCACAATTAATTATTGAGGGAAAGGGTTACTTAGGTATTGAGTTTGGGTCTACCAGAATTAAAGCCGTTCTGGTGGATAAGTCAGGAAATGTATTGGCATCCGGTGGACACAGCTGGGAAAACCGTTATGAAGATGGTGTCTGGACCTATTCTCTGAACGATATTTGGGATGGCTTACAGGATTGTTACAAGGATCTTAAGGAGAATGTGAAGAAGGAGTACGGTGTTACCTTAAAGCACTTAGATGCCATCGGATTCTCTGCGATGATGCATGGTTATCTGGCGTTTGATGAGAATGATACCATTCTGGTTCCGTTCCGTACCTGGAGAAATACGATTACAGAGGAAGCAGCTTCAAAGCTTACTGCAGAATTTAACTATAACATTCCGCAGAGATGGAGCATTGCACATCTTTATCAGGCAATCCTGAACGGGGAAGAGCATGTTCCCTATGTGGATTTCTTTACAACACTGGCAGGCTATGTTCATTGGAGACTGACCGGAAGAAAGGTACTTGGAGTCGGTGATGCATCGGGAATGTTCCCGATTGACATTCACACCGGGGATTATGATCAGGCGATGATTCAGAAGTTTGATAAGCTGGTTGCGGATCAGAATTATCGTTGGAATCTCCGTGATATTCTTCCGAGGGTGTTAGCAGCAGGAGAGGAAGCAGGTGTGCTGACCGAAGAAGGAGCTTCCCTTCTTGATCCGAGTGGGGATCTGCAGGCAGGCATTCCGCTCTGTCCCCCGGAGGGTGATGCAGGAACCGGTATGGTCGCAACGAACAGCGTTGCGAAACGAACCGGTAATATCTCTGCAGGAACCTCCATATTTGCCATGGTAGTTCTGGAAAAGGAGCTTTCCAAGGTATATCCGCAGATCGACCTTGTAACTACGCCGGATGGCGCGCTGGTTGGTATGGTACACTGTAATAATTGTACTTCAGATATCAATGCGTGGGTGAATCTGTTCAGGGAATTCGGTGAAATGTATGGTTTAACCTTTGATATGAATGATCTGTTTACAAAGCTTTACAGTGTTGCATTAAAGGGTGATCCGGACTGTGGCGGAATGATTTCCTATAATTACTTTTCCGGAGAGCCGGTTACCGGTTTTGATGCCGGTGCACCGTTGTTTGTACGTGATGCCGAGAGTAAGTTTACACTGGCGAATACCATGAGAATGCATCTGTATTCTGCACTTGCAGCTTTAAAATCCGGTATGGATCTGATGCTGAAGGAAGAGGGTGTCCAGGTAGACCAGTTATTTGGACATGGCGGCTATTTCAAAACAAAAGGTGTCGGACAGAGAATTGCGGCAGCAGCTATGAATGCACCGGTATCGGTTATGGAAACAGCCGGTGAGGGCGGTGCCTGGGGTATTGCTGTTCTGGCTGCATTCCTTGCTAAGAAGAAGGACGGCCAGAGCCTTGGCGAGTTCTTGAATGAGGAGATTTTTGCCGGAAACAAGGGTGTTAAGATGGATCCTATGGCAGAGGATGTCGAGGGCTTTGAGAAGTTCATGGAGAAGTATATGAAGAATCTCCCGGCTGAGAAGGCTGCTGTTGAGGCACTGTAGACATATTTTAAAAACATGTAAATGTTGATAAAGATTTAAGAATAACTATAAGATAAACATCTTAAAGTAAGAGATAAATATTTGGAAGGAAGGTTCTGTCATGTTAGAAGAATTAAAAAAGAAGGTATACGAAGCAAATATGCTTCTTCCGAAATATGGTCTGGTAACATTTACCTGGGGTAATGTGAGTGCTATTGACCGTGAAACCGGATATTTTGTGATTAAGCCAAGTGGTGTGGATTATGAAATTATGAAGCCGGAAGATATGGTGGTTATGGATCTTGAAGGAAACCGTGTGGAAGGAAGGTATAAGCCATCCTCCGATACACCGACCCATCTGGAGCTGTATAAGGCGTTTCCGGAAATAGGTGGAATTGTACATACCCATTCTTCCTATGCAACGAGCTGGGCACAGACCGGAAGAAGTATTCCCTGTTATGGTACGACTCATGCGGATTATTTCTACGGAGAAATCCCCTGTGTGAGATGTCTGACGAAGGAAGAGATTAACTCTGCTTACGAAGAAAACACCGGACACCTGATTGTTTCGGAATTTAAACGCATGAAGAAGGATGTAATGGCAGTTCCTGCAGTGTTGTGCAAGAATCATGGTCCTTTTTCCTGGGGCAAGGATGCAAAGGAGGCCGTCCACAATGCGGTGGTTCTTGAAGAGGTTGCCAAGATGGCATATCGAACCGAGCTGATTCATCCGCAGGTAGCACCTGCCCCGCAGGAATTACAGGATAAGCATTATTTCCGTAAGCATGGTGCAAATGCATATTACGGACAGAATTAACAGGATATCGAGAGGGTATAAAACAGATGAAGATGAAAACAGCACCTATGGGGTAGAACAGCTGGGATTGTTATGGAGCGGCTGTTACAGAAGATATCGTACGACGGAACGCTGAATTTATGGCTGAGCATCTGAAGGAGTACGGTTGGGAATATATTGTGGTGGATATCCAATGGTATGTGCCTTATGCTGCAACCAATGAGTATCATCCTTGCAAAGCTGATTACAGCAATGACAAAAGAAGGAAAATTTAAGGATGCCATTCAGGATAAGATTGGAGCGACTGTTGACACAACGGACCTGAAAAAACAGTTATCTGTATTAAATGCAAGTCTTCATCAGGCAGAGACTATTAAAACCCGCCTTGAACAGCAGATGGATAATCTGGATGTTACGGACACTCATTACGATAAAAAAATATCAGATTTACAGAGACGATTGGATGCTCAATATGATAGAATAGATGAAGCGTATTCAGAATGTACGGATGCTGAAAAGAAACAGTTTATGCAGGCTTTTATTGAACGCATTGATATATTCCCGGAAAGACGGGAAGATGGAAATTGGATTCAGAATATTAAGTTTCAGTTTCCAGTACCGATTATTAAAGAAGGCAAGGAAGTAGCACAAATCAAGGGAATTTCTTTGGACAAGGAGAAATCAAATGAGCATATGGTTTCCTTGGAAAAGTTATCAACACTTGAGACAATAGTATCACTAAATAAAACTGCAATATAATTAAATATATGGGGGGGGAAAAAATATGTTTAAGATAGCAATATGTGATGATGAACGTCATTTCAGGGAGCTGATTCATAGAATTCTGGAGGAATATATGGGTCAGACGGGAATGGTTTATCAGATTGATGAGTTTCAATCCGGAGAGGAATTGCTTTGTCAGGGAATAGAACTTGTTAAATATCAAGTTGTTTTTCTTGATGTCAATATGACGGGGTTAAATGGCATTGAAACAGCCCGGAAAATCCGGAAAATCAGTGAGGATATATATATTGCATTTATAACGGCATTTATGACATATACGCTGGAAGGGTACAGAGTAAATGCTGTCAGATACATTCTTAAAAATACTGTCAATATGCCACAGATGATTTTTGAATGTATGGATACAATTATTTCTAAGCTGAATTACGTTGTGAAAAAGAAAATCTTCCGTTTTAATGAAGGAATGAAAAATGTATCGTTAGAGCGTCTGTTATATATTGAAAGCAGACTGCATAAACTGATGTTTTATATTATGGAAGATGAGCTTAATATGTACACACTGTATGATACGCTCAATGATATAGAGAAAGAACTGGCAGGAAACGATTTTATCCGGATTCATCAGAGTTATTTAGTTAATATGAAACATATTGTAAAGATGAGCAGAAATAAAAACGGAAGGCATGATGCAGTATTAAGCAATGGAATAAAACTGGGAATTCCCAAAGCCAGATACAAAAAAGTGGATGAAACATTTATTGCGTATAAGGGGGTGTGGTAGATGTTGAATTTTATTTTACGATAATGATTCCTGTATAAATAATAAAACGGTACATCAAAAAAGGGTGATTTGTTATATGCAAATCACCCTTTTACTGTCATTTTCTGCAATACAAGGACACTTTCTGCAACATGAATTGTTTTTTAATCCGCAGATGCTATTATAAATGCACGGAGGTGATAGAGTGTGAAGCATCAGCACAAAAGACCGGTGAATTCTAAGAAAAAGTAAATAATTTGTAAGCAGAAAGGAGTTTGTAATGACAGAAGTGGAGAATACTTATGGTTTAATTACCGCAGATGATATGGACACGATTGAGTTAAAGGAAATCAAGACAACGGATTTGACGGAAGTTCACGGATTAGGCACAGGATTAAAAGCAGCAAAGGCGGGATCATATGCAGGCTCGGCGGCAGCAAATTTTTAGGAGAATGAAAATGACAGAGAAGGATAAACAAAAAAATAAAATCAAATTGTGTATTGATTTTATCTGCATGTTTGCAGCAGCGGTTATTGCAGGCTGCTTAGTGAAAGAAGGGGTAGCCGCAGCAGCATCATATTTTTTTAATGGAGGCTGGTGAAAATGGGAGACAGGAAATATGGTCTGATTACAGAAGAAGATATACAAAATATTCATGTTATGTCTGAGTACAATTTTGATAATGCCACTGAGTCACGTTCTGCAGCAGCGGGCGCGGCAGGTGGAGCAGCGGGAGCAGCAGGGGGAGCCGCCGGAGGAGCGGCAGCATCAAAATAAATGGGGGAAAAATGAGCAGACAACAGCAAATGCATTATAAAGAAATAACACCAGCGGAAACGGTAAAAAGGTTAAAGAAGATTCTGTCGGATATTCATATTGAAACAGAGGAGCAGTGGCAGAAGGAAAGCAGCATAGGTACATGGGCGTTACGTGTTGTACTAAAAGGAACGAATATAGGAACGAATGGAAAAGGCGTATCAAAAGAATTTTCATTAGCAAGTGCTTATGCAGAACTGTTTGAACGGTATCAAAATGACTTATTAGGAAATGTCAGTGATATGGGAAATAAAACACAGTATGCATTTTTTAGTAATTATGATGAGAAATTTATGAGTGCGGCAGAACTTATAGATGAAAACAGTGAGTATATAAAACACTATTTTAAAGTGAGAAATATGCAGGATAGTACCAGAAAAGAACGTATAGCAGCATTTAAAAAGGTTCAAAAAGTAGATTACTATGCCTTTCAAAAAGAGGATTCTTATCTGTGTGTTCCATTTTACAGTGCAAAAAATAAAAAAGTTTATTATTTGCCTAAAAATATATACAGATTATCATACGGAAGCAATGGCATGAGTGCCGGGAACACGATAGAAGAAGCAGTTGTACAGGGGTTATCGGAAATTATTGAAAGATATATTCAGAGAAGACTTTTTATTGAAAAACCGGTGCTGCCGACAATACCGGATGATTACATAAAAAAATACCCATATATATATGAAATGTATTCTAAGCTAAAAGAAAATGACCGCTACGAGTACATATTAAAGGATTGTTCCTTTGGCGGTAAGTATCCTGTGGCAGCTTTGATTATTCTGGAAAAAAATACGGGAAAGTATGGAATCAAGCTGGGCTGCCATCCTGATTTTGGTGTTGCTATGGAAAGAACATTTACAGAAGCGGCACAAGGACAGGATATTTATCAATACTCCGGAAGAAGTATCATTGATTTTTATAATTGTGGTGTAGAGGAAGAAACTAATATGTACAATACGTATAAAGTTGGAAAAGGACAGTTTCCGTATCAGGTTTTTGGGACAGATTCGGATTATCCTTTTACACCTGTAAGGGATGTTTCTGAATTGGACAATGCCACACTTATGAAACAATGGTGTGCGGAAATTTTAGAGGAGGGCTACGATATATTGATTAGGGATGTATCGTATCTGGGCTTTCCATCAGTGCACATTATTATTCCGGGATTATCCGAGATGACAGAGGCAATGGATATTAATTACCGCACATACAATACCAGACATTATGTGTGCGGTCTGTTGATGAATCCGGAAAAGATAACGCATGAAAACACAAAGTACATTATTGCAACAATGGAATATTTTATGCCGAGTATTCTGGAAAATTCGATAGAAACGTACTATCCATGGTATAACAAAGGTGATCTGCCATTTGCAAAATCGGGAATGGGAAGTTTATACATGATTGCCATGTGTTATGTAATTGAGAAAAACTATTGTGAGGCTGCAAAGACGATTTCTAATCTTCTTAATATTTTAGAAGATGAAAATAACGATTGCAGAGAGGATTTAGAAACAGTTCATTTTTGCAAAGGGGTTTATTACTATCTGAGTGCTATGGATGTATTTCATGATACAGAAAAAGTGAAGTGCTATCTGGAACTTATTATGGACAAAGCATTGACAGAGAAAATTTTTGATATTTTTGAAATACCTGAAAAGGTTATTGTAAAACAATATCCGGCGTTTCAAAAGGTTATCAGTGAAATACAGAGTATGGAAGCTGACAGTGCTTATTTCCGTGCGCAGGAAAGTCTGAAAAAAGCACAGGTCGAAAATCCGATTAATCAAATGTCACTCGCCAATATTTTGGACAATGATGCAGAATGGAGGGAGAAAAATGGGAAACAAAGTGCATGAACTGGGCTTGCTTTTGGATGAAGAGGTTGAAATGTTGATGCAAGAAGCAGATTGTAAGAGCGTTTCTGGTGAAAGTAAAAGTGCAGCGGCTGGAGGTGCAGCAGCAGGTGCGGGTGCAGGAGCCGGAGGAGCAGCAGGAGCTGCGGCATCAAAGTAACCGGTAGTAAAGATATGCAGGAGGTATGCACATGGAAAATAGAAATGAATTAGATTTAGGTCTGATGACAACTGAAGATATGAAAAGCGTAGAAAAAGTGTTTGAAGAACAAAATGATACCGAAATGCGTTCAGCATCAGCAGTGGCAGCAGGAGCTGGAGGAGCGGCCGGAGGAGCCGGAGGGGCATCGGGAGCAACGGCAGCCAAAGCATAAAAACAGAAAGGGAAGAATGATGATGGAAAATGAAGGTCTGATTACGCAAGAGGATATAGACATGATTTCAAAAAATTCTGCAGCTGGAGATTTTGAAAAGAAAGAGGAAATGAAATCCTTGTCAGGAGGGGCAGCGGCCGGGGGAGCAGCCGGGGCCGCAGGAGGAGGAGCAGCAGGAGCTGCCGCAAAATAACGTCAGAAAAGATAAAAGGTATTGCAGGGAGTGTACAGCAATACCTTTTAAAAGTTGTTAAAGAATGAGGGGGATATTTAACATGAGTAAGTTATCTGACAGACATTATAAAGAAAAACAACCGGAAGAAACGGTTGGACAGATTCAGAAAATTCTTAAAAATCTGGAGATTAATGTTACTGAAAAATGGCAGAAAAAAAGCAGCATTGGAACTTATGCACTGCGGTTAAAGATAGAAAATATGGATATAGGTGTGAACGGAAAGGGAATCAATAAAATCTATGCACAGGCAAGTGCATATGCAGAACTGATAGAAAGATTGCAGAATGATTTATTGGGAGATTTAAATGTAACTGCATTACCGTCAAAGTATCCTTTTCAATTGTATTATGATGAGGTGTTTCAATCATCGAAAGAACTTGTAACAAACCACAATTCATACATTGATATGTATTTTAGTGGAAGAAAAATGAATGGGGCTGCTGCAGACAATAAAATAAAGCATTTCCAACAATTACAAAAATTAGACGAAATGTATTATGGAATTCATGACAGGTATCTTACAATTCCTTATTACAGCTGCAGGGAAAAAAAATTGGTGTATCTGCCTAGAAATGTTTACAGATTATCCTATGGCAGTAATGGAATGAGCGCAGGGAATTCTTTTGAAGAAGCAATGGTTCAAGGAATGTCTGAAATTATAGAGCGGTACGTACAGAAAAAGATTATAAAAGAAAGAATTTCGCTGCCGGATATTCCTGTGGAATATATAAAGAAATATCCGCATATATATGAAATGTTCCGGAAGTTAGAACAGAAGCAGGAATATAAATGCTGGCTGAAGGATTGCTCATTGGGAGGAATATATCCCGTTGCTGCATTCATTATTCTGGAAAAAAACACAGGAAGGTATGGAATTAAGCTCGGATGCCATCCGGACTATGGGATTGCAATGGAAAGAGCGCTGACAGAAGCAGCGCAGGGACAGGATATTTTATTATATTCACAGCGTAGTCCGTTTGACTTGTACAATAAAAATGTATTTGATGGTATGAATATATATAATACATACAAAACAGGTGCAGGAAAGTATCCGTATCATATTTTTTCACCGGAGCCTGCATATGAGTTTCATGAAACGCAGTCTGTAGAGCATATGACAAACCGTGATATCATGAATGACTGGTGTAATAAGTTTATTGAAAAGGGATATGATATATTTATCAGAGACGTTTCATATTTAGGATTTCCATCAGTACATATTATCATTCCCAAGATATCAGAAATGTTTGAAGCAGATGATATAAGATACCGTGTTTATAATACAAGATTCTATGTTTGTGAATTATTAAAACAACCTCAGAATATTAATAAAGAAAATGTAAAATATATAATTGCTGTGCTGGAATATTTTTTGCCAAGTGTGCTTGAAAATACAATTGACACATATTATGGCTGGTGTAATAAAGATGCCATTCCATGTGAAAAATATGGAATGGGTGTAATTTATCTGATTTCTATGTGCTATGTAGTGGAAGAAAATTATAAACAGGCAGCGGATTATATGAAAATGATACTTTCCCAATTAGAAAATGAGTCTGGTACGTATCAGGTGGATAAACAGGATATTGCATTTTATAAGGCAGTATACTATTATCTGAGTGGCTTAGATGCAGGTTTGGAAAAAGAAGAAATTCAGTATTATATTTCAAGCTTTTTTTATGAAGAACTCAGTACAAAGGTATGCCGTTTGTTTGTAAATACTGAAAAAATAATTGCGTGTCAATATCCGGAGAAAAAAGCTTCTGATACAGAATATGACACAGAGAAATTGTTGGGTGAAATCAGGGACAAGCTTAAGAAGGCACAGTTAAGCAGTAAAATAAACCAGCTGGATATTCAAAAAAAGTTGGAGGAGAAAAAATAGTGGAGCATTCAATTATCACAGAGTGTCTGTGCAAAAGTTTTGGTGAAAAACAAGTTTTAAACAGTATCAGCCTGAAGGTAAAAAAGGGAGAAATATTTGGATTGCTGGGACCGTCAGGCGCCGGTAAAACGACATTTTTAAATATTTTAACGGGACAGATTCAAGCGGATTCCGGAAAAGGACTGATATTTGGACAGAATATCAGGGAGTTTACGGCTCAGATGTATACACGGATAGGGATGCTATTGGATAACTGTGGTTTATATGCAAGATTATCCGGTTATCAGAACCTTAAAATCATGTCAATTATATACGGATTGTCTGACGATGAAATTATTGAGGTGCTCAAAGAAGTTGAATTACTGGCGGATAAAGATAAAGCAGTGTTTAGAATGTCAAAAGGAATGCAGCAAAGACTTGCATTTGCAAAGGCGATTCTAAATAAACCTGAGATTTTGTTTTTGGATGAACCGACAACAGGACTGGACCCAGTAACCACCGGATATATACACAACATGATAAAGAAACTGGCAGAGAAAGGGACAACCATTATATTGACAACACATAATATGGATGAAGCTGCAAAATTGTGTGATAATGTGGGAATGCTGTATGAAGGCAAAATTGTCGAATACGGTAATCCACAGGAATTATGTTACAGGTACCGGGTTGAAAATTTATTCAGAGTAATATCAAATGATGATGAAGAAATTTACATTGAAAATAATGAATCAGGCAGGAAAAAAGCCGCGGAAATGCTGGTTCATAATGAAATAAAGAGTATTCATACCGTAGAAACAACACTTCAGACAATATTTGTAAAATTAACGGGAAAGGAGCTGGAAAATGAATCGTCATCATATTAAGGCTGTTATGTATAAACAATTTTGTGATACATTAAAAAATAAATTATTACTGCTTCTGATTTTTATGTATCCTGTGCTGGCTTATATCTTTTACTTTTTGCTCAAGGATACGCAGGAAGCAGTGAATATAGTGATTCCTATTTTTATAACCATGCATATTATTATGGCACCGATTGTATGTATGTCGAGCATTATTTCTGAGGAAAAGGAAAAAAATACGATAAAAGTTCTTCTTTTTTCGGGCATAAGAAGCTATGAATATTTATTGGGAGTAGCAGGTGTATTAATGGGAATTCTGATTGTCAGTGTAATACCGTATTTATTTATCTTAAAATTTGATACAGAACAGACACTGTTGTTTTTCTATTTTATAATTTTAGGATTTGTATGTTCCATGCTGCTGGGGAGTGTGATAGGCATTATGTCAAAAAACCAGATGAGTGTGGGAACAATTTCTTCCCCATTATCAATGTTCATAGGCCTTTTGCCGATGGCATCTATATTCAATGATTCTGTAGATAAAGCGTCCAAGATATTATATTCAAAAAGAATTTATGATGTGGTGTATTCATTTATGGGTGAAATGAAAACGGACATCGGAATAGATACAGGTGTGTGTGTTGCCAATATGGCCGTGTTAATTTTAGTATTTTGTTTTGTATATACAAAAAGCGGGAAAATGAGTCAGTAGAAAGAGCAGGTGTGTGATGATATGTGTAGTGAAATCAAAGAAATTTTGGGGAATCTCTCTTTTTGAAGTAGAAAAGCTCTTTAAAAATAAAAGATTTACAAAAGTGTCTGACCGGATACTTGTACATATGACAGTACCGTTGTTTTTGGCAGGTGTTTATTGTAATGCGGATGAAATAAAAAAAATGATTGTTCATCCGCCGGGAATATCAAAGCAGTATGCCGGTTTTGTGGTTTTTTTCAGTATAGCTGTTTTTATAATGAGTTTAATGATGCATGAATTAGGGCATACAATGATTGCAATATCCAGAGGGGTATGTGTGTCTGAAATTGGAATTGGTATAAAGGAAGGAATATTTCTGGCATATACCAAAATGCTGCAGCTGGAAAAGCTGGAAAAAAAGAAAGATAAAATATGTATCTGCTTCGGCGGCATATTGATGAATGTGTTTTTGTTATCAGTGGCATTAATAATAAATGGATTATGGTGGGAGAGTATCATTTTAAAAATAGTTATTTGTGTGAATCTGTTGGTAACACTGTTTAATTTTTCAATCTATTTTCATAGTGATGGTGCTGATGTGCTTAAATGTCTTTTGGCATCAAAAGCGGACAGTAATGAGTCGTCTAATGTAAAGTATATTGTGGCTTTTTCAGCGGTGCTTTATAATCTGATACTCCCGGTGACTGTAATCGTTTGTTTTGTTTTACGCAACATGTGAATATGTAAGGAGGGGCGGATGGATATTATATTTATCATTTTATGCAGTATTATTTTTTTAAGTCCGTATGCTTTGGTGTCTAAAGTTCTGGCAGGGATGATTCTGGTGGCTTTATTTGAAATTATTTCTAAAAATACAAATACAATAAAGCTGTTTGGAAGAATTATTATTGCTGCGTGCTTTACGGCAGCACATTTTGTATATACATATGTAACAGGTGATTATGTAAGTTTGAGAAATAGTATTATGATTGCATTGTTAATAAATTCTGTTATGAGTGTATATATTCTAACGCTGCTGATGATTGTTGAACTGTTAAAAAGCTTACTTTCCACAATGTATAAAATTTTGTACATATATTAAATTGATATTAATAATTTATTATGATACTATAAAATAGTAATAAAATTGATAAACTATTAGGAGAAAAGATAAAAAAGGTACTAAAAGAAGCGAAAGCATTAAGGCTTTTGTTACTGTCTGTATTCCTGGTTTCTTTTTTTGCAATGCCCGTTTTTGCGGTCAGCCAGAACCAGCAGGGTGTTGTTGCGAATTTAGTGACGGATAAAACCAGCTATGAAGCAGACGAAACCATTACAACAACAGTTACAGTAACAAATAATGGAACAAATGTTTTGAAAAATGTTCATATTCAATACGATATTCCGGAAAAATATGAACTGGCAAACGGTTCAAAAAATGAAGATACATTTGAATCCGTTGCACACGGTGATACGGTGAAATTAACCGGTCAGATTAAGAAGTCAAATGTTGTAACAGTGACTCCGGCTCCGGACAATTCCCAGCCGGCTGAGAATACGGAAACAGTTGAAAATGTAGATGTGACACAGGATAATGGCACAGCAGCCAATACATTTGACAGCCATATGTATGTATTATTCATGGTGTTATTTATACTGAGCGGTTCTGTCCTGGCAGCTGGTGCTGTAAAGAATAAAAAGCTCAGAAAGGTATTATCTGTTTTCTTCTGCTTTTTCATGGTATTCTCAATGCTGGATTTATCAGCGGTAAACGCCAAAGCAGACACCGTTGCAGAATCCACGATGAATCTTAACCGGACGATTACAGTTGATGGCAATGAACTGGAATTAAATGCACAGATTCGTTTTAATGCAGTTGATGAAGACACAAACACTGTATTTGATGAAAGCAAGACCTATACAAGAGGCGAATGGGTTACACTGCTTCTGGATAAATTAAATGCTCCGCTGATGTCAGCAGATCAGATTGATTATTACTATTTAGACAGCTTAAACTCAGCAACGGGAACAGCAGTAGAAACAGCGAATGCATACGGATTTTTACCGGTTCCTGATGTTGAAGATTTAGAACAGGATATTCCTCTGTTTTACCCGGATGAACCGTGTACAAGAGAATTTGCAGCTTACACGGCTGTTCATGCAATGGGCTTTAACGGTGAGAATACAATTGCAATGGATGACTGGTCTGATGCAAATCAGGTGAAGTATAAAGATGAAATTAAAATTGCACTTGTAAATAACTTCTTATACTTAACAGATAACACATTCTATCCGCAGAAAACCATTACCGGGGCGGATGTAAAGAGTATTTTCTATGCAATTGATGATTTGAATGAGTCCATCAAGCTGAGCAAAGACCAGACTTATGACCATTCAGAAATTCTGGATTCTGTTGTAAATGTGGCAGCAGATCAGGCAGCGGATTATTCCGTTGTAAAAAATGGTGATGTTTACGAAGTAACACTGCCAAACAAGAAGACAACAGACGGCATAAAAGTCGATGATGTCATCCGTTTACCGGAGAGTACTGAATATGCAACCGGTTTAATGTTAAAAGTTGCACAAATCAGCCAGTCCGGCGATTCGGTAAAATTAGTCTGCACAGTTCCTGAACTGGCAGAGATTTATTCAAAATTAGACCTTGCAGAGCTTGGTTTGCCGGCAGTTGACAGTTTTGTGGCAGCAGAAGGCGTAACCTGCGAATATAACAGCAATGGTTCAATTACAGCAGATGATTCCGGCTTGTATCCGCTTTCTATCAATGCAGGCGGAAGTACAGAGGTTCCAGGAACATTGAAGTTTACAATAGCGAAGAAAAAAATCACAGAAGATCTGAAAGTATCAGGTTCTGTCGAAGTTAAGATTCCGGATATAACCTGTATTGCAAAAGCAAATGTCGGCTGGGGAGGCGTTGATGTTGATGAATTTACATTATCAATATCAGAAAAGATTAAGATTGCCAGTCAGTTAGAACTGACACTTGCACAATCCGGTTATGAATTAACCAACAGCAACGGCGCAACCCGTTTTGAATCAGGAAGAATCGAAATCGGACGTCTGCCAATCCGTATCGGTGCGACAGGACTTTCATTTGATATTGTATTCTTCTGCAATGTATCAGCAAAGGGTACAGCAAGCATTACATACACCATTAACAGCACACAGGGATATCAGTATAAGAACGGAGCTTCCCGCGGAATCTTTGATTTTTATGATTCATTAGATTTCATGGAAATTAAGGCAAGCGGAACAGCCGGTCTTGGTTTGTCAGGTGTTCTTTGTGCATTCAATATGATTGATTTAGCAGGATATGCAGGAGAAGCCGGTATCGGTTTTAACGGTTCATTTACGCCGCACATTCTTGCAACAGATACTTTATACTGTGGAGATCTGACCTTATATGCGTATGCAAAATCGGGAATTGATCAGGAAACAGTCGTTGGTAAATTTTTAAAAGATGTATGCCATTATACATTGGAAATTGAACATTTAGGAAATAATGCAAAGAACCGACGCAAGAAAAAATTCCATGTGGAAAACGGCCGTGTTGTACCGGAATGTACATTTGGAACAGGAGAACTGAAAGGCCTTATCGCATCAGCTGATGAAAATGAACCGATAGCCGGTGCCAGAATCCGTATATACAGCGGTGAGACACTTGGTGAGAATTTAGTCAGAACGATTTATACGGATGAAACAGGTAATTATTCAGTTGATAATTTAACAGCAGGAACATACAGTATTGAAATTGCTGCAACAGGTTATAAGAAGTATGATATGCAGGTAGAAATCACTGAAAATGCAACGGTATACAATGAAACCCTGTTAATGATCGGCAGAAACGGTGAAGACGGTGTCGGAACAGTTACCGGTGAATTAAAAGATGCGCTTACCGGTTTACCGATTCAGGATATGACATACAATATCCGCAAAGACTGGAACAATACAACCGGAGCAGTTCTTGAAACAGGTACATTTGATGCTTCAACTTACGAACTGTCTTTAAACCCTGGTAACTATACATTAGAGATTATCAAGGAAAACTACATCACAAACCACATTAATATTGCGGTCGTTTTAGATGAAACAAAGACATATAATGTGACATTGTCACCGGAGAACAGTTCAATTGATACCGACAATTTAAGAATTGTATTAACATGGGGCGAATACCCATGGGATCTGGATTCACACTTATACGGAAAAGATAAGCTGACAAATTCTGATGTATTCCATACCTGTTACTGGGCAAAGAATTACTATGAAGGTTCAACAGCAATTGCAAAACTGGATGTTGATGATACAACAAGCTACGGTCCGGAAACAACAACGATTTATGAATTAAATGATAACATGAAATATAGTTATTATGTTCATGATTTTACCAACGGATATTCATCAAGCAGTACGGCAATGGCTGCATCCGGCGCAAAGGTTCAGGTGTATGCAGGAAATGTATGCTACTTTACATTTAATGTACCAAATGAAGGCGGTACATGGTGGCATGTATTTGACTATGATCCGGCAACGGATGCATTAACACCGGTTAATGCAATGAGCTATTCAAACTAGTTCGTAGTTACTTGCAGGAAAAATGGGCTGTAACGGCTCATTTTTCCTGATTGTTTTTTAAAATATAATTGGAGGGAGTATGCATGACAGTATCGGTAGATAAAAAAACACTTAAAATAATATTTTCAATCTGTGTGCTGGCGGTTGCAATCTGTATCGCAGTCTGTGTATCGGAAATTCGTGCCACAGCAGATTATTCCAAGGCAGATGGAACACTGGTATCAATTGACAGGAGTATAGATTTGGGTTTACAAAATAATTCTAAGACAGATATAATCAGATATAAAGTGTATCAATATCAGGTCAATCAGCAGGAATACACATGTCAATATAGAACGTACGTCTTATTTCAACCTAAAATCGGAAGCCATAAAACCATCTATTATTCTTCTTCAAATCCCAACCAAGTCAGAGATGAATTTAAAATACAAACTGCAAAAGCGGGTGTTGTTTTCTTTGCTTTTTTTGGAATTATGATGCTGGTATTTATGAAAAAGGCGGGCGAAAATGAATAAGCGGTCAAAACTCGTTGTATGCGGTATTGCAGTAATTGCGGTTTTATGTATGGCTTTACCGGTCCTTTTTCATGGTACGTCAAATGAATGTAAAATAACCGGTGTTTCAGCAGCAGACAGCAGAAATCATTCTGTGGATACGTATACGGTTGAACAGGATAAGAAAAAATGTAGTGTTTCATTTTCAGATACGGCGGTCATAGATACAGCGTTTACTGCAGAGGTGTCTACAGATGAACCCTATATCATAGAATTGACAGTCCGTGATTCACAGCTGCCGGAATACAGGGAAATTAAAGATGAGAATGTGGCAATGAATACAGCGCAGACGGCGGCAAAATATAACGCGGACGATTCTGTAATGAAAAGGGTCGTGTATCCGCAGAACCGGCAGCTTCATTTTTTGGTCACAACGCAGTATAAAGAAAATGTCAGCGGTTTTATCGGATATTCTTCCATAAAAGTTATCCCGGTCAGTAAGTCAAAAGAATATAAGCTTGTGACAAGCCCGGATAAAACGGTTGAATTTATTATAAAAGCAGATGATTTTTCCAAAGAAGAAACAGACAAACTTTCTGCGTGGTCAGAGGACTTACAGCTTTACAGACAGCAGCTGTATCAATTAACCGGTGAGCGGCAGCCGTATGACGGAAAGACAATTTTTGATTTTACAGAACAAATAGACTATTATGGTCTGGCAGGCAATCCGATTTTTATGAACAGCAGCAATCTTACAAAAGATTTGTCTACAGATAAAAGTGTATGTATATGGAAATATATCCATGAAATGAGCCATACATTTGACGGGATTGAAGGTTCATACATCGGGAATACATGGAATTTTGATTCCGAGCTTTTTGCAAATTTAAAAATGCTTTATGTAATGGAGAACAACGGATTATCCTTTCAGGACAGCAGTGAAAAAGGAGCAGATGCATATTTAAAATATTCGGCCGGTAATACCTTAAAAAACGGTATTTACAGTTCAGACGGTTTCTTATACCTTTTGATATGCAGGCTGCGGGAGGTACAGCCGGATTACTGGAACAGTTTACAGGCTGTTTTTTCAAATGCACACGATTCTTTCAATGAAACAGAAAGCAGTACGGCTCCAGAACGGTTTATAAATTTCTTTTCCCTTTTGCATCAGGAGCTGGGGGTGAATATACTCTCTGCATTTTCAGATGCAGAAAAAAAGGCAGTCATTAATAAATATGGTAATGAGATTACATATTTATTTGATTAAAGTTATTGCTAAGTTAAAAAGTCAGATAGGGCAGATGTAAAAATGGGATAAAGGGAAGAAGGAGCAGTCGTGACAGAAGACAGAAAAGAGAACTAAAAAATTAAATCATTTACAATTTCTTCCGATATATCTATTAAACAAAGGGAAAAACGGTCGAAACGGATTTTGACCGGTGTATTTAGCAGTAGTCAGGGAGGAAATGAATATGATATCAAGTTATACCGGCGTAGTAGAAAACGCAGCATCTACAAGTGCTGCCGCAGTGGAAGCAAAAAAGAAGACAGAGCAGACACAAAATGAAAAGAGCGGCAGTGTTTCAGGAAAAACCATAGGCAGTCCGAAGCTCAGTAAAAAAGCGGCGGATTATTATGAATCTTTAAAGAAAAAATATTCCAACATGGATTTTATTCTTGTCAGTGAAGACAAGAAGGAGCAGGCAAAGGCGCAGGCTTCCAGTTATGCCAATGCCAGCAAAATGGTTGTCTTAATTGACGAAGACAAAGTAGAGCGGATGGCAGAAGATGAGAATTACCGCAAGCAGTATGAAGCCATTATTGCCAACGCGGCAAGCGGTATTTCACGGTTAAAGAGCAGTCTGCAATCCAGCGGTGCCAACGTCAAGGGATTCGGCATGCAGGTCAATGACGGCGGAACGGCAACTTATTTTGCGGTATTGGAAGAATCCTCTGCGGCACAGCGGGAACGCATAGAAAAGAAAGCAGCAGAGAAAAAGGCAGAGAAAAAAGCTGCCGAAAAGAAAGCCGAAAAAAAGCACCAGAAAGAAAAGCTTGAAGAAGCAAGAAGCGAAAAGACGGAAAAAACAGATGTGTCAGATAAGACGGATACTGACAGCGGTACAGTGACGATTACGGCATCTTCTGTGGAAGAATTGCTGCAAAAGATACAGGATTATATGCAGCTGGCAAAAAGCGATACGGTTCTTACGGAAGCCGAAAAGAAGGTTGGACAGAACATCGACTTCTGCGGTTAGGAGCGGCATATGGGAACAGGGACAATTCAAAGCATGGTGGCGCTGTCGGCAATGCAGAACCAGTGGCAGAAAAAGAAAAATGACATCAATGCCGGAAAGACAAGCGAGCTGACCTCTGAACAACGGGAATTGCAGATGTATCAGTCGCAGGCAGACGATATCCGTGAAGGTCAGAAACCGGCGGCAATCGACATTAAGCTGGCTTCGGGCAGCAGATTAAACGCTGAGGAAATCGAATATTTAAAAAAGCATAATCCGCAGGCTTTAAAGGATTACGAGGAAGAACAAAGAGAGCGCGAAAACTATAAAAGGCAGCTTAGAAACTGCCGCTCAAAGGAAGAAGTGGAACGTGTTAAGACAGCCAAAATGGGCGAGTTTTTGTCTTCTTGCAAAAGCATTGCCTCCAGTCCTTATATTCCAAAAGACCAGAAATGTGCAATGTTAAAAAAGCTGCTGCGGGAAGTAATGGGCATACAGGAAGAACATCAGGAATTTGTGGAATCAGCCCAGTATGCAATTCTGCCGGATGAAGATGAAGATACAAAGTCCAAAAAGACCGATAACAGCACCGATACCATATCCTCAGAGGATAACAGCAGGACAAAGGGAGAGGTAACGACAGACGATGAAGACCCGTTAGAAACAATTCGTCAGGCAATCGCGGCAAACGGAACCGTACTTGAAGCACCAAAGCAGAACGCGGCAGACAGTACGGATACCGAAAGCACGGCAGAAGCACAGTCGGAAAAAACAAAAGCCGGAACAGTCACGGTGATTGCAGACAGCGGTAACAGCGGTCATACAGGCACGGTAAAGATGGCAGGAAAAACAGCGGCTTTCGCAGGTGTGAGTGTCGATATCAGTATTTAACATTTAAACAAAAGCTAAGGGGAAAGTAAAAGGAGTTGAAAAATGTCTATAACGATTAAGATGAATCAGGACAATACCGGAATCCAGATGAGCGGTACAACAGTGGGACGAAACAAAACACAGGATACCAAGACGAGAAGCACTGTATTTGCTGGCGATTTAATGCTCGGACAGGGAAATCAGATTGAGCAGAAAAAGCAGACCGCAAGACGTCAGGCAATGAAACTGATTACAGATGCGTGGGGCAGGGATGAATTGGCTTCCCAGAGCATAAAAGATATGGAACAGCAGAAAGCAGACTATGTAGAGCAGATGCAGGAAGCCAAAGAGCATGAGAAAACCTTTGAAAAGAGCAAAAAGGAGCTTCAGGAGCAATACGGTGTAGCTGATGATTCACAGGAGCAGAAGGATTTGGAATTACTCGAAAAATTCCAGAATTATAAGAACGGCTCACATGATGAAAGCTTTACAAAGGAAGACGTTGACCGGTTAAAGGAATTGCAGAATCTTCCGCGTACAGAATATCAGGAAAAGGCACTCCGGTTAAACCAGATTGCCGGTTCAATGAAAGTAACTGCTTCCAATGCGAAGGATAAGCTGATTGAGCTGACAGATACAATCGCAAAGGCAAAGACCGATCAGGCAAAGTCACAGGATATGTTAAAAGCAGGCAGTGCAGCAGATGATATTTTGGAAGCTTCCAACAAAGAAATCATGGGGCTGCTCATTCAGGACGGAAAAGAGCATATCGACAAAGAGCAGGAAGAAGCGCAGAAGAAAGCCGAGGAGCAGAAAGAGAAGCGTGACGAACAGCAGGAGCGCATTGATGAGGCAAAGCAGGAGAGGAAAGAGCAGGAAGAACTCATCAAGGGTCAGGCGGAGGCAGACAGTGCCGAGCAGGATTTATCCCTCCAGCGCAAGACAACAAACAATGTCGAAGCTGCACAACAGAATATCCGCAATATTCTTGAGGATAATAATCTGCTGGCAGAAGACTTAAAGGGAATTAAAATTGATTTTAATTTCTAAAAAATAATTTGAATATCAAAATACTATTGACAAAGGAAAAGTTTTCCTGTATAATAACAACTAGTTTGAGAGTCAAACAAAAAGCTTTTACGGATTTCGTTTGACTCTTAAATTTTAGATTAATATTTTGATTATCAAAAAGTAAGATGTTCAAAACGAAAATCTGAAGAAACGAAACAGAATTTTAAAGAAGGAAAATGTCAAAGCTGCGGGACATTTTCCGGGAAAAAGAAAACGCGGCACAGAGGCAGATATGAATACGAAAATAATAGGAACGGGAAGTGCTGTTCCGTCAAGGGTGCTTGACAATGCAGAACTTTCAACATTTTTGGATACCAGTGATGAGTGGATTCGCACCAGAACCGGAATCCGAAGCCGTCATATCGCACAGGAAGGTCAGACTGCATCAGCGCTTGCGGCACAAGCCGCGAAAAAGGCGATAGCAGATGCCGGGATAGCGGCAGAGCAGATAGAAGCCATTATCGTTGCGACTTCAACGCCTGATTACATATTTCCGAGTACGGCAAATCTTGTCCAACAGGAGATTGGGGCAGAGCGCGCGGCATGTTTTGATTTAAGCGCCGCCTGTACAGGATTTTTGTATGCAATGAGTGTGGCAGATGCCTATATTAAAGCGGGCATGTACAAAAAGGTACTCGTTATCGGTGCGGAAGTGATGTCGCAGGTGGTGGACTGGAAAGACAGAAGTGTCTGTGTGCTGTTTGGTGACGGCGCAGGTGCGGTTGTTTTAGGTGAAGACAGCAGCGGAAAAAGCATTTTCAGACTGCATAGCGACAGCGGTAGTGCACAGGCTTTGACACTGGGAAAAGAAAATGCGGTGCATATGAACGGACGGGAAATTTTCTCTTTTGCAGTTCGGAAAGTACCGGAGTCTGTTAAAGAAGTGCTAGAAGAATCGGAAACGGCAAAGGAACAGGTAAAATATTTTATTTTACATCAGGCAAATGCAAGAATGATTGAAAGTATTGCAAAGCGGCTGGATGTACCGGTTGAAAAATTTCCGATGAATCTGGAAACCCACGGAAATACTTCAGCGGCAAGCATACCGGTTCTTTTAGACGAATTAAACAGACAAAACCGCCTGATACCGGGCGATGTGTTGATTCTGTCCGGCTTTGGCGGCGGATTAAGCTGGGGCAGTGCATTGCTGGAATGGCACAAATGACAGGCAGAATATGCGTAGATTACAAGAGAATATCAAAAATATATTGTAGTAGAATGGAGATTAAAAAGATGTTAGAAAAAATGAAAGAAATTATCGCAGGACAGTTAAATGTAAACGCAGAGGATGTAAAGCCGGAATCACGCTTCAAGGAAGACTTAAATGCAGATTCACTGGATTTATTTGAACTGGTAATGGCACTGGAAGACGAATATTCCGTAGAAATTCCGTCAGAAGAACTTGAGAAGTTATTAACGGTACAGGATGTCTGTGATTATTTAAAAAATCACGGTGTAGAAGCTTAAAAAGCAGTGAGGTAAAAAGGCAGACAACGTTTATAAAGATGTTCGGAGATGAGAAAATATGCAGACAAGAATTACAAAACTGCTTGAAATTGAATACCCGGTCATTCAGGGTGGTATGGCATGGGTCGCAAATGCGGCGCTTGCGGCAAATGTTTCAAAAGCGGGCGGCATCGGATTTATCGGGGCGGCAAATGCACCGGCAGAATGGGTACGGAGTGAAATCCGCAGGGCAAAAGAGATTACAGATAAGCCAATCGGCGTGAATGTTATGCTGTTAAGTGAGCATGTAGACGAAGTGGCACAGGTTGTAGCCGAAGAAGGTGTAAAAGCCGTAACGACAGGAGCCGGTAATCCTGCAAAATACATGAAACAGTGGAAAGAAGCGGGAATTCGTGTGATTCCTGTGGTTGCTTCTGTTGCAATGGCAAGAATGATGGAACGTGCGGGCGCAGATGCGATTGTTGCAGAGGGCATGGAGTCCGGCGGTCATATCGGTGAGCAGACAACAATGTCCCTGCTCCCACAGGTTGTCGATGCGGTATCGGTTCCGGTTATCGGTGCAGGCGGCATTGGTGACGGCAGAGGCATGGCAGCGGCATTGATGCTGGGTGCGGAAGCGGTACAGCTAGGAACGCGTTTTATCGTTGCAAAGGAATCCACCGTCAGTCAGGCATACAAAGACCGTGTGATTGGCGCAAAGGATATTGATTCCGTCGTTACGGGAAGAAGCACGGGACATCCGGTGCGCTCCCTTAGAAATACAATGACACGCCAGTATCTTGAAATGGAAAAAAACAATGTATCCTTTGAAGAATTGGAACACCTGACACTGGGTGCACTGCGCAAAGCTGTTGTAGACGGTGATGTTGCCATGGGAACGGTCATGGCTGGTCAGATTGCAGGTATGATAAAAAAAGAACAGACCTGTGCAGAAATTATTCAGGAAATTGTGCAGGAAGCAAAAGAAACGATAAAAAAATGCAGTATCTTTGCGGAAGATTCGTGCGGAAATGAGGCAGAACATGCGTAAAACAGCATTTCTCTTTCCGGGACAGGGCGCACAGAATGTCGGAATGGGACGTTCTTTTTATGAAAAATATGATGCCGTCAGACAATATTTTAAAACGGCACAGGAAGTGACAGGCATTGATGTTGCGTCACTTTGTTTTGAAGAAAATGAAGCTTTAAATCAGACCGAATATACGCAGATTGCCATGTATACAACAGAATGTGCGATACTGAACGTTTTACAGGAAAAAGGGATTCCGTACGAAGCGGCGGCAGGACTTTCACTGGGAGAATATGCGGCACTGACGGCAGCAGGAGCTTTGTCTTTTAAGGACGGTTGTTACGTAATCCGCAGACGCGGCATTTATATGGAACAGGCAGTACCGGAAGGTCAGGGCAGTATGGCGGCAGTGTTGGGACTTAGTGCCAAACAGACGGAAGAAGTATTAAAAACATCACTGGACACTGCAAAAATCGGCATTGCCAATTATAATTGTCCGGGGCAGATTGTCATTTCCGGTGAAAAAGGCGAAGTGGAACGGGCGGCAGAAGTTTTAAAGCAGGCAGGCGCAAAAAGAGTGGTGCCGTTAAGGGTCAGCGGACCGTTTCATTCCCCGTTGCTTTACGGCGCGGGAGAACAGCTTCAAAAAGAACTCGAAAAGATTTCATTTAACAAAATCAGGATACCTTATATTGCCAATTTGACGGCGGAATATGTAACGGACAGCAAAGAAATTTCGGAACTGTTAAGAAAGCAGGTTTATTCACCGGTACGCTTTGAACAGACGTTACAAAAGCTGATTACAGATGGCTTTGACACATTTATAGAAATCGGACCGGGAAGGACACTGACCGGATTTGTAAAAAAGACGGCAAAGGAAATGCAGTGTGAAGGAATCACCTGTATCAATATTGAAAAGGAAGAAGATTTATCACAGCTTATCACAGAATAGTCAGGAGGGCATCATGCAGGAAATGAACGGACAAATTGCGCTGGTAACGGGCGCAGGCAGGGGAATCGGCAGTGCGATTGCGAAAAGCCTTGCCAAAGAAGGTGCAACTGTGATTGTAAATTATGCAGGAAATGCACAGGCGGCACAGGACACGGTAGACAGTATCTTAAAGGATGGCGGCAGTGCAGAAAAATATCAGTGTGATGTATCAGACTTCGCAGCGGTCGAAGAAATGATAAAATATATCGTACAAAAATATGAAAAAATCGACATTTTAGTAAATAATGCAGGAATAACAAAGGACGGACTGCTTCTTAGAATGTCAGAACAGGATTTTGAACAGGTGCTTGCAGTCAATCTTGGAGGAATATTTCACTGTATCCGCCATGCGGCAAAATATATGATAAAGCAGAGAAGCGGCAGGATTATCAATCTGGCATCGGTTGTCGGTCTGACAGGAAATGCAGGACAGGCAAATTACGCGGCATCCAAAGCCGGTGTTATCGGGCTTACAAAATCTGCGGCAAAAGAACTGGCATCCAGACAGATTACAGTCAACGCGATTGCACCGGGTTATATTGACACAGATATGACAGCTGTGCTTTCTGACAGTGTAAAGGAAAGTGTACAGTCATCAATTCCTTTAAAACGCATGGGAACGGCGCAGGATATAGCACAGGCAGCGGTATTTCTGGCTTCGGATAAGGCATCGTATATTACCGGACAGGTGCTGTCAGTCAACGGCGGCATGGTATAGACGATATTGTTTCTAAACGAAGGTAAAGCAGTTTTGAGGGGCAGATGAGCAGATTGGAGGAAGAAATGCAGAAAAGCAGAGTAGTTGTGACGGGAATGGGTGCAATTACACCGATTGGTTTGACCGTAGAGGAATTCTGGGAAAACGTAAAAGTACAAAAAGTCGGTATCGGTGCAATTACAAAATTTGATACAACGGATTTTAAGGTAAAGCTTGCGGCAGAAGTAAAAGGCTTTGATGCACAGGCATATATGGATTTTAAACAGGCAAAGCGTATGGAATTGTTCAGTCAGTATGCGGTAGCGGCGGCAGGACAGGCAATTAAAGATGCCGGACTGGATATGGAAAAAGAAGACGCATACCGCGTCGGAACGTCTATCGGTTCCGGAATCGGCAGCTTAGATGCCATGGAGCGTGAGCATAAAAAGCTGCTGGAGCGTGGACCGGGAAGGATTAATCCACTGTTAGTTCCGCTTATGATTACCAATATGGCGGCAGGAAATGTATCCATTGCATACGGATTAAAAGGAAAAAACATCAATGTGGTAACAGCCTGTGCGACAGGAACAAATTCTATCGGGGAGGCATACCGCTCTATCCAGTGCGGTGATGCAGATGTTATGGTCTGCGGTGGTACGGAAAGCAGTATTACACCGATTGGAATCGGAGGATTTACTGCACTTACGGCACTTTCTACAAGCACAGACCCGCTTAGGGCATCCCTGCCGTTTGATAAGAACAGAAATGGATTTGTTATGGGAGAAGGTGCGGGTGTTCTGGTACTGGAATCCTTAGAACATGCCAAGAAGCGCGGCGCGCATATATATGCGGAAATTGCCGGATACGGCTGTTCAAGCGATGCGTATCATATCACCTCTCCGGCGGAAGACGGAAGCGGCGCGGCACGTGCCATGACAAATGCCATGCAGGAAGCAGGCGTATTACCGCAGGAAGTGGATTATATCAATGCACACGGAACCGGTACACATCACAACGATTTGTTTGAAACGAGGGCAATTAAGCTGGCATTTGGCGAAGCGGCAGAAAATGTACCGGTCAGCTCCACCAAATCCATGGTCGGACACCTTCTGGGTGCGGCAGGTGCGGTAGAGCTGATTGCCTGTATCAAGTCGGTAACAGATGGGTATCTGCATCCGAATGTGGGGCTTACGGAAACAGAAGACGAAATGGATTTGCAGTATATTAAAGGAAAAGGCATTGAAACAGAGGTGAAGACGGTGCTGTCCAATTCCCTTGGATTTGGCGGACACAATGCAACGCTTCTTGTGAAAAAGTTTTCATAAAAGAAATGAGGCAGTTATGGAATTAGAGCAGATTTTAAAACTGATAGATGCCGTGTCGAAAAGCGCGCTGACAGGTTTTTCACTGGAAGAAGGAGAAACGAAGCTTACGCTTACCGCAGAACGCGTAAAAGAATTCAACCCGGTACAGCAGACAGGCGAGCCGGGTATACAGTCCGGCTGTATGCAGGCATCACAGGCAGGAAACCGGTCCGGTGTTTCCGAGGAAAGAACGCAGAGCATGACGACAGGGAATCCGGCAGCCATGGACGGATACAGCTTTACGGCGGCGGGCGGTGAATATCAGACCGATACGCAAAAAAATGAAAAGCAGGCAGAGGGTACAGTTGTTGCTTCGCCGCTGGTCGGCATTTTCTACAGTGCGCCGTCCCCGGAAGACCAACCATTTGTTACAGTGGGCGATACCGTAAAAAAAGGACAGACACTCGGTGTTATCGAAGCAATGAAGCTGATGAATGAAATTGAAAGCGAGTGTGACGGAATTGTCAAAGAAGTGCTGGTTGAAAACGGTGAAATGGTCGAGTTTGGACAGCCGCTGTTTATTGTAGGAGTGTGAAAATGCCATAAATCAAAGCATTTTCACACGGCACTTTGTGATGCAGACATCACAAAGATGCCCTGAGAAATCATCTGTGGAATGTGAAAATGCCATAAATTAAAGCATTTTCACATGGTTGTTTGCTTCCGGGTGAAAGCAAACAACCCGAATAGTAGATGAGAAATCATCTGTGGAATGGAGAAAAATATGCTTACAACAAAGGAAATTATGGAGATTATTCCACACAGACATCCGTTTCTGCTGGTGGATACGGTGACGGAGTGTGAGCCGGGACAGCGGGCAGTCGGATATAAGTGTGTGACATACGATGAACCGTATTTTGCGGGACATTTTCCGGGAGAACCGGTGATGCCCGGTGTCTTACAGATAGAAGCCTGCGCACAGGTTGGAGCGGTGGCAATTCTGTCACTGGAAAAGAATAAAGGAAAGACAGCATACTTTGGCGCAGTAAATAACGCACGTTTTAAAAGAAAGGTTGTGCCGGGCGACAAGCTGAAAATGGAATGTGAAATTATTAAAAGCAAAGGTCCTGTCGGAATCGGAAAAGTGACGGCAAGCGTAGATGGAGAAACTGCACTTACCGCGGAATTGACCTTTATGATTGGCTAAACATGTAAAAATGTCTGCGGAAAGGAAAGAAGAAATGTTTCAGAAGTTATTGATTGCAAACAGAGGGGAGATTGCGGTGCGCATTATCCGGGCATGCCGTGAAATGGGCATCAAAACGGTTGCCGTGTATTCACAGGCGGATGCCGATGCACTGCATACCCAGCTTGCCGATGAAAGTATTTGTATCGGAAAGGCAGAAGCAAAGGACAGTTATCTGAATATGGAACGCATTTTAAGCGCAACGATTGCATCGGGAGCTGATGCTATTCATCCGGGTTTTGGTTTTTTATCTGAAAACAGCAAATTCGCTGCACTTTGTGAAAAATGTAACATTGCATTTATCGGTCCGTCTGCAAGGACAATCGAAGAAACCGGAAATAAATCGGAAGCCAGAAATGCAATGGTGCGGGCGGGTGTTCCAGTCATTCCGGGTACGAAAGAACCCATTTTTACGGCGGAAGCAGGCAGGAAATTTGCAGATGAAATCGGTTATCCGGTCATGATAAAAGCGGCACTTGGCGGTGGTGGAAAAGGCATGCGTGTGGTGCGAAACAGCGAAGAATTTGAGAAAAATTTTCAAAATGCACAGCGTGAAGCCGAAAATGGTTTTGGCGACAATTCCATGTATATTGAAAAATATATTGAACATCCAAAACATATTGAGTTTCAGATACTGGCGGATAATGAGGGTAATACGATTCATTTGGGTGAACGCGACTGCTCAGTACAACGCAGACATCAGAAAATGATTGAAGAATCCCCGTGTACAGCGCTGGACGAGGATTTGCGGGAACAAATGGGAGCAATGGCGGTTCGGGCGGCAAAAGCGGTCGGATACCGTAATGCCGGGACGGTGGAATTTCTTTTAGACAGCCACAGACAGTTTTATTTTATGGAAATCAACACGCGAATTCAGGTGGAGCATGGGGTGACAGAGCTTGTCACAGGCATTGATCTTGTAAAAGAGCAGATTCGCATTGCTGCGGGAGAGAAACTCGGACTGCGCCAGAGTGATATTCATCTGACGGGTCATGCGATGGAAGTGCGTATTAATGCCGAAAATCCGGATAAAAATTTTGCGCCGTGTCCGGGCACGATTCAGGAACTGCATATTCCCGGCGGAAACGGTGTGCGGATTGATACGGCAGTTTATCCGGGCTATATAATACCACCATATTATGATTCGATGATTATGAAAGTAATGGTATATGACAAAGACCGTGAATCAGCATTGAAAAAGATGAGAAGTACTTTAGGGGAAGTTATTATTGAAGGTGTAACGACCAATCTGGACTTTCAGTATGAGATTTTAAAAAATAAGGAATTTGAAAGCGGTGCGGTTCATACAGATTTTATTGAGAAAAATTTTGAAGAAACCGCTTAAAACGGGATTAATTTTAAAATAAAAGGCAGGGATAGAGTGTGCATTTAAAAGGATTATTTAAAAAGGAAAATCAGCCGGTGCGGCATCAGAATCAGGCGGAAGCGCCGAATGTCCCGGACGGATTGTATACAAAATGCGAAAGCTGTCATGAAATGATTCTGACGGAAGATTTTACGCAGAATGCTTATGTCTGCCCGAAATGCGGACATTATATGAAAATAGGCGCGTATGAGCGGATAAAAATGGTGTTTGATGCACAGACATTTGAAGAATGGGACGAAGAATTTACCGGCGGCAATCCCTGTCATTTTAAAGGATATGAAGAAAAACTTGGGGATTTACAGAGAGACACCGGTTTAAATGAAGCAGTGATTACCGGAAAAGGAAAAATAGACGGCATGGAAGCGGCAGTCGGAGTGTGCGATACACGATTTCTTATGGGAAGCATGGGATATGCCGTGGGGGAGAAGCTGACAAGGGCAATTGAGCGGGCAACGGTAGAAAAGCTTCCGCTGATAATATTTACCTGTTCCGGGGGCGCGAGAATGCAGGAGGGCATTGTATCACTCATGCAAATGGAAAAGACGGCGGCGGCGCTGAAAAAATTTGATGCGGCAGGCGGACTTTATATTACCGTGCTTACCAATCCGACAACCGGCGGCGTGACGGCAAGCTTTGCCATGCTGGGTGATATTATTCTTGCAGAACCGCAGGCACTGGTCGGATTTGCAGGACCGCGTGTTATCAGACAGACCATAGGGGAAGAACTGCCGGAAGGATTTCAGCGGGCGGAATTTTTACTGGAACATGGATTGATTGATAATATCGTGGAACGCAGATTTTTAAAGCAGACCTTATCGACACTGCTGCGGCTGCATAAAAAGCCACAGGCAGAAACAATGAGCCGCTATCAGCAGTATTTAGATGACATATATGCAAAAAAAATTGATATTAAAAAAGAAGAAACACTGTTGGCGGCAAAAAATGAAAAGAAGCAGTTGTCGGCATGGGAAAAGGTGCAGATTGCAAGAAGCGGTAAACGTCCGTCGGCGCTTGACTATATCGGCTATCTGACCAAAGATTTTTATGAACTGCATGGTGACAGGGCGTACCGTGATGACGGCGCGGTTGTAGGTGGTATCGCGTTTTTTGGAAAACAGCCGGTGACGGTGATTGGACAGCAGAAAGGTGCAACGACAAAAGAGAATATTGTGCGTAATTTCGGAATGCCGTATCCGGAAGGATACCGTAAAGCACTGCGCCTGATGAAACAGGCAGAAAAATTTCACCGTCCGGTATTGTGCCTTGTGGATACACCGGGTGCATACTGTGGTATCGGTGCGGAAGAACGTGGACAGGGTGAAGCGATTGCAAAAAATCTGTTTGAAATGGCAGATTTAAAAGTGCCTGTGCTTTCGATTGTCATTGGAGAAGGCGGAAGCGGCGGTGCGCTGGCACTTGCGGCGGGAAATGAAGTCTGGATGCTGGAAAATTCGGTGTATTCAATTCTCTCACCGGAGGGCTTTGCATCAATTTTGTGGAAGGACGCATCCAAAGCAGAAAAAGCAGCGCAGGTAATGAAACTGACGGCACAGGATTTAAAGGAACTGGGCATTATCGAACAGATTCTGCCGGAATTTCCAATCGTAAGCAGCGACAATATGAATCGTGTTACTTTATATATGAAGCGCAAAATCGCGGGATTTCTGATAAAATATCAGCAGATGGGCGGTGAAGAACTGGCAGAACAGCGGTATCAGCGCTTCCGGGGAATGTAACAGGAAAGAAATTTATAAAAGGTATTAGCTATCTTCCTTAAAGTGGATTTGAGGAGGGTAGCTTTTTTATTGCAAAAGTAGATATATGAGGTGAGAATTAATTTAAGATGCATATTGGCTATTATTATGGATATATGGTTATTTTATAATAATAATAAATATGATATAAGTACAAAAAGTACATAATAAAAGTACAAACAGTACTTGACAAAAGTATAAAAGTACGTAACTTATAATTTGAGTAAATTTATAAATGCTATTTGGAGGTTGAAAATGGAAAGAGTTATATTTTGGAATAATAAAGGCGGAACTGGCAAAACTACATTAACATTTCAGATAATTAATGAATATGCTTTTCAAAATCCTGAAAAGAAAATATTAGCTATAGATGTTTGTCCTTAAGCAAATTTATCTGAACTTTTATTGGGAGGGTTAAATCAAGGAGGTGGTGAAGTTTTATTAATGAGGCAAGGTACAATCCAAAGAGCAACAATTGGTGGATATTTTCAATTGCGATTGCCATCTCCTTATAGTGTGCCTTTGTTTAATCCTAGAGATTATTTAACAAAACCGCATGAATATAATCAGTATATACAAGATAATATCGATTTGCTTTGTGGAGATGCTATGTTGGAATTACAATCAAATGCTATTTCCACATTAGCGAATAATCAAATACCAGGAACTAATACATGGGTTGCAATTATAAATTGGTTAAACGATTTCATACAGCCAATCGAGAAAGATTACGATATGGTATTTTTAGACGCAAATCCAAGTTTTTCAATGTATACGCAAATAGCAATTGCGACTTCAACAAAAATGGTGTTACCAGTGATGGCTGATGATTCATCACGTAGAGCCATTCAAAATGCTTTTTCGTTGGTTTATGGATTAAAATTACCTTTTGAAATATATAGTAAATATGCTTTTGCAGAAAAATTAAAAGAAGTAGATATGCCATTACCAAAAGTTTATATGATATTAAAGAATAGATTAACTCAATATATGGGAGCGGCTTCTGCATATGCGACAGTGTTACAGGAAATTGATAAAGATGTTTTATCTCTATTGAAGACGTATACAGATATGTTTGCATTTAAAACATTAGATATGGGAATTATTGATGTAAGAGACTTTCAGACAACGGGAGTTGTTTCGGCTGCAAGAGGTTGTCCTTTACGAAAATTGAAATCAGGACGTTTGGAATTAATGGGAAAGAGAGTTACGGTAAGAGAAGAATATAGACAGAATTGTATTGATAATATTGAAACAATTGTAACAAGGATGAGTAAAGAGTTATAGCGAAGTTGAAGAAAGTTATGGAAATATTTTAAAGTGAAAAATATTCCCATACAATAAAAATTAATTGACCAATATTGAAAATGAGCTTTTATAAATTTTAGGTACTTTTCCCTTAACCTTATTAATAGCTTTTTGGAATAGAAATATATTTGTGTTGTAAAAAGCTATACATGGTGGTACACTATAAAAAACAAGGAGGTGCATACTATGGCAGTAAAAACAGCAAATGTAACAGCACGTATTCAACCGAATATAAAAGAGCAGGCAGAAGCTATTCTTGACAGACTTGGAATTCCTGTATCTGTATTTATAGATATGACTTACAGACAGGTTATTATGCGTGACGGTGTACCATTTTCATTAGATATTCCCGATAAGTTTGCTACAAGAGATTCTATAACAAAAGCTGAATTTGATACCATGATGCAGACGGGACTTTCGCAGGCAAAAAGAAATGATTCTGTATCTGTCGATGAGGCTTTCGAGCAATTAAAAGCGGAGATGTAAGGTATGGACGAGTATGAGGTAAGGGTAACAAGACAGGCGTTAGAGCAAATGAAAGAAATTGTTCATTATATTTCATATGATCTGATGTCACCGGCTGCAGCGGATAATCTGCTTGATAGGTTTAAAGCAGAGATTTTGAAACTGTCAAGTTTACCGAAGAAGTATGCGCTGATAGAGGAAGAACCTTGGAGAACTGAAGGAATACGCAAGATGGTAGTTCAGAATTTCCTGATTTATTATTGGGTAGATGATGATAACAGCAGAGTTCAGGTGACAGCGGTTATCTATGGCAGGCGTGATCAAATCCGGCAGCTTGCCAATATGGATATGGAGTAGCGACAGCGGGTCTGGTCAGAAAAAACGTTGAATATAAAAATAAATCTCCTAAAGGCAGGGCAAAATGTGTCTTGGCATTTAGGAGATTTTTTTGCGTTATAGGAAATTGCCAATTCATTTAAAGAAAAATAGGAATAAACAGTATATAACACTTGACAACAGTTGTATACTGTTATACACTGTTTATACAGAAAGGAGGAAGTGAGATTGAATATTATTATCAATCATTCATCTATGGTGCCGATTTATGAGCAAATTGTAGATGCGGTTAAGACACAGATTCGCAAAGGAAAACTTAAAGAAGATGAGAATCTTCCTTCTGTGCGTATGCTGGCAAAAGACCTTAAAATCAGTGCGTTGACGGTAAAAAAAGCATATGATGCTCTGGAAGAAGAAGGATTTGCAATTACAATACATGGAAAAGGGACATACATCACGGCTGCAAATACAGAGCTTTTGCTTGAAGAACAGAAAAAAGAAATTGAAGCGGATTTAGAAAAAGCAGTTTTAAAAGCCAGAAGATGCGGCATCAGTGATGAAGAACTAAAGAATTTATTAGAATTAATATTGGAGGGATAGCCGATGTTAAAAATTGACCATCTAGTGAAAAATTATAATACATTTTCCCTTGATTGTTCGTTGGAAGTTCTGCCGGGACAGATTACAGGGCTTGTGGGGAAAAACGGAGCAGGTAAAAGTACAACATTTCATGCAGTACTGGGACTGCTTAGACCGGATAGCGGGAAAATTACTCTATTAGGAAAAGACAGTCAGGAAATAACAGCGAAGGATAAACAAAAACTGGGGGTTGTATTATCTGATTCCGGTTTTAGTGGAAATCTGACGATTCAGGATATTATTCCTGTGCTGGAAAAACTGTATGATGATTTTAATAAGGATTTTTTTATGAAACAGGTGGAAATTTTCGGTCTGCCTTATAAAAAGAAATTGAAGGATTTTTCAACAGGCATGAAAGCGAAATTAAAGGTTTTGATTGCAATTTCACATCAGGCAAAACTGTTGCTGCTTGACGAACCGACAGCCGGGCTGGACGTGGTTGCAAGAAATGAGGTACTGGATTTAATACGGGATTATATGGCAGAAGATGAAGAACGTGCTGTACTTATCAGTTCTCATATTTCAAGTGATTTAGAATCATTGTGTGATGATTTTTATATGTTAAAGGACGGAAAAATCATTTTTCATGAAGAAACAGATGTCCTGCTTGACCAATATGTTGTTTTAAAAGTAGATGAAGCACAGTATGAGAAGCTGGATAAAAGTTTTATATTAAAAGTGCAGAAAGAAAATTACGGATATGTCTGTCTTACAAATGAAAATGCGTTTTATATAGAAAATTATCCGCAGATAATCATAGAAAAAGCTGCGATTGATGAGATTGTGACAATGCTTAGCGGAGGTGATGAACAATGTTAGGACTTTTTATTAAAGATTTAAAGCTGTTAAAAGCACAGAAGAAGATGTTTATGCTTGTTGGTATAGTGACAGCAGTTGTACTGTTTAATATACAGGACGGTACAGAAATGATTGGATTTATGGCAGGATATATGGTATTTGTTGGAACAATGGCGACAACAAGCACTATCGGTTGTGATGAAGCAGACCACGGAACGGTATTCTTATTTACACTGCCGGTCAGCAGAAAGGAATATGTTTTAGAAAAATATGGTCTGGCGGTGGCAGGAAGTGCGGCAGCAGTATGTATCGTAACGGTACTTGTCTATCTTGTAAGTGTTGTAAGAGGCAGTCAGCTTATGGCAGAGCAGCTTTTTATCATTCTCATTATGATGCCGCTGGCACTTATTTTATTTTCTTTGATGGTGCCGTTTCAGTTACGGTTTGGCGCAGAAAAGGGCAGAATGATGCTGCTGGGAGCTTATGGCGCAGTATTTGGCGGATTGTATATTCTTAAAAATTTCACAGAAAAGTGGAATGTGGATTTGTCGTGGATTGGACAGAAAATAGAGCGGTATTCGCAGGGTACATGGACGATAGTGGTAGTCGTAGCAGCGCTGGCAGTTATGCTGGTATCTTACTTTGCCAGTGTACGGATTTTAAATAAAAAGGAAATTGACTGATGGCATAAAAATGGGACAGTCCGGTTTAAATGTTTTACCGGCTGTCCCTTTTTTTATGTTATATAAATTACTTATTATTCTTCTTGCTTAATTCCTGTTCCTTCATTGCGCGAACCTTTAATGAAAGACCAAACAGATTGATGAAACCGTCTGCATCATGGTGGTCATAAAGGTCACCAGTCTTAAAGGAAGCGATAGATTCGTTGTAGAGTGAATATGGAGAAGTTGTACCGGCTTTGATGATGTTGCCTTTGTACAGCTTAAACTTAACTTCGCCTGTTACATTTTCCTGTGTCTTTTCAATAAATGCCTGAACAGCTTCACGAAGCGGTGTAAACCATTTTCCTTCGTAAATAATCTGGGCAAACTTATTTGCCATATTCATTTTAACTGTTGTTGTATCACGGTCAAGAATCAGTTCCTCTAACTGCTGATGTGCTTCGTAGAGAATGGTTCCGCCAGGAGTTTCATAAACACCACGGGACTTCATGCCGACAACGCGGTTTTCAACGATATCAACGATACCGATACCATGCTTGCCGCCTAATCTGTTTAATTCGCGGATGATATCAGAAACCTTCATTTCCTTACCGTTTACAGACTTTGGTACACCATGTTCAAATGTCATAGTTACATATTCACCTTCTTCAGGAGCTTCTTCCGGAGAGTTTCCTAAAACAAGCAGATGCTTGTAGTTCGGTTCATTTGCAGGGTCTTCCAGTTCAAGGCCTTCATGGCTGATGTGCCATAAGTTACGGTCACGGCTGTAGCTGGTATCTGCAGAGAATGGAAGATGGATACCGTGCTGTTTGCAGTATTCGATTTCTGCTTCTCTTGAATCCAGTGTCCATTTTTCATTTCTCCAAGGAGCAATGATGTTGATGTCCGGAGCTAAAGCCTTGATTGCCAGTTCAAAACGAATCTGGTCATTACCTTTACCGGTAGCACCGTGGCAGATTGCTGTAGCGCCTTCTTTTCTTGCAATTTCAACCAGTCTTTTTGCGATAACAGGTCTTGCCATGGAAGTACCTAAAAGATACTTATTTTCATATACGGCATGAGCCTGTACACAAGGTACGATGTAATCGTCACAGAATTCATCTGTTAAATCTTCAATATATAATTTAGAAGCACCGCATGAGAGCGCTCTTTCCTGTAAACCGTCTAACTCCTCGCCCTGTCCGCAGTCTGCGCATACACAGATTACTTCATAGTCAAAATTCTCCTTTAACCACGGGATAATAGCTGTGGTATCAAGTCCGCCTGAGTAGGCAAGAATTACTTTTTCTTTCATAATTGATATCCTCCGAATTGATTGAATTTGTATGGTTGCAATTGGCAACGAACTTGTGTCTTATGATAAACCACATAAGGTAAAAATGCAATAGGTAAAAATGAATAATATGCAAAAATATACAAAAATCATGTATATTTATAAAAAAATTCAAATTAACACTTTACAGGACAAAAAAAATTGCTATAATGAAACATAACGAATATTTTACAGCGAGGTAAAAGATATGATTAAGGTAGGAATTATTGGTGCAACAGGATATGCCGGAAATGAGCTGGTAAGACTGTTACTGGGACATAAGGATGCAGAAATTGTGTGGTATGGTTCAAGAAGCTATATTGACCAGAAATATGCAGATGTATACAGAAATATGTTTCAGCTTGTTGATGCGGTCTGCATGGATGATAACATGGACGAACTTGCAAAGCAGGTTGATGTCATTTTCACAGCGACACCGCAGGGCTTATGTGCTTCTTTAGTAAATGAAGAAATTTTATCCAATACAAAGATTGTTGATCTGAGTGCGGATTTCCGTTTAAAAGATGTGAGTATTTATGAACAGTGGTATAAGCTGGAGCATAAAGCACCGCAGTACATTGATGAAGCGGTTTACGGCTTATGCGAAATCAACAGAAACCAGATTACCAAAAAAACAAGAATTGTAGCAAATCCCGGCTGCTATACAACAACCTCGATTCTTACCTTATATCCAATGGTAAAAGAAGGGCTGATTGACCCGGATACCATTATTATTGATGCAAAGAGCGGTACATCAGGCGCAGGACGCGGCGCAAAGGTTGCCAATCTTTTCTGCGAAGTCAATGAAAGCATGAAAGCATACGGTGTCGGCACACACAGACATACACCGGAGATTGAAGAACAGTTAGGTTATGCCTGCGGCAGAAATGATTTAAAACTCATTTTCACACCACACCTTGTTCCGATGAACCGTGGTATTTTAGTAACGGCATATGCAAATCTGGCAAAGGACGTTACATACGAAGAAGTAAAAGCAGTTTATGATAAATATTATAAGGAAGAAACATTTGTCAGAGTGCTGGAAAGGGACGTCTGCCCGGAAACACGCTGGGTAGAGGGCAGTAACTTTGTGGACGTCGGATTTAAGATTGAGCCGAGAACCCACCGCCTGATTATGATGGGTGCACTTGATAACCTTGTAAAGGGTGCGGCAGGTCAGGCTGTACAGAACATGAATTTATTATTTGGATTACCGGAAACAGAAGGGCTTATGGCAGCACCGATGTTCCCGTAGAAGTGTGAACAAGATTCTATTGCAGGGAAAACGCCTCAACGTGTTACTTGACTTCGGCTTATTTCCCTGTAACGGAATCAGGTTACAATATTTGCAGAATGAGGAGAAATGCGAAAATCCTTAAATTGAAGATTTTCGCATAGCACTTTGTGCCGCAGGCGTCACAAAGCTGCTCTTATCGCAGAACTGAATTAATTCAGTTCGCGATTCCTCCGGCATTAGAATGCCTGCGGAATGGAGTGTAATATGGAAATCATTAAAGGCGGCGTGACTGCGGCAAAGGGATTTTGTGCGGCAGGTTTAAACGCAGGAATAAAAAATAACGAAAAAAAAGATATGGCGATGGTTTACAGTGAAAAGCCATGTGTAACAGCAGGAACATTTACAACAAATAAGGTTTTTGCAGCGCCGGTAAAGTGGGATAAGGACATTGTGGCAAATTCACCATTTGCACAGGCAGTTGTTGTCAACAGCGGTGTTGCTAATGCCTGTACCGGAAAAGAGGGCGATGACGCGTGTGCGGCAGAAGCAAAGGCTGTATCCGAAGCATTACAGGTTCCGGAAAGTGCGGTATTGGTTGCCTCTACCGGTGTTATCGGCGCACAGCTTCCAATGGATAAAATCTGTGCAGGAATTAAAGAACTTCCAAAGAAGCTTGGCAGTTCATTAGAGCATGGCACACTGGCGGCAGAAGCCATTATGACGACAGATACCGTGGATAAGCAGATTGCCGTACAGATTGAGGTTGGCGGAAAGACGGTTACAGTCGGCGGTATGTGTAAGGGAGCCGGCATGATTCATCCGAACATGGCAACCATGCTGTGTTTTGTGACAACCGATGCGTGCATTAAAAAAGATGCTTTGCAGAAAATGACAAAAGCGATTGTCAGCGATACTTTTAATATGATTTCCGTGGACGGCGATACTTCAACAAATGATACCGTTCTGGTGCTTGCAAACGGCATGGCGGAAAATGATATTATTACCGAAGACAGCAAGGATTATCAGACATTTTATGATGCACTGTTTTATGTACTGCGTGAGCTTTCTAAAAAGATTGCAGGTGACGGTGAGGGCTGTACCTGTCTGTTTGAAGTGCAGGTAAAAAATGCGTCAACAAAAGAACAGGCAAAGGTGCTTGCAAAGTCGATTGTTACTTCAAGTCTTACAAAAGCGGCAATTTTCGGTCACGATGCGAACTGGGGCAGAATCCTCTGTGCAATGGGCTATTCCGGTGCGGACTTAGAACCGGAAAAAGTAGATATTTACTTTGAAAGTGAAGCCGGAAAGTTAAAAATTGTGGAAAACGGAAAAGCAACCGATTACAGTGAAGAAAAAGCAACAGAAATCTTATCAAAGAATCCGGTTATTGCTATTGCAGATGTAAAAATGGGAAATGAAGAAGCAACCGCATGGGGCTGTGATTTGACATTTGACTATGTAAAAATTAACGCGGATTACCGCTCATAATGAAGTTTCGTATTAAAGATACGGCAACGGAAATATTTTGCGGCGGCAGGTAAAAATACTGTTAAAAGTGTATATTAAAAATGGAGAGAACAGACATGGAAATGAATGAAGAATTGAAAAAAGCGCAGGTTCTGGTGGAAGCGCTTCCATATATCCAGAAATTTAACAGAAAGATTATCGTTGTCAAATACGGCGGCAGTGCAATGGTTGACGAAGAATTAAAAAGAAAAGTCATTCAGGACGTTGTACTGTTAAAGCTGGTAGGCTTTAAGCCGATTATCGTACACGGCGGTGGCAAGGAAATCAGCAAATGGGTTGAAAAATCCGGCATGGAACCGCATTTCTTAAACGGACTGCGCGTAACCGATGAGCCGACAATGGAAATCGCCGAAATGGTTTTAAATAAGGTCAATAAAAGCCTTGTATCCATGATTGAAGAACTCGGCGTCAAGGCATGCGGTATCAGTGGTAAAGACGGTGGCATGTTAAAGGTGGATAAAAAGCTTTCCGGCGGCGAAGACATCGGCTATGTAGGTGAAGTCAAGGAAGTGGATACAACACTGCTTCATACACTGTTAAAGGACGATTTCCTTCCGGTTATCTGCCCGATTGGATATGATGATAATTTCCATGCTTACAATATTAATGCCGATGATGCGGCATGTGCCATTGCAAGAGCAGTTAACGCAGAAAAGCTGGCATTCCTTACGGATATTGAGGGCGTTTACAGAGATTACAACGACAAGTCTTCCCTGATTTCAGAGCTTTCAACAGATGAAGCCAGAGAACTGCTTGCGGGCGGTACAATCGGCGGCGGAATGCTTCCGAAGCTGAACAACTGCATTGATGCGATTGAACACGGCGTATCCCGTGTCCATATCTTAGACGGCAGAATTCCGCACTGTCTGTTACTTGAAATCTTTACAAACAAAGGTATCGGTACAGCGATTTTAAGCAACGAAGCAGAACGTTTTTATGATACAAACATTTAACGAAAATTTCGGAGGAAAAAATGGATACAAAGACAATTATTGAAACAGCCGAGGAGCATTTGATTCATACCTACAACCGTTACCAGATTGTACTGGATAAAGGGGACGGTGTGCATTTATACGACACAGACGGCAAGGAATATCTGGATTTCGGTGCCGGTATTGCCGTATTTGCATTAGGATATAACAATAAAGAATATAATGATGCCTTAAAGGCACAGATTGACAAGCTGGTACATACATCGAACTACTTTTACAACGAACCGGCGGCAAAGGCGGCAAAAATGCTGACCAAAGCGACCGGAATGGACAGAGTATTTTTTACCAACAGCGGTACGGAAGCTGTTGAAGGTGCGATTAAGCTTGCAAAGAAATATGCGTATTTAAAGGATGGCTCAACCGACCATGAAATTATTGCAATGGAACATTCTTTCCACGGCAGAAGCATGGGTGCGCTTGCCGTAACAGGCAACAAGCACTATCAGGAAGCCTTTGGACCGATGATTCCGGGAATCCGTTTTGCACAATACAACAATCTGGAAAGCGTAAAGGAACTTGTAAATGAAAAGACCTGCGCGATTATTTTTGAAACCGTTCAGGGAGAGGGCGGCGTTTATCCGGCAAAGAAGGAATTTATCGAAGGTGTCAGAAAGCTTTGTGACGAAAAGGGTATCCTTTTAATTTTAGATGAAATTCAGTGTGGCATGGGCAGAACCGGTTCGATGTTTGCTTATCAGCAGTACGGTGTGAAGCCGGATATTGTAACGGTTGCCAAGGCTTTAGGCTGTGGTGTGCCGGTCGGAGCATTTGCGGCAAAGGATGAAGTAGCAAAAGCCCTGGTTCCCGGCGATCACGGCACAACTTACGGCGGAAATCCGCTGGCTTGTGCGGCGGCAGTCAAGGTATTTGAACTGTTTGACAGCTTAAAGGTGTTAGACAATGTAAAAGAAGTTGGCGCATATTTAGCTTCCGAGCTGGATAAAATTGTGGCTGAATACGATATTGCGACAGAGCGCAGGGGAATGGGTCTGATTCAGGGCTTACAGCTTAGTGTCAATCCAAAAGACGTGATTGCAAATGCACTCGATAACGGACTGATTTTATTCTCAGCCGGAACAAATGTCATTCGTTTTGTACCACCGCTTGTTATTACAAAGGCAGATGTGGACGAGATGATTGTCAGACTGAAAAAATCTTTGGATTCTTGCAGATAAGACTTTTTAAAAGAGAAAATACATGCTATAATTAATTGTTATATTAAGACTTGTACCCGCGGTGCAGGTCTTAATATTTGCTTATAAACCCCGTGAAATCATGGAAAGGTAAATTAATTGGTATGAAGATTTTAAAAAGAGTAACAGCAGTTTTGCTCACAGCAGTTGTTGCCGTTTCGTTTACGGCATGCGGCGGACGCAGTGAACATGCAAAAAAGCTGAATATAGATACAGCCGTTTCGATTAATATCTGGTATCAGGACGATGCATATACATCGTATCTGGACTATATCGCACAGCAGTTTCATAAGGCAAATGAATTTATTACGGTCAATCCGGTGAAAGTAGAGGAAAATAACCTGCTGGATGCCGTTTATAACGGCAGCATTGCGCAGAATAATGTGGCAGATGTATATCTTATGGAAGCATCGGATATGCAACGCGCATATTTAATGGGGCTGACGGCGGAAAATGATGCGTATACACAGTACTATTCACAGAAGCATTTTCCGGTGACGGCAGTTAATGCAGCGTGCTATGAAGGAAAACTTTACGGCTATCCGGTCACATTTCATACGGCAGTCATGGTGTATAATAAAAAATATGCCACAGCGCCGGAAAATTTTGAGCAGATTGAAGCATTTTTAAATTCATATCAGGTCACAGATGAAAATAAAGATGTCAACATGATTGTAGGCTGGGATACACAGGATTTGTGGACAAATTACGCATTTGGCGGAAGTTATGTGGATAACGGCGGCGCGCAGGGTGAGGACGCTGAAAGCGATGTCCAGACAGAAGCGTTAAAGGCGGCGATGACAGAGTATGCGGCGCTTCAGAATACTTTTGGAATTGTAGATAAAACACAGGAAGAATATAAGCAGATGTTTATAAACAATCAGCTTATTTATACAATACTGGATTCCACGCAGTTAGCGGACTTAAATGCTTGCGGTGTGGATTACGGCATCTGTGCCGTGCCGGGGGCAAAGACGGGATTTGGTACGCAGAGCCTTTCGGATACGATACTTGCCATGGTCAATCCGTATTCGGAAAACACGGACACTGCCAAGGCAGTAGCGCAGGCAATCAGTTACGATTATGCGGATTTGCTTGAAAAGGATACCGGTTATATCAGCGCGAGAACCGATGTGGCGGACAAGAATAAAAAGGTGCTGTACCAGCCGTTGTATGAAGTATATGCACAGTCCGACAGCTATGCAAAGTATATCGGGGCAGATGAATTTTATGTCAGATATTCCATTTTACTGCACAATATCTGGAAAGGCGAAGATTTAAATGAGTCGGTAGATGCTTTTATAAAGGCAGTCAGCCGCTAAAAAGATGAATAGAAAACCTGTCATTTACTCATATTAGATAGAGAAATTTTATCAATATGGAGGAAGAAATGGCAGGTTTTTTGATTGCAATTATTTCGGGGGCGCTTATGAGTGTCCAGGGGGTATTTAATACAACGGCGACAAAGAGCAGCAGTATCTGGGTGGCGGCATCTTTTGTGCAGATTACGGCATTTGCAACATGCGTGCTGATGTGGTTTTATGACGGACGTCCGCCGGTTAGCGGGCTGTTTCAGGTACAGCCGAAATACGCACTGCTTGGCGGTGTTATCGGTGCATTTATTACGTATACGGTTGTGCGGGCAATGGGAAGCCTCGGAACGGCAAAGGCGGAGATTACGATTGTCATTTCGCAGATTGCCGTGGCATATATCATTGAATTATTCGGCATGTTTGGCAGTAAGCGGGCAGATTTTTCGTGGTTAAAGCTTTTGGGGCTGGCACTGGCAATCGGCGGTGTGGTGCTGTTTAATGTCTGTGGGAATCAGGAATAGCCCCGTAAAAAACAACAAGTGGAAATTTGTGTGCGGGAATGGTATAATAGGCGCAGGTTTTTAGAAATTAGGAGAGAAAGCACGGAGGTACTTTGTGGAAGATTTATTTAAAATACACGGAATTGTAAATTTGAAAAAAGGCGAGGGAAGAACGTTAAAAGCCGGAGGAATGTGGGTTTACGACAATGAAATCGCAAGCACCATGGGAGAAATCGTTGACGGCGGACTCGTAGAAGTACATGATTTTGACGGCTATTTTATGGGTATCGGATATATCAACCGCCGCTCTAAAATTACGGTCAGAATGATGAGCCGCAGAACGAGGGAGATTGACAGGGCATTTATTGAACAGCGCGTGCGCGCCTGTGTGGATTATAGAAAACATACGGTGGATATGTCTTCCTGCCGTCTGATATTCGGTGAAGCGGATTTCCTGCCGGGCATTGTGATTGATAAATTTTCTGATGTGCTGGTTGTCGAATCGCTGGCACTCGGAATTGACCGTTTTAAGCCGCTGATTGTAGAACTGTTAAAGCAGGTTTTAAAAGAAGAAGGCATGCCAATCCGCGGTGTTTATGAAAGAAGCGATGCCAAGGTGCGTTTGCAGGAGGGCATGGAGCGTTTCAAGGGCTTTATCGGAGAAGAATTTGACACCAAGGTATCTATCGTGGAAAACGGCGTGAAATATATGGTCGATGTAAAAGACGGTCAGAAGACAGGATTTTTCTTAGATCAGAAATACAACCGTGCCGCAATCCGTCCGATGTGTAAAGATGCAAAGGTGTTAGACTGCTTTACGCATACCGGTTCATTTGCATTAAATGCGGGCATGGCGGGCGCAAAGAGCGTGCTGGGTGTGGACGCATCGGAACTCGGCGTTGCACAGGCAACGGAAAATGCCGCATTAAACGGACTGTCAGACCGCGTATCCTTTATCTGTGAAGATGTATTTGAACTGCTCCCAAGACTGGAAAAAGAGGGTGAATTGTTTGATGTGGTAATCTTAGACCCGCCGGCATTCACAAAGTCGCGTAATTCTATTAAAAATGCAGTAAAAGGATACAGAGAAATTAATCTGCGTGCAATGAAGCTTGTTAAAAACGGCGGCTATCTTGCAACATGCTCCTGCTCACATTTTATGAATCCGGAGCTGTTTGCAAAGACGATTGGCGAGGCTGCCGCCAATGTGCATAAGCGCCTGCGCCAGATTGAATATAAAACCCAGTCCCCGGACCACCCGATTTTATGGACAAGAGATGAGGAGTCGCTGTATCTGAAGTTTTATATTTTTCAGATTGTTGATGAGAAATAATCCAAAGAATGCTTATTTTATAGGGGTTCCGAAACAATTCTCTGATATGAAATAAAAGACTGACACACCTTTTGACGCACTTTTATAGAAAAATATCTCGAAATAAGCAAATCCTCTTAGAGTAATCTAAGGGGATTTTGTCGATTTATCGTTGTCTGATTTAATAAGTTATGATATACTTCGCACATGGGAAACCAGAGAGCCGGGCGGCTTACCCTCTTTTTCGGAGGGGCTAACCCTCCAGACGAAAGAAAGGAGGGCGTTGCCAATGTATGTTACATACTCTGATTTAATTCAGATTGGAATATTCATTTGCGCCCTTGTTGGATTGTGCTACACAATTTTCAAGGGAAAACGAAAATAGCCGCCATTACTGCGAATAATGACGGCTGTTGATAAAACAGTTACTTAATTCATTCGGGTAAGCCGCTTCTCTGGCTTTCCCTCTTTCTACGCATAATATAACATATCTTATGAGCTGATGCAAGGGAAAGTGTAAAGCGGTTCATAATTTATAACATGCCATGTTTTCAGATGAAATTAGACGAAGTAAAAACAGACATCTGAAATTATCTCTCCTTAGACGTCGGAAGACCATATTTCTTGCGTAAATTATCAACAAATTCCTGCAGGTTATTAAATAAATCCATAGAATCAGCTTGGCGCACTTTTTGAGGAGTGACAAACATTGAGCGCTTCCCTTTTGGCTGAAATGGATCAGATACATCAATGAATGTGCCGACACTACCATAATTTGCTGTCGAGCATGAGTATATATTTTCGAGCAGTGAATAGTTTTCTATAAGCTCTGAAAGTACTTCTGTAATAGGATTGCTTTGTTCTTTCGCATTAACAAGCAAAGCAGCAGCGCGCTCTGAAATTCCTATCATATCAGCAATGTGAGAAAACTCCTTATTAGGCATTGACTGCTGCCCTATCAAATAATCTAAATCACATTTGAAATATTCTGAAATCGATACAAGCATGTCTATAGATGGATAATTATATCCTTGCTCCCAGTTCTTAACAGTATCGAGGGAGATATTCATTTCATCAGCAAATTTATCTTGTGTTAAGCCACATTTAGTTCTGATCCTTTTTAATTTTTCTCCGAAACTACGTAATTTAACACGCTCTCTCTTCAATAATATCACTCCTTTGTACTCGAAAAGTGCGTCTTATATTACATATAATATCATGTTACGCTATGTAAAGCAACACTAAAACAGATAAAGACAAGAAAGGGGTAGAATGATGAACGCGACAAAACAGATCGGAACATTAGAAGATAGAAAAATGGTCGATACTAACGGCCTGCAGGCTATGCTTTCATCCGGAAGAAAGACGGCGGTTGAAATTGGCACCGCTGCGCAGGCCAGAGTGCAGGTAGGACGTAGGGTTTTGTGGAATGTTGGAAAAATCCAGAAATATCTGGATGCAATCAGTGAAAAGGAGGACGGCATGGATGATTTAAGAAATATACTTCCTACAGGGAAGAGCAATGCAATCTCCGCACGTGAGTTAGCTGCAAAAATTGGCGTGAGTGATCGGGTATTGAGGGACATTGTTACAGAAGATAGAGTAAAGGGCATTGTAATATGTTCATCTTCTGCCGGTTATTATCTCCCGGCGAATAAAGATGAAATCAGAGAGTTTTGTAACTTTATGGAAAAAAGAGCAAAACATTCATTTATTGCAATACAGAGCGCACGCCGGGCATTGGGAGAAGTTGAGGGGCAGCAGACATTCATGCCCTAACCCCCCAAGATTAGCAAGCAAAAGGAGGCAAACACATAATGAAAGGAGGCTATGGAAAAGTGGATAGAGCCATTATAGAAGATCCGACACTTACACCGGAGTCACGGCTAATATATGCGTGTTTAGCTTGCTATGCAGATAAAAAGCGAAGCTGCTATCCAAGCATTGAAACGCTTATAAATGTGTCTGGAATGGGAAAAAACCGATTTTATAAACACATGAATGCGCTTATAGAACGTGGCATTGTGGAAAAGGTTAAATTAAAAAAAGGCAATCTCTATTGTAACAATATTTATAAATTGAAGGACTTTCGATTTCTTCAAAATAGAGAAGTCGAGAATCGAACTACCGAAAATCAGTAGGTCGAAAATGAGGACTATAACAATACCAGAATAAACAATACCAAGATAAAACAGTACCAGGATAAACACATGAATATTATTTCTACGAAATAATATGGTCATTTGGCAAAATGACCGTGTTTTTCCGTCGTGGTGAAATGCTATAGTAATTGATCGGAAACAATGTTTTATGAATGTGATACGTGCACCAACAGGAAGGAGGGGCAACGATGGCGAAGGGAAAAGCAAGCGAGTGGCTGGATGATGATAAATTGTTGCTCCTTCAAGGCTGGGCCAGGGATGGCTTATCTGATGAGCAGATAGCCGAAAACATGGGAATAAGTGTAAGAACACTTTACCGGTGGAAAAATGAATATTGGCAGATATGTCATGCCTTAAAAAAGGGTAAGGATGCAGCCGACAGAGAAATTGAGAATGCTCTGTTTAAGAGAGCAAAAGGTTATGATTATGAGGAAATACGAGAAGAAACCAAAGACGGAAAAGTTGTAAAAAGGATCGTAACAAAGAAACATATTCCAGGAGATACCACAGCACAAATATTCTGGTTGAAAAACCGAAAACCAGAATATTGGAATGGTGGTACTGGTTTTAGTGACGAAGGGACCGAAGTCAATATTTATATTCCGGACAATGAAAGAGGTGTAGGCGATGAAGAATAATAAACAGAATTATATTATTTTTGTGGATGTTCTCTCGGATGAAGTTAGATATTTATGCCGGCGAGCAGATGGCAGTTTGTACACCTGCATTGTGGCAACAGATGCAAACGGATTTTATGAGAAAGATGCAACGGATGTTTCGGAGATAGAAGCTCGGATATTTATATCTACAGCCTTTAATCGGGCAATGAACATAATTTGATATATGGCTACAGAGGGATATGAGCATATATATTATTCTATCTCTATTATCTAATCTCTAATATCTAGTAAAGAATCCTTGTAGAAACCCTAGAAGAAATTATGTAAGAAATCTTACACTGTATCAATATTGGAAGGAGGGAATATAGGTGGATTCAGTCGGAAGAAATGAACAAATTGTAAGCCAGATACAAAGCGTTGTCGGAGATCGACAAGAGCTATTAACAGAGTTATGGGTTTCAAACATGGGACTTGTTCAGAAAATTATACATCAGGCCACTGGCTTACAGCGGAATGTACATCGACAAGATTTTGAGGATCTGGAACAACAGGCATTTATAGGAATAATGGAAGCTGTGAGAAGATATGATCCTGCTGCCGGTGTAAAGTTTTTCACCTATGCCGAAAGCTATATCAGAAAATCGATATATAAATATTATGATAAAAATGGCCAGGCGTTGCGTCTTCCTGCATATATGCGAAAACGCATAAAAGAATATACGCAGGCAAAAGAAAATCTGAGAAGCAAAGGGCAATCGGCAACGATTGAAAACATTCAGAAAATATTATCGTGGTCTGATAATGCTATACGCTCTGTAGTTGAGACTATCCGGAAAATGGAAATGCAGAGTCTTGACAGTTATTTGAACGAAAGCGATAAGGATTCCGGAACTGTAATGGATATGATTGCAAGCTCGGAATGCGTATCGGATGATGCACTTGCAAATTCATATGCGGAAGAGTTGCACATAGAACTGCAGAAAGCACTTGCAGAGTTGTCAGAGCGTGAACAATTAGTTTTGAAGGCTCTATATTACCAGGGGTATAGTGAAAAAACGATTGCGGAATATATGGGATGTACAAGACAAAATATCTCACGAATTAAAACCGAAGCATTTAAACAAATAAGAACCGGGAAATACAGAAATGCTCTCTTGTCGTTTTTATCAGTGTCTGCAGCTGAACGCGCAAGAAAGAAGATTGTGCAAGATTTCAATGAATTATCAGAGGATGAAAGGAATTTGTTGCTATGACAGCAGAAGAATTTGAACAGGTAAAAGAATGCGCCAGGTGTGCAGCAGTGGAACAAATACATGATTTTATAATTTTAATGGTTAAGGAAGGGAAAGAAGATTCACAGGACCAGGAACATGGATTTGCTGCGGAAGTAATAAGGGAAGCGTTAAACCGGTATAGGTTTGAATCAGCAGAAAGCACAATAAGAAAATATGTGGATTGGCTTGTTAGACGTCACGCGGAATTAAATCATGTGATGCAGCAGGATGATACGTATAGTGTTAGGCATAATGCAATGGTATTGGAATATATTGTGAAAAAGCCTATGTCTCATGTTCAGATAGAAAAGAAATTGGGGATAAGTGATGGAACATTTAAAAGATATATCGATACTTGTATTCGTGAGCTGGCAGATATTTTGTTTTTGAATTATATAAGCGATAACAGCGTGTAAAAGGTAAAAACAATAATTTCCCCATATAGTGCGAGATAAACGCTCCCTGCGGTCATATCGACGTTATAATAGATAATATAGATGGTAAGAAGTGGCGCAATTGATATTATGCATATAGAATTACCAAATGGTAAGAAAAACACTCGGACAAAACGAATCATCCGAGTGTATACCACTAAAGCAACTTATATTTTATTTGTTACGTTGGACACTTTTTCTAATACTCCAGGTTTGTCGTTTTCAATTAAATCAAGAAGAGTGGAAATATCTTCTCGAAGATGTTGAGCCATAGTAGCACAGGACGGAGTTCCTGGTGTTTGGGTAAGTTCATATATACGTCCTCGTTCAAGATCCGTCAGATGATTATTGATTTTGTTTAACTCTACACTGTAACGTTTTGATATATCCATAGCGAGCCTCCTATGTTTAGATTATTTTTCGGTATTAGTAACAGGATTTCTCAAATCTTCTATTGTTAAAATGACTTTTTGATCAGCATCAATATTAAAAGCAAGTTGGCAATTCACAAAGTCAGCAATTCTAATTAGTTCATCTGCTGAGAAACTGCCTCTAGCAAATTTATTTCGCATAGCCTGCTCGCTTATTCCAAATAACTGAGCAAGTTCTTTGTATTTTTTACCTTTTATATTCAATAGAGCCTTAATTTTGTCACTTACCACTGGTTGCACCTCCTTCTATGGATTGATGTTTATATTATAATCTTGATTAGAAATATTTGCAATTGAAAAAATATAGAATGTAATCAAAAAAGTGTAAAAATATTTGACAGCATAACAAGAATAGTGTAATATGTAATCATAAACGAAATGTTATAAATAAAAGCAAAGGAGTACGAACATGAAAGCAATCGAACAAATTTATGAGAATTATAAAGCAAGCCAAAATGAGGAAACCCCATATAGTGAAGAACAGAAAAGGGAATTTGATAAACTGTCTGTAACCCTTGATAAAGTATTTACGGGAGAAATCCAGGAAGATTATAGAAAGCAACAGCAGATTTTTGACAATAGTGTTGCTTTTGCCAGATCCTCAGAGAAAGCCGGGTTTATTTTAGGTTTCAAGCTGGCAATGGAGATTATGCAAGAATGCAAATAATTATCTGGGTGGGGCACACTGCCCCATCTGTTTGGAGGATGTGATTATATGGCGAAGCAAAAAGATAAAGGGCTGCCTACTGGCATAACATTGCGGAAAGACGGGCGGTATATGTGGCGTTTCAAGTATTCGGGTGTGACATATTCCGGATATAGCCGAAAACTTCCAGATGCAAAAAAAGCATTGAGAGATAAAAGATACGAGGTTGAGCACGGATTATACAGCAAAGAAAAGGCTATTTTGTTTGATGCATGGTTTGTGGAATGGCTGGATGTATACAAAAAAGCAGATTGCAAGGAATCAACTATAAATCTTTACAAGAATGTCTACAATCGGTATATAAAAAAGATATTCGGGAAAAAGCAGGTAAAAAATTTGAGAGCGGATATGATACAAAAATTTATTAATAAAGCAGCTACAGAACGATCAAAAACAGTTGCATCAACCATAAATTTTTTATTGTATGATTCTTTGAGGCAGGCGGCAAGAAATGGGATTATATCAAAGAACCCTATGGAAAATACCACACCGCCGAAATTCAAAGATAGTAAAAAGGGAAAAGCATTATCTGCAGATATAGAAAAGCAATTCTTGGAAGTTGCCAAAGAGAGTTATTATTATCCATTGTATCGTATGGCGAGCCTTACTGGTATGAGAATAGGGGAAGTCTTGGGGTTGCAATGGCAAGACGTGGATTTTGAGCATGGAGAAATCCATATTACACATACACTTTGCTATGTCCCTGGTAAGGGACAATACTTAGATACTCCAAAATCAAAGGCCAGCCGCCGAATCATACCAATGGAAAAAGGCAGTGAATTGTATGTACTTCTGAAAGAATGGAGAAGTAAACAACGTCTGCAGAAATTTAAAACTGGTAAGTATTGGCAACCACTGGAAGGAATGGAGAATATTGTATTTACGTCAAATCATGGAACACCACATTTTGATATGAACGTGAGAACGGATCAGAGAAAAATAGTTGCGGATATGAAGGAAGCAGGAGTTAAGATAGATACCTGCACTTTTCACACATTACGTCACTGTTTTGCTACCAGGTGCATAGAGAATGGCATGGACCCGAAAGTTTTACAAGCAATTCTCGGACACAGCACGTTTGCAATGACAATGGATCTTTATTGCGATGTGATGGAAGATACAAAGAGGAAAGAGCTTAATAAGATAATGGCGGTGTTGTGATAGAGAGAGGCAGCAGGTACATGAGGTGCTTGTGTGACCTCTCTTTTTATTTCTTGGATCATAAATATATGTTATACTATGAACGTGACACACCTTTTGACACACTTTTCAATAACATATGATGTAATGTGATGAAATATAAAATAGAGAAAAATGTGTATTTGGCACAACCAGAAATAAAGACAAAACAAGATGAAAAACAATTATTAAGTTTTATATTTTTCAGGTGTGTGATGAGATGTAGGAGGGGAGAAAATCGGTGATTACAGGAGAATTAAAAAATAAAATAGACAGCCTGTGGGATATTTTTGCCGCGGGTGGACTTGTCAATCCATTAGAGGTGATTGAACAGATTACATATTTGATGTTTATTCATGATTTAGATGATTCGGATAACAGGAGAATGAAAGAAAGTGTCATGCTGGGACTGCCGTATGAGAGCCTTTTTAAGGAAGAAATTCAAATTGGCTCCCAGACGGTAGACGGTACGCAGTTAAAGTGGTCTGTATTTCGTGATTTTCCGGCAGACAGAATGTACAGTGTCATGCAGGAGTGGGTTTTTCCATTTATTAAGACACTGCATAGTGATAAGAACAGTGCATATTCAAAATATATGGACGATGCAATTTTTAAACTGCCGACACCCCTGCTTTTATCAAAGGTTGTAGATTCTTTAGATGAAATTTACAGATTGATGAGTGAGGTGCAGAGTGCAGATGTGCGTGGTGATGTGTACGAATATCTGCTTTCAAAAATTGCACAGTCTGGTTTGAACGGACAGTTTAGAACACCAAGACATATTATCCGAATGATGGTTGAAATGATGAATCCTTCTGCAAAAGAAAAAATTTGTGACCCGGCGTGTGGTACATCAGGATTTTTGGTTGCAGCAGGAGAATATTTAAAGGAAAAAAGAAAAGAAGAAATCTTTTTTGATAAGCAGAAAAAAGATCATTATATGAATCATATGTTTTATGGCTATGATATGGACAGAACGATGCTTCGTATCGGTGCGATGAATATGATGACTCATGGAATTGATAATCCGTGTATTGAATATCGGGATAGTTTGTCAGATCAGAATACGGATAAGAATAAATATTCTTTGATTTTAGCAAATCCACCGTTTAAGGGCAGCCTGGACGCAGAATCTGTATCCGGGGATTTATTAAAGGTGTGTAAAACTAAAAAGACAGAACTTTTATTTTTGGCATTGTTTTTGCGTATTTTAGATGTTGGGGGCAGATGTGCCTGTATCGTTCCAGACGGAGTGCTTTTTGGTGCATCAACGGCACATAAAGCGATTCGGAAGGAAATTGTTGAAAATCAGCGGCTGGAGGCAGTTGTTTCCATGCCTTCGGGTGTATTTAAGCCGTATGCCGGAGTTTCAACGGCGATTCTTGTATTTACAAAGACAGAGCATGGTGGAACGGATAATGTGTGGTTTTATGATATGACTGCGGACGGATTCAGTCTGGACGACAAGAGAACTCCAATCAATGAAAATGATATACCGGATATTGTGGAGCGTTTTCATCACCGTGAACAAGAAGTAGAACGCAAGCGCACAGAAAAGTCGTTTATGGTTTCAAAGCAGGAGATTGTTGACAATGGATATGACCTGAGCATTAACAAGTATAAAGAAGTGGAATATGTTCCGGTTGAATATCCACCGACATCGGAAATTATGGCGAATATTCGTGAAATTGAGTGTGAAATCAGCAATGAAATGGACGAGCTGGAGCGGCTGTTAAATTTATAGGAAAGGGAAACAAATTCGGATTTGTGGGGACAATGAAGATGGAATATAGATTAGAAGAGATATATGACTTACAGATGGGAAAAACACCATCGCGTAATAATTTGGATTATTGGAATACTACGGATAATAAATGGATATCAATAGCTGATTTATCAAAGTGTGGAAAATATATCGAAAACACAAAGGAATATTTATCTAATCAGGCAGTAGAAGAAAGTGGAATTAGTCAGATACCGGCAAACACTGTTGTTATGAGTTTTAAACTTTCTATTGGTAAAACAGCAATTACATCAGAACCAATGTATTCAAATGAGGCTATAATGTCATTTAGAGATAAAATGGTAACGGATATTTTGCCAGATTACATTTATTATTTGTTTTTCAACAGGGACTGGAGCGAGGGAACTAATAAAGCTGTAATGGGAAAAACTTTAAATAAAGCAACTTTATCAAAGATTAAGGTTAATATTCCAGATATGAAATCACAACAGAAGGTAGTAGAAGTTTTAGATAAAGTAAATAATATTATTGATGCTAGAAAATCCGAATTAAAAGAATTGAATAAACTAATTAAAGCCCGATTTGTGGAGATGTTTGGTGACCCATTGGAAAATAAAAAGAGTTGGAAAATTTTGAATGCAGGAGAAATTTGTACTATTACAGACGGTTCTCATTTTAGTCCGGAAGGAATAGAAAAAGGATATCCAATGTTATCAGTAAAAAATATGAGAAATGACGGATTTCATTATGAAAATTGTAAGTTTATTTCACAGGAAAATTACGATGTTCTTGTAAAACAAGGATGTAAACCATTAAAGAATGATGTACTAATTGCAAAGGATGGGAGCTATTTCTACTACGGATTTGTTGTAAAAAAAGAAAGAGAACAAGCAATTCTTTCATCAATCGCAATATTACGACCAGATTTAACACAAGTTCTTCCAGAATATTTATGTAAGTATATGCTTTCAACTGAGATAGTAAAATTGGTAGGAAGAAACTATGTGACAGGTGCTGCAATTAAAAGAGTAATATTGAAAGGAATAAAGCAAATACCAGTTATGTTACCACCATTGGAGTTACAACAAGAGTTTTCCGATTTTGTCAACCAAGTCGACAAATCAAAAGTTGCAGTACAAATAAACAAAGATACAACTCAAGAGTTATTAATTACATATATTTTTATTATAAATAAATGCTGCTATAAGTAGAGTACACCCAATTTGAAAAATATTAAAATTACTATTGCAAAATATACACATATATGGTGTGAAAGCATTATCACATCGAATGTCAGAGTACAGAATATGGAAGTATATATGTCACGAAAAGTCATCTGATGGTACTTTCCAAAGAAATAGTTACGGAATTGGCACAGATAGTAGAAGGCTGATGATATGATAGAATTATAAAGAAAAATCACAATTCTGTCCCAAAAGATGTATAAATATGGTAGAATAGTACATATGGATTCAACATTTTCCAACGTACGATATACTAAAGGGGGAGATGCGTATGACAAACTTTGATTACTTAAAGGAAGAACCGAAGTTTTCAACATTTGCAGATGTAGCAATTTCAGCTGAAAAAATAATCTTAATGGACCCGCAGGCAAGTGTTGTCAACAGCCGCCGGGCAATGGAATTTGCAATTAAGTGGATGTATTCCGTTGAAAAAAGTCTGGCGATGCCGTATCAGGACAACCTGTATAGTCTGATGAGCGATTCGGATTTCAGGCAGTTCGTGGGGGAGGATATCTGGAAGCGGCTGGACTATATCCGTGCGTGTGGAAATACGGTTGCGCATACGAGTAGAAAATCAGGACGGGACGAAGCAATGTTGTGTCTTGAAAATTTGGCGATTTTTCTGGATTTTGTTGCCTGCTGTTATTCACGCAATTATCAGGAACATATATTTGACCGGGGAATTATTAATGCCCGGATTGAAAAGATAAAAAAGTCAAAGCAGGAAGCGGCAGCAGTTCAGGAAGAACTGGCAAAGCAGAAAGAACACAACGCGCAGCAGGAACTTGATTTAAAAAAGCTGATAGAGGAAAATGCGGCATTAAAAGAAGAATTGTCGGCAAGACGGAAAGAACAGAAGCCGCAGTATATTCCAAAACCGCTTGATTTATCGGAATATGAAACAAGAAAGCTTTATATTGATGTCATGCTTCGGGAAGCGGGCTGGATAGAGGGACAGAATTGGATAAATGAAGTTGATGTTGCGGATATGCCAAGCATTTCCGAAATGGGGCGCATTGATTATGTTTTATATGATGAAAGGCAGATACCGCTTGCAATTATTGAAGCAAAGCGTACCTGTGTTGATGTGGTAAAGGGAAGACATCAAGCAAAGCTATATGCAGATGCGTTGGAAAAAGAGTACGGCAGAAGACCTGTTATCTTTTTAACAAATGGTTTTGACACGCGCATTGTAGATGGTCAGTATCCGGAGAGAAAATGTGCTGCCATTTATTCAAAGCGGGATTTGGAAAAATGGTTTAATTTAAGAAAAATGCGTACGCACTTGAATAATGTCACAGTGGATAAGAAAATTGCAGGCAGATACTATCAGGAAGCGGCGATTAAAGCGGTATGCAGTAGTTTTGATGAAAAGAATCGAAGAAAAGCACTGCTTGTTATGGCGACCGGTTCAGGAAAAACAAGAACCGTGATTGCATTATGCAAAATTTTACTGGAAGCAGGCTGGGTGAAAAATATTTTATTTCTTGCAGACAGAAATTCACTGGTGACTCAGGCAAAGAGAAACTTTGTCAATTTAATGAAGGGGCTTTCCTGTACCAATCTGGTAGAAGAAAAGGATAATTACAATGCGCGTGCGGTCTTTTCAACGTATCAGACGATGATGCACTGTATTGATACGGTCAATGATAAGGAAGGAAAAATTTTTACCTGCGGACATTTTGATTTAATTATCTGTGATGAAGCACACCGGTCGATTTACAACAAGTATAGGGATATTTTTAATTATTTTGATGCACCACTGATTGGTTTGACAGCGACACCAAAGGACGAGATTGATAAAAATACATATGAAGTATTTGAACTGGAAAACGGTGTGCCTACATATGGATATGATTTGGCGGCGGCAGTAAAAGACGAGTATTTAGTGGATTATGTTTCTTGCGAATCAGAGCTTAAATTTTTAAAAGACGGCATTGTATATGATGATTTGCCTGATGATGAAAAGGAAATTTATGAAGCAACCTTTGAAACAGAAGACGGAAAGATACCGGAGTCGATTGATTCTTCTGCATTAAATCAGTGGCTTTTTAATGAAGATACTATCCGCAAAGTTTTAAATGAAGTAATGACAAAAGGAATCAGAGTCGATTACGGAGAAAGAATCGGAAAGACGATTATTTTTGCAAAAAACCACCGTCATGCTGAAAAAATACAGGAGGTATTTTATAAAGAGTATCCGTATCTGGTAGATTATGCAAAGGTCATTGATAATTATACAGCTTATGCGCAAAGTGCGATTGATGAATTTTCTGACCCGAAAAAACTGCCGCAGATTGCCATTTCTGTAGATATGCTGGATACAGGAATTGATATTCCAGAGGTCATCAATCTAGTGTTTTTTAAGAAAGTAATGAGTAAGGCAAAGTTCTGGCAGATGATAGGCAGAGGAACAAGGCGCTGTGAGGGGTTGCTTGACGGACTGGATAAAGATAAGTTTTATATATTTGATTTCTGTGGAAATTTTGAATTCTTTCGTGAAAACGGCAAAGGGAAAGAAGCCGGTGCAGTGCAGACATTACAGACCTCGATTTTTAACCTGCAATTTGAACTTTCATTTAAGTTGCAGGACCTTGCCTGCCAGGTGGACAGACTTATCGAATATAGAAAAGCATTGGTTCATGAAATGGCAGAAAAGGTTCAGCAGCTTCCGAAAAACAATTTTGCGGTCAGCCAGCATTTAAGATATGTGGAGATGTATTCTTTAGAGGATAATTATCAGAATATCACCTATGAAGATACACTTATGGTGAAAGAAGAAGTTGCACCGCTTATTTTGCCGGATAAAGATGATGCTAAAGCGGTGCGTTTTGATGCGTTGATGTATCATATTGAATTAGCCAGCCTTGCAGGGAAATCTTATACCCGCGCAATGGGTGATTTGCAAAGAAAAGTTTCGGGACTTGCACGTATTGCACATATTCCGGAGATACAGCAGCAAAAAGAACTGATTCATAGGATTTTAAATACGGATTATGTACAGCGTGCGGGAATGAATGACTTTGAAGAAATCCGCACCAGATTGCGTGATTTAATGAAATATGTGTCTGATAAAGAGCAGAAATATGATGTTGAAATTAATCTGACCGATGAAATTCTGTCCACAGAGTGGAAGGAATCAGAGCTTGAAAGTGATATGCTTAAAAACTATAAAGCAAAGGCAGAGTATTATATCAGACAGCATCAGGATAAAACGGCGATTGCAAAGTTAAAGACAAACCAGCCGCTGACAGCCCCAGATGTTACAGAACTGGAAGATATTTTGTGGAAAGAAATCGGTACGAAAAAGGACTATGAAAATGAGGTTGGTATAAAGCCATTGGGTGAATTTGTCCGTGAAATTGTCGGACTGGATATGAACACGGCAAAGGAAGCATTTTCAGAGTATTTAAAAGAATCCAACATGGATAGCAGGCAGATTTATTTTGTCAATCAGATTGTGGAATATATTGTCCAAAATGGAATGATGAAAGATTTTTCTGTCTTACAGGAATCCCCATTTACAGACAGGGGAAGCATTACAGAGATATTTACGGATATGAAAGTATGGATTGGCATTAAGAAGGTGATAGACAGTATTAATGCCAATGCGGCGGCATAGAAACAGAGCTGTTGTACTGACTTTTATGATTAAACACAAACGTCAGACAACAGCTCTGTTTTAACTTTCCTTCTGAATCCGGATTTCTTCCGGGTAGCTAATCGCGCCCATGGTTGGCACGCGGTATAAAACTCCCTGATTGTCAAAATACTGGAAAAACGTATACTGTGAGGTGCAGTGGATATTGGTCAAATCGCCGCTTGCAATATATTCCACCTGCGTACCGTCGGTATTCATGCGGTATAGACCCGGATTATCATCGCCCTCCAGCTGGAAGAAAATTTTACTGCCATACAGGTTATAATTAATCACCTTGCAGTTTTCTTTTCCGTAAAGCAGTTCAACCGTCTTTGTATTCTTATTGACACGCACCAGTGAATATCCCTTGGAAATATCAATGTAGTAAACATAATTCCCCTCGGAATCCGGTAAATATGAATTCGCATCGTAATACAGGGAAATGGAATCGTCCTTCGGGTCGAGCGTGCTGATAACATTTTTCTTATCTGTATTGGAAAAATAAATTTTACCCTCACTGACACAGGAAGGATTGTAAGGCGTGTTTGAAACCAGTTTATCATTTTCGCCGTCAATGTCCATGCGGTGTAAGGTAATGCCGACATCGCTTTCGTAGTGCTGGTAATACAGATAATTGCCGCACAGACTGACAGAGCCGGTCAGATGATTGTAAAGCATTGTCGAATTCTGCCCTTCCAAATCCGTCTGATAAATGCCGAATAACTGACCGCGCAGAATCGTACCAATCATTTCTTTGGAAAAATTGTTCTTTACATAATAAATTTTATCATTGTAAATGTTTAACGATGCCACGCTGTCGGAGTTGAGCATACGGGCATTACTGCAATCGGAATCCATGACGTAGAGATAATTGTGGTCGTATGGATTGGCAAAATAAATTTTATTGTTGTACTCACAAAATAATCCGCCGTTCATTAAATTTCCGGCAGTATTTCCGGCGGCATCGGCGCTGTTCGTCTGCTTTTTCTTCGGCAGGGCATGAACAACCACCGCCACAACAATCAAAACAACGACAACAGCCGGAATGATAAATTTTACACTACGTTTCAGTTTCATAAAAAGCCTCATTTCTTAAAAACATAATTATAAAGAATTATATCACAAATCCTAGTGCGATACAAAAAATTTTATGATATAATGTGCGTAAGCAATGAGCCGTGCCGGACGGAAGGATAGAAAAGAACTGTGCTTGCACAGAGTTCTTTTCTGGACTTTCGGACGATAGGGCGAATGCCCGACAGTGCGTGGAAGCGAAGCTTTCGCGCACGCGCACGGCGAAAAAGTGTCAGAGCAAAGCGGAAATGAGGATTAAAATGTTAGATTTAGGTGAAATCAGGGAAAAAATAGACGGAATTGATAAACAGCTTGTATCATTATTTGAAGAACGAATGGCACTTTGTCATTCAGTAGCGGAATATAAAATTTCTACCGGCAAGAAAGTGCTGGATACGGAAAGAGAAAATGCAAAACTGGCGGCAATCACAAAAATGGTTCAGAACCCGGAAAATGTCCATGCAATCAATGATTTATTTTCACAGATTATGGCAAATTCCAGAAAAATGCAGTACCGCTTATTGGAAGAAAATGGTCAGACATTACGAGAGCCGTATGAAGCTGTGGACGAAGTGGACAAGACCAACTGCAAGGTCGTTTATCAGGGCGTTCCGGGGGCATACAGCTATATTGCCATGAAGCGTTACTTTGGCGAAAATGTAGAAAATTTTCATGTGCCGACATGGCGGGATGCCATGGAAGCGGTCAAAATGGGCAAGGCAGATTATGCGGTGCTTCCGATTGAAAATTCAACAGCCGGGATTGTGGCAGGTGTTTATGATTTATTGCAGGAATATAATAACTATATTATTGCAGAAACTTATATCAAGGTAGAACATGCACTGCTTGGTCTTCCGGGTACGGATTTGGACAAAGTAACAACTGTTTATTCCCACCCGCAGGGCTTAATGCAGTGTGAGGGATTTTTGGAACAGCACAAGGACTGGAATCAGATTAGTCAGGCAAATACGGCGCAGAGCGCCCAGAAGGTGCTTTTGGAAAAGAATCCGTCCCATGTTGCCATTGCAAGCGAAGAAGCGGCACAGGTATACGGACTGGAAGTGTTAAAGCATAAGATTAATGATTTGGACAACAATACGACTCGTTTTGTCATTGTTACGAATACAAGAAAATTTGTGAAAAATGCAAAGAAGATGAGCATTGTATTTGAAACGGCAAACGAAGCCGGAACACTCTACAACCTGTTAAGCCACATCATTTACAACGGACTTAACATGAACAAAATTGAATCACGCCCGATTGAAGGTAGAGAGTGGGAGTTCCGCTTTTTCGTAGACTTTGAAGGCAATATTGATGACCCGCGGGTGATTAACGCATTGCGTGGCATTGAGGAAGAATCCAAAAAGATAAAGCTGCTGGGAAATTATTAATTCCCAGTTGGATAGCATTTATTTATATGGAGGGGGGAAGTATATGCAGAAAAAGAAAAGTAAGGCAATCATAGTTATAGTAATAGCTGCGATTATTGTAATAATACTGTTTTGTTTTAAGTCCAAAAAATTGAATTCGCTGTATGCAGGAAATATTTCGGATATTGAGCAAGTGAGTATTGTATCCGGCGGAACGGGAGATATTGCGGTAGTTAGAAATGCTGAGGATATAGAAAGGCTTGTACAATATTTTGGGGAGTACAAAGTACAACTAGATTATTTTTATAACGATTCAAAAACGGGCTGGAGTTACGGGATAAAATTTGAATGGGAAAATAAACAAACATTCATTACCTGCATAGACACCAACCGGGTTAAGGTAGATAACAAAGTCTATAAAGTGAAAAACGGTGACTCAATGGAAAATTCATTAAAAGAATTATTTGATGAATTGAGTGAGTAGTTATTGAATTTCTGAATGGAGGGAAAGCATATGAAAACAATGAAACGAATCATTCCGTTCACCATACTCATTTTGGCAGCAGTCATATTGTTTGTGGTGTGGTTCCGGGCATATGTTCCGGTAAAAAGCGAAGCATTTCACACAGACGGAAGCAAAATCGAATTTGGAGAAAATACCGCATATGAAATCGGTGCAAATTCATATGGACGTCCGGTATTCAAAAATCCGTCAAAAGCCATGAAACAGTTCAAAAAGGATTATGCTTTGGGACTGGATTATATGGAAAATGTAAGGGGCTTACCTCAATTTAGCAGTAAATATAAAGTATTAACCTGGTATGCATGGCACTGCTGGCAGGTAGAAGTTGTCGAAGACATTGAGAATAAAGAGGAAGTAAAAGAGCAGTTAAGAGCGATTTCGGAGTTTGCCAATTTTTATATCAACAGTAAAATGCAGCACTATAATCCGTTTTAGGCGTCACAAAAATGCCTGCGGAAAAGGGGAGTGTGAAAAATCACACTGATGTGCTGATTTTTCACACAGATGTTTGCTTCCGGGCGAAAGCAAACATCTATGATGGCAGATGAGAAATCGCCTGCGCGAATTTCTCATCGCCTCATCGCAACAAGTTGCTTAGAATAGGAGAGGTATGAAAAAAATCAGTTGCATCATCGTTACGGTAATATTGCTTCTGTGTGTAACCGCCGGGTGCAGTAAGCCGGAAGGCACGAGAAAACTTTCGGATATTGTCAGTGAAAAAGTGCAGGATATCGCAGTTGTGAATATTATCAGCGGGAACACCGGTGAAATAAAAAGCTATAAAGAAGCTGATGATATTGATAAGATTACAGCGTATATGCAGAATGTGATGTGTACGAAAAGTTCACCGGCATCTGCGAGCGGCTGGAGTTACGCATTTGAAATCACGGGAACGGACGGTACATCGGTAAAGGTTATTTTCGCAGGCACGAACAGCAGCATTGACAAAGAAAAGTATGCACTGCAATATTCGGATTTGAATGAATTTATAGCAGGTTTGTAAAAATATAAGACAAAGTATAAAATAAAAAACATTGCATTTCCGAAAAAAATAGTGTATCTTAATAGTAGCTGCTGTACGACTGGCGGAAAATGCAGGAAGATGTAAAGAACCATTCTCCTGTATGTGGGATTACCCACAGGGAGTACAGATTTTGTAGATAAGCCGACCGCCTGGGCGACCATTAAAGCTTGGTTACTCAGGGGCCGGCTTATATTATTTTTACGAAGATTTATGCCATAGAGGTGCAAATCTTCAATCGAAAAACTACAGTGCTGCATAGGCAGTGGAAAGAGAGGATTGTATGGAAATGCAGATGTTGGAAAAGGAACTGTCAGGCTGTGATTATCCGGGCAGAGGAATTGTGATTGGTAAGTCAGAGGACGGAAAGAAAGCGGTAACAGCTTACTTTATCATGGGCAGAAGCGAAAACAGCCGCAACCGTGTATTTGTAGAAGACGGTGAAGGAATCCGCACACAGGCATTTGACCCGTCAAAATTAAGTGACCCAAGTCTGATTATCTACGCGCCGGTACGTGTTTTAGGAAATGATACGATTGTAACAAACGGCGACCAGACAGATACGGTTTATGATTTAATGAGCCAGGGAAAGACATTTGAAGAATCTTTAAGAACAAGAGAATTTGAACCGGACGGACCAAACTACACACCGAGAATTTCAGGCATTATGCACATTGAAAACGGCACATTTGACTATGCAATGTCGATTTTAAAGAGCAACAACGGCAATCCGACAGCCTGCAACCGCTATACATTTGATTACAGAAATCCTGTAGCGGGCGAAGGACGTTTTATTCATACCTATATGAAAGATGCTAATCCGCTGCCGAGTTTTGAAGGCGAGCCGACATGGGTCAAGATTTCAGGCGATATTGATACATTTACAGAAATGATCTGGAACAACTTAAATGAAGACAATAAGGTATCTTTATTCGTCCGTTTCATCGACATTGAAACCGGAAAGTACGAAACAAGAATTATCAATAAAAATAAATAAGTCAGATTCCGCAGAAGCGGCAAGGAGGAAAAAATGAACGAATTTCAGTTAAAATACGGCTGTAACCCAAATCAGAAGCCGTCCAGAATCTTTATGGCAGACGGCAGTGAACTTCCGGTAGAAATCTTAAACGGCAGACCGGGATATATCAATTTCTTAGATGCTTTCAACGGCTGGCAGCTTGTAAAGGAATTAAAAGAAGCAACAGGACTGCCTGCGGCAACCTCTTTTAAGCATGTATCTCCGGCTGGTGCGGCAGTAGGCATTGCTTTAACAGAAGTTGAAAAGAAGATATACTGGGTAGATGAAGCAATTGGAGAACTTTCACCGCTTGCATGCGCATATGCAAGAGCAAGAGGTGCAGACAGAATGTCCTCTTTCGGCGATTTCATTTCTCTTTCAGACGTGTGTGACGTGACAACTGCGAAGCTGATTCAGCACGAAGTTTCAGACGGTATCATCGCACCGGGTTATGATGAAGAAGCACTGGCGATTTTAAAGGCAAAGAAAAAGGGCAACTATAACATTATCAAGATTAATGCGGATTACAAGCCGGAACCAATCGAGAGAAAGCAGGTATTCGGTGTTACATTTGAACAGGGCAGAAATGAATTTAAGATTAACAAGGAACTGCTTGAAAATATTGTAACAGACAATAAGGAAATTCCTGAATCCGCAAAGATTGATCTGATGATTGCACTTATCACGTTAAAGTATACACAGTCCAATTCTGTATGCTATGCAAAAGGCGGACAGGCAATCGGTATCGGTGCGGGACAGCAGTCCAGAATCCATTGTACACGTCTTGCAGGCTCTAAGGCAGACAACTGGTTCTTACGTCAGAATCCAAAGGTATTAAACCTTCCGTTTAAGGAAAATGTAGGACGTGCCGACAGAGATAATGCGATTGATTTATATATTGGCGAAGATTACATGGATATTTTGGCAGATGGCGAATGGGAAAGAGTATTTACAGAAAAGCCGGAAGTATTTACAAAGGAAGAAAAGCGCGCATGGCTTGATAAGAATACAGATGTGGCATTAGGCTCAGATGCATTCTTCCCATTTGGCGATAACATTGAAAGAGCATACAAGAGCGGTGTAAAATATATTGCACAGCCGGGCGGTTCAATCCGTGATGACAATGTAATTGAAGCCTGCAACAAGCACAACATTGCAATGTGCTTTACAGGCATGAGATTATTCCATCACTAAGAACAGCACCCGGAAAGGGCAGTGGAATGGAGATGAACGGAAAATGGATATTAAATGTATAGCATTAGACCTCGACAGGACAACGTTAAATGCACAAGGGAAGCTTTCAAAGGCAAATGAAGAAGCAATCCGTAAGGCGGTTGCAAAGGGAATTCATGTGTGTATTGCCAGCGGAAGGGCATTTGACACACTGCCGCAGGACGTTGTTTCCATTCCGGGCATTGAATATGCGATAACGAGTAACGGAGCTGCTGTATACAGAATACAGGACAAGCAGTGTCTGCGTTCCTATGTGCTGACGGAGCAGTCTGTAAAAAAGATTCTGGAACTGACAAAGGATTTTCCTGTTACGTATGAGGGATTTATCCGCGGCACGGCATATGCGGCAAAAGAATATATTGAAGACCCGGTAAAATTCGGAGCAACAGAGCATGCCGTGGCATATGTGCAGTCTACCAGACATTTGCAGGACGATATTGTTTCATTTTTAAAGCAGCATGATGATGAACTTGACAGCATGGACATTGTGGTAAAAGATGAAGCACAGAAGCAAAAGGTCATCGAAGTTTTAAAGGCAGAGGTGGAGGATATTTATATCACCAGTTCAATCAGCCAGCTTGTGGAAATTTCATATAAGGACGCAGGGAAACGTTCCGGTGTGAAATTTATCACAGAATATCTGGGATTAAATCCAAAGCAGGTTGCGGCATTCGGCGATGCAGACAATGATATTGATATGCTGGAATATGCAGGCTGCGGCATTGCTATGGAAAATGCGTCCAATGGACTGCTTGCGGTGGCAGACGTGGTGACACTGCACCATGACAGGGACGGCGTTGCCTATGCTTTGAAAAATATTTTGAAGTGTATAGATTAAAGATAAGGGATAAAAGAACAGCACCGGAGAGAAAAGCGGCAGATGCAGATATGCGCTAAGGAGTTTCCGGTGCTGTTTTTGAATTAAAAAAGTGTTATCTGCGGTGCTTTTTGATTTCATCCAATAAAGAGTATGGCACGAATAAATGTCCCCTGCCGATACCCAGTTCAATGTGCGGTTTGTTGGCACCGTGATAGTCCGAACCACCGGAAAGAATCAGTCCGCGCTCACTGGCAAGTTTTTTCATCTGGATTTCCTCACCGGCAGTATAGGTGGAATAGATGGCTTCCAGTCCGACAATGCCCGAATCGCAGAGGTAGTCCATAAGCTTATTCATCGGTTCTTTTCCGAGGTGGTATAAAACAGGATGTGCAAGGATTGGAACGCCGCCCGCATTTTTTATCAGGCGGATAGCTTCGGCGCAGGGCATTTTTTTACGCGGCACATAGCACGGACCGTTTGAACCGATATAACGGTCAAAGGCTTCGTTGCGGCTTTTTATATAGCCTTTTTTAAGCAGGTAATCCGCAAAATGCGCCCGCGTAATGACGGCATCGGCATATTCTTTTTCCATATCACTGTAATCAATCGGAATGCCAAGTTGTGTAAATTTTTCACACATGGTAATGTTGCGGTTACGGCGGACATCACGCAGACTTTCCAGTTCTTTTTGGAAGGTTTTGTCCGTATAATCAATAAAAAGGCCGACAATGTGGATTTCCTTTTCGTCCCAGAATGTACTTAATTCAACACCGGGAACAAGCTCTAAGTTTTGTTCTTTGGCAGCCTGTACGGTTTCGGGAATCCCTTCAATGGTATCGTGGTCGGTCAGCGCCATGGCGGCAAGGTGAAACTGCTTTGCACGGCTGACAAGTTCAGAAGGTGTCAGCGTTCCGTCCGAAAAGGTTGAGTGTACATGTAAATCTATCGCGTCCATAAAAGTCCTCCTTTAAGTGCAATTTTGCACAATTTTATAATTTTTTCATTGTAATTATATTATTTTTAGTTTAAAATGTAAATTAATTGCAGAAAAAAATTTAATGTAATTTAAAAAGCTGTTTTATCCAGCGGAATGCGAGGCAAAATGAGAAAGAAATCCCATGTTTCACTGTCAAGATATTTATTAGATCATATTGACAGCGAGTTACTTGAAAATCACAGAAAGGCATTTATTGTCGGAAGTGTGCTTCCGGACTGCAAGCCTTCGTTTGTAACTACGAAACATAATATGGAAGAAACCTTTGATATGGTGTGTGAATTTATCAGAAAGCTCACCGTGAATTCAGATGATTATAAAAAAATATCGACAGCCTATTGCCGGAAGCTGGGGGAGGTGACCCACTATCTGGCGGATTATTTTACATTTCCACATAATTGTGTATTTACAGGTTCTATCAGGGAGCATTGTATCTATGAAAAAAAGCTGAAATTTGCATTAAGAAGTTACATACGCAGTGGAGAAATTAATGTAAACAGCACGGTTGTGAGGCGCTTTACAACGCCGCAGCAGTTGTGTGATTATGTAATCCAGATTCACCAGCAGTATTTAAAGTGCAATAAAACGGTGGAATCGGATTGCAGATATATCGTGGCACTGTGCCATGTTGCAGTTGCAGGAATTTTAAATCTGCTAGAACACTACAGAAATTCGAATCCGGTGTCTGCGGCAGCAGCGGCTTAAAGTCATCAATACTGAAAAACTTGCAGAGAGGAGCGGAGATTGTTATGGAAGACAGACAGATTGTAATCGGCGGATTTTACAGGCATTTTAAGGATAAATTATATCAGGTCAGATGTATTGCGTATCACTCCGAAACCAAAGAAAAAATGGTTGTGTATCAGGCGTTGTACGGCGATTATGCGGTATATGTAAGACCTTATGAGATGTTTATGAGTGAAGTTGACCACGAAAAATATCCGGAAGTTACACAGAAATACCGGTTTGAACAGGTAAATCCGGTGGAAGAACCGGCACAGCGGGAAGTGGCAAAAGCTTTAGAGAAAGCACAGGAAGTACAGCCACAAACTGCCGGTGCGGAAAAACTGCCGGATACGCAGGAAAATTCAGAACCGGAACCTGTAGAATCAATAGAATTGGAAGAACTGTCACAGGAGGGAGGCGTAAATCCGTATCTGTTGCTGTTTCTAGACGCGGAAAGCTACACGGAAAAATTAAATGTGCTTTCGCTGTGCAAGGACAAATTAGACGATTCGGTGATTAACGCAATGGCAGCTTCTATGGAGATTGAGGTCCCGGACGGACCGATTGAAAAACGGTATGCATCACTTCGGGACTGTATCAGGACACATGTCCGTTACGAGGGAACGAGGTTAAGATAGCATTATGCCTTTATGACAATGGCGGAAAAGGAGGTTATACATATTGGAGGCAAAGGACTTTTCAGCAGTAACGCCGGAGATTGAAGCTCTGGCAGCAAAATCAAGGGAGAATAACAGAATTGATATTTCCCTGTATGACAAATACGAGGTAAAGAGGGGACTTCGCGATCTGAACGGTAAGGGCGTATTAACCGGACTGACAGAGATTTCGGAAGTCAAGGCATCGGAAGTGGATGAAAATGGCGTGTCCCACCCATGCGACGGTAAGCTTTATTACAGAGGACACGATGTAGAAAAGCTGATTGAAGGATTTACAAAGGATAAGCGTTTTGGATTTGAAGAAGTAACGTATCTGCTGCTTTTCGGTGAACTGCCGGATAAGAAGCAGCTGGCGGATTTTAATGAACTTTTAGGAAATTACAGATGTATTCCGCCTAATTTTGTACGGGATATTATTATGAAAAAGCCAAGCCGCGATATTATGAATGCGGTGGCACGAAGCGTGCTTATGCTTTATGCATATGACGACAAGGCAGACGATACCAGTGTGCCGAATGTTGTCAGACAGTCATTACAGCTGATTTCAGAACTGCCGCTTCTGGCAGTATACAGCTATCAGGCATACCGGCATTTTCATGTGGGCGGCAGTCTGATTATCCACGAACCGGACCCAAAGCTTTCAACTGCGGAAAATATTCTGCATTTATTAAGGGCAGACGGAAAATATACACCGTTAGAGGCAGAGATTTTGGATATTGCACTGGTGCTGCATGCAGAACACGGTGGCGGTAATAACTCTACATTTACAAACCACGTTGTAACATCATCCGGAACAGATACGTATTCAACGGTTGTATCTTCACTGGCATCCTTAAAAGGTCCTCGTCACGGCGGTGCAAATATCAAGGTCAGCCAGATGTTTGAAGATATCAAAGCCCATGTAAAAGACTGGGATAATGAAGAAGAACTCACCGCATATTTAGATGACATTCTTCATAAAAAAGCATTTGACCATACCGGACTGGTATATGGAATGGGACATGCGGTTTATTCCTTATCCGACCCTAGAGCAAGAGTGTTCAAGGGCTTCGTAGAAGAACTTTCTGTAGCAAAGAACAGAGAAAAAGAATTTAAGCTTATGTCTGATGTTGAACGGATTGCGGCAGAATTAATTGCAAAGGAACGCAAAATCTATAAAGGCGTCAGTGCCAATGTCGATTTTTACAGCGGTTTTGTATACAGTATGCTTGGACTTCCGCAGGAACTTTTTACACCGATATTTGCAGTGGCAAGAATTTCAGGATGGAGTGCGCACAGAATTGAAGAATTAATCAATTGTGGCAAGATTATCCGTCCGGCATACCGCAATGTCTGTGACCATAAAGAATATGTACCGTTAGACCAGCGGTAGTAAAAAGCACGTTATCTCCTTTAAAATGCAGATTGCATACAGGCAGGTAACGTGCTATATTTATATAGATAAAGACTTAGAAGCTGCCTTTTTTGGCAGATAGGAGGATTGTTGTGAATATTGTAGTATTAGCTGGCGGAACCAGTACGGAAAGAGATGTTTCCATTATGACAAGTATGATGGTGTGCGGTTCGTTAAGAAGAAACGGACATCATGCCAATATGATAGATGTATTTACAGGTTCGGGAAAATATAAGCACAGCAGTGAATTTTTCCAGGAAGATAATGATTTGAAAAAGCTGGCAGACAGCATGAAAGAGCAGTCAGCCGGTATTGCAAAGCTGGTTGAAGAAAGAGAACGCATCGGCGGCGGATTTTTCGGACCGGGTGTACTCGAACTGTGTCAGGCAGCAGATATTGTTTATATCGGACTGCACGGTGCGAACGGCGAAGACGGTAAGATTCAGGCTGCGTTTGATTTGATGGGTATTAAATATACAGGAACAGGATATTTAAGCAGCGCCATTTCCATGAGCAAGGAACTGACTAAAAAGGTACTGGTATCCGAAGGTGTTCCGATGCCAAAGGGCATTTCCTTAAAGAAAGGACATAAGATAGAATATGTTCCGTATCCGTGTGTTGTAAAGCCGTGCTGCGGCGGTTCAAGTGTAGGTGTATCCATTGCAAATAACGAAGAAGAATTCCGTGCCGCAGTGGAAGAAGCTTTCCGCTATGAAGATAATATTTTGGTTGAAGAATATGTAAAGGGCAGGGAATTTTCAGTAGCGGTTCTTGACGGAGAAGCACTGCCGGTTATTGAAATTGAACCGTTAGAAGGCTTTTATGACTACAAGAATAAGTACAACGGCGCAACAAAGGAAACGTGTCCGGCAAATCTTCCGGCAGATGTAGCGCAGAAAATGCAGCGCTGGGCAGTTAAAGCGTGTCAGGCAGTCGGTATTGAAACATGTGGCAGAGTGGATATGCTGTTAAATGAAGACGAAGACATTTTCTGTCTGGAAATCAATACGCTTCCGGGCATGACAGAAACCAGTCTGATTCCGCAGGAAGCGGCAGCAGTCGGCATGTCTTATGACCAGCTGACACAAAAAATTGTAGAAATCTCTATGAATAAATATAATAAATAGTGCAGGAGAGTACCATGAAGGGAATGACTTTGGAAGCTGTTGCAAAAGCCTGTGGTGGAATATATCATGGCAGTGACGGCGACAAAATAAAAGAAGTTTCAGCTATTACAACAGACAGCAGGCAGATACAGCCACAGGGAATGTTTATTGCGATTAAGGGTGCAAGAAGTGACGGGCATGCTTATATTGATTCCTGTTATGAAAAAGGAGCGCTCTGCTGTATTTCCGAGCAGGAGCTTCCGGGAGAGAAAAGACCGTACATTCAGGTAGAATCCTCACTTCAGGCATTAAAAGACATTGCGCAGTTATACCGCGCCAATCTGGATATCAAAGTGGTCGGTATTACGGGAAGTGTCGGAAAGACCAGTACAAAGGAAACGATTGCAGCAGTTCTTTCACAGAAGTACAAAGTATTAAAGACACAGGGCAACTTCAATAATGAAATCGGACTGCCGCTTACTATTTTCAGACTGACGGAGGAAGATGAAATCGCCGTTTTGGAAATGGGTATCAGTGATTTCGGTGAAATGACCCGTCTGACAAAAATTGCACAGCCGGACATTTGTGTCATTACCAATATCGGCTTGTGTCATTTGGAAAATTTAAAGAGCCGTGACGGCATTTTAAAGGCAAAAACAGAGATTTTTAAATCCATGAATCCGGATGGCACGGTTATTTTAAACGGAGATGACGATAAGCTCATTACAATCTCAGAAGTTTACGGCAAAAAGCCGGTATTTTTCGGTATTAAAAATACAGCGGGAATCTATGCGGATCATATTGAAAATTTAGGACTGGAAGGCGTCCGCTGCCGGATTCATATGGCAGCAGATAATGCTGTTCAGACGGAGAATCAGACTGAAAATGCGGCAGAAGATTTTACTGTGCAGATTCCGGTTGCGGGAGAGCATATGGTGTATAATGCCATGGCAGCAGCGGCAGTCGGTGAGGCACTCGGACTGACCGCAGAGCAGATAAAAACAGGGATTGAGGGCATGGAAACGATTGCCGGACGAAATCATATTATCCGGGAAAACGGATTTCTGATTTTAGATGACTGCTATAATGCAAATCCGGTTTCTATGAAAGCGTCTGTTGATGTGCTGGATACGGCAAAGGGGCGCAAGGTCTGCATTTTAGGTGATATGTTTGAACTGGGTGAAAATGAAAAGCAGCTCCACTACGAAGTCGGCAGTTATCTGGCACAAAAGCAGATGGATGTTTTGCTGACGGTAGGTGCGCTTTCGACGTCGATTGCGCAGGGTGCCAAAGATTATCGGGAAAATCATGCCGGTGCGTATCCATGCAGTGTGTATACATTTACAACAAAAGAGGAACTTATTGCACAATTGCCTGCACTTTTAAAGCAGGGGGACAATATTTTGGTAAAAGCATCCCATGCAATGGAATTTCCAAAGGTGATTGAAGCAATTACAGAAATGACACAGGAATAATTGATTATTTGTGTTGCGGACATGACAAAAAACTCTTATCGCAGAAGGAAATTAAATTCAATCTGAGATTCTTTTGATATTGTAATGCCTGCGGATTGGAGGAAGAACACATGAAAAAAATGAAAAAATTAAGCGCGCTGATGCTCGTATTGGTATTATCTTTATCCTTTGTGGCATGCGGCGGCAGCAAATCCATTACAGGTACATGGACTGTAGACGGAACGGATGCCGATATTTCAAAGCTTGAATTAAAGGACGACGGAACGGGAAGTATCAGCCTTGGTGACAGCATTTCTTTAAATATTACGTATACGACAGAAAAAGATAAGCTGACAATTACCATGTCTTATCTGGGACAGACAGAATCCGATGAGTATACATATACGTTAAAGAAGGGCAAGCTGACATTAACAGACAGCAGCCAGACACAGATTACATTTGTAAAGCAGTAAATAAAAAAGATACCGGGTATATCACACAGATGTTTACTTTCGAGTAAAAGCAAACATCTGTGATGGCAGATGAGAAATCGCATGTGCGAATTTCTCACCGCCTCTTCGCAACAAGTTGCTCAGAAATGAGAAGCAGTAGGATTTTATATACCGGGTATCTTTTTATTTATTGGAATTTTTAAATATTTTTTATATTAGGGGTTTACAAAATCTATTTTATATGGTATTCTTAATTATGTAATAGATATCTATTATATTTATTTTATTTTATTCGGATAAATTCTAGTTTTAAGTCATTCCAAAGGGATACATTCCCAGTCGGAAAATTATCACATTTTAACAACTCAGAAGAAAGAGAGGTATTTTAGATGCACGATATTATTGAACATTACGGGAAGGTCATTGTGGCGCTTGCAGGAGTTCTTGCGGCTGTTTTGCTGACGGTTGCGGTTGTAAAGATTGTGAATACCAAGACGACAACGGCGGTAGATAACATTTCTTATGAACAGCAGATTCAGGATGCTATCAGCGGAGAGGGGAGTAAAGAATAGGGATTGGAAAAAGAACAGGGATTAAAAGGATACATCCGGCAGAATCGTGCAGAACTGTTTCGGGAAATAGAAGACCTGATACAGAATGAAGATGTTACGGATATTGAGTGGGACGGTTATTATCTGTGGGTTACAGATTTAAAGAAAGGCTGTTACTGCCATAATATCCGGTTAAATGAGGAATATGTGGATAATCTTGCAATCCGGCTTGCCAACATTATGAAAGTGCCGTTTAACAGGGCATATCCGATATTGGAGGCCAATACGGAAGATTTGCGCATATCCATCTGGCATGAATCCCGCTGTACCAAAAAGAGTATGGCAATCCGTAAAATCCCGACAAGGCTGAGATTCCGCCATCAGGATATTGTACAGGCTGGTTATGCGCCGGAAGCGTTGATTAATTTGCTTGAAAATTGTGTGACTGCACACTGCAATATTGTGATTGGCGGGCAGCCGCACGCCGGAAAGACGGAATTGCTCAAATATTTGTCCACATTTATTCCGGCAAATGAAAAGGTCGGTGTGTATGAAGACAATCAGGAAATCCATTACCGTAAAATTAATCCGGGGAAAAAATGTGCGGAGTTTTTTGTGGATGAGAAGTTTTCATATTCACAGATTATCAGAGCGGGACTGCGGCATAATATTGACTGGACACTTTTGTCGGAGTCGAGAGGACCGGAGGTGCTGGATTTGTTAAACAGCCTGTCAACGGGGGCAAGCTGTATGACAACGATACATCTGGACGACGTGCGGGGGCTGCCGGACAGAATGTATAATATGCTGGGCTCGTGTGATATTACAGAACGCTTCATCAATAACATTTACAAATATATTGATGTCGGGGTGCTGGTTGAGTGCGATGCAAAGGAAAGGCGGCGGATTACACAGATGGCATTTTACGACAATGAGGGCGGCAGGAATACCTGTACGGTGTTATATGACAGAGAAGGGAAAATACCGCAGCAGATACCGGAAGCCTATCAGCGCCGTTTTCTGCGGTATGGGATTGAGAATCCGTATCAGACAGCATGAGTTTTTGTGCAAGAGGGGAATAATCATGGGAGGAAGCATGAAAAAAATTAAATATAGAAATGTAAGGCAGTATTTTTCTTATCGGAGAATACAGCAGAAAGCAGGGGAGAGCGGAGCTGTCTGTACACCACAGGGGTATGCAGGCATATTTGGGGCAGTAATGGTCATAACCGTCCTTACAGGGTGGTTTTACAGATTACAGCCGATATGGATTTTTATGGTGATGGCAGCGGGAATACTTTGTATTCCCGCGGTGACCGCCGCGTATTTTTCAGGGAAAGAAAAGAAAAAGAAATTTCACGATGTGGATGTGTATATTCATCAGATGATTTATTCATTTGAACGACAGCCCAAAATTCTTACGGCACTTGAAGATACACTGAAAGTCACGGATCATAAAATGAAAAATTGTATCATTGCGGCAATACAGGAAATGCAGTATGGGACAACAAAAGATGTGTATCGCATTGCACTTAAAAACATTGAAAAAGAATATGCGTGTTCAAGAATTACAACACTGCATACTTTTTTAACACAGGTGGAAGAAAAAGGCGGGGAGTATAAAAGTTCACTGGAAATACTGCGGTGCGATGCAGACCACTGGGTAAAACGGGTATATCAGTTTCAGGAGGAAATAAGACGCATAAAACAGACAACGGCAATCGGAGTAGTACTGAGTTTTCTGATGGCATCGGTATCTGTGCTGGTTACATATATCTGTGAAAATACATCTGAAATCAGGCTGGATATTACACATGAACCGCTATATCAGGTGGTATCCTGTACATTTTTAATTTTATGTATGATGTATTACACTTATATGCAGATCCGGCATGACTGTGACTGGCTGGTTAAACAGCGCAGTGATAAGGCGGCAGAAAGAGATTATCAAATGGCATTTCATACCGACTTAAAGAAACTTCACCGCAGTCTGATACCGATTCTTGTTATAATGGCAGGCATAAGCGGCATTCTGGCATATTACGGATGGTATCTGTGGTGTGCTGTGGCGGCGGTATGCGGTATTTATTTGTGGATTGTGCCACAAATTAACCGGCAGGCGGCATTGAAGCGTTTGAGGAAAGATTTGTATTATTCATTTGCAGACTGGCTCAGGGACGTAGCACTCAACCTTTCGGAGGAATCACTTGCAATGGCAATTGAAGATACGTATGATACAGCACCGGTGATTATGAAAGAGTCGCTGGAACAGTTCATTTATGCGATTGAAGAAAATCCTTCAGATGTAACACCGTATTATTCTTTTTTAAATCAGTTTGAGGTAACGGATATCTCATCTTCGGTACGTATTTTATACTCGCTCAGCGAAAATGATGCGCAGAGTATTGATACAACCATCAAAACGCTTCTCACAAGAAATTATGAATTGATGAATCAGTATGAAACGGCAGACAATGCAGACCATATCAGTATAATGCGTTTTTCAGAATATATTCCGACTTTTTTTGTAGCAGTGAAGGTGGCAGCAGATATGCTGCTAGTTATTACAAATTATTTGTAATCGTTGGGCGTGTACGCAGAAAGGGGAAAACAATGGATACAATAGTAGATTTATATGGAGATGCGGTTACTTCATTTATTTTTATGGGCGCAGTTATTGCGGTTTTCATAAAGATTTTACTCAAGGTGTGTGTATAGGAGGACGGTATGGGCGACTTGGTTGCAATGGTAAAGGATGCCGTTGTGCCGCTGGCAGGATTTATGGCAGTAACGGCAATGCTGGGTGTGGTTATTGTAATGTATAAACAGACCATTATGGCAGTAATTAATACACTGCTGTACAGATAAGGTACGGGTATGAAAAATCCTTAAATGTAAGATTTTTATAAAGCTGTCTGTGCCGCAGATGTCACGGACAGCTGTTTGGGACAAAGCATTTGCGGAATGGAGATGAGTATGAAATCAATAATAGAAAGTTCGGCATATTGTATAATCCTTGTTATCATGTGTTACATGGCGATAGGGTTTATACAGATGAACATGGACGTAAACAAGGTAAATGAAGTTTCCAAATACGTGCAGGATTACATGGAAGTGCATGGAAAAAGCACCGGTGATGATGCGGCCGGGTATACACTGGATGCAGTTACATTAGACCACATTAATTCTCACGTAAGCAGATACGGCATGACGGCGGCGGTAACGTATGATACCGCAACTTCCGGGAACGTGTATTACAAGCTGGAGCTGAAATACGCATTAAAAATGCCGTTTCTGAACCTGAATGCAAATCATACATACGATGCGATTGCAAGAACGCCAAAGACGGCATAGGGAAGTGATTGGGGAAAACGTGATTTAGAAAAAGCTGAGCCGGAAAGTGTTCGTGTTTAGGTGAAAATAATGTAAGAAAACAGGAAGGGGAGAACTTCATGAGAACGGTTATAACCGGAGGAGGTTTTTTGGTTGTCATAGCGCTGTGTGTGCTGATCCACTGTTCCATCATCAGTACCAACATGAGGGACAATGAGGTAAGCAACAGCCTTGACAAGGCATCGGATTATGCAGTGGATGTCATGGGTGACATTTATCTGCGCCTTGATTACAGTCAGGGAAATACAGCAGCCTATATGCAGGAGCTGATACAGGGTTTCTGCAGGGCGGTGAATGAAAAAATCGGCACGGATGGGGAGCTGTCAGTGCAGGTTGTAAAGGCGGATATCGAAAACGGTAATTTTGACATTATCGTGACGGAAGATTACGACTATCCGTTAAGGGGCAAAAAGGGAAGCTGTTCGTATGAAAAGGCATTTTCCTTTGAGCCGTAATAACCAAAGGAGCAGATCACAATGAAGCGGTTAAGAAGCGGCGTACCATAAATGTACCTTGAAAATTTAATACTGCACGGTAATTTACCCATGGACAGGCGGCGCCTGTTCCATTATAATAAAGTATAACGCTAAAGAAGGGGAGAAAATTTTATGATAAGATTAAAAGCATTATTAAAGAAAGCAGACAAGGCGGCAGTCATCGGCATGACAGCTTCGGCAGTAGCAATGGCGGCACTGGGTGCAGGAGGGGTAAAGACTTACGCATCCGATTATTCCGTACAGAAGTATGTGGACAGCTCCGATGAAAGCCTTGTGCTTGACGGGGATACATGGCACTGTTACAAAAACGGACAGATTGACTATGATTATGACGGCATTGCCTTAAACGAATACGGCTGGTGGAAGGTTAATAACGGTGAAGTTGATTTTTCCTATTCAGGAATGGTGTTAAACCAGTACGGCTGGTGGTATGTCAATAACGGCGGACTGGACGGCAGCTACAGCGGCATGGGTGTAAATGAGTACGGCTGGTGGAAGTATGACAACGGAACGGTTGACTTTAACTACAGCGGCATTGCCTTAAATGACTATGGCTGGTGGAAGTTTGTAAACGGCAGCATTGATTTTGGCGCCAACGGACTGGACTTTGATGAAGCAACCAATACATGGTGGTATTTTAACGGCGGTGCGATTGATTTTGCATTTGACGGTATGGCATTAAATGACTACGGCTGGTGGAAAGTCAACAACGGTTCGGTAAACTTCGGCTTTAACGGCTTATGCAGCAACGAGTACGGCACATGGAAGTTTAATAACGGAACGGTTGATTTTGGCTACAACGGATTTGCCGCAGACGGCGAGAATACATGGTACGTCGTAAACGGCAGGGTAGCAACGGAATTTACAGGTACCGTAGACGGCAAGGAAGTCAGAAACGGACAGGCGATTGATACCATCGTGATTCAGGTCGTACACCACGACAGGGACAGAACGGGAGCGGTTACAGAAGGCAATCCTGATACAAGCGGGCTGGTTGGATACACCGAATATCTTACAGTTCCGGTAGACAAAGAAGGCAATATCACGGAGCCGGTGTATATTTCAAGCTGGTATCCGGATGATTACAAAGGCTTTATATCAGGATATATTATTACGGCAGAGCTTCTTGCTGACGGAACACCTATTGATTCAAAAGAAACAGCACAGAGAACAGATATCCGTCCATATATCAAAGACGGTGTTTTAAATGTATATCCGTCATGGTTTATGATGTAAAAATAGCACAATTAAATAAAGAAAGTGTTAATCGGGGCAGAAAATGCATTTCTGTCCCGGTTTTATTTTTCTGTCTTTCATATTATAAAAGCAGGCAGATAACAGATGATTTTTATGGAAGGAGAATTGAATGATTAAAGGAAAAATAAAAGTTAAAAAGAAACAGCTTCGTACAGCTGCAGTAGCAGCCATTGCAATGACACTGATCGCAGGAATTATCGGTATGGTAGTGACAAGTGTCAAGGCGGCACCGCTTACCTGGCAGGATATCTGTAACCGAGGCGAAAGTGACCTGACATCGGTTGCGGCATATGATTTAAAGGCTGGCTGTATGCAGTACGGCTGGAATCAGACGCTTGATGCCGGTCCGGATGGAACTATTTATACCGGTACAAACCACCATTATGACAACGTTGTGGGAAATGAGGACAGCCGTGTCATGTATGCGCATAAGCTGCGTGTGACAGACGGCATGACAGTCAGCATCGTTGCGGCACAGAATGATACGGAAGATGAAGGAGGACTGACCTATATTAAGGGAAACAACTCAGGTAATAACCTTTACTTTTACTGGTCGATGGGTGAGTATGATGCTGATGGCAACGTGGTGTTTGACGGGGACTGGAGAGGTGTCAACGAATCATGGACAGTCGGACAGGAGTTAAACCATTCGTCTTACGGTGCAAGCGGCTATCCGTCAGGTATCTCCCAGTCAGACCGTGAAAGTCGTGTGGCTTATGTCATGCCGGTATTCCGATGGGCGAAGGGAAGCCTTGCAGTCGGAGGAGGTTCAGAAAATACATTTAGACCAGGACAGTTAGCAAATGGTTTTGAAATTATCCAGCTTGTCACCAAACCATTTGCCTACACATTCTATGCGGACGGCGGCACATTCAGTGACGGCGGCGGTGTTAAGAGCATGGAACGTCTTGGTATTAATAATGTCAGTGTGGTTGAAACACCGACAAGAAACGGTTATGTCTTCACCGGCTGGAAGATTACATCAGCAGGCGGCAAGCAGGCAGGAAAGGTTTATGATGCCGGACAGATGGGAGAAATGTTTTCAGATGGAAAATACTGGTCTTCCCTTTTTGCCAATGCCACATTTGAAGCCCAGTGGACACACGCAGACCAGTTTGTAAGCTACATGGGAAACGGAGCTGACAACATGTCTGATTTTTACCGTTCCTATAATGCGGCATATGACGGAAACACTGCGGAAAACTTCTTATTTAAGAGAACAGGTTACACATCGGTATCCGGAAGCACATGGGAAATAAAAGACCAGTTCTTAAATCTTACCGGCGGCTGTGACGGCGGCGGTACGCTTCCGTCTTCCGGCACGCTTACCAGTATCCGTACAAAATGCGGCGGCAGGTATCAGTGCGTTGACATCAGCGCGGCAAGCTATGCGGACGGCGCAAATGCACAGATATGGGACTGTGTAAACGGCAATGCACAGATGTATGCATTTGTGTTTACGGGCTTTGAAGACGGACTGCCGTACTGGGTCATCCGGAACAATGCAACAGGAAAGGTACTCGATGCCGCCATTGGCACAGGCATAGATGGCGGAAATAACGGTGCAAACATCCAGCAGTGGGCATACCACGGCGGTGACAACCAAAAGTGGACGCTCCAGATGGCAGGGGACGGATACTTCTATATCCGCTCAAAGCTTGACACAAACCTTGTGCTGGACCTTCTCTACGGAAGCACGGACAACGGCACAAATATACAACTGTGCAGCTTCCACGGCGGTGACAACCAGCAGTGGTATCTGTGGGACAACACGGTGAACCTGTCCGCAGACTGGATAAACAGTAGTTATAAGGTAAACTACGATGCAGACGGCGGCACGCTTCTTGATGAAAACGGAAATGCGACCACGGATACCGTAAGAACCTACGAGTATGACAGAACCTATGATTTCCTTAAAGCCAAAAGAGCCTACACCGTAAGCTATGAAACCAACGGCGGCACGGCAGCAACCGGTGAAGAAAACACCAATGCACAGGCAGAATTTAACGGCTGGAATGAACAGCTTACCGAACAGACAAGCCACGGTGAGGTGCAGGGCTCATATGACTGGACGACAGGGGCATTAAACTGGGCGGCATATTACAACGGCAATCCCGACATTTTAAATGCTGCGGGAAATGTCTATGATACCATCCGTGCAATCATGCACTACAGGGCATTCGGCATATCAGAAAACAGACAGTTTACCGGTGCTTCCTACTGGCTGCCGTCCGTGAAGTTTAAAAACCTTACCGCAGACGGCGGAACGGTAAACGTAAAAGCGGACTATACAAACGGCAGCGTAACACTTCCGGATGCAGATAAAGACAGTGAAGAAAAAGACGGCAGTATCGTATACTATGTATTTGAAGGCTGGTATCTGGATGCCGCCCTTACAAATCGTGTCGGCGGCGCAGGAGATACCTATACACCGGCGGGGAATACAACGCTGTATGCAAAATATACAACACAGTCTGAAAACCTTATTTTTAATCAGAAGATACGTGTGCGTTACGAAAATGCAGACGGCACATGGACTTCATACACCACCATTTTTGATAAGGATTTCAGGACCGGGGATACGGTTGATTATGATTTTGGCAGTCTTGATACAGATAAGTGGGTAAGACCGGCGGCAGTAAAGTATACAGTCAGCGGACAGTACCAGACAGAAGGTTATACAACAAGCGTTGACATTTACAGACAGACTTACAATGTAACAGTAACATACGACAATGCCGATGCTTTCAGTGCAAAAAGCGGGGAGGGTACATACCGCTGGGGAGAAAATGTAACGGCATTTGTTACGCTCAGTGAAAAGACCGCGCAGTATACCTATAAGTGGACAGGATTTGAAACGGAGTCCCGCCTTACCTTCAGAAACGGCACATCAAAAACATCAAATCCGGTAACATTTGTCATGCCGGAAGAAAATGTCACGTTAAAGGCATGCTCTGCATCACAGACCAATGAATATACCGTCACCGTGGAACACTACTACATGGATACGGCAGGAAACTATCCGGACAAACCGTCCGTGGCAGAAGATTTAACACCGTACTACGGCGAAACACTGGTACATAAAAACCTTGCCCGTGAAATAAAGGGGCTTTCATTCAATGAAAATAAGACGATTCAGGAGAATGGAAACCGCACGCAGACGGAAGTCAAGGGAAATACCACGGTCAGACTTTATTATGACAGGACGGTATGCACCGTTACCTATGACTACAGAACAAACGGCGGTACGTCGGCGGATAAGGAAACCGTAAAGACCTACTACGGTGCGGATGCCGACCTTTCCGTTGCAGCATACAAAAACGGCTGGGAACATGCCGGATGGAATACGAAAAGTGATTCAGGAACAGGACTTACCCGGTACACCGTCACCGGAAACGTCACACTCTATGCCGTGTACCGCAAGGACATCACTGTGACATTCGTGGACTTTGCACAGACATATAAGAGGGAAGGCTCCATGTATAACAACGACACCTATGCCCTTATCGATGCGCCACAGTGCAGTACCTATGGCGGATGGGAAAATGTGTCGGATGTTACGGCAGTGGGATTTAACAGCCGGGCAGATATCACTGCGGAAGATGCTGAAAAGATGGAGGTAAAGTCCGGGGAGGAACATTTAAAAATCCCGGACAGCATTACCTACTATACCGTGTGCCGGGCAGACGTAACACTGACCTATGAATTAAACGGCGGAACGGAAAATGACACCACAAAGCCGGTAACGAAAACCGTGTACTGCAATGCGGCTGCCCCGCAGGAAGTAAAGGGCTTTAAATTACAGCTTGGCGAAAGTGTAAAGGAATCCGTTGACCTTGACGGCTATACCCATTCCTATGCATTTGCGACATGGGCCGAAAACAGCCCGGAGAGCGAAACACGCTTCCCATGCAATGCAGATTATGTCTTAAAGGAAAATACGACTATGTATGCCCTCTGGGATGAAACGGTGACACCGATTACCTACTATATCGAATTTGACGGCAATGCAGGCACTGCCGCAAGAAACGTGCCTGAAAGAATGGAAGTGCAGTATGGAGAGGAAGTCGTTCTTCCGGAGCAGAAGCCGGAAAGGACGGGATTTACCTTTATGGGATGGAATACAAGAACGGACGGACAGGGAACGGAATACCAGCCGCAGGATACGGTAAAGAACCTTACAACCGTAAACCACGCCACGGTAAAACTGTATGCCCAGTGGAAACAGCGCCGCATTATCCTTGTAAAGGCGGCATCAACCGTCTATAACGATACCATCATCAAAAGAATTCCCGGTGATGAGGAATGGTATGATTCGGTAGGACATTTAACCATCGATGAACTGAAAAACTACCCGGATGAACTCTGCGAGCAGGTATGGCATATCGACAAGCAGGGTAATATCACACGGGTGAAATAACACCTAAACGGTGTATTTTTCTTGCAGTAAATGAAGAACAGGGTGTATGATTAAACTAAATATAAAATTAAAGAATATCCCCTGTTATGTATATATGAATATTTGTTATTTTAAGGAAGAAAATGGGGAGGTATATGGGGATAAAAGATTTAACAGAAAAGATACTGGAAGATTATAATGACATTTTTGCTGATATTGTCAATGTACTGGTATTCAAAGGAAAACAGCGCATAAAGCCGGAAACACTTGTAAATACCGGTGTGCATTCCCAGTATAAAAATGACAAAACCGGTGTCTTACACGAGCAGGAGCGGGATGTCGCAAAATATTGGATGAACGGAAAAGTACGGATAGCCCTGTGCGGACTGGAAAATCAGACTGCCGTTGAGCCGAAAATGCCGCTGAGGGTGTTTGGCTATGAGGGTGCATCTTACCGTGGACAGTTGGAAGAAAAAAGTGCCGTGCCGGTGATAACACTGGTACTGTACTTCGGAAATGAACACTGGAGGGCAGAAAAGCATTTAAAAGACCTGCTTGACATTCCGGAGGGCATGGAAGAATATGTTAATGACTTAAAGATTAACGTATTTGAAATTGCATGGCTCACAGATGAGCAGATATCCATGTTTAAGAGTGATTTCAGGATAGTGGCGGATTTTTTTGTTCGAAAGAGAAAGAATAAAGATTATGTGCCGGATAATAAGACTGAAATCCGTCATGTGGATGCAGTATTAAAGATGCTGTCTGCGGTAACCGGGGACAGAAGATATGAAAATATTTTATCGGACGGAAAGGGAAAGGTGAGCAATATGTGCGAAGTAGCTGAAAGACTTGAACAAATGGGCATTGAAAAAGGCAGACTTGAAGGTGAGCAGATGACAGTGTACAGTTTTGTGCAGGACAAAACCATAACACCGGAACAGGGCGCTCATAAGCTGAATATCAGTGTCGCAGAACTTGAAAAAAAGATGAAAGAAGCAGGATATACTTATCCGGTATTCTAAAAAAATTCTGAAAATTTTTTGTGAAGATTTTTTAACTTTTAAAATCTTGTCAAGCATTTTTGAAAATCCCTAAAATCTTTGACATCTTCTTTATTATTTGATATGATGTAGAGAAAAATATTTTTAAAGGAGTTGATTTTTTGGATACGGACAGTATCACGCAGTTGATTTTAATTATTATTCTGCTTGCGTTATCTGCTTTTTTTTCATCAGCAGAAACAGCATTTACAACTGTAAACCACATTCGCATCAGAACCCTGATTGACGAGGGGAACAAGAGGGCGGTCATTGTGTCAGACATTATTGCACATTCACAGAAGATGTTAAGTGCGATTCTGATTGGAAATAACATTGTCAATATTTCAGCATCGGCGCTGGCAACATCGCTGACAATTAAAATCTGGGGCAATTATGCCACGGGTATTACAACAGGTGTGTTAACGATTGTTGTATTAATTTTCGGTGAAATTACACCTAAAACGACAGCAACCGTTTATTCAGAAAAGTTTGCGCTGGTATATGCACCGGTTATTAAAGTACTGATGACCGTGCTGACACCGGTTATTTATGTGGTAGATGTTCTGGCAGGATTCTTTTTACGATTGTTCCATATTGATACGAAGAATCATAAAAAGACAATTACAGAAACAGAACTGAGAACATTTGTTAATGTCAGCCATGAAGAAGGTGTCATTGAATCAGATGAAAGACAGATTATTAACAATCTGTTCGATTTTGGTGATGCAGAAGCTAAAGATGTTATGATACCGAGAATTGATATGGTTGCCGCAGATATTACGACGGGATATGATGAGATTCTGGTGTTGTTTAGGGAAACGATGTATTCGAGGATTCCGGTGTATGAGGAAGAACAGGATAATGTTGTCGGCATTTTAAATATAAAAGATTTAATTGTTGCGCCGCATGGCACACAGTTTGAAATCAGAAAAATCATGCGCAAGCCTTATTATGTTTATGAACATAAAAATATTTCCGAACTGTTTAAGGAAATGCAGAAACAGTCACAGGGGATTGCAATCGTATTAGACGAATATGGTTCTACGGCAGGCATGATTACAACAGAGGATTTATTGGAAGAAATCGTCGGGGAAATCCGTGATGAGTATGATAATGATGAAACAGAACCATTTGTTAAAATCGATGATTATACATATCATATTGACGGAACGTATAAATTAGATGATGTCAATGAAAAATTGTCAACAGCCCTAACATCTGAAGATAATGATTCAATCGGTGGTTATATTATTGAAAAGCTGGACAGGATTCCGGCGGCAGGAGAAAAACTGCGCGTGGATAATCTGGAATTTACAGTAGAAAAAGTAGAATCCAACAGAGTTGTATCTGTGATTTTAAAAGTTTTTTAGTATAACCGGGCTTTTCCTTTCATAGGATAGATTAAGAAAAATGAATCTTGAATCTGGAGGGAAAATGGCAGTAAAAGGATTTCAACTTGTAAAAACATTGATTATAGCATATGTAATAACGGCAGTTTTGCTTCTGTTAACGGCCTTCGGGCTGTATCGTCTGCATTTGTCAGACTGGCAGGTAATGGCAGCTGTCGTTATTATTTATGCTCTTTCATGCTTTGCCGGCGGCTATATTTTAGCAAAAGCACAGAAAAGCAGAAGAATGTTGTGGGGCATGGGCTTTGGTATTTTATATTTTACCGTGCTGACGGCTGCCGCCTTTATTCTTACAAAAGGGGCAGATATTGATATGACAGAACTTGTAAAGGCACTGATTGTCTGCCTTTTGGCAGGTGGAGCCGGAGCATTTGCAACGCCTGAATAAAATAACAGAAATGTCAGGATTAAAGCTGTACTGTAAGATGTCCGGATTGCATCAGTGCTGAAATTTTATTAAGAAAAATTAAAGGAAAATCAGATTCTTTGCAGAATATATAAAGTATAGGCGCTTTTAACAGGATGGACTGTTTACCGGATAGGAGGCTTTGAATGAATATCAGGGAAGAACAGGAAAAATACGAGCATGAGCATTTAAGCAGATTTGCCAGCTTCAGTGATGAATCGCAGGGGCGGGACAGACCGGAAGAACCTTGTACGGTGCGCCCTGCATATCAGCGTGACAGGGACAGAATTTTACACTGTAAGTCGTTTCGGCGCTTAAAGCATAAGACGCAGGTTTTTCTGTCGCCGCAGGGGGATCATTACAGAACGCGGCTTACGCACACACTGGAGGTGTCCCAGATTGCAAGAACAATCAGCAGGGCGCTGCGGTTAAATGAAGATTTGACAGAGGCAGCTGCACTGGGACATGATTTAGGACATACGCCGTTTGGACATGCCGGAGAACGGACATTAAACAGAATCTGTCCGATGGGGTTTGTCCATTCAGAACAGAGTATCCGCATTGTGGAAAAACTGGAAAAAGACGGACAGGGGTTAAATCTTACAAAAGAAGTGCGTGATGGTATTTTAAACCATCAGACATCGTCCATGCCGTCCACACTGGAAGGAAAAGTCGTCCGGCTTTCCGATAAAATAGCTTATATTAACCATGATATTGACGATGCAATCCGGGCAAAAATATTCAGTGAAACGGATATTCCGAAAGCCTTTACAGAAGTGCTTGGAGATACTACAAAATCAAGGCTGAATACGATGATACAGGATATTATTCATAACAGTATCGGGAAGAATGAAATCTGTATGTCTGATGAAGTGCATCAGGCAATGATGGAGCTGCGCAAATTTATGTTTGGCAGTCTTTATCAGAATCCACTTGCAAAAAGTGAAGAAGCAAAGGCAGACAAGCTGATTACGGAACTGTATGGATATTATATGGATAATATAGAAGCGCTGCCGGACAATTACAGAAGATTTATTACAGAGTGCGGCGAAACGCCGGAACGTGTCGTGTGCGATTATATAGCAGGCATGAGCGACCAGTATTCGGTTGCCAAATTTGAAGAAATATTTGTTCCGACATCGTGGAAAGTATAAGAGGAAGGATGAATCAGGTTGGTGAAAACAGATGTACGCAAGTGAAGTAATTGATGAAGTTGTATCGCGAAGCGACATAGTGGATATTATTTCCGGATATATCAAACTGAAGAAAAACGGCAGTTCGTATGTCGGGCTGTGTCCGTTCCATAATGAAAAATCTCCGTCTTTTTCCGTATCACCGGGAAAGCAGCTGTATCACTGTTTCGGCTGCGGGGTGGGCGGCAATGTCATTACATTTGTTATGGAATACGAAAATTATACGTTTCTTGAAGCTGTAAAATACTTAGCAGACAAAGCAGGCATGCAGCTTCCCGAAACGAGTTATTCGGAAGAAGAAAAGAAAAACAGGGACTTAAAGGCAAAGCTTTTAGAGATTAATAAAATAGCGGCAACGTATTATTACCATCAGCTTAAAGCTGAAAACGGTAAAATCGGATTGTCCTATCTGCAAAAAAGAGGGTTAAGCGATACTACGATAAACCGCTTCGGATTAGGATATGCCGGACAGACCGGCAATGCGCTGTATCAGTATTTAAAAAGCAAAGGTTATGATGATGCGTTGTTAAAAGAAACAGGACTGTTTACATATGAGCGGGGAATCCATGACAAGTTCTGGAACCGCGTGATGTTTCCGATTATGGATATTAACAACAAGGTTATCGGTTTCGGCGGCCGTGTCATGGGTGATGCAAAACCGAAATATCTCAATTCACCGGAAACCAAATTATTTGATAAAAGCAGGAATTTATACGGGCTGAATGCGGCGCGCATATCCAGAAAGTCCAATATGATTATCTGTGAAGGATATATGGATGTGATTTCACTGCATCAGGCTGGCTTTACGCAGGCAGTGGCGTCCCTCGGAACAGCGCTGACGCCGGGACAGGCGGCACTTATGAAGCGGTATACGGATAATGTCCTGATTACCTATGACAGTGATGCGGCGGGTGTAAAGGCAGCGCTTAGGGCAATTCCGATATTAAAAGAAGCCGGGCTTACCACGAAGGTTATTAATATGCAGCCGTATAAAGACCCCGATGAATTTATCAAGGCACTGGGGGCGGAAGCGTTTCAGGAGCGGATAGACAAGGCGGAAAACAGTTTCATGTATGAAATCGGTGTTCTTGAGAAAGAATATGACAGAACTGACCCGGCAGAGTCTACGAAGTTTGAGCGGGAAGCGGCGGCAAAGCTGGTGACGTTCCGGGAAAAGCTGGAGCGGGAAAACTATATGCGTGCGGTCTGCGACCGCTTCCACATTGAATTGCAGGGCATGCGGGAGCTTGTCGCATCTCTTGGCAGTAAGGAAGGCATTTTAAGAAGAAACGATTATCCGGCGGCACCGGGACAGCAGCGTGCTGCGGCACCCAAGAAGAAAAAAGAAGACGGTGTCCGTCAGGCAGAGAAAATTCTGCTGACATGGATGATTGAAGATGCCGGAATTTTTGAAAAGGTGAAAGAATACATTTCACCGCAGGATTTTGTAAACCCGCTGTTTAAGGATGTGGCGGACAAGCTGTATGCACAGTATGAAAGCGGCAGTTTAAATCCCGCAGCAATTATCAGTACATACGATGCCGAGGAAACGCACAGTGAAGTTGCGGCGATGTTTAGCATGGAACTGGATAACCGGCTGAATCACAATGAGCGCGAAAAAGCACTTAATGATACCGTACTTAAGGTAAAAAACAACAGCATACAGTATCAGATTGACCAGGCGGCAGACCCTGCACAAATCCAGCAGCTTTATACAATGAAAAACAAATTATCAGCAATTCATATTACATTATAAGAGAATAGAAAGGTGACAATCATGGCTAAGAAAAATGAGAATATCGCAGAAGAAACAGTAAAAAAGACAACCAAAAAGGCAAAGACCGAAGGACAAGCAGTAGAAAAAACAGAAGAAGAAATTGCTGCTGAAATCGCTGCGAAGTTTGATGAAAAATGTAAGGGACTGCTTCAGATTGCCAAAAAGAAGAAAAATGTACTTGATTATCAGGAAATTATGAATTATTTCCTCGATACCGATTTTGAAGCCGATAAGATGGAAAAAGTCTTTGAATTCCTTGAAAATAATAATGTCGATGTTAAGATGGCGGATGATGATACAGACGATGATGAAATTATTTTAGATGATGAAGATGATATTGATATTGAAAAAATTGATTTATCCGTACCGGATGGTGTAGGACTTGAAGACCCTGTCAGAATGTATTTAAAGGAAATCGGTAAAGTGCCGCTGTTAAGCGCAGAAGAAGAAATCGAATATGCAAAGCGCATGGAACAGGGCGATGAAGAAGCAAAGAAGCGTCTTGCCGAGGCAAACCTTCGTCTGGTAGTCAGCATTGCCAAAAGATATGTAGGTCGTGGCATGCTGTTTTTGGATTTAATTCAGGAAGGTAATTTAGGTTTAATTAAAGCGGTAGAAAAATTTGATTACCGCAAAGGTTATAAATTCAGTACGTATGCGACATGGTGGATTCGTCAGGCGATTACAAGAGCCATTGCAGACCAGGCAAGAACAATCCGTATCCCGGTGCATATGGTAGAAACGATTAACAAGCTGGTGCGTGTGTCCAGACAGTTATTACAGGAATTAGGCAGAGAGCCGTCCCCGGAAGAAATTGCAGAGGCAATGGATATTCCGGTAGAAAGAGTACGTGAAATCCAGAAGATTTCACAGGAACCGGTTTCACTTGAAACACCAATCGGTGAAGAAGAAGACAGCCATTTAGGAGATTTCATTCAGGATGATAACGTACCGGTTCCGGCAGAGGCAGCGGCTTCAACACTATTAAAGGAACAGCTGGTAGAAGTCCTCGGAACGCTGACAGAAAGAGAACAGAAGGTGTTAAGGCTGCGTTTCGGCATGGATGACGGCAGAGCAAGAACCCTTGAAGAAGTCGGCAGAGAGTTTAATGTTACCAGAGAACGTATCCGTCAGATTGAGGCAAAGGCACTTAGAAAGTTAAGACATCCAAGCAGAAGCCGCAAATTGAAAGATTACTTAGACTAATATTAATATAGGAACAATTATGGAAGAACTGAATTTATCAGATAGACTGCGTCTGATTGCCGGTTTGATAAAAAAAGGAAGTAAAGTGGCAGATATCGGTACCGATCACGGATATCTGCCAATCTTTCTTGTAAAGAGTGGAATTACAGACCGTGTGATAGCAATGGACGTCAGGAAAGGACCTCTAAAAAAAGCAGAAGACAATACACGGGCATTTTGTGTGTCCGATCAGATTGAATTAAGACTTTCGGACGGACTGGCAGCACTTGAAAAGGGTGAGGCAGATACCGTTACCATTTCCGGCATGGGTGGAAGACTGATACAGTCGATTCTTACAAACGGTATGGAAAAGCTGGACAAATCAACACGGCTGATTGTATCGCCGCAGTCTGAACTGCGGGAATTCCGGATATTTTTAAAGGAAAAGGGATTTCTTGTTTTAGAAGAACATATGATGACAGAAGATGGTCAGTTTTATGTCATTATGGAATGTGTATACATGGGTGCGGATTATGCACCGCAGACGATCGAGGAAGCAAAGCTTCGGTACGGAGAATCGCTTTTGCGTGAAAAAAACGAGAGCCTGAAAGCATATTTATATAAAGAAAAGCGGATAGCAGAAGGAATTTACACACAGTTATCAGCACGAAACGGACAGGAAGCGGCAGTACAGGAGCGGTTAGGGCAGTTACGGAAGGATTTGGATTGCATTGATTTTGCATTAGAATATTATAATTTTGCGTAAAATACGCAGGATGGGAGAAAAAATATGGGTAAGACATTATTTGAACTGGCAAAGCAGGCACAGCCGGATTATCCGCATCAGATTATTCTGGCAAAGGTTGATGGAAAACTTCATGAATTAAAAGATATGGAAATTGAAAATGAAAAGGTAGAATATATTACAACGGCAGCTGCCGTTGGCAACGAAACCTATCGGAGAAGTGTAGTGCTTTTAATGCTGCATGCAATTTATCAGACGGCACCGGAACATTCAATTGATCGTGTGACAATTGAATATTCTATCAGCAAAGGCTTATATTGCAGTTTAAAGGCAGATTTTCAGGTTACAGAAGAGTTCCTTGCAAGGGTAAAGACAAAGATGCAGGAAATTGTTGCGGCGGATATTCCGATTACAAAGCGCATGATTCAGACGAGCGAAGCAGTAAAGCTGTTTGAAAAATACGGCATGGAGGATAAGACCAAGCTGTTTAAATACCGCAGAAGCTCTTATGTAAACATTTATAACCTGGACGGCTTTGAAGATTATTTTTACGGATATATGGCACCGTCTACCGGAATGTTAGGTGTTTTTGATTTGTTTTTGTATGATGAAGGCTTTGTATTACAGCTGCCGGTTAAGGAAGCACCGGAAATTGTACCGGAATTTGCACCGCAGCAAAAACTGTTTCAGGTATTAAAAGAATCAACCCAGTGGGCAAATATGCTGGGAATTGATACTGTGGGTGCATTAAATGAGCATATTACAAATAATGATATGAACTCATTAATTCTTGTACAGGAAGCTCTTCAGGAACAGAAAATTGTTGAAATTGTCAACTCTATTAAAAAAAGAAAAAGTACAAAATTTGTAATGATTGCAGGACCGTCATCTTCCGGAAAGACGACCTTTGCAAACCGCCTGTCCATTCAGCTTCGTGCAAACGGATACAAGCCGCATCCAATCAGTGTGGATAACTATTTTGTAGAGCGTGAGCAGACACCGCTTGACGAAGACGGCAATTATAACTTTGAAGACCTGCATGCGATTGATATCGAGTTGTTTAACCGGCACATGGAGCAGCTTCTGGAAGGAAAGCGTGTCTGTATGCCGACCTTTAACTTTAAGACGGGTAAAAAAGAATACGGAAATGATTATTTACAGCTTGGAGCGGAAGATATCCTTGTTATTGAAGGAATTCACTGCTTAAACGATGAAATGTCCTATATGCTTCCGAAAGAAAGTAAATATAAAATTTACATCAGTGCGCTGACACAGTTAAATGTGGATGAACATAACCGTGTGGCAACAACCGACGGCAGATTAATCCGCCGTCTGGTGCGTGACAGCAGAACCCGCGGCGCGAGTGCTGCACGTACTCTCGGCATGTGGGAATCTGTGCGCAAGGGCGAAGAAAAAAATATTTTCCCGTTTCAGGAGCATGCAGATGCGATGTTTAATTCGGCAATGCCATATGAACTGTCCGTATTAAAGCCGTATGTAGAACCGCTGTTATTCTCAGTCGGAGAGGACGAACCGGAATATCAGGAAGCAAAGCGCCTGTTAAAGTTCCTTGCGTACTTCCTGCCGTATACCAGTGAAAACATACCGATTAATTCGATTGTAAGGGAATTTGTTGGCGGGGGATGTTTTAAGGTTTGAGTTTTATCAGACCGCACCCTCACCGTCCGGTACTCCAGGTGAGGGTGTCGGGGGTGCTGTAAGCTGTGATTGTTCCGCTTAAATCGGTACGCAGAATTTGAATATCCTGTGCTTCCAAGCGGGAAAGTGTTTTTTGTGCGGGGTGTCCGTAATCGTTGTCTGCGCCGACACTGATAACGGCAAAAGCAGGGTGTACGGCACGTAGAAATTTTTCGGTGGAAGAAGATGCACTTCCGTGGTGGCTTACCATATAGACGTCCGCAGAAAGATCTAAATTCTCATTTAACATGGCGGATTCGCTTTTTGACTGGGCATCGCCAAGGATTAAAAAGCTGTGTGAAGAATCCGTCAGCCGGATACCGAGAGAGCGGTTGTTTTCTTCTTCATAGTCATAGCGGTCGGGGCAGACCACGGTAAAAGAGGCATTTCCTAAAATATAGGTGTCACCGACCTGTGGGTGTACCGGAGTGATATTCTGCTTTTTAAGACAATTTACATAGGACTGGTAAATTTTTGTATCAGCACTGTAATCCGGTGAAAGCACATTGCCAACGTCAAATTGATATAAAGCACCGATAACACCGCTGACATGGTCGGCATCATAGTGTGAAATCAGTACATAGTCAAGTGCAGTAATACCCGCCTGCTGTAAGTAGCTGACTACAAAAGAGGAGTGGGAACGGTCACCGCCGTCAATCAGCATATAATGTCCGTCCGATTCCGCAAGCACACAGTTTCCCTGCCCGACATCTAAAAAGGTGACAGAAAGCGTTGTATTTTCGGGACGGCTTTCTGAATAGGAAAGTGCAGTGTCCTGTTTAGAAGAATTTGTAAATAAACCTTTCAGTGTATCCTGAAAAGAAGTCTTTACGGAAGCTGTCAGGTCAGGATTTAAAAGTCCGATATGGCAGACTAAAACAAAAATAAAAACGAAAAGCATCATAAAAGCAGAGAATTTTGTACGGATTCTCTGCTTGTTTTTACGTTGTCTGTGATACATATGAATCTCCATTCTCAAGCAGATTTACTGCAAATACGGTGGCTGCCGTCAGGAACGGTCCGGTCCGAAAAATGTATTCCGGTAAATGCCCGCTTCTTCAAATAACTTGTAAATATAGTGGCTGTCGCCGGAATCAATATGTTCTTTGACTGCAGTAAGAGAGTTGATATATTCCCCTAAAAGCTGCGAAATAGCCGTCGGATTTGCAGCACAAATCTGTTCCCACATTTCCGGGGAAGAAGCAGCAATCCGGGTGGTGTCCTTAAAACCGCCTGCGGCAAGCAGGTGCATGTAATCTTTATAGTCACCGGTGTCGGCATCTTTAACCAGCTTTGCCAGTGCGGCAGAGATAAGGTGTGGCACATGGCTGATGGCAGCAGCACAGTAATCATGTGTTGCCGGGTCCATGACAATTGGCACGGCCTTGATATCTTTTACAAGTTCGACATAAGCATCTAAATGTTCTTTTGAAGTGTGTGCAGACGGTGTGATAACGTATTTTGCACCACACAGCAAATCGGCATGGGCGCTTGTATAACCAGACTGTTCAGAGCCTGCCATCGGATGTCCGCCGATAAAATTATTTTCCAGACCGGCATTTTTAGCTGCAGTGTAAATGCTTTCTTTTACACTGCCTACATCGGTTAAAATGCAGGAAGGCTTGATAAGCGGCTTTAACAGTTCAAAATATTTTGTAATCGTTACGACCGGTGTGCAGATAAAAATGATATCGCAGCCGGAAAACTGTTCATTTACGCAGTCCGTTACTTTATCCAATACACCGTCTTTTTGTGCCTGATAAAGAGGGGAAAGAGAACGGCTGGTAGCAATCATGTGGCACTGCGGGCGGTACGCACGCAGTGCCTTTGCAATCGAACCGCCAATTAATCCAAAACCTATAAAACCAATCTGTAAAATCTCCATAATAATCTCCATTTCTGAGCGACTATGTCGCAAAGATGCGATGAGAAATTCGCGCAGGCGATTTCTCATCTGTATTTTAATGTATAATAACACAAGTAACCTGTTAAAACAAAGTATCACAAAATTAAAAGTATAACTGCATACACTTTAACACTTCAACGTAAAAAATAAAATGCTTATTGACAATGTACTTGAAAAAATACAAAAAATGTAGTAAAATAAATCATAACATTTAGAACGTAAACAAATTAACAGGGGTGAGATACAAGGCGTGGTATTTTATACGCATTTGTGAATATTTCATGCCGGAATGGAGTGCATTATGAATAATTACAGAACAGGTGACATCAGAAATATTGCAGTCTTAGGAGGCAGTGGAAGCGGTAAGACAACACTGGTTGAGGCAGCAGCGTTTGCAGGGGAGAATAAGAACTATTTAGGAAGCATTGCGCAGGGCAATACGGTCAGTGATTACGATAGCGAGGAACGCAGCCGTGGATTTTCAATTCATTTATCGGTTGTTCCGGTGGAATGGAACGGTTATAAGATTAATTTCTTAGATGCACCGGGGGCATTGGATTTTGAAGGAGAACGCGAGTCTGTTGCAAGTGCTGCAGATGCAGCAGTCATCGTGATTAATGCCCGCAAAGGCATTGATGCCGGAACATGTGCCGCATGGAAATTATGTGACCGTTATAAACTGCCGAGAGTGATTTTTGTAACAGGCATGGATGATGATACTGCCAGCTACAGGGAGATTGTGGAAGAACTCACAAAGCTGTACGGCGGAAAGATTGCGCCGTTTCATATGCCAATCCGCCAGGATCAGCGTCTGATTGGTTATGCGGATATTACCAAGATGAGAGCCAGAAAATTTACCGGTATCGGAAAATATGAAGATTTCGAGATTCCGGACTACTGTATGGAAAACCTCAATAAATTTAAAGGGATTTTAGATGAGGCAGTGGCTTCGGTTGACGAAGATAATATGGAAAAATATTTTTCGGGTGAAGAATTTACACAGCAGGAAAAGGACAGCGCCCTGCGTGCCGACTGTACGGACGGAAGCATTGTTCCGGTAACGATGGGTTCGGGACTGCATGTACACGGTGTCTATATGCTTTTAGATGTCATTACAAAATATTTTCCGTCACCGTTTTTTACAAAGACCGGTATTAATGTTTATGACAATGAGCTGTTTGACTGCATTTATGATGAAAAAGATTTTCTGGCGGCGCGGGTATTTAAGACGGTATCCGACCCATATCTTGGCAAGTATTCCTTTGTAAAGGTTTATTCCGGTACATTAAAAGCGGACAGCATGATTTTTAATCCGTCTTACGATATGGAAACAAAGATTGGCAGAATTTATAAGGTATGCGGAAAAGAATATACACCGGTGGACAGCATTGTGGCAGGCGATATCGGAGCCATTCCGAAGCTGAACGGATTTTCAACCGGAGATACCATTTCCACAAAGGTGAAGCCGATTAAGCTCGATACGATTGAATTTGCAGTGCCGTATACGGTAAAGCGTATTGTTGTTGATAACAAGCAGAATGAAGAAAAGCTTTCACAGGCACTGGCAAAGATTATGGAAGAAGACAGAACCGTGCATTGTGAAAATGATACAGAAAACGGTCAGCGTCTGATAAAAGGAATCGGCGAACAGCAATTGGAGATTATTGTGGCAAGACTTGAAAATCAGTATAAGATTCCGCAGGTTCAGCTGACAGCGCCAAAGGTCGGTTATAAAGAAACGATTTGTGCGGAAGCGACAGCAAGATGCCGTTACAAAAAGCAGAGCGGTGGTCACGGACAGTTTGCGGAAGTGCAGATTACATTTTCACCGTCCGGCAACCGTGAAAAAGATTACGTATTTGAAACAGCCGTAGTCGGCGGCGCAGTTTCTAAAAATTATTTCCCGGCAGTGGAAAAGGGAATTGCAGAAAGTGTCAAGACAGGACTGCTTGCAGGGTATCCGGTGGTCGGCTTAAAGGCAGTGCTGACAGACGGCGCGGAGCATCCGGTGGATTCGAGTGAAAATGCATTTAAAATGGCAGCTGTCATGGCATATAAGGAAGCTTATTTAAAGGCATCACCGATTATCTTAGAGCCGATTGCACAGGTAAAAATTTTTGCACCGTCCGTTTATGCGGGAGACATTTCAAATGATTTAAAGACCCGCAGGGCAAGAGTACTTGGCATGATGCCGGCAGAAGACGGAACTTCTTATATAGAAGCCGATGTTCCGGTTGCCGAGCTGGAAGGCTATATGGCAAAGCTTCGCTCCATTACGGAAGGCTATGGTACATTTGCCTACGAATTTGCAAGATACGGACATGCGCCGCAGAATGTAGTGGAGAAGTTGTCCGCAGAATATCAGAAAAACAACGGATAAAAGTAGAATCGGTACTTGACAAAGCGGTTGAATATGATAAAATATTCCTGTTTCGTAGTAAATATTTGAATATATAAAGACTGTGAAAAGGAATAGTAGATTATCGCCGGAATTTTACAGAGAGCTGTCGGAAGGTGCAAGACAGTAGATTCGGATAATTGAACTCGCCTTGGAGTTTCTTTTCTGAAAGGATAAACAGATAGGAAAAGACGATTCATTTCCGTTACCAAATGACTGAGTGCATATGTAGGGCAGCTTACATATGAATTAGAGTGGTACCGCGATTGTAGCCCTTTCGTCTCTAAGTGAGATGAAAGGGCTTTTTATGTGTTTGAAAAAAGGAAGCAAAACAAGGAGGAAAATCCTCTGCTCCTGCTTAGAGCAGTCGCATTTTGCTTCGCAAAACAAGGAGGATTAACAAAATGGCAACAACGTATAACCATAAGGCTGTTGAAAAGAAATGGCGTGGAAACTGGGAAGCACACCCAATTAATGTCAATGATGGCAAAAAACCGAAATATTACTGCCTGGATATGTTCCCGTATCCGTCAGGAAGCGGTCTTCATGTCGGTCACTGGAGAGGTTATGTAATCAGTGATGTATGGAGCAGATATAAGATGTTACACGGATACTATGTTATCCATCCAATGGGCTGGGATGCATTCGGTCTTCCGGCAGAAAACTATGCAATTAAGATGGGTGTTCACCCGAAAAAGTCTACGGCACAGAATGTAGCCAATATTAAAAGACAGATTCAGGAAATCGCCGCTGTTTATGACTGGGATATGGAAGTCAACACAACAGATCCGAATTTCTATAAGTGGACACAGTGGATTTTTGTAAAAATGTTTAAAGCAGGTCTTGCTTACGAAAAGGAAATGCCGATTAACTGGTGTCCGTCCTGCAAGACAGGTCTTTCAAATGAAGAAGTTGTAAACGGCTGCTGCGAACGCTGCGGTACAGAAGTAACCAAGAAGAACTTAAAGCAGTGGATGTTAAAGATTACAGCCTATGCAGACAGATTACTCGAAGACCTTGATAAGCTTGACTGGCCGGAAAAGGTTAAGAAGATGCAGTCTGACTGGATTGGACGTTCTTACGGTGCAGAGGTAGATTTTAAGGTAGACGGAACGGATAAGTCTATTACTGTTTATACTACAAGACCGGATACATTACACGGTGCAACCTTTATGGTACTGGCTCCGGAACATGCAATGGCAAGAGAACTGGCAACGGAAGAAACAAAGCAGGCAGTGGAAGATTACATTTACAGAGCTTCTACCCGTTCTAACATTGATAGAATGGCAGATAAGGAAAAGACAGGTGTATTTACAGGTTCTTATGCAATCAATCCTTTAAATGGAAAGAAAGTGCCAATCTGGCTGTCTGATTATGTACTGGCTGATTACGGTACAGGTGCGATTATGTGTGTACCGGCACATGATGACCGTGACTTTGAATTTGCAAAGAAATTTGATATTCCGATTATTCAGGTTATTGCAAAAGACGGAAAAGAAATTGAAAATATGACAGAGGCTTATACAGATGCTGTCGGAACAATGATTAATTCCGGTGACTGGAACGGTATGGAATCTTCTGTATTAAAGAAAGAAGCACCGGAAATGATTGAAAAAATGGGCTTCGGACGTAAAAAGAAGAACTACAAGTTACGTGACTGGGTATTCTCACGCCAGAGATACTGGGGCGAACCAATTCCGATTGTTCACTGCCCGGACTGCGGCTGTGTACCGGTTCCGGAAGACCAGCTTCCGTTACTGCTTCCAGAAGTAGAAAAGTATGAGCCGACCGGAACAGGTGAATCACCGCTTGCAGGAATTGAAGAATGGGTCAACACAACCTGCCCATGCTGCGGAAAGCCTGCTAAGAGAGAAACCAATACTATGCCACAGTGGGCTGGTTCTTCATGGTACTTCTTAAGATATGTGGATAATAAGAATGACAAAGAACTTGTAAGCAAGGAAAAGGCAGATAAGTATCTTCCGGTTGATATGTATATCGGCGGTGTGGAACATGCGGTACTGCACTTACTGTATTCAAGATTTTATACAAAATTCTTACATGATATCGGTGTGGTTGATTTTGATGAACCGTTCAAGAAGCTGTTCAATCAGGGTATGATTGGCAAGAACGGCGCAAAGATGAGTAAGTCCAAAGGAAACGTTGTATCACCGGATGATTTAGTAAGAGATTACGGCTGTGATTCATTAAGAATGTACGAACTGTTTGTCGGACCACCGGAACTGGATGCAGAATGGGATGACAGAGGAATTGACGGTGTACACAGATTCCTGTCAAGATTCTGGACACTTGTAGAAGATAACGCAGATAAGAATTTCAATGAAACAGATGAAATGGTGAAGTTAAGACATAAGATGGTTTATGACATTACAAACCGTTTGGAAAACTTCAGTCTGAACACAGTTGTCAGCGGTTTCATGGAATACACCAACAAGCTGGTTGACCTGACAAAGAAGCAGGGCGGCATTGATAAAGAAACAATGGAAACGATTGTTACGCTCTTATCTCCGTTTGCACCGCATGTTGCAGAAGAACTTTGGGAAGTATTAGGACATAACCAGAGCATTTTTGAAAGCACACAGTGGCCTTCATTTGATGAAGAAAAGATGAAGGATAACGAGATTGAAATGGCAGTTCAGGTAAATGGTAAAGTAAAGGCAAAGGTAACACTTTCTGTTGACGAAACCAAAGAATCTGCACTGGCTAAGGCAAAAGAAGCACTTGGTGATAAGCTTCCTGCAAATGTTGTAAAGGAAATTTACGTACCGGGTAAGATTATTAACATTGTCGGTAAGTAATTAAAAAGAAAATATTTTAAAATATAAGCTGCTCCACGGAATTCAGACCGTGGGACAGCTTATATTTATTAAATGTGTTATATTGCGTTGGAAATGCTGAAAGGAAAACGGCTATTTACGGTTTTCCAGTAAAAACTCCAGAAATCTGCGGGCAGCAGAATTAATCGGTGTGTGGTTGTTGGTGATTACGACAACATCACGATTAGGGAGTGGTTCTGTCAGCTCAATCGGAAAGACAAGTTCCTTTTCAATGGCTTCCAAAGCAAGCGATTTTGGATAAAAACCAATACCGAGATTATGGGTAATCATCGGGAGTACCTGGTCGGTCATGGCAGCTTCCATATCCGGCTCAAAAGGAAGGTCGTGCTCCATAAAGAAACGGCTGTAATGCGTGTGTGTGGAACTTCCCTCACAAAGTCCGATTAAAGGCATTTCGGAAATATCCTCCAAATAGTGAACCTGCTGTGCAAACTGCTTATATTTCGTGCCGCCCAGCAGTATTTCATCATAAGAAACCAGCTTTTCCTGATGCATGTGCTTATGTACCAGAACCGGTGTTGAAACAATCGCAAAGTCGATAATGTTATTTTCCAGTGCTTTTACTGCCTGCGGTGCGGAATAATTTAAAAGACGGATACGCACATGCGGATAGCGGGCGCAGAAATGTTCCAGTTCGGAAAGCAGTATCAGGCGCAGTGCATTTTCACTGGCACCGATTGAAATCAGACCGTTTTCTAAATCCCGGTTACGGATAATTGCTTCTTCACCAAGCGCAAGCTGTTCAAAAGCAATGGCAACGTGTTCATAAAGCTTGTGGCCTTCCGGTGTCAGCAGTACACCTTTATTGGAACGCAGAAAAAGCTTGCAGTCCAGTTCTGCTTCGAGATTGTTCATACAGCGCGTAATGTTGGGCTGGTTATTGCCCAAAGCAGCAGCGGCTTTGGTAAAACTTTTATACTGTGCAACGTAGTAAAAAATACGGTAATAATCGTAAGTAATCATGATACTCCTTTTTGTAAAACTGCCATGCAGCGGAAAATATTTAACAGATGCCGGGGCAAACGTATTACATAAGTATAACAAATAAATGCGGTTTTGGCTATGTCAAAAAGATATAATCAAGATATTAATAATACTTTTTACATTTTACAAATCTTTTTCTATAATACGGTTGTGTTAAGAAATAAGAAAAGAAATGGACAGCAGTGTGAAAAATCCATAAATTTAAGATTTTTTCACACGACAGATTTGTGACGCAGGCATCACAAATCTGTTTTTATCGCAGAATTGAATGAATTCAGTCCGCGATTCCTCCGGCATTAAAATGCCTGCGGAATGGAGAGCAGTATGTTATTTTCAAAGAAAACACCCGAAGAAAAAATGGAAAAGCTTGTGCATAGAAAGGCATGGGGTGAGCTTTCAGAGTATATGTTTAAGGATAAGGAACATAAAATCGCACTGGCTCAGGCACTGGGAACTTCCGAAACAGAGGAAGCCATTGATCTGTTGATGGAGCTGGTTGAAAGCAAAGACCAGGATATATTGGAGGCGGCATGCGAGTCCTTAAAGAAAGTGGGCGATGACCATAACACAACGGAGCTGCTGCGTATTTTGCAGACCATACCGGAAGAAAATGAGCCGTTGCGCAAAAAAATCAGTGAAACAATTCAGGCTTTACATAAGAGAGGATAATGATTTTAGCGGTTTGTGCATATGCTGATATATAACACAAAATATTTAAGACGTATAATATCATTAAGATAAGAAAATCAGGAGAAAAGAAAATGGGAAATTTAACACATGCAGCGGGAAGATTGGCTGTTAGCAAAGTGTCTGACGTCGTTTTAAAGAATCTGGATAAAGACAGAGAAAAGGAAATTGTAAAGCTTGTCGATTTCATGGAAAAATACATGGATGGAGAAAAGCTGGATATTAATTATGAGAAAGCAAGAACCATGATTACCGATAAAAACGGCGCGTTGAATCATTACATAAACAGGCTTCTGGATGAAGTCGACCCACATGTGCTAAAAACAATGGTTTTAAACCTTGGTTTTGAAGCATTTTTAAATGGTACAAAAACGATTCGTAAAATGCGTGAAAAGTACAAATGCAATGTACCATGGCTGATTTTAATGGATCCGACAAGTGCCTGCAACCTGCATTGTACGGGCTGCTGGGCGGCAGAATACGGAAACCGCCTGAATCTGACATTTGATGAAATGGATAACCTGATTTGTCAGGGTAAAGAAATGGGCATTTATTTTTACATGTTTACAGGCGGTGAGCCGCTTGTAAGAAAGGCAGATTTAATCCGCCTTGCCCAAAAGCATTATGACTGCGCATTTCTTTCATTTACAAACGGAACACTCGTAGATGAAACGTTCTGTGCGGATTTGAAAAGAGTCGGAAATCTTTATCTTGCAATCAGTCTGGAAGGATTTGCAGAGGTAAATGACCTACGCCGTGGAGAAGGTGTCTACGGAAAGGTTATGCACGCAATGGATTTATTAAAGCAGAACGGTCTTGTATTTGGTACTTCTATCTGTTATACATCTAAAAATATTGAAACAGTTACAAGCGATGAATTCGTTGATTTAATGATTGAAAAAGGCTGCCGTTATGCGCTGTATTTTCACTATATGCCGGTCGGAAACGATGCGTCTGTTGATCTGCTTCCGGCACCGGAGCAGAGAATTTACATGCGTTCCCGTGTCCGTGAAATCCGTAATATGACGACGGGAAAAGGACTGTTTACCATGGATTTCCAGAATGACGGTGAATTTGTGGGCGGCTGTATCGCAGGCGGAAGAAATTACTTCCATATTAATGCAAACGGTGATGCGGAGCCTTGTGTATTTATTCACTATTCAGGGGCCAATATCCGTAAAAATACGCTGCTTGAGATTTTAAAACAGCCGTTATTTATGGCATATTATAATAACCAGCCGTTTAATGAAAATCATCTGCGTCCGTGTCCGATGCTTGAAAATCCTGAAATTCTTCAACGGATTGTAAAGGAGAGCGGCGCAAAATCCACGGATTTACAGTCACCGGAATCTGCGGAGCATTTGTGTGAGAAGTGTAAGGCTTATGCTAAGAACTGGAAGCCGTGTGCCGACAAGCTCTGGGCAGAAACCAAAATGCCACAGCACAGCTATGAAAATTATAAAAAGTAATTTTAAACCGGAAAAATAAGAATATTTGAAAAAAACTGATATTGTACCGGACTCCAAAAGCCAGATTTAAAATCTGACGATTGGAGTCCGGTATTTTTATGGAACGGTTCTGCATTAATGACGTTCTTTTTCTTCTTCTTTAATAAACATGATTAAAAAGCTGATCAACAGCAAAAGGCAGGAAAACCAGATGGTGCGCATACCAAAAAGGGCAATACAGTGTCCACCGACACCGGCTCCGACAGCAAACATCAGGATAATGCCAAGGTAGCAGGCGGATTTGTGCAAAACGTGTTTATCGCGCGTTCTGGCATAAACGCACAGAGATTCCATACAGCTTCGGAGATTGCCGATACACATGGTGCTGGCAAAGGCATATCCGTTGACCTTGCGGAATGTCTGAACCTGCATGGCGCATGAAAAGGATACTAAGGCATTGGCAAACAGATTCAGCCGTACCGGGAAAAATCCTACCGCAAAAAGCAGAATAATTTCGGATAAAACAACAAGCTGGCGCCAGTGCAGACGCTCAATCCGCTGATATTTCAGCCGTACCCATTCGGCGGCGGCAATTCCCAGTGCGAAAAAGAGCAGCGGAATCAGATAGTGTGCCGCCTGATACCAGTTTCTGTCAACAACACAGGCACTTAAAAGTACAATGTTGCCGGTCTGTGCATTGGCAAAAACTTTGCCGCGGAAGAGGTATGTATAGGCATCCTGCAAACCTCCGGATATAGATAAAAAGGCAGCCGTCAGAAAAGATTCTGACATTTGCCGGTGTGATAAGTGATTCATTTTAATCCCCATTTCCGAGCAATTTTATGATAAAGCAGTGATGAGAAATCCGCGAATGAGACGGCTCATCTGCTACTATGTACAATTGTTTTCGCTCTAAATAAATATTTAATACCGAATATTGTTAAAATGTTGCTGTTTGTATAAAAAATATAAAAATTATGTGCAATACCGGAATGTACGGTCGGTAAGGATTCGTGCAAATATCAGTCCCAGCGGCAGTGCGATAATAATCATAATCGCTGCGCTAAACCACGAAACAGCTTCATAGAGGGACATAATGCCGAAGTTGTAAATTGCCCGGTACAGGTACAGTCCCGGAACCATAATGACAATGGAAGGTACGGTTAAAGAAATCCGAGGATACCCGTGGCTCTTCTTAATGAGGGAGGCGAGAAGTCCGGCGGTTAAAGCACCGATAAATGCGGCGGCGGCAGCAGGCATTCCTGTAAAATCAACAAGTTCAAGCCGGAGCGTATTGGCAGCCGCACCGATGAAAGCAGCAGTCGATGCCATAGAAACAGAGCTGTTAAACATTATGGAAAAGCCGAAAACCCCGCAGAAGCTGGCGATAATCCGCAGTACAAGGTGAAACAGGGGATTCATATGAATGACTGCAAAATCCTGTGGTTGTAATTTTAAAAGCAGTGCCATAATCCATGCAAACATCGTAGCGACGAGTATAATGATGATGGAATAAGTAAGCCGTTCAAGTCCTGAACGCAAATCCAGTTTCGCAAGGTCGATGCCGCTTGTAATAAACGGAAATCCCGGTATGATAAACAGCATGGAACAAATGTATCCCGCTTCATGCAGTGCCGGAATATGAAAAATAATTTCCGCAAGGTGGAAACAGATGTCATAAACAAGACAGGCCGCCGAGATGGATACGGCAATATTTAAAAACAGTGTATAATGGTGTTTAATCAGTTTGGTACGGATAACATTTCCGACACCGGCGGCGATAAATGCCAGAATCATTTCCACAGGACCACCGCCTAAAAGAAAAGTGAAGGCACAACAGGCGAGTGCGGCGGCAAATCCCAGTTTTGCAGGCGAATACAGCGTGTGGATTTTTTCAATGGTGTCCAGTTTTTTGTGAATCTGTTCACCGGTCATATGCGTTTTTTCTTCCGGAAAACGTTCAACAAACTGTTCCATGCGGTACAGCTTTGACGTATTGACCCCGGTATTGGCAATGCTTAAAGACTGGGAAACACAATCCGTTCCGTCAAAGCAGTTAAATTCAATGGACATCAGTCCGACATCCACCGTGCAGGTAACACCAAGTTCCTTTGACAGGCGGTTCATGGAAGTGCGCACACGCCATGCCCCGGTGCCGCAGGAGAGCATCATAAGTCCTACTCTGCCGATAACAGAAGCTTTTTCGATTAATCCTGCATTTTCAATCAGGACGTTGCTGTCTGCTTTTGTATAGTCATGCCAGGGGATTTCCATGTGGTTTTTTTCCATAATATCAACATAAGAAGCCGGTCCGGCTGTATCTTTTGTGCTATCCATAAATAATCGCCTCCGCTTTGGCGGCATGCCGCTCCAGATTTTTCAAAAAATGAGAATTTGGCAGGAAAATCCCAAGTTCATCATATCGGTTATTCTGCTCGACAAGGGAATCCTGACCGTAAAATACGAAAGCCATTGGCAGTTCTTTTTCCAGCTGGATCATTAAATCCCAGACGGCACAGTAAGCTTCTGATTCTGTTTCTTTTAATTTGATGGTATCGGGAAGCTCACGGATCAGCAGTACACCGGTATTTTTCTCTAAAACCTGCTGTTTAATATTCATATCGTCATCGCGGTAGGAATGACTGTAACGGTAAGCCTGTGCAAGATACATCTTTTTCTTTCCGTCAAAATGGTTATAAACTTCACGAAAATGTTGATACTCCTTTTCATGGATGCAATTTTTAAATTCAGGCAGAAGCACCCCGTTCTCATCTGTCATAATGACAGGATTGGTCTTTCCGTCAGCGTTAAAACGATAGGGAATCAGATAAGAATTTCGTATCAGATCAAAAAGGGTATTTTTGCTGATTGCCATAAGAAAAGCGGATAAATCCCTGTTGCGGTAAGCGCGAAACAGTGCTTGACAGAATTCATCGGCAGAAAGGGAATCCTCCAGTTCATCATTACTGAATAAATCATTGCAAAAAGTTTCAAAAAGCTTGTCGCATGCCCATGGGTCAGCCAGAATTTTCTGGAACAGGACATCTGCATGTTCTTCTCTTGGGAAAATAGTTTGCTCTTTCATCGTTCTCTCCATTCCGCAGGCATTTTAATGTAGGAGAAACCGCAGACGGAATGTATTGAATTCTGCGATAGGAGCAGTTTTGTGATACCTGCGGCACAATACTGCCAATGTCAGGGTATGCCTGATGATACATATTCTCCGGATTTTCAGCAATTTTATCGCAAGCGGTGGCGATTGCTTTTTTTATTCCGCTCGATTATACTATGGAAATAAGGATAAGTAAAAACTATAATTGATATGATATAAATATCAAATTGATATGACAGAAATGAGTATGGGACGGGTAAAAAAATGACACTTCAACAGTTAAAATATGTAATTACAGTTGCAAATACAGGGACGATTACAGAAGCCGCGAACCGGCTGTTTATTTCCCAGCCGAGTCTGACGAATGCGATTCACGAGCTGGAAAAAGAAATGAATATCACGATATTTAACCGGACGAATAAGGGAATCAGCATATCCAAAGAGGGGGAGGATTTTCTGGGATATGCAAGACAGGTTTTGGAACAGGCGGCGATACTGGAGGATAAATACAAAGGCGGAAGCGGCGGAAAGAAACAGTTTTGTGTATCAACACAGCACTATTCGTTTGCGGTGAATGCATTTGTGGATTTGATTAAGGAATACGGACAGGACGAATATGATTTCAGTCTGCGGGAAACGCAGACCTATGAAATTATCGAAGATGTGGCAAGAATGAGAAGTGAGATAGGAATTTTGTTTCTGAATGATTTTAACGAAACAGTTCTTGGTAAGATTTTAAAGTCACACGAGCTGGAATTTCATCCGCTGTTTGTTGCAAGACCGCATGTTTTTATCAGTCGCAAGCACCCGCTGGCGGGAAATGCAGTGATTACCAATGAGGAACTGGAGCAGTATCCGTATCTGTCCTTCGAGCAGGGAGAGCATAATTCGTTTTATTTTTCGGAAGAAATTTTTTCGGCGGTTGAGCGCAAGAAAAATATCCGTGTGCGTGACAGGGCAACGTTGTTTAATCTCTTAATCGGATTAAATGGTTATACAGTGTGCAGTGGTGTCATTGACAAAAAATTAAACGGCAAAGACATCATTGCTGTGCCGCTTGCCGATGAAAGCCAAATGCGGGTTGGCTACATCACGCATAAAAAGGGAATGATGAGCCGGCTGGCAGCGACCTATCTGGAAGCGTTGAAAAAATATGTGGAATCGTAAAGTTTCATATTTAAAGCCTGAAATCATGAGGTGCATAGGCACAAGTGGTTTCAGATTTTTTGATATAGTTTAAAGCTATGAACAAATAACATTTATAGGTATTATACAAATGATACCGACATTCTTATAATAAAATCCATAAATACGACATTTGTGGATAAAGTCCGTAAATGAAAGAAAAACGGCGGATAAAGCTGCCCGCAGGGATTTTAGAATAAGGAGAGAAAGAATGAAGACATCGGTTATCGGATTCCCAAGAGTGGGAACATTAAGAGAGTTAAAGTTTGCATCGGAAAAATATTTCAGAAAAGAAACCGGCGCAGAGAAGCTTTTAAAAGAAGCACGCAGACTGCGAAAAACACACTGGACGGTACAAAAAGAGGCAGGAATTGATTACATTCCATGTAATGACTTTTCGTTTTATGATACAGTGCTGGATACAGCCGTTTTGTTAGGCATTGTGCCAAAGCGGTATCGGGAATTAAATTTATCCGCACTGGATACATACTTTGCAATGGCACGCGGTTATCAGGGAGAATCTGGTGACGTAAAGGCGCTGGCAATGAAAAAATGGTTTAATACAAACTATCATTATATTGTGCCGGAAGCAGAGGACGATACAAAGATTGCGCTTGTGGGAGAGAAGCTGTGGGAAGAATATGAGGAAGCAAAGGCACTCGGCATTGAAACAAAGCCGGTTCTTACAGGACCGTATACGCTGTTAAAGCTGTGCCGTTATACAGGCAGCAAAACGGCGGATGATTTTACAGATGCGGTGATTGCAGCATATCAGCAGGTGCTTGAAAAATGTGCGGCACACAGGATAATGTGGCTTCAGCTTGATGAACCGGCACTGGTGCGTGATTTATCAAAAGAAGATATTGCACTGTTTCATAAAATTTATGAAAATGTACTGCCTTGCAAAAAGACAGTCGAGATTCTGTTACAGACGTACTTCGGCGATGTGCGTGACATTTATAAGGATTTGACAGAACTGCCGTTTGACGGTATCGGACTCGATTTTATTGAAGGAAAAGAAACAGTTCATTTGATTGAAAAGTACGGATTCCCGAAGGACAAACTGCTTTTTGCCGGTCTTGTAAACGGTAAGAATATCTGGAGAAATCATTATGACCGGACATTAAATCAGTTACAGCAGCTTACAGGAAAGGGCATACAGACTGTATTATCAACATCGTGTTCATTATTACACGTTCCATATACGGTAAAACATGAAACAAAACTTTCAGAAAAGTATCTGGACTATTTTGCATTTGCAGAAGAAAAGCTTTCAGAATTAAAGGAATTAAGCGGACTTGCCGAAAATCCGTCTTATACGCAGGAGAGCGCATATAAAAAGAACAGCGCACTTTTTGCGGCAGACAGAGATTGTAAAAATGCGGCGGTGAAGAAGCGTCTGTCAGAAGTGACTGAGAAAGATTATGTCAGACTGCCAAAGCGCAGTGAACGCCAGCAGTTACAGAAAGAAACGTTTCATTTACCGCAGTTTCCGACAACAACGATTGGTTCATTTCCACAGACCAAAGATGTCAAGCAGAACCGTGCGGCATTCCGTAAGGGAGAAATCACCGAGCAGGAATATACTGCATTTAATAAGAAAAAAATTGCGGAATGTATAAAGAAGCAGGAAGAAATTGGACTGGATGTACTGGTACACGGTGAATATGAAAGAAATGATATGGTAGAATATTTCGGTGAAGCACTGGGCGGCTTTCTTTTCACGGAAAAAGCATGGGTTCAGTCTTACGGAACACGCTGTGTCAAGCCACCGGTCATCTGGGGTGACGTATACCGCGAAAAGCCGATGACAGTGGCATGGTCAGTTTATGCACAGTCCCTGACGGATAAGGTGATGAAGGGAATGCTTACAGGCCCTGTTACGATTTTAAACTGGTCTTTCCCAAGAGAAGACATTTCCATTAAAGAATCCATTTCACAGATTGCACTGGCAATCCGTGATGAAGTGCTGGATTTAGAGGCAAACGGTATCCGCATGATTCAGATTGATGAAGCTGCATTAAGGGAAAAACTGCCGCTTCGCCGCTCTGACTGGGATACAGAGTATCTGGATTTTGCAATTCCGGCATTCCGACTGACACACAGCGGTGTCAGACCGGAAACACAGATTCACACCCATATGTGCTACAGTGAATTTACAGATATTATTCCGGCGATTGATGCCATGGATGCCGATGTAATCACATTTGAGGCGTCACGTTCGGATTTGCAGATTCTTTCTGCCCTGCGTGAAAATCATTTTGAAACAGAGGTCGGACCGGGCGTTTACGATATTCATTCACCGCGTGTTCCTTCTGTAGAAGAAATCGTGCAGGTACTTGAAAAAATGCTGACACAGATTGAACCGGATAAGCTGTGGGTCAATCCGGACTGCGGCTTAAAGACGAGAGGAATTCCCGAAACGGAAGCAAGCCTTATCAATATGGTGCAGGCGGCAAAACAAATCCGGGTGGCACACAGTAAATAAAAGTGTGATACTGTCTTTCAAATAAAAAGTGAAACAAGCCGGGAGCAGAACCGGGAGAAAATCCAGGTCTGTTTCCGGCTTGTTGTATCAGCGCTGTTCCAGAAGCATTAAAAGCTGCGGCAGAAGCTGCTGTTCTTTCGGCGTTAAACCGTCTTTGACCTGGTCGATAATCAGGTAAATGTCATCTTTAGAAAATGAAATGCCGGACTGCTGTGCCTTGCGGCTTAATGCAAGAATCAGTGGCAGAATTTCATCATTGTTTTTTCCTTTTGAAAGCGTTTTAAATTCATTGATTAAAAGCTGCTTTTTAAAATCCAGTTCAGACATCGTTTATTTCCTTTCTTTTACAAATTAAAATCAGACAGCGTTTTCATGTAGGTATCGTATTGTTTCTGCTGCTCCGGGGTCAGAAGCATATTTAAAAGACCTGTGGGAGGGGCAGAGGATTTTGTGCCGGAAGTATGCTGGCTTTTTGGCATGCCGGTAGTGTCGGCAGAAACATTTGGCTCATTTTGTGCGCCGTCTGCCGGAGTTTTTTTTGGCGGTGGGGCTTTGACGTCAGTTTTGCCGGGGGTATTGCCGTCTTTGGAATTTTTGGGATTTGCGGTATTATTTGTAGTATTGACAGTCTGATTCATCATATTCAGAATAATGGGATTGTTGAATAAATCGGCGCCGTCATCAAAGGACTGAAACAGATTCATCATTTCGGACACCTTTGAAAAGCTGCGGAACTGTTCAATCATTGCGGCATATTTTTCAGGACAGTAAGGCATTACCGTATTTAAAAAGTCGTCATTGGTAAAAATGTCATTGATGGAATTTATGTAGGCATGGCTGCTCTGCCCCCGGATTGCAGGGTTTCCCGGAGAACGGTTATAAAAACGCAGTGTCTGTGAAAATTCATTCATGCGGATTATTAAAGAAAGGGGCTTTTGCAGCTGATAATCCAGAAAAGGAATCATTGCTTTAAACATTTGTGTGGATTCATCGACGGTACGCAGGTCAAATTCGGTGATAGGTAATTCTTTTGCCATGTTTCCTCCATTCTGCCGTCACTCAATATAGTAATAGTATATGCAATGGAGAAAAATGTATGAATATAATAATAGCAGATTTATATGTGGAGGAAAAAGATATGGACAGACCGTGGAATTCATTGCAGAAAAATCCGGTACAGACAGCCAAAATGCAAAGAGGAAAAGCACAGCGCGGGCAGGTGCAGGAAAGTAAAATACAGACAGATAAAATAAAGAAAGAAAAACCACAGCGCATGATTGTAACGGATGAAACCAGTGTTTACGGCATTGATATGGCGTGTTTCCATGAAAAACAGGAAGAGTGACTGTTTTAGTAAAAAGAAAACCCTGCGGCTGATGCCGCAGGGAAAACTGTTTATAAACGTCAGTTCAGACAGTTTTTAACCGGATTAGCAGCCGCAGCCACATCCGCCGTTGTTAAATGAACCGTTGTTGCCGCATCCGCCGCAGAAGAACAGTAAGAGGATAATCCACAGGCAGCTGTTGTCGCCACAGCCGCAGCCACCGTTGTTGTTTAATCCGTTGCCACAGCTGCTGCAAAGAAGGAGCAGGATAATAATCCAATAGCATGAGCTGCCTCCAAATCCATTGCAATCTCCACATCCGCCACAGTTTGTTGCTGCTAAATCACTCATTTTGATTCCTCCAAAATTCATTTACAATACAATTTTATGTATAGAGGCTTGTTTGTGTTCCACAATATTTAAGGATTATTTCATTGCATTCTTTTTTTCTTTGTTATATTATCTAGTAATAATACGGAAGATTGAAGAAAGGTAGAAAAAATGTCTGAAAATAAAAGAAACTTTCTGGTGCATGGGGGGATTCTTGCCATGGCTGGTATTCTGGTAAGAATTATAGGAATGTTTTACCGGATACCACTGGTAAATATTATCGGAAGTGACGGAAACGGAATCTATGGTGCGGCGTATAATGTATACAATATTATGCTGGTACTGTCGGCATATGGGCTGCCAATGGCAGTGTCAAAGCTGGTTTCGGCAAAATTTGTTGCAAAGCAGTTTAAAAATGCGGCTTCTATTTTTAAGTGTGCGCTGATTTTTGCGACCTGTACAGGCGGTATTGCAGCTCTTTTATTATTCTTTGGAGCGGATTTTATCGAAAATGTATTTTATAAAGGTGTTCCGGGCATGGCAATTCCGCTTAGGATTCTTGCACCGACCATCTTTTTTGTGGCGATTTTAGGCGTTATGAGAGGTTTTTATCAGGGACAGGGAACGATGATTCCGACTGCGGTTTCACAGATTGCAGAACAGATTGTCAATGCGGCAGTCAGCCTTCTTGCGGGATATTTCCTCATTCAGGCATATCAGTCATCAGCCAATACGGCGGCTTACGGTGCGGCAGGGGCAACACTTGGTACAGCAATGGGTGCATTGACAGCATTAATCTTTTTAATTGTGCTGTATCTGATATACCGTCCGACCTTTGCACGCATGGTGGCAAAGGATAGAGTCAGTAAAAGACAGTATGACAGGGATATTTACAGAACCATTGCACTTACAATGATTCCGATTATTTTAGGACAGACGTTTTACCAGATTAGTGCGGTCATTGATGATATGATGTTTAGTAATATGATGATTGGCACCGATATTACAAAGAGCATTACGACCGATATGGGTAATTTTAATTCCAGTTACAGCTTATTAATCGGTATTCCGCAGGGTGTCGCTTCCGCGATGTCGGCTTCAATGTTACCGAGTATTGTGGCATCGTACACACAGGGCGAAATCGGTGCAGTGCGCAAAAAGATAAAAGAAACGTTAAAGACCAATATGTTTATTGCAATTCCGTCCTTTGTCGGATTGTTTGTACTGGGTAAGCCGATTATCCAGCTGCTGTTTGCACGATATGACAGCACGCAGGGCGGCATGATGTTAAAAATCGGTGCGATAGCCGTAGTATTTTATACATTGTCTACCGTAACCAGTTCGGCTTTGCAGGGCATTGACGAGATGAGTACGCCGGTAAAGCACTCCTGCATTTCACTGGTTGTGCATATTATTCTGGTATTTGTGCTGTTAAAGTTTTCAAGACTGGGAATTTATGCTATAGTAATAGGTAACGCAAGTTTTCCGATTATTATTTTCATATTAAATATAATTTCATTATATAGACATATCGGATACCGGATGGAATACCGTCAGACCTTTATTGCTCCGGCTGTGTGTGCGCTGATTATGGGCGTGGCAGCAGGACTTGTCTATGACGGAATGATAAAATTAACAGCTTCTAATATCCTTTCTTTAATGGCAGCATTTATCGCGGCGGGAATCTTTTATTTTGGACCGCTGTTTGTGGCAAAAAAGAAGAAGTGGTATTAAATAGGCATTAAAATGCCTGCGGAATGAGGAGTATATGTGGATAACGGTTGATTTTGACAGCAGCGAGGCAATTTATATGCAGCTGTGTAATCAGATTGTGGAGGCGATTGCCGTGTCAAAGCTGCAGGAGGGCGAGTCCCTGCCGTCCGTGCGTCAGATGGCAGAATATGCAGGGATTAATATGCATACAGTCAATAAGGCGTATGCACTGCTTCGTCAGGAGGGCTATATCACACTGGATAAAAGGCGGGGCGCAGTGGTCAATCTTGGACTGGATAAGAGAAAAGCAATCGAGTCCATGACAAAGGATTTGCGCCAGATTATTGCACGCGCAAAATGTAATGGCATGAGCGCGGAAGAAATTCATGGAATTGTAGACGGTGTCATATCAGAAATGGAAGACAGTGGCAGACTATAGAAATGGAGAAGCATATGTTGTGTGAGAACTGTAAAGAAAGAGAAGCAACCGTACATTTTACAGAGATTATGAATGGGAGAGTGCAGAAACACCATTTATGTAAAGAATGTGCGGCACAGATGGAAATGATGGGATATGCTTCCAATGAAGTTCCGTTTGTGAAATTGTTGACAGGTATGCTTGCGGCGGGACAGACGCAGGAACAGGGAGAAAATCCATTGCAGTATGTACGCTGTCCGAAATGCGGCATGACGTATGAAGAATTTACGAGGGTGGGAAAGTTTGGCTGTGCAGAGTGTATCGATGTATTCGGTCCGCTGATTGGCGACCATATGAAAAAGCTTCACGGCAGTGATACCCATACCGGCAAGACTTACACAAAAGAAAAAATGCAGCCTGAAACAAAACAGGAGCAGGAACAGCAGGATATAGAAGCTTTGAAGCTCCGGTTAAAAGAAGCCGTCATGCTGGAAAATTTTGAAGCGGCGGCAAAATACCGTGACGAAATTAAGGCATTACAGGCAAAGGAGGAGCATAATGCTTAGATGGTTTGAGCAGAACGGACCGGAGGGTGATGTGGTCATTTCCAGCCGGGTGCGCCTTGCAAGAAATTTAAAGGATTATAATTTTTCATTAAAACTGGATACACCGGATGCGCATAAAATGATTGGCGAGGCGGCACAAAAGCTGCGTGTTCTGCCGGAATTCAAAGATTTTCACGAGTATCATTTTGAGAATCTGGAAGAAGTCCAGCGCGAAGCAATGAAAGAACGTCATGTCATCAGTCCGTTTTTATTAAGTCAGAGCGTCGCAGGCGGATTTGTATCATCGAATGAAGATTTGTCCATTATGTTAAATGAGGAAGACCATATCCGCATACAGGCATACCGTGCAGGAATGGATATGGAGCGCGCCTATGAGGCGGCAGACCATATAGATGACTGTATTGGTGCGGTGCTTCCGTATGCGTATGATACGCAGTACGGATATCTGACAACCTGTCCGTCCAATGTCGGAACAGGCATGAGAGTGTCTTATATGTGTCACCTTCCGGCGCTTGTATGGAATAATAAAATACAGGGTATTGCGGCGGAAATTGGCAGATTCGGACTGGTCATGCACAGCGTTTATTCGGACGGCAATAAGTCTGCGGGGGATATTTATCAGATATCCAATCAGATTACGCTGGGCGTTACGGAAAAAGAACTGATTGAGAATATTACCAACATTGTGCAGCAGATTGTCACACAGGAGCGGATTTTAAGAAACCGTTTAAAAGAAAAACAAAAGATTTCCGTGCTGGACGGCATTTACCGTTCTTACGGCATTTTAAAATATGCAAGGAAGGTATCATTAAAAGACGGGCTGGTACTGCTTTCACAGTTACGGCTCGGTCTGGCGGAGGGGCTTGTAAAAACGCCGGATGAGAGAGATTATGCGATTTACCAGCTGATGATAGGGATTCAGCCGGGCAATCTTGAAATGCTTGCATCACAGGAACTTACAGAGGAAGAAACCGATGTGATGCGGGCGCAGTTTATCAGGGAAAATTTACCTTCAATTGAATAAAGTGAGGAGAAAAAATATGCAGAGCAGATTTACAAAAAAGGCGCAGGAAGCGCTTGACCATGCGGCAGAAACAGCAGCAATGCTGGGGCATGGCTATATCGGTTCGGAACATTTGTTAATCGGACTGATTCAGGCAGAAGACAGCCTGGCATCAACCGTGCTGTTAAATAACGATGTCACAGCGGAAAAAATTATCAACCTCGTCTATCAGCTGATTGCACCGGATAATCAGGTTGGCGTGAAAGAACCGTCAGGCTATACGCCGCGTGTACGCCGCATTTTGGAAAATTCAGCAAAGGAGGCAGCACGTTTTCATGCGGACAGTATCGGAACGGAGCATTTGTTAATTGCGATTATTAAAGAAACAGAGAGTGTTGCGGCAAGACTGTTAAATACACTCGGCGTTGCGATAAAGAAGCTGTATGTGGATACGCTTGCGGCAATGGGCGAGGATGCCAATTCCTACCGTGAAGATTTCCAGAATGGCAGACCGCGCGGAAAGAAATCCACACAGACCTTAGATCAGTACAGCAGGGATTTGACAGAACTTGCAAGAAACGGCAAATTAGACCCGGTTATCGGCAGAAGTGAAGAAATCCAGCGTGTGATTCAGATTTTAAGCAGACGTACCAAAAATAATCCGTGTCTGATTGGTGAGCCGGGTGTCGGTAAAACGGCGATTGCGGAAGGACTTGCGGCACGGATTGTCGAAGGCGATGTACCGGAAACAATTAAGGGGAAAAGACTTCTTACACTGGATTTATCGGGAATGGTTGCCGGTTCGAAATACCGCGGCGAGTTTGAAGAACGTATTAAGCGCGTGATCAATGAAGTCAAGGCAGACGGAAATGTCCTGCTGTTCTTAGATGAACTGCATACGATTATCGGTGCGGGCGGTGCGGAAGGTGCGATTGATGCTTCCAACATTTTAAAGCCGTCCCTTGCAAGAGGAGAAATCCAGTTAATCGGTGCGACAACACTGGAAGAATACCGTAAATATATTGAAAAAGATGCCGCACTGGAACGAAGATTCCAGCCGGTAAAGGTTGAAGAACCGACAGAGGAAGAAGCTGTTTTGATTTTACGCGGTCTGCGCCCGAAGTACGAAGAACATCATCATGTAACAATTACAGATGAAGCTGTTGAAGCGGCAGTCAAACTTTCCAAAAGGTATATCAATGACCGTTTCCTGCCGGATAAGGCGATTGATTTAATTGATGAAGCATCGTCTAAGGCGCGTTTGAAGGTTTATGTCATGCCGGACGGCATTAAAAAAGCAGAAGAAGAAATCAAGGCATTAGAAGCGGAAAAAGAAGAAGCGATTAAGCGTGAAGCTTATGAAGAAGCCGGAGAGATTAAGAAAAAGCAGCTTCGTAAAAAAGAAAGAATTGAAAAGTTAAAAGAAAAATGGGAAACACAGCGTACGGGTTCTGAGATTGTTGTCGGAGAAGAAGAAATTGCCGATGTCGTTGCAATGTGGACAAAGATTCCGGTCACAAAGATTGCACAGGCAGAGTCGGAACGTTTAATGCAGCTTGAAGAAACACTGCACCACCGCGTTGTCGGACAGGAAGAAGCAGTGGCTTCTGTTGCAAAGGCAATCCGCAGGGGCAGAGTCGGTTTAAAAGACCCGAACCGTCCGATTGGTTCGTTCTTATTCTTAGGACCGACCGGTGTCGGAAAAACAGAACTTTCAAAGGCGCTTGCCGATGCAATGTTTGGCAGTGAAAATGCGTTAATCCGTGTTGATATGTCCGAATTTATGGAAAAGCATACCGTATCAAAGCTTATCGGTTCACCTCCGGGATATGTCGGCTATGACGAAGGCGGACAGTTAAGTGAAAAGGTACGCAGAAATCCGTATTCCGTTGTTTTATTTGACGAGGTGGAAAAGGCACATCCGGATGTATTTAATGTGCTGTTACAGGTATTAGATGACGGACATATTACAGATTCTACAGGCCGCGTTGTTGATTTTAAAAATACAGTTATTATTATGACATCCAATGCCGGTGCGGAAAATATCGTTACACCAAAGACACTCGGTTTCCTTTCCGTCAATGATGAAGCGCACAGCCATGAAGACATGAAGGGTAAAGTTATGGACGAGGTAAAACGCATTTTTAAACCGGAGTTTATCAATCGTATTGATGAAATTATCGTCTTCCATACATTGGGAAAAGAGCAGATTGGTCAGATTGTAGATATTATGATGCAGGCCGTCAACAAGAGGACACTCGAACAGATGAAGCTGTCCATTGAGCTAGATGAGCAAGCAAAGAATTATCTCGTGGAAAAAGGATATGACTCCAAGTACGGGGCAAGACCGCTGCGCCGGGCTATCCAGAATGAGATTGAAGACCCGCTCGCAGAACAGATTTTACAGGGAAAAGCAGGACAGGGCAGCCGTGTAAAAGTAACGGTAAAAGACGGAAAGCTGCATTTTGGCTTAAAACGTGGACTGAATAAGTAGAAAAATTGCCAAAACTACTAGCATAATTTGTCGGATTATTGTATAATGTAAACACCAAAAAGATTTACGGAACATATGATAGGAGGACAGAACATGCCAGTAGTAAAAGAACTGATTCGTTCAGAACAGGACGGAAGTTTAAGTTTTGGTAATTATCAGTTAGATACAAAGTCAAAGGTATCTGATTTTGAACATTGTGGAGATTCTTATAAGGTAAAGACTTATAATGAGATTACAAAGCTGGAGAAGAACGGCTCTTTTGTATATGAATCAGTGCCGGGAACAGCAGTGAATCATTTTAAAGCAACCGATGACAGTGTAAGCTTTAAAGTAGAGGGTACAGAAGATGCCCAGATTACACTGGAACTGGAAGAAGGTTCAGAATATGAGATTACCATTGATGGGGAATCTGCTGGAAAGATGGCTACGAACATGGGCGGAAAGCTTGTGTTATCTGTAGAGTTTGAAGCCGGAAAAGAAGTTTCAGTCAATGTTGTAAAAGCATAATTTGAATAAAACTGTAGCGCATACGAATTTTAGGCTGCTGTACCAAGCGGGTAATGAAAGGCTTGGTGCGGCAGCTTTTTTAAAGAAGGTGAGAAGGGAAAATGGCAAAGGCAAGGGATACCGCATTTTTTTGTAAAGAATGCGGGTATGAATCAGCAAAGTGGTTCGGACAGTGTCCGGCATGCCGTGAGTGGAATACGGCATCGGAAGAACCGGTAGCAAAGACAAAGACGGCAAAAGGCAAAGGTGCGCCGGTGCATATTGTATCAGACGGGAAAAATGAGCCGTCAAAGCTTGCGGATATTAATACCAAGGAAACAGACCGGATGTCAACCGGTATTAAAGAGCTGGATAGAGTACTGGGCGGCGGCATTGTAGCCGGTTCACTGGTGCTTGTAGGCGGTGACCCCGGTATCGGAAAGTCGACACTGCTGTTACAGATGTGTAAAAATCTTTCCCACATGGATAAAAATGTATTGTACATTTCAGGTGAGGAATCTTTAAAACAGATAAAAATGCGTGCGGAGCGTATCGGCACGTTTACGGATAAGCTGCTGCTTTTATGTGAAACCAATCTGGACATCATAGAAGAAACGATGAAAAAGACGATGCCGGATGTGGTAATTATTGACTCCATTCAGACAATGTACCGTGAGGACGTCGGTTCTGCGCCGGGCAGTGTCAGTCAGGTGAGGGAATCCACGGCAGTTCTTATGCAGCTTGCAAAGGGACTTGGCATTTCCATTTTTATTGTCGGTCATGTGACAAAGGAAGGTGTTGTTGCAGGTCCGCGCATGCTTGAACACATGGTGGATACCGTGCTGTATTTTGAAGGCGATAAAAATGCCTCTTACCGCCTGCTGCGCGGTGTGAAAAACCGCTTTGGGTCGACCAATGAAATCGGCGTGTTTGAAATGCAGGAGCAGGGACTTGTGGAAGTGGAGAATCCTTCGGAATATATGCTGAGCGGAAAGCCGGAAAATGCGTCCGGTTCGGTGGTAGTATGCCTGATGGAAGGTACGCGTCCAATGCTGGTGGAGGTACAGGCACTGGTCTGTGATTCTAATTTCGGACTGCCACGAAGAACGGCGGCGGGAACGGATTATAACCGTGTCAACCTTTTAATGGCGGTGCTGGAAAAGCGCGCCGGAGTGCATTTATCGGGAAGTGATGCCTATGTCAATGTTGCGGGAGGTATTAAGGTCAATGAACCGGCACTGGATTTAGGCATTGTAATGGCACTGGTGAGCAGCTTTAAGAACAGAAGCGTAGATGATAAAACCATTATTTTCGGGGAAGTCGGACTGGCAGGAGAGGTGCGTGCGGTCAGCCAGCCGCAGCTGCGTGTAAACGAGGCAGTCAAACTGGGCTTTGAAACGTGTATACTTCCACAAGTATGCTTGAAAAGTATCAGAAAAACTGATAAAATAAATATTATTGGTGTTCGTAATGTAAGTGAAGCGATGAAACTGATATAAAATAGTAACACGGAGCAGGAAAAAACAAACCGGCAGCAGCAGCAGCAGCAGAAACCGTACTGCCGTGCCGGATAAAAAGGAGAAGTGGGAAATATGGAAAATACAGCATTGGTAAATAATTTGACAAATATTTTAAACGGTCTGGATGATTCACAGGAGAAGCTGGAAAAAGATGCGTTTGATGTGATTAATTCATCGGATACCTCTTTGAATCTGGTGCGTGAAAGTATCGGCAGTGTGGAAGAAATCTTAAAGATGATTGATACGCTGAATGCAGTTGTGGAAGAATCATCCGAAAAGATTCAGAAGCTTGAGAAGCTGTCTGCGGATATTGAGCAGTTTGCATCGGTCATTGCTTCCATTGCCAACAGAACGAATATCTTATCCCTCAATGCTTCTATTGAAGCTGCAAGAGCGGGGGAACACGGCAGAGGATTTGCGGTAGTTGCAAGCGAAGTGCGTAATCTTGCATCCCAGTCTGCAAAGTCTTCTAAGGAAATTACAGACACAATTAATCAGGTACAGCACTCTGTAAAAGAAACCGTTTCTTCCATGCATGAAGTATATGACAATGCTTCCGCACAGAAGGGCAAGGCAGACAGTGTCGGCAATCTGTTAAAGCAGGTTGTAGATGCCGCATATGCTGCCAACGAAGTCGCAAGAAACATTGAAAACGAAATTGCTTATCAGAGAGAAATTACGGATGAGGCAAAAAACGCACTGAAAGCGTAAACAGAATCTGATAAATCATAAAGAAAGTGCTGCACCCCGGCTGGAATTTACAGTGGGGAGTGCAGCGCTTTTTTAGTGTTTTAAATGATTTTAGAAATAGAACATGTCATCAAAGGGAACGTTTAGGAATTTTTTTAATAAAGAACGCATGAATGTGTGCATAAGGTTGCACTTTCCTACAATCATTGTTATAATAGCCACAGAAATATTGTGTGCAAGGGAAAGCAGGTAGCGTATGGCAAAGGTTGTAAGCATTGGGAATCAGGGATTTGATACGATTCGTAAGCAGGATAGTTTTTACATTGATAAGACGAAGCTGATTAAAGAATGGTGGGAAAAAGAAGATGTGATTACGCTGATTACCCGCCCAAGGCGTTTTGGCAAGACACTGAATATGGATATGTTAAAATGTTTCTTTTCCAACAGGTACGCAGGCAGGGAGGAGCTTTTTGAGGGACTTGCAGTCTGGCAGGAGGAAAAGTACCGCAGATTACAGGGTAGTTATCCGGTGATTTATCTGACGTTTGCAGATATTAAAGCGGATTCATATGAAGACAGTAAGAATAGTATTATTGCTGTGATTAATGAAGCGTATCAGGCACATAGGCATCTGCTTGAGAGTGATGTCATAACAGATGGAGAAAAAAATTTATTTAAAGCATTTGATGAATATACAAATGATTCCAGTTCGGATAAAGAAATCGCCAATGAAGTGGTGTTTCGTTCAATAAAAGTATTGTCTGACTGTCTGTACCGTTACTACAACCAAAAAGTTATTATCCTGTTAGATGAATATGACACACCGATGCAGGAAGCGTATATTCATGGATATTGGGAAGAATTTACAGCATTTATCAGAAGCCTGTTTAATTCGACGTTTAAGACCAATCCATATCTGGAACGTGCCATGATGACAGGCATTACAAGAGTGTCTAAGGAATCGGTCTTTTCAGATTTGAATAACCTAAATGTGGTGACGACAACATCCGATGAATATGCGGACTGCTTCGGTTTTACCGAGCCGGAGGTGTTTACAGCACTTGATGAATTCGGGCTTTCAGGACAGAAGGAAGCGGTGAAGCAGTGGTATGATGGCTTTACATTTGGCGGCAAAAAGGATATTTACAATCCGTGGTCGATTACCAATTTTTTAGATAAGAAAAAGTTCTTTCCGTATTGGGCGTCCACAAGCTCAAACGGACTGGTCAACCGGCTGATACAGACGGCATCGCCGGGAATTAAAGAACATATGGAACAGCTTTTAAAAGGAGAAGAAATTGTTGTCAGCTTTGATGAGCAGATTGTCTTTGACCAGCTGGATAAAAATGAAGATGCGATTTTCAGCCTGCTGGTGGCAGGCGGGTATCTGAAGGTGGAACAGGTAGAATACCGTGGAATACTGCTGGTGCCGTGGTATCATTTGAAAATCACGAATCTTGAAACGATGAGTATGTTTTCCAATATGTTTCAAGGGTGGTTTGAAGGCTCAAAGTATGTATATAACGGGTTTGTCAAGGCACTGTTAAAAGGTGATGTAAAAGAAATGAATGCCTATATGAACGAGGTGGCACTGGCAACTTTTAGCAGCTTTGATACCGGAAACCACCCGTCAGGCAGAACCCAGCCGGAGCGGTTTTATCACGGCTTTGTTTTAGGACTGCTGGTTGAACTGCGGGAGCGCTATGATGTGCGTTCCAACAAAGAAAGCGGCTACGGACGGTATGATGTCATGCTGGTGCCGCATGATAAGCACGAAAGAGCGGTTATTTTGGAGTTTAAGGTGTTTGACAAAGAGGAAGAAGGCTCGCTTAAAGACACTGTAGCGGCAGCACTGCGCCAGATAGAAGAAAAGCGGTACGAAGAAGAACTGCTTTTACAGGGAATTTCCAAAGCGCAGATTTATAAATACGGATTTGCATTTGAAGGGAAAAAAGTGCTGATTGGGGTGTGAAAATATGCATGAAAACGTATTAATTAAAGCACAATCGCAAAAAATGAAAATTTAGACTTCCAATTTTCTAAAAAATGTATATAATAGTGATAAGAGGAAAGAGGCTGTCCACAAAAATCAGCCCACATAAGAAAGGAGCTTGTATTATTATGAGTACAATGGCAGACAAATTTGAAGAACTTGGAGTAATTCCTGTAGTCGTATTAAATGATGTAAAGGATGCACTTCCACTTGCAAAGGCATTATATGAAGGAGGACTTCCATGTGCAGAAGTAACATTCCGTACAGCAGCAGCAGAGGAATCTATCCGTGTTATGCATGAAGCTTATCCTGATATGGTACTTGCAGCCGGTACAGTTCTTACAACAGAACAGGTTGACCGTGCAGTTGCAGCAGGTGCTTCTTTAATCGTAAGCCCAGGATTCGACCCTGAAATCGTTGATTACTGTATTTCTAAGAACATCGAAGTTGTTCCGGGTATCGTTACACCTTCAGAACTGGCTCAGGCAGTTAAGCGTGGTCTTACAAGAGTGAAGTTCTTCCCTGCAGAAGCAGCTGGCGGCTTAAAGATGATTAAGGCTATGTGTGCAGCTTACACAAATGTAAGAATCATGCCTACAGGCGGAATCAACGCAAAGAACATCTCAGAATATCTTGAATGTGACAAGATCTTCTGCTGCGGCGGAAGCTGGATGGTTAAGGGCGATATGATTAAGGCTGGCGAATTTGACAAGATTAAGGATATGACAGCAGAAGCTGTTTCTCTTGTTAAGAAGATTCGTGGCTAATCAGCAGTCTTGAAAACAGATAATACATGACTATAATCCCTTCAAAGGAGCGGCTTTTGGCAGTTTTTTTGAAGGGATTTTTAAATGGCGGCAGGATACGGACAACAGCAGGAAGCACACCACTGTATCGTAAAGTTTTTTGAACCTGCTGGTAAAGGTAAGGACATGGGTTTAAAACCAGATAAAACCGAATAAAGTCAGATAAAGGGAAGATTATGAAGACACGGAAAGAAGTATTGGAATATGGGCTGTCGTTTCCGGATACGTATCAGGAAGCACCGTTTCATGATACGAATTGGCAGCTGGTCCGGGTAAAGGGCAGTAAAAAAGCATTTTTGTGGACATATGAGCGGAACGGCTTTATCAATTTAAATGTCAAGGCAGACCCGGAATGGCGGGATTTCTGGCGGCAGACATATACGGCGGTGATTCCGGGGTGGCATCAGAATAAGGAACACTGGAATACCGTGATTTTAGACGGAAGCATACCGGATAAGGACGTACGGCGCATGATTGCCGAAAGCTATGATCTGGTGACTGCCAGCCCGACAAAACGTATTTATGAAGCCGTCCAAAAGATACCGAAAGGAACAGTTGCAACCTACGGACAGATTGCGGAACTGGCGGGAGATAAGAAAATGGCACGTGCGGTTGGAAATGCACTGCATAAAAATCCCGATCCGGAAAAAATTCCGTGTTACCGTGTAGTCAATGCAAAGGGAGAACTATCCGGGGCATTTGCATTCGGCGGCGCAGATGAACAGGCAAAGCGGCTGGAAGCAGACGGCATTGAAGTGATAAACGGCAGAGTGGACCTTGGAAAGTATCGCTGGAAAAATCAGGATTATTATTGATTTTTAAAATAGTATCATGTATAATATACTCTATGTTTTTTTGTCTTTTGAAAAACAAAAATCAATAAAAATCGAAGGAGTAAAACGATGGCAGATACAGAAGTAAAACAGGAAGCCGCATGGTTAAAGTGGACAGGCATTATTGTATCGGTAATACAGATTATATTAGCGGTATCGTTTGTGGGAATGGTGTTCTGGATTAACATTTTTCCTGTAAAGATTGAAGTGATTATTATTGTAGTGCTGATTCTTTTATCAGCGTTGGCATTATATTTACAGTTTTTAAAATACGGCTGGGTAAAATGGGCCGCAAGAGTCATAGCACTGTTGCTGGCAGTAATACTGGCAATCGGTGATTTATACATTTATCAGGCAAAAGAGGCAATGAATTATGTCAGCAACAACGAGCAGACAGAAGTTATTTCCGTTTATGTATTAAAAGATGATGAAGCAAAGACGATTGCAGATGCAAAGGATTATATTTTTGGATACCATGAAATCTTAGACAGAGAAAATACAGATAAATATGTACAGAGTATTAACACTTCTTTGAATAAGACGATTACATCAAAGACCTATAATGATCTGCCAAAGATGGTCGAGGCACTGTACAATAAGCAGATTGGGGCAATGATTTTAAATGAGTCTTATGTAAAGACACTGGAAGAAGAATTCCCTGATTTCGAGGAAAAGACAAAAGTTATTGCAAATGAGTATTACAGAACAACACTGGATAAGCCGGTGATTACAAAGAATACACTGACAGATACATTTACCATTTATCTTTCAGGAAATGATGAATGTGGTGAATTAAATCAGTCCGGACGAAGCGATGTGAATATTCTGATTGTTGTCAATCCGAAGACAAAGCAGATTTTACTGATTAATACACCGAGAGATTACTATGTCAATGTCAATTCCTTAAAGTCGGGAATCGGCAAGGATAAGCTGACACATGCCGGAAACTTTGGTGTGGAAGCATCCATGAAGACATTGAGCACCTTATATGATAACTGGGATATTGATTTTTATGTCCGTCTGAATTTTACAAGTGTGGAAGAAATTGTAGACGCACTGGGCGGTATTACGGTAAATTCAGAAATTGAATTTTATACAAGCCCGGATACCAGTGATGAGAAATTCCATTTTGTAGAAGGTCCGAATAAGTTAAACGGTAAGGCAGCACTGGCATTCTGCCGGGAAAGACAGTCTGTGGCAGCCGGTGATAACCAGCGTGGACAGGATCAGATGCTTGTTATTGAAGCGCTGATTGATAAAGTAACATCACCTTCTATTTTATATAATTACAGCAATGTTCTTGAAACAGTCCGCAACCTGTTTCAGACGAGCTTAGATGATGATGATATCGCAAGTATGGTAAAACTGACAATGGAAGGCGCAAATGGCTGGAATGTACAGTCTTATGCAGTAGAAGGAACCAGTGCATTTTCTTCATCATACTTCTTCGGTTACAGCTCAATGTGGGTTATGGAACCGGATATGTCTACGGTTAAGACTGCGGTTGAACTGATGAATAAGATTAAAGACGGTGAAGTCTTTGATATGGATGAATATTTAGAGTCAAAATAAAAGATTTTTTGGAGGATTTATTACATGATTAGTGCAAATAACGTAACACTTCGTATTGGTAAGAAGGCGCTGTTTGAAGATGTAAATATCAAGTTTACGGAAGGGAACTGCTATGGCTTAATCGGTGCAAACGGTGCTGGAAAGTCTACATTTTTAAAGATTCTGACAGGTCAGATTGAGCCAAGCAAGGGTGATGTAAGCATCACACCGGGACAAAGACTTTCATTCTTAGAGCAGGACCACTTCAAGTATGATGAGTATACTGCTCTGGATACGGTTATCATGGGTAATGAAAGACTCTATGAAATCATGAAAGAAAAAGAAGCAATTTATGCCAAGGAAGATTTTACGGAAGAAGACGGGAATAAGGCAAGTGAACTCGAAGCGGAATTTGCCGATATGAACGGCTGGGAAGCGGAATCTGATGCGGCACAGCTGTTAAACGGACTGGGTATTACAACAGATTTACACTATAAGCAGATGGCAGAATTAAACGGTAGTGAAAAGGTGAAAGTCCTGCTTGCAAAGGCATTATTTGGCAACCCGGATATCCTGCTGCTTGATGAACCGACAAACCATTTGGATTTAGATGCGATTGCATGGCTGGAAGAATTCTTAATTAACTTTGAAAATACAGTCATTGTTGTATCCCATGACCGTTATTTCTTAAATAAAGTATGTACACACATTGCGGATATTGACTATGCGAAGATTCAGTTGTATGCCGGAAACTACGACTTCTGGTATGAATCCAGCCAGCTCTTAATCAAGCAGATGAAGGAAGCCAACAAGAAAAAGGAAGAAAAAATCAAAGAATTACAGGACTTTATCCAGCGCTTCTCTGCAAATGCTTCTAAGTCGAAGCAGGCAACCTCAAGAAAGAGAGCATTGGAAAAAATTGAACTGGATGAAATCAGACCGTCCAGCAGAAAGTATCCGTATATTGATTTCAGACCATCCAGGGAAATCGGAAATGAAGTGCTTCAGGTTGAAAATCTTTCAAAGACGATTGACGGTGTAAAGGTACTGGACAACATTTCATTTATCGTAAACCACGATGATAAGATTGCATTTGTCGGTTCAAACGAACTGGCAACAACGACACTGTTTAGAATTTTAACCGGTGAACTTGAACCGGACGAGGGTTCATTTAAGTGGGGAATTACAACGAACACCGCTTATTTCCCGAAGGACAGCGCGGCAGAATTTAACCGTGAAGATACGATTGTTGAGTGGCTGACACAGTATTCACCGGACCCGGATCCGACTTATGTCAGAGGCTTCTTAGGCAGAATGTTATTCGCAGGCGATGACGGTGTTAAGAAAGTAAAGGTACTTTCCGGTGGTGAAAAGGTGCGTTGTCTGATTTCTAAGATGATGATTACGGGTGCAAATGTACTTATTTTTGACGATCCGACAAACCACCTGGATATGGAATCTATTACAGCATTAAATAACGGACTGATTAAGTTCTCAGGCGTAGCACTGTTTACTTCACATGATCATCAGTTTATCCAGACAACGGCAAACCGTATTATGGAAATTGTTCCGAGTGGTCAGCTGATTGATAAGATAACAACGTATGACGAATATCTTGAAAATGACGAAATGGCAAGAAAACGTCAGGGATATGCGGAAGCAGCAGAAGATGACAATTAGAAATATACAATAAGAATAGCCCCGGCAGGAATTTTACAACATTTCTGCCGGGGGTTTCTTGTCTAAAAGAGGGATAGATGATATAATATTCTAATATGCGAAATGGAGGAGTTTTAAATGGCATCAGGTGGACGCAGTAGTACAGCTAAGTCTTCAAAAAACAAGGCAAAGACAACGGCTGTAAAGAAAAATACTTCCCCTGCCGGAAAGAGAAAGCGGACAACCAAAGCAAAACAGCAGGCGGCAAACCAGCTGCGGGATGAAGTGCTGGTGTTGCTATCGTTTGCGGTGGCTGTTATCCTGCTTTTGAGTAATTTTAATCTGGCAGGCAGCGTAGGCGTGCAGATCAAATGGTTTATGTTTGGACTGTTTGGTGTAATGGAATATATTTTCCCGATTGTCGTGGCGGCTTCGCTGATTTTTTTGATTTCAAACAGAGAATATATTGCAGTTGCAAGAGTAAAAACAGCAGCTGTTTACATACTGATGGTTCTGCTTTCGGCAATGGCATTGCGGATTGGCAACCGGCCGGATATTGCGGAAAGCACATTAATGGAAATATTTCACTACAGTGCGGTGCATAATACCGGCGGTGGTTTCTTTGGTGGCATGTTATGCAAGCTGTTAAAGCCGCTCGGTATGTTTGGCAGTATGGTGGTACTGCTGTTACTGATTATCATCTGCCTGATTGTGATTACGGAAAAATCATTTATCAGCGGTGTGATGAAAATGCAGAAAAGCGGAAGCAGAATGGTGCATGCCGCAAAGCAGGATTACGATTTGTACCGGGAACATTCGGCAGACAGACAGAGAAGAAAGCCGGATGAGGAACTGTCGGAGGAAGAATATCTTGCCAGACGGCGGGAAGAAAAGTTAAAAAAGATACAGGAAAAAGAAGAAAAAGCACAGGCGCGCATGAATAAAAAGGCGCGCGGCATTACAAGTGCAACAACACTGCCGAAAGAAACGGCGGCAGAACCGGATAATCCGATTGATATTCATGAAATTGTTGTGGATACACAGCGGGAAGATGAATACAGTGGAGATATTTACAGTCCGGTCCAGCAGCAGGAACAGGCATATGATTATGAGCTGGAGAGCATTTTAACCGAAGAACCGGAAGAAGAAATGATTAATCCGGTGGAAACGGAAAGCATGCCGGATGAAACAATTCATGGTCTGTCTGAGCGTCTGGAGCAGATGACAGGACAATATCAGGAGCCGGAAATGTATCCTGACGCATATGCAGAGAATGGCAGTGAACCGTCTGCCTACGAGGCATATGAACAGGCACTGCCGGAGGAAACGGTTGAGCAGGATATGGAGCAGGACGGCTATGAAGCGGAAAATGCAGAATATCCGGAGCCAGAGGTTATGGGAGATGCAGAAGAAACAGCCGGGGTATCAGGACAGCCGCACACGAAAGTCCAACGGTATCAGTTTCCACCACTGTCCTTATTAAATCAGGCTTCGTCAAAGCAGGGCGGCTCACAGGATAGGGAAAACAAGGCAACGGCGCTGCGCCTGCAGCAGACCTTACAGAATTTTGGGGTCAAGGTAACGATTACAGACATCAGCTGCGGTCCGGCGGTTACACGTTACGAATTACAGCCGGAACAGGGTGTGAAGGTCAGTAAGATTGTATCGCTTTCCGATGATATTAAGTTAAATCTTGCGGCGGCGGATATCCGTATTGAAGCACCGATACCGGGAAAAGCTGCGATTGGTATTGAAGTTCCGAACAAAGTCGCCGGCAGTGTTTCTATCCGGGAACTGTTAGAATCGGAAGCCTTTGAAAAGAGTGCTTCGCCGATTACATTTGCAGTCGGAAAGGATATTGCGGGAAAGACGATTGTAGCGGATATTGCGAAAATGCCGCATTTGCTGATTGCAGGTGCGACAGGCTCCGGTAAATCGGTGTGCATTAATACGATTATCATGAGTATTATATACAAAGCAGACCCGGAAGACGTCAAGATGATTATGATTGACCCGAAGATGGTTGAGTTAAGGGTATATGACGGCATCCCACATCTGATGATACCGGTTGTCATTGACCCGAAAAAAGCATCGGGTGCGTTAAACTGGGCAGTCAATGAAATGACAGACCGCTATAAAAAGTTTGCGCAGATGGGTGTGCGGAACTTAAAGGGATACAATGATGAGATTGCGAAAATGCAAGTGCCGGAAGGCGAAGAACCGCCACAGAAAATGCCACAGCTTGTCATTATTATCGACGAGCTTGCGGATTTGATGATGGTAGCGCCGGGCGAGGTAGAAGATGCAATCTGCCGTCTGGCACAGCTTGCCAGAGCGGCGGGAATCCATTTAGTAATTGCAACGCAAAGACCATCCGTCAATGTCATTACGGGACTGATTAAGGCAAATGTGCCGTCACGAATCGCATTTGCGGTATCATCGGGCGTCGATTCAAGAACGATTATTGATATGAATGGTGCGGAAAAGCTTTTAGGAAAGGGAGATATGCTCTTTTTCCCGTCCGGTTATCCAAAGCCGGTGCGTGTACAGGGTGCGTTTGTATCGGATGATGAAGTATCAAGAGTTGTAGACTTTTTAAAGGAAAATTCACAGGAAGTTGTCTATGATGAGGCGGTGAGTGAAAGCATTACATCGACCCAGTCACAGAATGCACATAATACAGCAAGTGAGAAGGATTCTTATTTTGCAGAAGCGGGACGGTTTATCATCGAAAAAGAAAAAGGCTCGATTGGCATGTTACAGCGTTATTATAAAATTGGCTTTAACCGCGCGGCACGAATTATGGATCAGCTTGCAGATGCAGGTGTTGTAGGACCGGAGGTTGGTACAAAACCGAGAAAAGTCCTGATGACACCGGAAGAATTTGAAACATATTTAAAACAAAATACATAAATGCTATAAATTTATAGCAGGCAGGAGGAAAAAATGGCAGTAAAAACAGATATTGAAATCGCACAGGAAGCAAAAATGCTTGACATCAGAAAGGTAGCTGCAAAGGCAGGCATTACCAATGAAGACGACCTGGAGCTTTACGGAAAGTATAAAGCAAAGATTTCCGATGAAGCAGCAAAAGCACTTGAAAAAAATGAAGACGGCAAGTTGATTCTTGTTACGGCAATCAACCCGACACCGGCAGGCGAAGGAAAGACAACAATCAGTATCGGACTGACAGAAGCCCTCTGTCATATGGGTAAAAATGCAGTGGCAGCGTTAAGAGAGCCATCCTTAGGACCGTGCTTTGGTATCAAAGGCGGTGCGGCAGGCGGCGGATATGCCCAGGTAGTGCCGATGGAAGATTTAAATCTGCATTTTACGGGAGATTTCCATGCAATTACATCTGCAAACAATCTGCTTGCGGCAATGTTAGACAATCATATTCATCAGGGCAATGCACTCCGCATTGATACAAAGCGTGTTGTTTGGAAACGATGTGTGGATATGAATGACAGAGAGTTGAGAAATATTATTATCGGTATGGGCGGCAAGGCAGACGGCATTATGAGAGAAGACCATTTTATTATTACGGTGGCTTCTGAAATCATGGGTGTTTTATGTCTTGCAAACGATATGAAGGATTTAAAGGCACGTCTCGGAAAAATGATTGTGGCGTACAACGTAGACGGAGACCCGGTTACGGCAGATGATATCCAGGCAACCGGCTCAATGGCAGTTTTATTAAAGGACGCATTAAAGCCGAATATGGTACAGACGTTGGAAAATACACCGGTACTTGTACACGGCGGTCCGTTTGCCAATATTGCACACGGCTGTAATTCTGTACGTGCAACAAAGCTGGCATTAAAGATTGCGGATTATGCAGTTACGGAAGCTGGATTCGGTGCAGATTTAGGCGCTGAAAAATTCTTTGACATAAAGTGCAGATTATCCGGCTTAAAACCGGCTGCGGCTGTCATTGTAGCGACCGTGCGTGCATTAAAGTATAACGGCGGTGTGCCAAAGGACGAACTCGGACAGGAAAATATGGAAGCCTTAAAGAAGGGTATTGCAAACCTTGATAAGCACATTGAAAATATTAAGAAGTATGGTGTGCCGGTTGTTGTAACCTTAAATGCATTTATTACCGATACACAGGAAGAATATGAGTTTATAAAAAAACACTGTGAAGAACAGGGCTGTGAATTTGCACTGGCAAAGGTGTGGGAAAAAGGCGGCGAAGGCGGCGTAGAACTGGCTGAAAAGGTATTAAAGGCTGTGGAAAAACCGTCTGAATTTAAACCGCTTTATAAAGATGAAGCTTCTCTGGAAGAAAAGATTGAAACCGTGGCAAAAGAAATCTACGGTGCAGACGGCGTAACGTATTCCGATGCCGCGAAGAAAGAATTAAAGCACATTGAAGAAATGGGCTTTGGCAGTCTTCCGGTCTGCATGGCAAAGACACAGTATTCACTTTCAGATAATCCGAAACTGCTCGGACGTCCGGAAAATTTCACGATTAATGTCCGTGAAGTTTATATCAATGCAGGCGCAGGCTTTGTGGTTGTCCTGACAGGCAAGGTACTCACCATGCCGGGACTTCCAAAGAAACCGGCGGCGTACGGTATTGATTTTGATGAAGAAAATAATAAAATTGTGGGATTATTTTAGAGGGAAATGCGAAAATCCTTAAATCAAAGATTTTCGCATAGCACTTTGTGCCGCAGGCGTCACAAGGTGTATTATCGCAGAGCCAAATCTAACATTTGGCTTGCGATTCCTCCGGCATTAAAATGCCTGCGGAATTGGAGTAGTGTGAACAAGCCATAAATGAAAGCTTGTTCACACAGCTATTTGTTTCTGAGCAAAAACAAATAGCTATGATGGCAGATGAGAAATCGCTTGTGCGAATTTCTCATCGCCTCTTCGCAACAAGTTGCTCAGAAACGAGGATTAGTATGAATTTATCAAAGTTGCTGGAGAAGCTTTCTTATACACTTGTTTCGGGGAGTGTGGAAACGCAGGTGGAAAGTCTGACTTCAGATTCCAGAAAAGTCAGGGAAAATACGGCATTTGTCTGCATCGTGGGTGCGGTCAGTGATGGACACACATATATTCAGGCGGCAGTAGAACAGAAGGCTTCCGTGATTGTGGTACAGCAGGGCTGTAAGGAAGAATATCTGGCGCAGATTCCGGATACGGTAACGGTGGTTTCGGTTGAAAATACAAGATATGCACTGGCATTCATGTCAGCCGCATATTTTGACTATCCGGCAGAAAAGCTGTTTACAATCGGCATTACGGGAACAAAGGGAAAGACAACGACAACCTATATGATCCGCAACGTGCTGGAAGCCTGCGGTATTAAAACCGGTTTAATCGGTACAATCGAAACGATTATCGGTGATGAAAGCTGGGCATCCTGCAATACAACACCGGAGTCTTATCAGATTCATGAATCGTTTGCCAAAATGGTAAAGGCAGGCTGTAAGGCAGTTGTCATGGAGGTTTCCTCACAGGGCTTAAAGCTTGACAGAACCGCCGGTATTTTATTTGACATCGGTGTGTTTACCAATCTTGAACCGGATCATATCGGACCGAATGAACACGCTTCTTTTGAAGAATATCTGGCATGCAAGGCAAAGCTTTTCAGCCAGTGTAAAACAGGCATTGTCAATGCAGACGACAAGCATACGGCAGAAGTCATTAAAAATGCGACCTGTGAAATCGAAACTTACGGTTTATCGGAAAAAGCACAGCTTAGAGCCTGCGACATCTGCTTAAAGCATGAAAGAGGCACGGTGGGACTTACATACCGTTGTACCGGTGCGCTGGACATGGACGTGGCACTCAATCTTCCGGGAAAGTTCTCGGTTTATAATTCACTGTGTGCGATTGCGGTTACAAGACATTTTCAGGTGCCGCAGGAAACGTTAAAAAAGACACTGGCAGAAGTCAAAGTCAAGGGCAGGATCGAGCTGGTAAAGGTATCTGATGAATTTTCACTGATGATTGATTATGCCCATAATGCCATGTCTTTAAAAAGTATACTTGAAACATTAAAAGAATATAACCCACACCGTCTGGTGTGCGTATTCGGCTGTGGCGGCAACCGCTCTAAGGAAAGACGTTTTGAAATGGGTGAGGTTTCGGGAAAACTGGCTGATTTTACGATTATTACATCGGATAATCCGAGATTTGAAGATCCGGAAGCCATTATTGAAGATATTAAAACCGGCATTTCAAAGACAGACGGAAAATATATCAGCATTACAGACAGAAAAGAAGCAATCCGCTATGCGATTGAACACGGCGAACCGGGCGATATTATTGTTCTTGCCGGAAAAGGTCACGAAGACTATCAGGAAATCAAGGGCGTGAAGCATCCGATGGATGAAAGAGTGCTGATTGCCGAAGTTTTAAAAGAACTGGCGGAAAAAAATGTTTAAAATGCTGGAATTAATATACGGATAATGTCCGTCCAATCAAAAAAGGAGGCACCATGTACGCAGATATTATTGTGGATATTTCACAGGAACAACTGGATAAAACCTTTCAGTACAGGATTCCTCCCGAATTGGAAAATGAAGTGCAGATTGGGGTTATGGTGCAGATTCCGTTTGGCAGGGGAAACCGTCTGCTGACAGGATATGTCATCGGTATCGGCAGTACCCCCAAGATTCCGGCTGAGAAAATAAAAGACATCGACAGCGTATCCCAAAGCGGGATTCAGGCAGTCGGACGTATGATACAGCTTGCGGCGTGGTTAAAAAAGCAGTACGGCTCGACAATGAATCAGGCTTTAAAAACGGTGCTTCCGGTAAAGGAAAAAGTGCGACAGAAAGAAAAAAAGACAGTGCGCCTTGCCGTATCAAAGGAAAAAGCGGCAGAATATCTGGCACTGTATGAAAAGAAAAATGCCGTGGCAAGGGTGCGGCTGTTAAAAGCACTCTGTAAAACAGATGAGAACGGACTGGACACGGCAGTTTTAAAGGAGCAGTATCAGATAACGACACAGACAATTCAGGCATTGGAAAAGCAAAATGTCATTACGGTGGAAACACAGGAGCTGTATCGTAATCCGGTGCGGGAAACAGCCCCCGGACAGGAACGGCTCATTTTAAATGAAGCCCAGCAGAAGGCGGTCACGCAGTTTTGTACACAGTATGATGCGGGGGAGCGGAAACCGTGGCTGCTGTACGGTGTAACAGGAAGCGGAAAGACACTCTGTTATATTGAAATGATACAGCACGTGACGGCGCAGGGAAAACAGGCAATCGTCCTGATTCCTGAAATTGCCCTGACCTTTCAGACGGTACAGCGTTTTTACAGGCGGTTTGGCAGTCAGGTGTCGGTTTTACATTCGAGAATGTCCAAGGGAGAGCGGTATGACCAGTTTTTACGTGCCATGCGCGGAGAAATCAGCATTATGATCGGACCGCGTTCCGCTTTGTTCACACCTTTTACAAATCTTGGGCTTATCATCATGGATGAAGAACACGAAGGGGCTTATAAAAGTGAACAGGCGCCGCGTTACCATGCGCGGGAAACGGCAGTCCACATTGCCAAAATGTGCGGCGCAGGTGTGGTATTCGGCTCGGCGACACCGTCCGTAGAGGCATTTTACCGGGCAAAGAAAAACGAATATACCCTGTTAGAACTGCCCCGGCGTGCAAGCGGCACACTGCCTGCCGTATATACGGTGGATTTGCGGGAAGAATTAAAGTGCGGCAACCGCTCTGTTTTTTCACGCCGTCTACAGGAGCTGATACAGCGGAGGCTGGCGGCAAAGGAACAGATTATACTTTTTTTAAATAAAAGAGGCTATGCGGGATTTGTGTCCTGCCGTATGTGCGGACATGTTTTAAAATGCCCGCACTGCGATATTTCCCTTACCGAGCATAAAAACGGGAAAATGGTCTGCCATTACTGCGGGTACGAACAGCCGCGGGTTACACGGTGTCCGGTATGCGGCTCAAAGTATATTTCAGGATTCCGTGCCGGTACACAGCAGATAGAGGAAGCTGTGAAAAAAATGTATCCGCAGGCGCGGGTTTTGCGCATGGATATGGATACCACGGCAGGCAAGGAAGGCCATGAAAAGATACTGACTGCATTTTCGGCGCAGGAAGCCGATATATTAGTAGGAACGCAAATGATTGTAAAGGGGCATGATTTTCCCAATGTAACGCTGGTAGGTGTACTGGCGGCAGATATGTCGCTGTATGCCGGAGATTACCGGGCGGCAGAGCGGACCTTTGAACTGTTGACACAAGCGGCAGGCAGAGCGGGACGCGGAAGGCAGGCAGGAGAAGTCGTGATTCAGACATATACACCGCAGCACTACAGCATTGCCGCCGCCGCGGCGCAGAATTATGAGCAATTTTATGAGGAAGAAATTGCTTTCCGCTCGATTATGGATTATCCGCCGGTCTGCAATATGCTGATGGTGACCCTTTCTTCAAAAAATGAAGAACAGCTGCTTGCCGCATGTACCTTTTTAAAGGAAGTAATTCCCGAATGGAAAAAAGAACAGGTACGCATTACAGGTCCGGTTGCAGCAGGTGTTTATAAAAGAAATGATTATTATAATCAGGTTGTGTATTTAAAAGCTACGGCTTATGAGAAGCTGACAGCGTGCAAGGACAGGCTGGAAATGCTTTGCAGGGAAAATACATTGTTTCGCAGCATCGGACTGCAGTTTGATTTTAATTGATAGAAAATATAAAATATAGAAAGAGGATAAAAATGGCGATTAGAAATATCAGGGTTTTAGGCGATGAAATTTTAAGAAAAAAAGCAAAAGAAATTACAGAGGTTACACCGAGAATTCAGGAATTAATTGATGATATGTTTGAAACAATGTATGATGCGGACGGTGTCGGGCTTGCCGCACCGCAGGTCGGTATCAGAAAACGCCTTGTAGTCATTGACTGTGGAGAAGAACCGTTAGTGCTGATTAATCCGGTTATTCTGGAAACAAGCGGTGAGCAGACCGGTCAGGAAGGGTGTTTGAGCGTGCCGAATAAAGTCGGTATCGTAACCCGTCCAAACTATGCAAAGGTTAAGGCATATGATGAAAATATGCAGGAGTACATTATCGAAGGAACAGAACTGCTTGCAAGATGTCTGTGCCATGAAATCGACCACCTTGACGGTGTGATGTATGTTGATAAAGCAACTGAAATGATGCAGATTGATAAAGAGGACGATGAAGCGTAAATAAACCATAAATTGAAGTTTATTTACGCAGATGCTGCTTTCCGATAAGGCAGGTATTTTAAAAGGCAGACGGAAAATCGCTGTTTTGCAGTAAAGTCGTCCGGAAATGGAGAGTATATGAGAGTTATTTTTATGGGTACACCGGATTTTTCGGTGGGGACACTAGAGGCTGTGCTTGCCGCAGGACATGAAGTGGCTGCGGTTGTGACACAGCCGGATAAGCCAAAGGGCAGAGGTGGTGCAATGAGCATGTCACCGGTCAAGGAAGCGGCGTTAAAGCACAATCTGACGGTATTACAGCCACAGCGTGCCAGAGAAGAAGCATTTATTGAAGAATTAAGAGGATATGAAGCAGATGTGATTGTAGTTGTGGCATTCGGACAACTGCTTCCGGCAGAAATTATTCATATGCCGAAATACGGCTGTATCAATGTCCATGCTTCCCTGCTTCCGAAATACCGCGGTGCGGCGCCAATTCAGTGGGCAGTCATTGACGGTTGTGAATATTCCGGTGTAACAACCATGCAGATGAATGAAGGACTGGATACCGGAGATATTCTTTTGACAGAAAAAGTAAAGCTTGACCCGAAGGAAACCGGCGGCAGTCTGTTTGACCGTTTAAGCGATGTAGGCGCACAGCTTCTTGTAAAGACCTTAGAGGAGGCGAAAGCCGGAACCTTAAAGCCGCAGAAGCAGAACGAAGAAGAAGCTTCTTATGTAAAGATGATAAAAAAATCATTCGGTGAGCTGGACTTTTCAAAGGAAGCGGATGCATTAGAGCGGCTGATTCGCGGACTGAATCCGTGGCCGAGCGCATTTACTCATTTAAACGGGAAAATGCTCAAAATCTGGGATGCGGATGTGTATACAAAAGAGCAGGCAGAAGCGGAATTTCCGGAATACAGCACAGATTTTAAAGGTGCAGAGCCGGGACAGATTGCAGCAGTGCTGCCACACACCTTTTTTATCGGGTGCGGAAAGGATTTGTTAAAAGTCAATGAAGTCCAGGCAGAAGGTAAAAAGCGCATGACATCGGATGCTTTCTTACGTGGAAGCCGTCTGGAAAAAGGAATGGAACTCGGAAAATAATTTAGATTGCGGATTGGAGGAAAGTATGAACAGGCCTTATAATTAAGCCTGTTCATATGGCAGATTGATAAAGCAGGCATTATCAATCTGCCCTTATCGCAGAACTGAATTCATTCAGTTCGCGTATCCTCCGACATTGGAATGCCTGCGGATTGGAGGATATTATGCCGGGAAGATATTATGGTTACTATTATTATGACCCAACGTATATGCTGATTATCATATCAGCACTGATTTCACTGTTTGCACAGTTTCTGGTCAATTCCAGATTCTCAAAATACTCCAGGGTACGCAGCCGCTCAGGCATGACCGGAGCGCAGGCGGCAGAACGTATTTTGCAGTCACAGGGCATTTATGATGTGGCAATCCAGCGGGTATCGGGAAAACTGACAGACCATTATGACCCAAGAAACAAGACGTTAAACCTTTCTGATGCCGTCTATGCGAGTACATCAGTAGCGGCAGTCGGTGTTGCGGCACATGAATGCGGACACGCGATCCAGCACGCAAGAGGTTATGCACCGCTGTCATTTCGAAGCGCACTCGTGCCGGTTGCCAATATAGGCTCACAGTTATCGTGGCTTTTTATTATTCTTGGCATTTTCTTTGGCGGCAGTCATACACTGATTATGATTGGTATTCTGATGTTTTCGGCGGCGGTATTGTTTCAGCTTGTGACGCTTCCGGTCGAATTTAACGCATCCGGCAGGGCATTAAAGCTGTTGTCCGAAACCGGAATTTTACAAAAAGATGAAGTATCGGATACAAGAAAGGTTTTATCTGCGGCGGCACTCACTTATGTTGCGGCTGCGGCAACCGCAGTATTGCAGTTATTAAGACTGCTTCGCCTGTTTGGAGGAAATGACCGTGACTAAAGACAAGACAACAAAGGATATGGCAGACAGCGTTAATGAACGCGAAATTGTACTGGATATTCTGCTGGAATTAAACCGCCCCGAAGCCATGAGCCATCTGGTGATTGGTGCGGCACTCAAAAAATACCAGTATCTGTTAAAGCACCAGCGCAGCTTTATTACAAGGCTGGCACAGGGAACGCTGGAACGGCGGATTGAATTGGATTATATCATTAATCAGTATTCCAAAACACCGGTAAGGAAGATGAAACCGCTGATCCGCAGTCTTTTGGAGATGTCGGTGTATCAGCTGAAATATATGGATAATGTGCCGGTATCAGCAGTCTGCAACGAAGCGGTAAAGCTGGCAGGGAAACGCCATTTTGTGAATTTAAAAGGCTTTGTAAACGGTGTTTTAAGAAATATTGCAAGAAATGACTGCACCTGCGAATATCCGGACCAGAAAAAAGAACCGGTAAAATATTTATCCGTGCGTTATTCTATGCCGGAAGAACTGGTGGCATTTTTTAAGAAACAGGCTGATGATACAACAGTAGAATCCATACTTGCGGGCTTTTATAAGGAAAAGACAACGTATATCCGGTGTAATACGAAAAAGCTTACGGTAGAGGAATTAAAGGCACATCTGCTCAGTGAAAATATTCAGGCTGAGGCAGTGGAAGGACTTCCGTATGCGTTAAAAATTACAGGATATGATTATCTGCTTGCCTGTGAAAGCTTTCAGCGGGGTGAATTTTTTGTACAGGACATCAGTTCCATGCTTGCGGGAGAACTGGCATCTCCTGCACCGAATGACCGTGTTATTGATGTATGTGCGGCACCGGGCGGAAAGAGCATGAATGTAGCATTAAAACTTACAGACGGTAGTGTTGAGGCGAGAGATTTAACACCGTTAAAGACACAGCTTATCCGTGAAAATATAGCGCGGCTCGGACTGGATAACATTTCTGTAAAAGAGTGGGATGCAAGAGTTTCCGATACGGCATCAAAGGAAAGTGCCGATATTGTGCTTGCGGATCTGCCGTGTTCGGGACTTGGCATTATCGGCAGAAAGCCGGATATCAAGTATCATACGGATATTGAAAAGATTGAACAGCTTGCATCATTACAGCGTGAAATCTTAACGGTTGTGCAGGAGTATGTAAAACCGGGCGGTACACTGGTGTACAGTACATGTACCATCAGCCGGTCGGAAAATGAAGAGAATGCCGCATGGTTTGAAAAGAACTTTCCATTTATACGTGATGGCAGTGCAAAACAGCTTCTGCCGGGCATAGACGGAACAGACGGATTTTTTATGGTGAAATTCCGAAAGAAACTTTAAAATACCTGCGGAACGGAGAAGAAGTGTGAATAACGATTCTTTAGAATTAATAGATATTAAATCAATGGATGAAGCACAGCTGCAGGCATATTTTGAGCAGCTGGGCGAGAAAAAATTCCGGGCATCACAGGTGTATCAGTGGCTGCATCAGAAACTGGTAACGGATTTTGAGCAGATGACAAACCTGCCGGAAAGTTTAAGAAAAGCATTAAAAGAAAACTGTCGTCTGACGGCACTGACCGCAGAGCGGGTGCAGGTATCACAGATTGACGGCACATCGAAATATTTATTCAAGCTGTATGACGGCAATTTAATTGAGAGTGTCCTGATGAAATATCACCACGGCAATTCCGTGTGTATTTCTTCGCAGGTGGGCTGCCGCATGGGCTGCCGCTTCTGTGCATCGACACTGGACGGCATGGTGCGTAATCTGGCACCGTCGGAAATGTTAGACCAGATATACCGGATCCAGACGATTTCCGGGGAGCGGGTTGACAACATTGTCATTATGGGTTCGGGAGAACCGATGGATAATTTTCAAAATGTGGTACAGTTTTTAAAATTAATCAATTCAGACAAGGGGCTACATATCAGTGCAAGAAATATAACGGTATCGACCTGTGGACTGGTGGATAAGATACGGGAACTTGCAGACCTGCAGTTACAGATTACGCTGGCAATCTCCCTTCATGCGCCGAATGATGAATTAAGAAAGACCATGATGCCGATTGCCAATAAATATTCAATTGAGCAGATTATGGAAGCTTGCCGGTATTATTTAAAACAGACTGGAAGACGCATTTCTTTTGAGTACAGTCTTGTCAAAGGTGTCAACGACACACAGGAGTGCGCAGAACAGTTGTCTGGACTTTTACATGGCATGAACTGCCATGTGAATCTGATTCCGGTCAATCCGATTAAGGAACGCGATTACAGGCAGTCCGAAAAGCAGGCAATAGCGGCTTTTAAAAATAAGCTTGAAAGAAACGGAATAAATGTTACAATAAGAAGGGAAATGGGCAGAGATATTGATGGTGCCTGTGGACAATTAAGAAAGAGCTATATGGAATCACAACAATAATGAATTACAGCGGAATGGAGGAAATGATGAAGGTTCAGGCAGTTACGGATGTAGGACGGGAGAGAAGTGTCAATCAGGACTACGTTTATTATTCGCTGACTGAAACCGGCAGTCTGCCGAATCTGTTTCTGGTAGCAGACGGAATGGGAGGACATAAGGCGGGGGACATGGCATCAAGATATACAGTAGAAACATTTGTATCGCTTGTGCAGGATTCAACGCTAAAAGACCCGGTTTCGATTATTAACAATGCTGTAACACAGGTCAACCGCAGGTTATTACAAAAGGCAGCGGAATCAGAGGATTATGAAGGAATGGGAACGACATTGGTAGCGGCAACCGTGTATGATAATATTTTACGGGTTGCCAATGTCGGAGACAGCCGGTTATATATTTTAGGAAATGAAATTACACAGATTACAAGGGATCATTCTCTAGTGGAAGAAATGGTCAGCATGGGTGAGATTAACAGGGAACAGGCACGTAATCATGAAAAGAAAAATATTATTACAAGGGCAATTGGCGGGTATGATACCGTGGAGGCCGAAATGTTTTCCGTTGATTTAAAGCCAAATGACTGTATTCTTATGTGTACGGACGGACTGAGCAATATGGTTGAGGATGCGGATATTTTAAAGATTGTAAAGTCTGCCCCGGATATTGAAACCGCTGCGAAAAATCTGGTCGCAGCAGCCAATGCAAACGGCGGAAAAGATAATATTACTGTAATGATTATAGAACCGTAACAGGAAAGGTAAATGGTAGGATGTTAAGAAAAGGAATGTTTTTAGCGGACAGATATGAGATTCTGGAGCAAATCGGAAACGGCGGCATGTCTGATGTTTATAAGGCAAAATGCCATAAGTTGAACCGTTATGTTGCAATCAAAGTCTTAAAGCCGGAATTTAGCCAGGATACCAGTTTTGTATCCAAGTTCCGGGTCGAAGCACAGTCGGCAGCAGGGCTTTCACACCCGAATGTTGTCAATGTTTATGATGTAGGCGAAGAAAACGGAATTCACTACATTGTCATGGAGCTGGTTGAGGGAATTACCCTGAAAAAATATATTGAAAAAAGAGGAAAGCTTCCTTATAAAGAGGCAGTCAGCATTGCCATTCAGGTTGCTAACGGTATGGAAGCAGCACATAAGCACCATATTGTACACCGTGATATTAAGCCACAGAATATTATTATTTCCAAAGAAGGCAAGGTTAAGGTAACGGATTTTGGCATTGCCAAAGCAGCAACTTCAAGTACAATTAATTCATCAGCAGCCATGGGCTCTGTGCATTATATGTCACCGGAACAGGCAAGAGGCGGATATTCGGATGAGCGCAGCGACATTTATTCATTTGGTATCACACTGTATGAAATGCTTACCGGAAAAGTGCCGTTTGACGGTGATACAACCGTCGCGGTAGCCGTACAGCACATTCAGGATGCAATTCCTGCGCCGTCGGAGATTGCGGAAGATGTACCGTTAAGCGTGGATAAGATTGTTTTAAAATGTACACAGAAAAAAACAGAGAGAAGATACCAGACGGTGTCTGATCTGATTGCGGATTTGAAAAAGTCCCTTGTCATGCCGGAAGAAGACTTTGTTAAAATTGCACCGATGTATGCACAGCAGACAGAGCAGCCACAGAATTCTTCCGATGAGGAAGACGACATTGAAGATGATTATCTTAATGATGATGACGATGATTTATCAGACGGACTTACAGATGATGAAGATGATGACGACGATGATGATGAAACACTGGATATTGACGATGAGAATAACGATAAACTCGATAAGATGACAAAGTGGATTGGTGTCGGTATCATTGCGGTTATTTTAATTATTGCTGTATTTGTGATTGTAAAGCTGGTAGGCGGTGTTTCATTTGGCGGAAAGAGTGAAAAAACAACAGCGCAGACGACACAGGCAAATGCTACAACAGCCTCTTCCGAAAAGGTTTCTGTTCCAAACGTAGTCGGCAAGACAGAAGACGAAGCCAAGGAAGAATTAAATAAGGTCGGACTCGGCTATAAGGCAAGTTATCAGGCTTCCTCAACCGTTGAAAAAGGCAATGTCATTTCCCAGGGTACAAAGCAGGGTACATCCGTTGCAAAAAATACAACGATTACATTAACCATCAGTTCAGGACCTGACAGCGTAAAGGTCAATAATGTTGTCGGTATGTCTGAGTCAAAGGCAACATCAACATTAAAGAGTGCAGGATTTTCGGTAGATGTGGAATATGATTACAGCGATTCTGTAGAACAGGGGAATGTTATCAGCCAGTCGCCTTCTGCAAATGCATCGGCATCAGAAGGAGATACCGTAACAATTACAGTCAGTCAGGGTAAAAAGGTCAGCTATGCAAAGATGCCAAATGTTCTCGGTCTGACAGAAGATGCTGCAAAGCAGGCAATCAAAGACCAGGGACTCGTTCCGTCTGTAACATATCAGTCCACCTCCGGTACCTACGGACTGGTAACGGCACAGGGTTACAATTCAGGCGAATCTTTAGAGAGCGGTACAACCGTAACAATCGTAGTCAGCCACTATCAGAAGGCAACAGAACCTGCAACAACGGCAGCAAGCCAGTCTACAACCGCAGCCGTCAAGACAACGGCAGCTTCCGGCAGTAATACGGCACAGTAACAGGAGCGTGTATGCAGGGAAAGATTATTAAAGGCATTGCAGGATTTTATTATGTTTATGCGGAAGAAACGGATACCATTTATGAATGTAAGGCAAAGGGCATTTTCAGAAACCGCAGAGTAAAGCCGCTGGTCGGGGATTTGGTTGCAATTGAAGTACTCGATGAAGAACAGGCAAAAGGTAATATTACGGAGATTCTGCCAAGAAAAAATGAATTAATCCGTCCGGCATCAGCAAACGTAGACCAGGCAATGGTTATTTTTGCGGCAGCAAATCCTGAGCCGAATTTTCATTTATTGGACCGCTTTTTGGTGATGATGGATTATCAGAACGTACCGACTGTGATCTGTTTTAATAAGGAAGATTTAATCGGAGCAGATGAAAAAGAGCGTCTGCGGGAGATTTACGCAGGCGCGGACTGCCAGATTGTTTTTACCAGTACCTATGAAAAAACAGGAATTGATAAAGTATGTGAGATTCTTGAAGGTAAAACAACGGTACTTGCAGGGCCTTCCGGTGTGGGAAAGTCCTCTATGACCAATCTTTTACTTCCTGATGCAAGGATGGAAACAGGCGGCATCAGCAAAATCGGCAGAGGACGCCATACGACAAGACATTCCGAGATATTTCATATCAGCGGACGGTCGTATCTGATGGACACACCGGGATTTACTTCAATGAATCTGCCGGAGTTGGAAAAAGAAGACCTGCGTTTTTATTTTCCAGAATTTGAACCACTTGAGGGCAGCTGCCGGTTTAACGGCTGTGTGCATATGAATGAGCCGGACTGCGCTGTAAAAGCGGCAGTTTCTGATGGAAAGATTCATAAAATGCGCTATGAGAGTTATACTACAATGTATCAGGAATTAAAAGAACAAAAAAAGTATTAAAAAAGGAATCAAAAGAAACATGAATATTTTATCACCATCGCTGTTATCGGCGGACTTTAAAAAACTGGGAGAGGAAATTGCAGCTATCGACAAAGCAGGCGCGGAGTACGTGCATATAGATGTCATGGACGGACAGTTCGTACCAAACATCTCATACGGCATGCCGGTCATCAAATCCATCCGTTCCTGCACCAAAAGGGTATTTGATGTGCATTTAATGATAGATGAACCCATCCGTTATGTCAAAGACTTTGCAGACTGCGGAGCAGATATCATCACTGTACATGTCGAAGCCTGCAAAGACGTTGCAGCAACCTTAGAGGCAATTCGCCAGCTCGGCGTAAAGCCTGCAATCACCTTAAATCCAGATACTCCGGTATCAGCCATAGAACCGTATCTGAATCAGGTCGATATGGTACTGGTGATGAGTGTCGTACCGGGCGCGGGCGGACAGAAATTCATCCCGGAATCCCTCGATAAAATACGCCTCATCAAAAAACTGCTTGATGAAAAACAGCTTCATGCAGACATCGAAGTAGACGGTGGAATTAACACCGACAACGTCAGAGCCGCCCTTGATGCCGGTGCCAACATCATCGTAGCCGGTTCAGCCGTCTTTAAAGGCGATGCTGCCGAAAACGTAAAAAAATTCAAGGAACTGATGTAAAAGCAAAAAATAATACAATGCATAAGAATATATGCACTGTAAAAAATATTGCTAAACAAGAATTCAACTAATGTTATTGAGCCTTCGGACATTGGGAATAAAACCTGATGTTCGTAGGCTTTTTGTTTACAGAAAGAATTTTCGCGGATATAATAAACGTGACATATAGTTGTCATGTTGAATTGGGTATGATATGTATGGAGTGTAAGAAACGATGAAAATATATAGACTTATCGGTATATTGTCAATCTTACTGCAGGAAGAAAAGACAACGGCTCCTGAACTGGCAGAAAGATTTGAGGTATCTCGAAGGACAATAAATCGGGATATTGAAGACCTTTGTAAAGCAGGTATTCCTATAAAAACTGCACAGGGTACTGGCGGTGGCATCAGTATTATGGATGGATATCGTATGGACAGGATGATTTTGAGTTCCAAAGATATGCAGATGATTCTTGCGGGTTTGCGGAGTCTTGACAGTGTGAGCGGAAGCAGGTACTACAGTCAACTGATGGAGAAAATCCAGACCGGATCATCAGAGTTCATCAGTGGAAGAGACTCTATGCTGATTGACTTATCTTCATGGTATAAGGGTTCTCTTGCTCCAAAGATCGAGGTAATACAGAGTGCAATAGAAAACAGGCGCATCATACGATTTAAGTATTATGCTCCGTCCGGAGAGAGCAACCGAAGGGTGGAACCATATTATCTGGTTTTCCAGTGGTCGAGCTGGTATGTATGGGGGTGGTGTTTAGAACGTAAAGATTACAGGCTGTTCAAACTGAACCGTATGGATTGTGTTGTTGAAACAGACCGTGGATTTCTGCGTAGAGATGTACCAATGCCGGATTTGTCAAATGAAAAATTCTATATTTGACAACGGAGATTCTATACCCAAAAACAGAAAATGTGAATGCACAAATGAAGGGAATGTGAAAAAACTCGATTGAGTTTTTTTGCATCTCCCTTTTTGTACCTGTTGTGTATAAATGACTGAAATCATGCGCAAAGAAAGCGCACTTCCCCTACCCCATAGAAATTCTTTTTTTGAATCTATGCGGCAGTTCTGTTTCTCATCTTTTTTTTCTGATATTTATATAGATTGTGGCCTATCGCCACAAGTAAAACTTCCAGTTTGACTGAATGAATACCTCTTCGGACAATACTCTTGTACCAACGGTCGTTTTTCATAATTCCGAAAGTGCCTTCTGCTTGTATCGAACGGTTCGATTCTTAACTGTCTTCTTACATTTCTCTGCATATGAAATTCCATGTTAAACGATGCTGTAGGCTTCAAACATAGTTGAAAGCTTGATTGCCAGTAAATAAACTATTTATTTTCAACGACAAATAAGATGATGTGATTTTATTAAAAGGAAGAGTTTCGCCGGCGGATATGAATATGGCGGTAGAGGAAGCAAGAAAGTTTACACTGGATATATGTGAACAGTTTTGGTAAGGTGAAAGATTTAATTATTTAAAGTTTTTGACTTTAAACCGTAAAAGTACTTGCGTTTAAGGGTTAATATGGGCTATACTATCATGGTATCTGTCCGGGAATCAGGCTGTTGTAGATGACGTGAGCAGCATGTATCCCGGATGTTGTGAGTATGGAAGAGGGTTTAAAGTATGATAGTTACTCTGATTGAGAAAGTATATAGTTTTCTGTGGGGAGATCTGGTGCAGATTCCACTGCCGGGCGGCAGCACTCTGGGGATTTCGCTTCTGATTATATTACTGATTCCTACAGGAATTTATTTTACGGTTCGGACGCGTTTTCTGCCGATTCGCCTGTTCCCGGATATGGTGCAGGCACTGGTTGAGAAGAAACAAGAAAAAAACAGTCTGTCTTCATTTCAGACACTGATCGTTTCGACGGCAACCCGTGTCGGTATGGGAAATCTGGTCGGTGTTGTTGCGGCAATTTCGGCAGGCGGCGCCGGTGCGGTTTTTTGGATGTGGGTGACGGCAATTATCGGTTCATCAACAGCTTTTATTGAAGCGACACTGGCACAGCTTTATAAAGAAAAAGATCCGCTGTACGGAGGTTATCGCGGCGGTCCGGCGTATTATATTCATGCATATGTAGAAGAAAAACAGAAGAAAAAGAGAAACAAAGTGGTGCTTTCTGTGTTGTTTGCAATCTCCGGTCTGATCTGCTGGTGCGGTATCAGTCAAGTGATCAGCAATTCTGTTGTTTCTTCATTTAAAAATGCATTTTCCATTCCGCCGATCTATATGACGGTAGTACTTGTTGCTGTGGCTGCGGTGATAGTGCTTCGTAAAGATGCGACAGTTAAGATCCTGGATATGGTAGTGCCGGTCATGGCGGTATGCTATTTTGCAATCACGATTCTGATCATTGTGATGAATCTTGGAAGTTTGCCGGGTGTTTTTGCAAGAATTTTTGAGGAAGCATTTGGATTCCGACAGGCAGCAGCCGGCGGTTTTGGCGCAGTCCTAATGAATGGAATCAAACGTGGACTGTTTTCGAATGAAGCAGGTTCCGGATCTGCTCCGTGTGCGGCAGCAGCGGCAGAATGTGACCAGCCGGTCAAAGCCGGATTGGTACAGGCGCTCGGGGTATTTGTGGATACGATCGTGATCTGCAGCTGTACAGCATTTATCATGCTGCTTGCGCCGGAAGAAAAAGTTACAGGACTTTCCGGAATGGATCTTCTGCAGACAGCAATGGAACATCATCTTGGCCGTTTTGGTGTGATCTTTATTGCGGCGACGCTGTTTTTATTCAGTTTTTCGACGTTTCTGGGCATCCTTTTTTATGCGAGATGCAATGTTGCATATCTTTTCGGAGATAACTGGGCTTCACAGACTGCATACAAAGTACTGGCGCTTGTGATGCTGTTCATCGGCGGCCTTGCAGCATATACATTTGTGTGGGATCTTGGTGATGTTGGAATCGGACTGATGACGATCTTTAATATCATCATTCTTTACCCACAGGGTGAGAAGGCTCTGAAAGAACTGAAAGAATACGAAAAAGAAAAAAGAAAATGAAAAACACAAAGAGAAAGCATTTGAAACTATGTCTGTTGTTATTGTTTATGGTTCTGGGATGTTTTGCGATAACCAATGTCAGGACGACAACGGTGCAGGCATCATCGCGGACGTTCAAATCAAATGGCAAAACCTATATGGAAAAGCATAATGACAATACACTTAATACGGTATTGTATCAAAAAGTTTCCGGACGTTACAAACAGGTTGCGAAATCGTCAAGATATCTCATCTACAGATTTTCTTATGGAAAGAAATTGTATTTTTCAAGTGCTGACGATGAAGGAACAGGTATTACCTGCACATATACGAAAGGCAAAAATGGATTTAAAGTAGTATATCATAACGGTTCATTTTTACTCCTGCAGAATATTGAGTCAATAGACATCTCCTGTGTCCCGGGAATGGAATATATTGAAAACGATGAAGAACTGTATGACCGTGAACCGTTTACGGTAGAAGAGGAGAAACTTCGAAAAGAAGCAGTACAGGAACTTCTGATATACCAGGGGTAATTTTCGAACATTTTTTGGGGATGTGAAAAAACTCAATCGAGTTTTTTCACATCCCCTTTTTCTAATTTTGATAGAAACTTGAGAACAATAATTTTCAAAAAGTCAATTATCAATTTGTAATGTTTTTTGAAGAAAAACAAAAATATCTGTTGAAAGAAAAGTTGTTGCATGATATTTTAACCGTAAATACGGAATTAAAATATGAAAATACGGATAGATGAAATACTGATGGAGGAAAAGATGATTATCAGTGAAAGAATTTTTTATGTGATGGAGCAGAAGAACATAACGCAGTTGGAACTCTCAAGAAGGACCGGAATTTCAACTGTATATTATGAAAGATTACCGCAGGTTAAAACAAGATGAAAATAGTCGACTTTCATTGGACTGGAACTTGAACAGGGCTTTATCAAAGGTGAACTACCGTATTCACACGGATGCGGTGAAGGAAAATTTGATTCCACCAGAGCTGACACCGGAACAGATTGCTTATACATATGCCAGTGAAGCAGATATTTTAAATGTTGCTTTATTGGCAATCAGGCAGATAGATACATTAGCCAGTATCAATTTATCAGCGGTTTCGGCACTTCCTGGAGGTGATATATAAATTGAAGAAAGAAAAAATCAAAGTATATTTATACACCCGTGTTTCCACAACCATGTAGATAGATGGTTATTCTCTGGATGCACAGAAAACAAAAATGAAAGCGTTCTGCGACTATAATGAATATGAAATTGCCGGTGAGTATGAGGATGCTGGAAAATCCGGCAAATCAATAGAGGGAAGATTTGCCAATAAGTAAAGGGGATACACTCCATGCCCGAACAGTCCAACAAAGCTGCAAGTCCGCCAATTAAAGCAGAAAAGCCATCGCAAAACGTATAGAAGACCGCCAAAATCAGAAAATAAACATTCACCATGCCAAACTCTGCACCATGTCTGAGCCGTCCAACAAAGCCGCAAGTCTGCCAATCAAACCCGAACAGCCACCCTCCCATGCAAAAAATATGCCTGTCAGATGCGTCAAGTAACACGGGTATCTGACAGGCATATTTTTTTGCTTATACGTTGAAGCGGAACAAAATGACATCGCCGTCTTTTACAACATATTCTTTTCCTTCCAGACCGACAAGTCCTTTTTCCTTGGCGGCTGTATAAGAACCACAGTCCAATAAATCCTGATAGTTGACAACTTCGGCACGGATGAAGCCGCGTTCAAAATCGCTGTGGATTTTTCCGGCAGCCTGCGGCGCTTTCGTACCTTTAACGATTGTCCATGCACGGGTTTCGGTTTCACCGGCAGTTAAGTAACTGATCAGACCGAGGATACGGTAACTTGCGGCAATCAGCTTATCAAGACCGGAAGAACTGATGCCTAAGTCTTCTAAGAACATTTTCTTTTCGTCATCATCCAGTTCGGAGATTTCCTGTTCAATCTGCGCGCAGATAACGAAAACTTCGCAGTTTTCCTTTGCTGCAAATTCACGTACAGAAGCTACATATTTGTTGGAAGCACCGTCATCCGGTAAATCATCTTCTGTAACATTGGCAGCAAAGATGACCGGTTTTGCTGTTAATAAGTTATATTCTTTCATGAGTGCTGCTTCATCATCGTCTTCCAGTTCAAAATTCTTAGCCAGATTTCCGGCTTCAAGGAAAGCAATCAGACGTTCAATTAAATCACATTCTTTTAAAATTTCTTTATTGTTGTAAGCTGCTTTTTTCTGTTTTGCAAGACGTCTTTCCAGAATTTCGATATCTGAAAAGATTAACTCCAGATTAATCGTTTCAATATCACGGAGCGGGTCGATAGAACCGTCTACATGGACAATATTGGAATCTTCAAAACATCTGACAACGTGAACAATGGCATCAACTTCGCGGATATTGGCAAGGAACTGGTTTCCAAGACCTTCACCCTTAGAAGCCCCCTTTACAAGCCCTGCGATATCAACGAATTCAATGACGGCAGGGGTAATCTTTGCAGAATTGTATAATGCTGCAAGCTTGTTTAAACGTTCATCCGGAACGGCAACGACACCTACATTCGGGTCAATGGTGCAGAACGGGTAGTTGGCAGATTCAGCGCCAGCTTTTGTTAATGAGTTAAAAAGCGTACTTTTGCCGACATTTGGCAAACCTACAATACCGAGTTTCATAAAATCTCTATCTCCTTTGTTTTTATGGGGATTTCCCCTGATTTTTAAAAATGTCAGATACAACCGTATATTTTACTATAAAAAAGCATTGAATTCAACATGGTAGTGCCAACTTTAGAAAAAAATGAAATCTTTCCGATAGGCAGGTGCAACAAAAAAGCAGTCATCAGGGTGCAGAATACGCGGAAGATGTCAAATCCGGTGGATAACTTTCAGACAGGCGGAAAAACTGTGAATTTAATGCGTTAAATTCTAAAAAAACACTTGTATTTTTCCACAAATAAGTATAGAATTGACTCTAAAGTGGTGGAAAGTGGTGGCAAATGGTAAAAAGTGGTAGACGGAGGAACAACAATCATGTTTATGGGTGAATACAACCATACAATTGATGGTAAGGGACGAGTCATTGTTCCTGCAAAGTTCCGCGATGCCTTAGGGGACGGTTTTGTCGTAACCAAGGGATTAGACGGCTGCCTTTTTGTTTATCCGCCGGATGCATGGCAGGCATTTGAAGAAAAGCTTCAGTCGCTGCCGCTGACCAATAAAAACTCCAGACAGTTTGCACGTTTTTTCCTTGCAGGAGCGGCATCCTGTGAAGTTGATAAACAGGGAAGAATTCTTCTGCCGCAGGTTCTTCGTGAATTTGCGGGACTTGAAAAAGAAGTTGTGATGGTCGGGGTTGCCAACCGCGTGGAAATCTGGAGTAAAGAACGCTGGCAGGAATGTATTGACAGCTATGATGACGATATGGATGAAGTGGCAGAGAATATGGAGAGTTTAGGATTTTCTATTTAGACTGCCCGTAAAAAGATGCGTTTTGAAAATGGAGAAAAACATGGAATTTAAACACAAGTCTGTATTATTGCAGGAAACGATTGACAATTTAAATATCAGACCGGATGGAATCTACGTGGACGGAACGCTGGGCGGTGGCGGACATTCTTATGAAATTGCCAGCAGGCTTTCATCCAAAGGAAGACTCATCGGCATTGATCAGGACGAGGCGGCAATTGCAGCAGCCGGTGAACGGTTAAAGCCGTTTGCAGACAGAGTCACCATTGTACGGAATAATTATTGTAATATGGATATGGTATTGAAGGACTTAGGAATTGAAAGAGTCGATGGGATTCTTTTGGATTTAGGCGTGTCTTCTTACCAGTTAGATACCGCAGAAAGAGGATTTACCTATAAGACGGATGCACCGCTTGACATGCGTATGGACAGACGGCAGCAGATGACGGCAAAAGATATTTTGAATGAATACAGCGAAATGGAACTTTACCGCATTATCCGGGATTATGGTGAAGATAAATTTGCAAAGAATATCGCAAAGCATATTGTGGCAGCAAGAAGCGAAAAGCCGATAGAAACTACATTTGAGTTAAATGAAATTATCAAGGCGGCGATTCCAATGAAATGCAGGGCTGTTGGAGGACATCCGTCTAAGAAGACATTTCAGGCGATACGGATTGAACTGAATCATGAACTGGACGTATTGAATAATTCAATTGACAGCATGATTGAACATTTAAATGACAAAGGACGTTTCTGTATTATTACATTCCATTCGTTAGAAGACCGGATTGTAAAGGTGCAGTTTAAAAATAATGAAAATCCATGTACTTGCCCACCGGATTTTCCGGTGTGCGTATGTGGGAAAAAATCTAAGGGAAAAGTAATTACAAGAAAGCCAATTCTTCCGTCAGAAGAAGAGCTTGAAGAAAATAAAAGAGCAAAAAGCGCAAAGCTGCGTGTGTTTGAACGCAGGAGATAAGCTTAAAAGTGTGTAATGTTTTACAAACGTAAAAAAAAGTCAGCAGGGAGGAAAGTAAATGGCGCGCAAAAGTTATGGAAACACCATAAAGTATGAAAAAAGAACCGGTTATGTTCAGGGAAATACGGTAAGAAAACTGCAGGTAGCAGAACCTTATTCCAATGATCCGACAAGTATTGAACAGCTTGAGGAAGAACGAAAAAGAAAACGGGAACAGCAAAGAAAGATACGACGTGCCAATAAGATGAACTTTCTTTATACAGTGGCAGTAACGGCAGTGGTAGCTGTGATGTTCGGACTGTGCTACCAGTATCTGAATTTACAGTCTGAGGTAAAGACCAATGCAGCCGCAGTATCTGATCTGGAAATGCAGTTAAATACCCTGACATCACAGAATGATGAACGTGAAGCACAGGCAGAAGCTGATATCGACTATGATGCAATTTATGATACAGCTGTCAATGAACTGGGAATGGTTTATCCGGCAAAAGGACAGGTTATCCGTTACGCAGCAGGCGAGAGTGAATATGTAAAGCAGTATCAGAATATTCCGAATGCAGACTAAAAAGATACATTGGAGATACATAAATGGTAGAAAGTAGTCAGGAACGTGCAAAACGAAATAAATACAGAAGAAAAAAAGCAATGCTCAAAAAAGTACACAAAAAAGCCGGCATTGCTTTTTTGTGTGTTATGGCAGCACTGGCAGTTTTAGCAGGAAGAATCGCATGGATTAATTATAATCACGGTGATGCATATTCCAAAGCTGTGTTAGACCATCAGACGTATACGTCAACAACAATTCCGTATAAGCGGGGACAGATTCTGACCTCGAATGGAAATATTCTTGCGTACAGCGAAAGAGTGTACAACCTTATATTAGATCCAAAGCTGGTGCTTTCCGATGAGAAGTATAAAGAACCGACCTTAAATGCGCTGGTACAGTGTTTTGGATTAAACCGTCAGGAATTGGAACAGACATTGGCAGTGAAGAAAGATTCCCAGTACGAGCGTCTGGCGATGGGACTGACTTCGGATGAGATTGCTGATTTTAAGGCACTTGTTGCAGATACAAAAAACAATCCGAATATCAAGGGTGTGTGGTTTGAAAATTCCTATGTCAGAAAATATCCATTTTCAACTATGGCATGTGATGTTGTTGGTTTTGCAAGTGCGGCAAACGGCGGTGAACTGGGACTGGAAAGCTATTATGATGATGAACTTTCAGGAACAGATGGCGTATCCTACAGTTATGTCAATGATAATCTTGATGTGCAGGAAACAACCAAAGATGCCGTAGACGGCAACAATATTGTGACAACCATTGACTATAATATACAGCGGATTATTGAAAAACACATTGCGGCATATAATGAAGAAAAGCCGTCCAGTGCAACAGCGGTACTGGTAATGAATCCGAACAACGGAGAAGTGCTCGGCATGGCGAGTTATCCGTATTTTGACCTGAACAATCCAAGAAGTCTTGAAAGTTCGTATTCCCAGGAACAGCTGGCAACGATGTCCGATGAAGACATGACAAATTCGCTGTATAAAATCTGGAGAAATTACTGTATTTCAGAAACCTTTGAACCGGGTTCGACCTTTAAGCCGTTCACCGTCGCTTCGGGACTGGAAGAGGGCGTAACATATGACGGAGATGTCTTTTACTGTAACGGTTATGAAGAAATCGGAGGTTATACCATCCGCTGTCATGTATACAATAAAACCGGCAAGCATGGGGATATTACACTGGAGCAGGCGCTGATGCAGTCCTGTAACCCTGCAATGATGGATATTGCCGCACGCCTTGGCGGTGTGAAATTCGCCCAGTACCAGAGACTGTTTGGTTTTGGCAGTAAGACAGGAATCGATCTTCCGTCAGAGGAAAACGGTATTATAAAAAAGAGCGATATGTCAGAAACAGACGTTGCAACCAATGCATTCGGACAGAATATCAATGTAACCATGATTCAGATGGGGGCAGCCTTTTCTTCTTTAATTAATGGTGGAAATTACTACCAGCCGCATATTGTAAAGCGCATTGAAAAAGATACGGGTGAAGTTGTAAAGACCTTTGAACCGACACTGGTACGTCAGACAGTAACGGCTTCAACATCGCAGCTGCTTCGTAAGTATTTAAAATCCACGGTGGATGACGGACTTGCAAAAAAAGCAGGTGTTACCGGTTATTCAATAGGCGGTAAGACCGGTACGGCGCAGAAGGGCAAACGAGAGGATTTAAAATGGATTGTATCCTTCATCGGCTTTGCACCGGTGGATAATCCGCAGGTGATGGTTTATGTATTGATTGATGAACCGGACGGAACAACGGGAACAAGCGGAACTACTTCAGATACGCTGATTTTAAGCCATGATATTTTAGAAGAACTGCTTCCGTACATGAATATTTTCAAAGATGCGGAAGCAGAGCCGGTTGATGCTAGTGGCAGTGAAGATGAAAATACCGTCAGCATTACTGTTCCGAATACCAATGTGCAGGATAGTACATCAGCAACACCATAAAAAAGTATAACTCCGGGCAGACGTTAATAAGATGTAATAACGTTTATCCGGAGTTATTTTTATGTGGAAACCATGGGAAAATGAAAGCGAAACCCAAAGAATACGCAGACAGAAGGAACGTTACAGGGACGATAAGCGCTGGCAGATTATTGATGAGCGCAAAAACGACCCAATGGGCAGGCTGCATACAAGACATCGGAAAAAACTGATGGTCTGCGGTGCCTGTGTATTTCTGGCAATGCTGCTGCTGATTGGCAGACTGGGCTATGTCATGATTTTTCAGGCGCAGTATTATCTTTCAAGAGCCGAAGAACTGCATGAGCGGGAACGTGTGATTAAAGCATCACGCGGAAGAATATTAGATACCAACGGCGTTGTGCTAGCCGATAATAAAACAGTCTGTACGATTTCCGTTATTCACAGCCAGATACAGGATGCCGAAGCGGTAATTCATATGCTGACATCTGAATTGGGACTGGATGAAGCACAGGTGCGTAAGCGCGTGGAAAAAGTATCGTCTATTGAGCGGATTCAGACCAATGTTTCCAAAGAAACCGGGGATAAAATCCGGGAATACAATATGGCGGGTGTCAAGGTCGATGAAGATTATAAGCGCTACTATCCGTATGAAACGCTGGCATCAAGAGTACTTGGCTTTACAGGCAGTGACAATCAGGGCATTTTAGGACTGGAAGCAAAATATGATGCCCTGCTTTCCGGTAACAGCGGTCAGATTCTGACACTGACGGATGCGTGGGGCATTGAACTGGAAGGGGCGGAAGAAAGCAGAAAAGAACCGGTTGCGGGCAGTGATTTATACACCAGTCTGGATTACAATATCCAGGCTTATGCGGAGCAGCTTGCAGACCGCACATTAGAAGCAAAAGGGGCAAAGCGTGTATCAATTATTGTGATGAATCCGCAGAATGGTGAACTGCTGGCGATGGTTAATGCACCGGAATATAATTTAAATACACCGTATGAATTAAATATAGAGATAACGGAAGAAGACAGCAGCAAATCCAAAATGGATTTACTCAATATGATGTGGCGGAATTTCTGCATTAATGATACCTACGAACCCGGCTCGGTCTTTAAAATGGTAACGGCAACGGCGGCACTTGAAACCGGTGTGGCACATTTAAGTGATTCCTATACGTGCGGCGGCAATACAAAGGTCGGGGATAGAACAATCCGTTGTCATAAAACAACGGGTCATGGTACACAGACCTTTACGGAAACTGTCATGAACAGGAGCGTTTCTGTCCGGAAAAATAAAATAAAGTCCGGAGGAAGAAATTTGTCGAAAAAAGTGAAATTGTGTCTTGTATTTTTAAATTTTCGTATTATACTGTCTATAGCCAGAAAATGAAAGAGGGAACTTAAAAATGAAAAGAGTGAAAAGACCAGAACTTCGTCTGCATGGACAAAAAGTGAGATTAAAAAAGAAACCAGTAATTCTTGCAGTATCCGTATTAGTACTGATTGTATTGCTGGTGTCCGTATCCGTTCATGCAGCTTCTAAAAAACATACCCAGAAAGTATCTGCGGGAGTGGCAGAGGAAACGGCTGCCGAAGAGAAGTTAAGCGAAGAAGAAACAACGACAGCTGAGGAAGAAACAACACAGGAGGCAACACTGCCCGAAGTGCAGACGACAACGGCGGCAGCACCGCAGACAGACGGTGAAGGAGAATATCCGGGATGCAAAAAAGTGTATCTGACATTTGATGACGGTCCAAGTCCGAATACAACCAGAATTTTAGATATTCTGGACCAGTATGGTGTCAAAGCAACATTTTTTACAATCTGCAGTCCGGGAGAAGAAAATGAAGAAAGCTTAAAACGGATTGTTTCAAGCGGCAATACGCTGGCAATTCACTCTGTTTCTCATGAGTATTCACAGGTGTATGCATCTATTGACAGCTTTAAAGAAGATGTTTTAGACATGCAGCAGTGGTTATATGAGCAGACCGGTGTGACAACGTGGTTTTACAGATTTCCGGGCGGTTCAAGCAATAAAGTAGCCAACTGCGATATTTCAGACTGTATCAATTTTTTAAATGAACAGGGATTTGTATACTTTGACTGGAATGTCAGTTCAGGGGATGCCAGTGCAAAATGTGTGGATAAGGATACCATTGTACAGAATGTCCTGTCTGAAATCGGAAGCCGTGAAGAATATGTGGTACTGATGCACGATGCCGGTGCAAAGACAACAACGGTGGAAGCACTGCCGGAAATTATCGAGTATTTACAGGCAAATGACTATATGATTCTTCCGATAACGGCAAATACAAAGCCGGTTCAGCACCGTCATTCATAATCGGGATTCTGCCTGCGTAGAATATAGTAAGTCTATGCAGGTATGGAAATCCGGATGAATCAGGAAAATGAAAAAGCCATTATGCAGCTGCTCTTAGAAAAGCAGTATATTACGTATGAGGAGTGGTTTATGGCAGTGCAGTACATCGAAAGCGGTGCAGACAATGAGTGAGGAAAAAGTATTGTCTGGAATGCGTTGTGCCATTTACAACCGGTGTTCTACAACAGAGGAGGCACAAAACCGTGCCATTGAAACACAGGCGGCAGAGTCTGTGGAAATCGTACAGGCATTAGGCGGAGTAATCTGCTGTCAGTACATTGAACAGGAAAGCGGAACAACAACGAAAAAAAGAACGCAATATGCCAGTCTTATGGCGGATGTGCAGCAGGAGCGGATTGACTGCATTGTAATTAAGTCAATTGACCGTCTGATGCGCAACGCCGGGGACTGGCATGAATTTATTCAGCACATTACAGCACATCATGTCAGACTGTATCTGTATCTGGAAAGAAAGTTTTATGAGCCGCAGGATGCGTTTCTTTCCGGTATCAAAGCGCTCATTGCAGAGCAGTATTCCAGAGAATTAAGCCAGAAGGTTAATAATGCCCATAAAAGGCGGCAAAAGAAAATAGACGGGAAACTAACCGTCAACAATAATGTTTACGGCTACAGAAAAGAAAAAGACGGTTATAGAATAGAAGAAACGGAAGCCGTCTATATCCGCAGAATCTATGCGATGTCCGCAGGCGGTGCAGGCGGCAGGAAAATTGCAAGGGAATTGTATGCGATGGGCATGAGAAACCGCAAAAACGGTGCGGTCAGTGATGTGACCGTAAGACGTCTGATTCAGAATCCACTGTATAAGGGAACAGCTGTAATGCATAAAACGCATTATGATTTTGAATTAAAAAAACAGTGCTGCCTGCCAAAGGAGCAGTGGATTTATCATGAAAACAGAATCCCTGCAATCGTGAGCGAAAAGCTGTGGCAGGCGGCAAATGATGCGTTAAATGCCCGGAAAAGCAAAAGTCAGGCAAAAGAACAAAAAGAAAGAAGCCCGCTGCCGCAGCACTGCCTTAAAATCGTCTGCGGAAAATGCGGATGTGCGTACTGCAAAAGAACAGGAAGTGCAGGAAATGTGTATTGGATGTGCGGCAGACAGCTTGAGAAAAATCCGGATGGCACAGTCTGTAAAAATATCACAGTTTATGAGAAAGAACTGGAACCGCTTTTGTGGGAGCAGTTTCAAAAAGAAGATATGGAAAGCATAAAAACGCAGACGGAAAACGGCCTTTTATTGCTGGAAAAAGTTTTAAAAAAGAACCCGTGCAGTAAAGACTTTTGCATGGAATATGGGCGGTTACGGGAAAAGAAAAAGAACCTGCTTCAAAAGTATATGGACGGGATTGTGAGTGACAGTGATTATAAACTGGCATCGGAAATGCTGGCACAGCAGATAAATCAGATGACAGAGCAGGAAAAACGAAACGATACGGCAAAGCCCGGGCAGCGGCTTTTTGCTATCCGTCAGTATCTGTATTCAGAAGAAGGTCAGGAAGCGGTACAGCAGGCAGTGGTACAAAGCACAATATCTGAAATCACCGTCTATCCCGATAAGCGCGTGTGTGTCCGTTACCGGACAGGAGCGTGCCGGATGATGCCTTACCGTCATATCCATGCCAAAATGAAAAAAAGGCAGGAGAGTATTCAAAAGATAGAACAGCTTTTTTTAAGCCAAAATCGGCTGACCACAGCGGAAATTGCAGAATATACAGGGTATTCCCGGGGAAATATCCTGCAAAAGTTAAAAGAATTAAAACAGCAGGGCAGAATCCGGTATGTCAGCATGGGCAAAAATGGAGGCTGTTGGGAGGATGTAAGTACAGGAATACATCAGGATAAACAGACAAAGAAAACAGACGGGCAGATATAGAGAAACGTATAAAGACAAGTATATAACAGACGGAAGGAATCATACATAAACAGCTGTAATCCTGCATTTATTGAGTGGGGACGGCGCGTTGGCAATGAACGGTTTTATGAGTATTTAAGCAAGCTGGGTATTCTGGGAAAGACAGGAATTGATCTGCCGGGCGAAGCTTCGACAATTATCCATAAAATTGAAAATGTGGGAGAAGTAGAGCTGGCAACAATGTCTTTCGGGCAGTCGTTTCAGATTACACCGGTTATCATGCTGCGTGCGGCGGCGGCAATTGTCAATGGCGGCAAACTGGTGACACCACATTTTGCGGTAAAGGCGGCGGGCGCAGACGGAGAAACCGTACAGGAATTCTGTTATGAAACCGTAACCAATGCCATTACAGAGGAAACGAGCAATACCATGAAAGACATTTTACGTCAGGTTGTTGAGGACGGCGGCGGAAAAAATGCGTACATTGAAGGCTTTTCCATTGGCGGGAAAACGGCAACCTCCCAAAAACTGCCGCGTGGTTCGGGAAAATACATCGCTTCCTTTGTCGGTTTTTCAAGTGTTGACAATCCGCGGGTGATTGCCATGTGCCTGATTGATGAACCGCAGGGCGTATATTACGGTGGTACAATCGCAGCACCCGTGATCCGGGAACTTTTTGAAAATATCCTTCCATACCTTGAAATATACCCGAATTGATAGTAAAATAAAATTTAATTGCAAAATGCAGGGAAAAAGGAGAAAAAGATGGAATTTTCGGGTAAAAAAGTGACAGTAGTAGGAACCGGAATCAGTGGAATCGGTGCAGTGGGACTGCTGAATGCAGTCGGTGCAGAAGTTGTGCTGTATGACGGAAACGAAAAGTTAAAGATAGAGGATATTGAAAAAAAATTAGGTACATACAAAGCAGAGATTGTTCTGGGAGAGCTGACAAAAGAATTAACGGACAGTTCGGATTTACTGGTTATCAGTCCGGGTGTGCCGATTGACAGCCCGGTTGTAAAAGCATTTGAAGCGGCAGGCGTGCCGGTATGGGGCGAAGTAGAGCTGGCTTATGCATTCGATAAAGGAAAAGTCCTTGCAATCACCGGAACAAATGGGAAGACAACGACAACAGCCCTTGTAGGACAGATTGTAGGAGCATATCATAAGGATACTTTCGTAGTCGGTAATATCGGCAATCCCTATACAACAGAGGTTTTAAAAAGTAACAAAGATTCTTATACCGTGGCGGAAATCAGCAGCTTCCAGCTGGAAACCGTGCATGAATTCCACCCGCTTGTGAGTGCCATTTTAAATATTACGCCGGATCATTTAAACCGCCATTATACGATGGACTGCTATGTGCAGACAAAGGAAAAGATTGCGATGAACCAGAAGGGGTCAGAGGTGTGCGTACTGAATTTTGACGATGATTACCTGCGGGAGTTCGGGGAGCATACAACAGCAAAGGTTGTGTGGTTTTCAAGATTTACAAAGCCGGACAGAGGCGCTTATATGGAAGGCGATATGATCTGCTATACAGACGGCATCCGGTCGCAGGAACTGCTGAATGTCCACGACATGAATCTGATTGGCGCACACAATTATGAAAATGTCATGGCGGCAGTCTGCATTACAAAGGCAGCCGGTATCCCGGATGAAATTATTGTAGAACAAATTAAGCAGTTTAAGGCAGTGGAACACCGGATTGAATTTGTAACAGAAAAAAACGGCGTGCGCTATTACAATGATTCCAAGGGAACCAACCCGGAGGCGGCAGTCAAGGCGATTGAAGCGATGACAAGACCGACGGTTTTAATCGGCGGCGGATATGATAAAGGCTCAGAATTTGATTTATATGTCAAAGCATTTAAAGATCGTGTCAAGCTTCTGGTATTAATCGGACAGACCAGTGACAAAATTGAAGCAACGGCTAAAAAGTACGGCTTTACCAATATCATTAAGGCAGAGTCCTTAAAAGAAGTTGTGGATATCTGTGCGGAAAATGCCAAAGACGGCGATGCCGTACTGCTTTCACCGGCATGTGCAAGCTGGGGAATGTTTGATAACTATGAACAGCGCGGCAGACTGTTTAAAGAATATGTAAATGCCCTTTAAAGGTAAAATGCCTGCGGAAATGAGCAGAATGCGAAAATCCATAAATCAAAGATTTTCGCATATCACTTTGTGCCGCAGGCGTCACAAAGTAATTTTTTATCGCAGAGCCAAATAGAATTTGGCTCGCGGTTCTTCCGGCATTAAAATGCCTGCAGAAATGAGGTGAGGTATGGCAAGAAAGGTCAAAAAGATGTCCAATAAAAGGTATTTTGATTACAGCCTTTTATTTGTCATTATATTTATTGTTGGATTCGGACTGGTGATGATTTACAGTACCAGTTCTTACACGGCACAGATGGAATACGGCAGTTCGGAGTACTATTTTAAAAAACAGCTGATTTTTGATGTGCTGGGCTTTATTATGATGTATATTATGTACCGGTTAGACTACCATGTTTTAAGGAAAATCGCACCGGCGTTTTTTGCACTGTCGCTGTTATTGATTCTGGCGCTGATTCCGTTTGGTAAAACTGCCAACGGTGCAACGCGCTGGATCCGTTTCGGTCCGATTGGCGTGCAGCCTGCGGATGTGTCAAAGACGGCCGTGATTATTATGCTGTCTGCGGCAGTATGTGCGGCAGGGTCAAAGATTAAAAGCCTGTGGTATAATTTCTTTTTATTTGTACTGATTGCAGGACTTGAAGCAATCCTGATTATGGTGATTTCCAGCAATATGAGTAGTGCGCTGATTATTCTGGCAATCGCTTTCGTCATGATTTTTGTGGCGTATCCGAAATACAAATTTTTCGTGGTACTCGCAGGACTTGGCGCGGGCGGTGTGGCAGCGTTATATAACTGGCTGCTCGGCATTGCGCATCAGGGCATGACAGAAAACTTCCGTATGAACCGTCTGCTCATGTGGATTCAGCCGGAAAATTACTCCAGCGGAATCGGCTACCAGACCGTGCAGGGACTTTATGCAATCGGTTCGGGCGGACTGTTTGGAAAAGGACTCGGAAAGAGTCTGCAAAAGCTGGGTTTTATCCCGGAATCACAAAACGATATGATTTTTTCCATTATCTGTGAAGAACTCGGACTGTTCGGGGCAATGTGCATTATTTTAGTATTTGCACTAATGCTGTGGCGGATTATCCACATTGCGCAGAATGCACCAGACTTATTCGGTACAATGCTGGCAGCAGGGGTATTTGCCCATGTAGCGGTACAGGTGGTATTAAATATTGCCGTTGTAACCAACTTTATCCCGAATACCGGTGTTTCACTGCCGTTTATCAGCTACGGCGGTACGGCAAGTTTCTTCTTGCTGCTGGAAATGGGGATTGTCTTAAATATTTCAAGTAAAATACGGTTAGAAAGATAGCAACCTCCCGGAGTCTGGCGAATATAATAAAATATAGCTTCTCCGGGGGTTTTTATTTTGGGAAAAATCGTAATAAATGGCGGAAAACGGCTGTTTGGCAGTGTATGTATCCACGGTGCGAAAAATGCAGTGCTTCCGGTGATGGCAGCATCCCTGATGAATGAGGGTGTTACGGTAATACGGGGCTGTCCCGATATTGCCGATGTACGTGCAATGTGTGGGATTTTAAACCATCTGCACTGTAAGACGGATTTCAAAAAAGGGTGCCTTGTCATTGATACAAGCATGGCAGAGTACGAGGAAATTAAAGCAGAGGATACAAAGCAGCTCAGGGCATCTTCCGTGTTAATGGGACCGGTGCTGGCGCGTTTCGGGAAAGTAAGGCTTGCTTATCCGGGCGGGTGCAGCATCGGAAGCCGTCCGTTAGACATTCATCTGCATGCCCTCAAATGCCTTGGGGCATCATGGAGCGTGTCAGAAGATTTTATTGAAATGGAAACAACGGGACTTCACCCGTCAGAAATCACCCTGCGCTTTCCAAGTGTGGGTGCAACAGAGAATGCCCTGATGGCAGCAGCGGCACAGTGTGGAACGACTGTGCTTTACAATGCGGCAAAGGAACCGGAAATTGAAAGCCTGTGCGCCTATCTTGAAAAGTGTGGTGCAGTGATTACCGGTGCAGGGACAGAGTGCATCCGGGTACGTGGAAAAGGCGTTTTACAGTCCGCAGAATTTTTTGCAAAGCCGGATCGTATTGTCGCCGGAACCTATATGGCGGCGGTAGCTGCCTGTGGTGGCAGTGTTTACTTACAGGGTGTGACACCGTCACTGTGCCGCGGATTTTTGGATGTATTTACCGGAATGGGCATGGATATCCGTATGGAGGGAGAAGCCATGCTGGTGCAGATGTATCACCGTCCGGTGAATCTTCATAAGATATGTACCGGTGCTTACCCGGATTTTCCGACGGATATGCAGTCCATGGTACTTTCTGTGGCAAGTGTGGGCGAGGGCACTTTGATTTTAAAAGAACAGATTTTTGAAAACCGTTTTAAGACTGTGCCATGGCTCAAAAAAATGGGTGCGGATATTACACTGTCCGGGGACAGCGTGCTTGTAAAAGGTGTAGAAACGCTGAAGGGAAGCGAAGTATACGGAGAAGATTTAAGAGGAACGGCGGCACTTATCATAGCTGGACTGGCAGCACAGGAAACAACGGTTATTCATGATGCAGACTATATTTTGCGCGGGTATATGGATTTATGTGAAAATTTAAAAGGACTTGGAGCAGAGATTGAATGGGAAAACAGTTAGGCAGAAAAAACAATAAAAGAAAATTAAAATGGATACTGGCGGGGATTGTCATTGCGCTGCTGCTGGCAGGAGGTGGCATTTATGCGGGTTTTATGGTAACGGATATTACTTATACCGGCAATAAGCATTATACGCAGCAGCAGATGACAGAGTGCATTTTTGGAACAGAACATCCCAATGCGCTGATTTATACGCTGTTTGGCAAAAAGAATAAAAATATTCCGTTTATACAGAAATATGATGTGGAAGTGACATGGCCCAATAAAATGAACGTTGCAGTTTATGAAAAAGCGATTGTCGGTTATATCAGCTACATGGGCTGTAATATGTATTTTGATAAAGACGGGATTGTGGTGGAGAGTTCTTCGGAAAATTATGAAGATGTACCGCAGATTACGGGACTGGATTTTAAGTCGATTGTACTGGATGCCAAACTCGAGGTCGGTAACGATGCGGTCTTTTCACAGATTCTGGAACTGACACAGGCATTTGATAAATACCAGCTGGGCGTAAAAAAGGTGTATTTTGATTCTTCGTATAATGTCAGTCTTTATATGGGGAATGTAAAGGTTATGCTTGGCAGTGCCGCAGACTGCAATGATAAGCTGTATGCATTAAAACAGGTGTCAGAAAAGCTTACCGGAATGAAAGGAACGCTTCATCTTGAAAATTATGACGGAACAACTGCTTCTATTATTTTTAAGAAAGAAAATTAGAAAAAGCTATTGCTATTTTGCAACAAAAATTATAGAATAAGTCATAGTGCAGAAATGCGAAAGTATGTTAGGAGGCAGGTACCCTTGTTAGAGATTATGACAAACGAAGCAGATTCGGCAGCGAAGATTATCGTTGTCGGTGTTGGCGGCGCCGGTAATAATGCGGTCAACAGAATGATAGATGAAAATATCAGTGGTGTAGAATTTATTGGAATTAATACAGATAGTCAGGCATTGCAGTTATGCAAAGCGCCGACAGCCATTCAGATCGGTGAAAAGCTGACAAAGGGACTGGGTGCAGGTGCCCAGCCTGAGATTGGTGAAAAGGCAGCAGAGGAAAATGTAGAAGAACTGACACAGGCCATTAAAGGTGCCGATATGGTATTTGTTACCTGTGGTATGGGCGGCGGAACAGGAACCGGTGCAGCTCCGGTTGTTGCAAAGATTTCCAAGGAACTGGGAATCCTTACGGTCGGTGTTGTTACAAAGCCGTTTAAGTTTGAAGCCAGAACGCGTATGACCAATGCGCTGTCAGGAATTGAAAAATTAAAAGATAATGTAGATACACTGATTGTCATTCCGAATGACAAGCTTCTTGAAATCGTAGACAGAAGAACAACGATGCCGGATGCTTTAAAGAAAGCAGATGAAGTATTACAGCAGGCAGTGCAGGGTATTACGGATCTGATTAATGTACCGGGTCTTATCAATCTGGATTTTGCCGATGTCAAGACCGTTATGATTAACAAGGGTGTTGCCCATATCGGTATCGGTACGGCAACAGGTGATGACAAGGCAGTGGAAGCTGTAAAGCAGGCAGTTACAAGTCCGCTTCTTGAAACAACCATCGAAGGTGCTTCACACGTTATTATCAACATTTCAGGCGATATCAGCTTGATTGAAGCCAATGAAGCTGCAAGCTATGTTCAGGAACTCGCAGGTGAGAATGCCAATATTATTTTTGGTGCAATGTATGATGAAAGCTGTACGGATACGGCAACAATTACCGTTATTGCAACAGGTCTGGAAGATACGAATGTAAACAATGCGCTGGCAGGCTTCGGCGCAAAGGCAGCACAGGCTCCAAGACCGGCAGTAAAACCGGCTTATACATATTCAGGTGCACCGGCTGCGTCAGTGGACAAGCCTGCATCTGCGGTTAAACCGGCAGCACCGGTTGCTCCGCTTCCGGGCTTAAAGCCTGCGGCACCGGTAACAAGCAGTGTAAAGGAAAAGGGTATTAATATCCCGACATTTTTACAGAAAAAAGACCGATAATAAAATTTGGTGAATCAGAGAGATACTTTCATGAAAATTGAAGGTATCTCTTATTTTTTTGAAATATTTTCCTTTTAACGCAAAAACGACAAAATTCGCAGGGCAAACAATCTATAATACGTTTTGGGAGGTGATAATTCAATCGTTATTTATCTGGATGTATTCTTCTGTATCAACTTTATAATGGATTTCATTGTGATTGCTGTAGTAAACAGCCTGTGCAGATATGCTGCCACATATCTGCGGATGATACTTTCCGCCACTTTTGGAGCAATGGGAGCCATTATTGTATGTCTGGTACCGCAGGAATACAAATTCGCCGCAAATATAGTGACCTATATTTGTATTGGCATGGGTATGGTAAGAATCTGTGCAGGGAATGTTGCATTCGCGGAACTGATAAAAGGATTTTTTGCGCTGTATGCTGCTGCATTTATGCTGGGGGGTGTAATGCACGTTTTGTACTATTATACATATGCAGGATATATTATCAGACAGGTAATTGTGCGTGACAGGGAACTGATGGTATTTCTCGGAGTATCCTTTGGCTTTTTGCTGCTTTTATACAGGCAGCTGGTAAGAATTAAAGTGTATTCCGACAAACTGTGTCGTGTATGTTGTGTTTTAAGGGGGAGAAAGATTTATATAAAAGGGTTTGTGGATACGGGAAATGTTTTACAGGATCCGCTGTTTCACAGACCGGTGTGTATCGCGCAGAAAGACAGCTTTTTGGAAGTTCTTCATGAAATAAATGATTGCACGAAAGTAAAGTATCATGTAATTCCGTTCCGGTCACTGGGGTGTGACAGCGGAATGCTTGAGGTAATTACGGCAGATACCATGTACATATGCTACGGCAAAAAAGAAATACAGGTGGAAGATGCGCTGATTGGATTGACGGCGCAGACACTTTCATCAGACGGAGAATATGAATTTCTTGTGAATGCACAGCTTTTAAAGGGGTAAAACAGGAAAGTAAATGAGGAGGTTTTTATGGTAATCAAAGTATCTGTTCCGGATCGTTTTCAGTTTAAAATGGTTCCGACATTTAAAAACATGATGATGTTAAAGCAGGGAGACGTACATTATATCGGGGGAAGTGATGTGCTGCCTGCGCCGCTGGGAGCAGAAGAAGAAGCAAGGGCAATTGCGGGACTGGGAACGGGGAATGACCAGTTTGCAAAGTCACAGCTGATTGAACACAATTTAAGACTGGTGGTATACATTGCGAAAAAATTTGATAATACGGGTGTAGGCGTGGAGGATTTAATTTCGATTGGAACAATCGGATTGATTAAGGCAATCAACTCTTACAATCCTGAAAAAAATATCAAACTGGCAACATATGCTTCACGGTGCATTGAAAATGAAATTCTGATGTATCTGCGCAGAAACAGCAAGACCAAGGCGGAAGTATCCATTGACGAACCGCTCAACGTAGACTGGGACGGCAATGAACTGCTGTTATCGGATATTTTAGGTACGGAAGAAGACATTATTTACCGTGATTTAGAAGAAGAAGTGGAAAAAAGCATGTTAAATAAAGCAATCGGTAAATTATCCGAGAGGGAGCGGATTATTGTCGATTTGCGGTATGGACTCAGTTCCATGGACGGGGAGGAAAAGACACAGAAAGAGGTCGCTGACCTTTTGGGAATTTCGCAGTCTTACATTTCCCGGCTTGAGAAAAAAATAATGAAAAGACTGAAGAAAGAACTGGTAAAAAATTCGTAAATAGATATAGAGAGCCTGTCATGCAGAATGATTTTTTAAAATCAGAAGGTTATGGCAGGCTTTTTATCCATGTGCATTCTGAAGATAATGAAACTATCAGAAAGTGATTGACTTTTGCCGTAAATCCATGGAAAATAAAAACAGAGGAAAAAGGGGTATTGGGATGAAAAAAATAAAAAAAAGAAAAAGGTACAGGCTGAAAAGACCGGCTGTAGTGGTGTCCGGTGTGATTTGTGCAGTCTGTGCAGTGGCTTTTGCCGGAAAAGCGGTCAGCGGTGTGGCAGAACAAAAAAAGCAGGCACAGGCGGCATATTATGAAGCGTATTACGAGGAAGAAGCCGATGACCGTCCGCTGGTGTGCATTGATGCCGGCCACGGCGGCAGTGACTGTGGAGCAGATTATGCAGGCGCTTATGAAAAAGATGAAACACTGCTTATTGCCAGACTGGTAAAAAGACATTTAGAGAGTGTGGGTGTGAAAGTTTTGATGACAAGAGATGCTGATACCTATCTGGGACTTGATGAAAGGGTCGAAATATGTAATAATGCTTCGTGTGATGTTTTAGTATCTATCCATAGAAATCTTTATGAGGATGATCCATCCATAAACGGAGTTGAAACGTGGATTCATCATGAACTGCCGGAAGATGATGTATTTCTGGCAGAGGCGATTACAACGCGTTTAGATGCCATAGCAGGTATTAAAAGCCGCGGTGTCAAGGGCGGTTCGATGACGGATTCAGAGGAAGATTACAGGCTCAACCTCAACACCCGCTGTGTAAGCTGCCTTGTGGAACTGGGCTTTATGTCCAATGCAAATGACAACCGGCTGATTACCGAGAAGTCGGAAGAAACGGCGTCTGCGATTTCAGACGGGATTATGGAGTATTTAAACAGCCGGAAATAAAATGATAAGTGAGAGTAAAAATGGCGAAAATCAATCAGAAAAATATTAGAAATTTTTGTATTATAGCACATATTGACCACGGTAAGTCAACACTGGCAGACCGTATTATCGAAAAGACGGGACTGCTCACCAGCAGGGAAATGCAGGAGCAGGTACTCGATAACATGGATTTGGAAAGAGAACGCGGTATTACGATTAAAGCGCAGACCGTGCGTATTGTATACAAGGCAAATGATGGGGAAGAATACATTTTCAACCTTATTGACACACCGGGACATGTGGATTTTAACTACGAGGTGTCCAGAGCGCTTGCTGCCTGTGACGGAGCGATTCTTGTCGTAGATGCGGCACAGGGGATTGAGGCGCAGACCCTTGCAAATGTCTATCTGGCATTAGATCACGATTTGGACGTTTTCCCGGTTATTAATAAAATTGACCTGCCGAGTGCAGAGCCGCAGCGTGTTATTGATGAAATTGAAGACGTTATCGGTATTGAAGCACAGGATGCACCGCTGATTTCAGCGAAAAACGGTATTAATATTGAAGAAGTGTTAGAGCAGATTGTTACAAAGATTCCGGCGCCGACAGGCGATGAAAATGCGCCGTTACAGGCATTGATTTTTGACTCTTTGTATGATTCTTATAAGGGTGTTATTATTTTCTGCCGGATTAAAGAAGGAAAGGTAAAGCGTGGAACGAAAATCCGCATGATGGCGACAGGCGCTGTGGAAGAAGTCGTAGAGGTCGGTTATTTCGGTGCGGGTCAGTTTATTCCATGTGAAGAACTCTCCGCCGGTATGGTAGGCTATATTACGGCAAGCATTAAAAATGTTAAGGATACCCGTGTCGGTGATACGGTAACGGACAATGACAATCCGTGTGCCGAGCCGCTTCCGGGGTATAAAAAGGTCAATCCAATGGTGTACTGCGGACTGTATCCGGCAGATGGCGCCAAGTATCAGGATTTAAGAGAGGCACTTGAAAAATTGCAGTTAAATGATGCGTCCTTACAGTTTGAGCCGGAAACCTCGATTGCACTGGGATTCGGTTTCCGCTGTGGATTTTTAGGATTACTGCATTTAGAGATTATTCAGGAACGTCTGGAGCGTGAATACAATCTGGATTTAGTAACAACGGCACCGGGTGTTATCTATAAGGTGCATAAGACCAACGGAGAGGTTATTGATTTGACGAATCCGTCCAATATGCCGGATCCGTCTGAAATTGAATATATGGAAGAACCGATGGTTTCTGCGGAAATCATGGTAACGACAGAATTTGTCGGACCGATTATGAAACTGTGTCAGGAGCGCCGCGGCATTTACAACGGCATGGAATACATTGAGCAGACCAGAGCCTTGTTAAAGTATGATCTGCCGTTAAATGAAATTATTTATGATTTCTTTGATGCCTTAAAGTCCCGTTCCAGAGGATATGCTTCCTTTGATTATGAGATGAAAGGCTATGAGCGTTCTTCTCTTGTGAAGCTGGATATCCTGATTAACAAAGAAGAAGTCGATGCGCTTTCATTTATCGTCTTTTCCGGCAATGCCGAAGAACGTGGTAGAAAGATGTGCGAAAAGTTAAAGCAGGAAATTCCGAGACAGCTCTTTGAAATTCCGATTCAGGCGGCTATCGGAAGCCGTGTTATCGCAAGAGAAACCGTAAAGGCAATGAGAAAAGATGTCCTTGCAAAATGTTATGGCGGTGATATTTCACGTAAGAAGAAGCTGCTTGAAAAGCAGAAGGAAGGAAAGAAACGTATGCGTCAGGTCGGAAACGTAGAGATTCCGCAGAAGGCATTTATGAGCGTTTTGAAATTAGACGAGGAATAGAAGATAACTGCATGAAAAAGACAGACAGTAACGAAAAAAGGGGCGGCATTTATATCCATATTCCGTTCTGTGTGCGCAAGTGTGCGTACTGCGATTTTTTGTCTGCACCGGCAGATAAAAAAACACAGGCGGAATATGTAAAGGCTTTGCAGACGGAGATTTATCAGACGGCGAAGCTGCTTTCGGAAAATCCGTATACGGTGGATACCGTGTTTTTTGGCGGCGGAACGCCGAGTATCCTCGCACCGGGACATGTCAAAGCACTGGCAGATACCCTGCGGGAAAGCTTTCCGTTTGCGGAAAATGCGGAAATTACGATAGAATGTAATCCCGGCACGCTCGATGAAGAAAAAGCGGCAGTGTACAGACAGGCAGGCATAAACCGGATCAGTTTCGGGTTACAGTCCGCCAATAACCGTGAATTAAAAATGCTGGGACGGATTCATACCATGGAAGAATTTGTGAAAAGCTATGAAACGGCAAGGGCGGCGGGCTTTGACAATATCAATATTGATTTAATGTCGGCACTGCCTGGTCAGACATTTGAAAGTTTTCTGCACACGCTGGATACGGTTCTTGCATTAAAGCCGGAGCATATCAGCATGTACAGTCTGATACTGGAAGAAGGCACGGCACTTTACGAACATTTAGACCGGTATCCGGCACTGCCCGATGAAGATACAGAACGTCAGATGTACGATACGGCGTGTCTGCGGCTTGCGGATAACGGTTACCACCAGTATGAAATCTCTAATTTTGCAAAAGAAGGAAAGGCATGCCGCCATAATCTTTCCTACTGGGAACGCAAAAATTATCTCGGCTTCGGGACAGGCGCGGCATCCCTGCTTTGCGAACAGCGCTACACCAATACGGACAGCCTTGCACTTTATATGGATGCAATGAATAAATTAATAAGTTATAAAGCCGGTGTGCGGCAGAATGACAGCTTAAGCGCACTGTCGGCAATTCGCGCCGAACAGCATACACTTTCCGTACCGGAGCAGATGGAAGAAATGTTCTTTTTGGGACTGCGCAAAAACAGCGGCATTTCCGAGGCGGATTTTTTGGGAAAATTCGGAAAAACAGTAGATGATATTTATGCACAGGTGCTTGAAAAAAATCAGAAATTCGGTCTGCTGGTGCGTGAAAACGGCAGAATTTTTCTTACAAAGCGGGGCAGGGAAGTCAGCAACGTTGTAATGTCAGAATTTCTGCTGGATTAACCGGCGGCCGAACCGGCGCGGTGTTTCGCCCATAAATGTTTTGAATTCCCGCTGAAAATGTGCCTGGTCGGAATAGCCGATTTGCGTGATAAATTCGGAGTTATTGCGATGCGGGTCCTGAAAAATTTCATAAAGAGTATGGTGAAAGCGTAACAGCCGGCAAAAGGTTTTCGGGCTGTATCCGAAATATTCCGTAAAAATGCGGCTGATATGGCGACAGGAATAGCCGGTACGCGCAGCCAGTTCGCTGACGGTGATATCGCCGTCAGCTTTTTTGATGCTCTGATGGATGAGTGTGGCGGCGGGCGGGCAGGCTGGTGTTTTTCCGGTTTTGTTTAATGCGGAAAGAAAACGCTGCAACCGTTCGGAAAAAGAAACGGAGCCTGCAAAAATATCGGCATCACGAACCGATATGGTATCCGACAGGACGGCCGGAAAAGGAAACGGGTGGCTGGACAGTCTGTAATACAGGCTTTCGTCAAAGCGCGCGCCAAAGCAGTAGGAAAATCCTGTAAGGTTCAGGACGAGCGGCTCACTGGCAGTCCGGACACAGAAAATCCGGCAGCTTCCGTCAGGATATTGTCCGATGAGGATTTCCGTGTAAGGGGCAGCTACAAATTTTAAGGAAACATCGCCACTGAATTCATAACAGTATAAATCTGCCGGGGAAGAAAGCTGATGCTCATTGGAGAGCATAGTATCCAGTGTTAAAGCTACATAAGGCTGAATCAGTGTATAACCGGTATGCATAGTAAAACTCCAATCTGTAAGATATGCCGCAGACAGGTTTATCATACGGCAGACAAATAAGTAAAATCTCTTGAAAACTTAAAAATAGGTAGCGTATAAAAAAATAATAAAACAAAAATAAAAAAAATCAAGTCAAAATGTCCGATTTTTTCAATAATTATAAAATCAACAGGGTATAATAGGCAACATAAATTGAACAGCGATACACAAAGGCGTGTAACAGATTAGGAATAATCGGTTACACGTCTTTTTTCGTATAGTTCAATAATCCGGACAGGCTCGGATCCACCTGACCAGAAGACATGACAAAGAAGATGGAATTAAGGGAGGAAATGGTTATGGACTTTTCAGCAGTTAATACAGTATGGGTGCTGGTAGGCGCCGCACTGGTATTCTTTATGCAGGCAGGTTTCTGCATACTTGAATCCGGTCTTACAAGAGCAAAAAATGCCGGTAACATTATTATGAAGAACTTAATGGACTTTTGTATCGGTACTCCGATTTTCTGGATTATCGGTTTTGGTATTATGTTTGGATCATCCAGCGCAATATTTGGTGGAATTGATTTATTTACACGAGGTGATTACTCAGCAGTAACACCGGACGGTGTTCCATTTTACGCATTCTTCATTTTCCAGACAGTGTTCTGTGCAACATCAGCAACAATCGTATCCGGAGCAATGGCAGAAAGAACAGATTTCAAAGCATACTGCATTTACAGTGCAATTATTTCACTGATTGTTTATCCGGTATCCGGTCACTGGATATGGGGCGGCGGCTGGTTATCAGAATTAGGCTTCCACGATTTCGCAGGTTCCTGTGCAGTACATATGGTAGGCGGTATGGCAGCTCTGATTGGTGCCGCAGTATTAGGACCTCGTATCGGTAAGTACGATAAGAACGGAAAGCCAAGAGCAATTCTTGGACACAATCTGACAATGGCAGCACTTGGTGTGTTTATCCTGTGGTTCTGCTGGTTTGGATTTAACGGTGGTTCAACCGTAGCAATGGAAGGTCTGACAAATGCAGCGGATGGTTCAGAAATGACAATGGGTGCGCTTGCAGGTTCAGTATTCTCTACAACAAATATGGCAGCAGCCGTAGCAACCGTAACAACAATGTTATTTACATGGATTCGTTATAAGAAGCCTGATGTATCTATGTCATTAAACGGTACATTAGCAGGTCTTGTAATGGTAACAGCAAGTACAGACTGTATTGATATGTACGGTGCAGCCATTGAAGGTATCATCGCAGGTATCGCAGTTGTATTGGTAATCGAATTTATTGATAAAGTATGTAAGGTTGATGATCCGGTTGGTGCAGTCGGTGTTCATTTTGCAAATGGTTTACTCGGAACGATCTGTGTCGGACTTTTCTCAACAGGTCAGAACGGTGTTGGAGCAGGTCTTTTCTACGGCGGCGGATTTAAGCAGCTCGGTATCCAGCTTTTAGGTGTTGTTACAGTCTGCGCATGGGTTGGCGTAACAATGATTATCGTATTTGAAGTATTAAAGCACACAATCGGTTTAAGAGTACCGGCAGATATTGAAATCAAGGGTCTGGATTACGCAGAACATGGTCTTGCAAGTGCATACTCAGGATTTGAATTTGCAGCAAATGATTTAACAATCGCATCTGATGATGAAATCGAAGTCTTCGGTTCTGAAAAGCTGGAAAATGCCGTGCCGGCAGTTGTAAAGACTTCTCCTGAAAAGGAAAATAAGATTACAAAGGTTGAAATCCTTGCAAAGCAGTCTAAGTTTGAAAAGTTAAAGAAAGCAATGAACGACATCGGTGTAACCGGTATGACAGTGACACAGGTACTCGGTTGTGGTACACAGAAAGGCGCACCGGAATACTATAGAGGTGTTGAAGTTGATATGCAGCTTCTTCCTAAGATTCAGGTTGAAATGGTTGTTTCAAAAGTTCCTGTTGCAGATGTTATTGATGCAGCAAGGAAGGCACTCTACACCGGACATATCGGTGACGGTAAGATTTTCGTATACGATGTGGAAGATGTCGTAAAGGTTCGTACCGGAGAAACAGGCTATGATGCTTTACAAGGCGCAGATGACTAAGCTGTAAAACTACTATTATATAAAGAATAAATTGAGTGACACCGCGGGAGAGGATAAACTTTTCTGCGGTGTTTTTGGTATCAGATGACGGCTTCATGTATAAAATATCTGTAAAGTTTTTCTTTTAAATTTAATAAAAATAGTAAACGTTCTTGTTTTTAACACGAAAAAGATTTATAATGACAAAAAAAGTAAAAGAAGCAAAAACAAGGAGGATTGGCATGGCAGTTTGGAAGATTTCAGAAGATGTTTTTTATGTAGGTGTAAACGATACGACATTGGATTTGTTTGAGAGCCAGTACCGGATACCGGACGGGGTGACATACAATTCCTATGTGATTAAGGACAGCAAAATTGCAGTAATGGATACGGTGGATAACCGGGCGACAGATGCGTGGTTTGATAATCTGGAAGAAGCATTGGGTGGAAAAGCGCCGGATTATCTGGTCGTTTCGCATTTAGAGCCGGACCATGCCGGAAATATCCGGAAATTTCTGGTAAAGTATCCGGAAACGGTTGTTGTGGCAAATGCAAAAACAGTAGCCATGCTGCCACAGTTTTTTGAACTGGATACGGAAGAACTTTCTATATTAGAAGTCAAGGAAGGCGATACTTTAAAGCTTGGCAGACATACGCTGCATTTTGTGATGGCACCAATGGTACACTGGCCGGAAGTCATGGTTGAATATGATGAAGCCGATAAGATTTTATTTTCAGCGGACGGATTTGGCAGATTTGGTGCATTGTCACAGGGCTGCACCTATGATGCAGCAGGAAAAGCACAGGACGTATTGGAGCAGGAGTGGACAGGGGAAGCCCGAAGGTATTTTATTAATATTGTCGGCAAGTACGGTGCTAATGTCCAGGGCCTTTTAAAGAAAGCAGCGGTACTTGATATTGAAAAAATTGCACCGCTGCATGGACCGGTGCTTACAGGTGGTCTGGAATACTTTTTGGATAAATACGCAAAATGGAGCAGTTATCAGCCGGAAGAAAAGGGCGTTGTAGTGGCATATTCCTCCATTCATGGCAATACAAAGCACGCGGCTGAACATTTTGCTTCTATATTAAAAGAGCAGGGTGAAGAAAATGTTGCTGTTTTTGACCTTGCAAGAGCAGATATGGCCCAAGCTGTTGCAGACAGTTTCCGGTATGATGCACTGGTGCTTGCTGGAATTACGTATGATGGTGGACTGATGCCGTGCATGGAAGACTTTTTATACCATTTAAAAATGAAAAATTTCCAGAACCGGTATGCGGCAGTGATTGAAAACGGTTCGTGGGGTCCGGTATCCGGCAGGCTGATGAAGTCATATCTGGAGAATATGAAGAATATAACTATTTGTGAGGACATGGTAACGATCCGGTCAGTCATGAAAAAGGCAGATGGACAGGCATTGGAAAAACTGGCAGAAAAGGTTATAAAAAGAAGCTGATACTGTAATTGTATACACAAACGATAGTAAAAATAAACAAAAATTGTAAAGGCATTAAAAAGAAATTATGTATTTTAATAGATAATTTAGAAGAATGCCTTTACTTTTTGTCGAAGAAATACTAAAATATAGATAATCGGAATGATACAATTCCACAATATTTTTAAGGAGGATTACAAAGAAATGGCTAGAGCAAAACAATCTATGGATGGTAATACAGCTGCTGCACACGTTGCTTATGCGTTTACAGAAGTTGCAGGTATCTATCCTATCACACCTTCTAGTCCAATGGCAGATGTTGTTGACCAGTGGTCAGCAGCAGGACAGAAAAACATTTTTGGTAATACAGTAAAGGTAGTAGAAATGCAGTCAGAGGCAGGTGCCGCAGGTACAGTACACGGTTCACTTGCAGCAGGTGCATTAACAACAACATTTACTGCATCACAGGGTCTTCTTCTGATGATTCCAAATATGTACAAGATTGCCGGTGAACAGCTTCCTTGTGTATTTGATGTATCAGCACGTACAGTTGCTACACAGTCCCTGAATATCTTCGGTGACCATAGTGACGTTTATGCCTGTCGTCAGACTGGTTTCGCAATGCTTGCTGAAACAAACCCTCAGGAAGTTATGGATTTAAGCCCGGTTGCACACCTTGCAACAATTGAAGGTAAAGTTCCATTCATTAACTTCTTCGACGGTTTCCGTACATCTCATGAGATTCAGAAGATTGAAAAGTGGGACTATGAAGACTTAAAGGAAATGTGCAATATGGAAGCAGTAGAAGAATTCCGTGCACATGCCTTGAATCCGGAACATCCGGCTATGCGTGGTTCACATGAAAACGGTGATGTTTTCTTCCAGCATCGTGAAGCATGTAACTCAGCATATGATGCACTTCCAGCAGTTGTTGAGAAGTACATGAAGAAGATTAACGAAAAGTTAGGTACAGATTATGATTTATTCAACTACTATGGTGCACCGGATGCAGACAGAGTCATCATTGCAATGGGTTCTATCAACGATGTAGCTGAAGAAGTAATTGACTACTTAACAGCAAAGGGCGAAAAAGTAGGTCTTGTAAAAGTAAGACTGTATCGTCCATGGGTATCAGCTTCCCTCTTAAAGGTTCTTCCTAAGACTGCTAAGAAGATTGCGGTACTCGACAGAACAAAGGAACCTGGTTCATTAGGTGAACCTCTTTATCTTGATGTAGCAGCAACACTTCGTGAAGCCGGTATGAATGATGTTATCTTAACAGGCGGCCGTTACGGTCTTGGTTCTAAGGATACACCACCTTCATCAGTATTCGCTGTATACAAAGAACTTGAAAAAGATGCTCCAAAGGCAAGATTTACAATCGGTATCGTAGATGATGTAACAAACTTAAGCTTACCGGAAGTTAAGCCGGCTCCTATTACATCTGCTAAGGGTACTGTTGAATGTAAATTCTGGGGTCTTGGCGGTGATGGTACTGTAGGTGCGAATAAGAACTCTACAAAGATTATCGGTGACCATACAGATAAGTACATTCAGGCATATTTCCAGTATGACTCTAAGAAGACTGGCGGTATTACAATCAGCCACTTAAGATTTGGTGATAACCCAATCAGAAGTCCATACTATATCAATCAGGCTGACTTTGTTGCATGTCATAACCCATCTTACATCACAAAGGGATACAAGATGGTTCAGGATGTTAAGCCAGGCGGAATCTTTATGATTAACTGCCAGTGGTCAGACGAAGAACTCGCTGAACATCTGAATGCAGAAGCAAAGCGGTATATTGCGAAGAACAATATCCAGCTCTACACAATCAATGCAATTGACAAAGCAATTGAAATTGGTATGGGTAAGAGAACAAATACAATTTTACAGTCTGCATTCTTTAAGCTTGCAAACGTAATGCCTATCGATCAGGCAGTTGAATTCATGAAAGCAGCAGCTAAGAAGTCATACAGCAAGAAGGGTGACGCTGTTGTAGAAATGAACTACAAGGCAATTGATGCCGGTGTAGATGCTGTACATAAGGTAGAAGTACCTGCTGACTGGGCAAATGCAACAGAAGAAAAGAAGACAATCAACCGTACAGGTCGTCCGGCTACTGTAAAGATGGTCAACGAACTGTTAGATCCTATCGGATTAATGGATGGTGACAGCCTTCCTGTATCTGCATTTAAGGATATTGCTGATGGTCAGTTTGAAACAGGTGCATCTGCATACGAAAAGAGAGGAACAGCCGTTATGGTTCCTGAATGGGATCCTACAAGCTGTGTTCAGTGTAACAGCTGTGCATTCGTATGTTCTCATGCAACAATCCGTCCGTTTATTCTGGATGCAGGTGAAGTAAGTGCAGCACCTTCACAGATTAAGCTTGCTGATTCTAAGCATGCAGTAGCTGAAGGCATGAAGTTTACAATGTCTGTATCTCCATTAGACTGTATGGGATGCGGCGAATGTGTAACTGTATGTCCGGCAGCCGCTAAGGGCGCATTAAAGATGGTTCCACAGGAATCACAGGCAGAAGAACAGCCGGTATTTGACTACTTAGTAGCAAATGTTGGCAAGAAGGAGATTAAGCCTGTATTTACAGATGCTACTCCTATCGGTTCTCAGTACAACCAGCCACTCCTTGAGTTCTCAGGAAGCTGTGCAGGCTGTGCAGAAACATCTTACGCAAGATTAATTACACAGTTATTTGGTGAGCAGATGTACATTTCCAACGCTACAGGTTGTTCTTCAATCTGGGGTGGTCCGGCAGCTACATCACCATATACAGTAAATAAAGATTCCTTAAAGGGTCCGGCTTGGGCAAACTCACTGTTTGAAGATAATGCAGAACACGGTTTCGGTATGTATCTTGGACAGAAGACTTTAAGAGATCAGGCTATTGCTAAACTTGAAGAAATGGCAGCTTCTGAAAAGGCATCTGCTGAATTAAAGACAGCTGTAGCAAACTTCCTTGCATCTAAGGATGATACAAAGAAGAATGCAGCAGATGTTGCAGCACTGATTCCGGAAGTAGAAAAGGCAGCAAAAGAAGGTTGTCCTCTTGCATCGGAAGTTCTTGCAAAGAAAGATTACCTCGCTAAGAAGTCTGTATGGATCTTCGGTGGTGATGGTTGGGCTTACGATATCGGTTTCGGCGGTCTTGACCATGTACTTGCATCAGGTGAGAATGTAAACGTTATGGTATTCGATACAGAAATGTATTCTAATACAGGTGGACAGGCTTCAAAGGCTTCTAACATCGGTGAAGTCTGCCAGTTCGCAGCAGCAGGTAAGGAAATCAGCAAGAAGAGTCTTGCAGAAATCGCTATGAGCTATGGTTACGTATACGTAGCACAGATTGCTCTTGGTGCTAATCCTGCACAGGCTGTTAAGGCAATTGCTGAAGCTGAAAGCTACAACGGTCCTTCATTAATCATTGGTTACGCTCCTTGCGAACTTCACGGTATCGCTAAGGGTGGTATGAACCACTGCCAGGATGAAATGAAGAAGGCTGTTAAGGCCGGATACTGGAATCTGTTCTCATTCAACCCTGCATTAAAGGCTGAAGGAAAGAATCCATTCACATTAACTTCTAAGGAAGGTGATGGTTCATATCAGGAATTCTTAAATAACGAAGCTCGTTACACAAGACTGATTAAGCCATTCCCAGAAAGAGCTGAAAAACTCTTTGCTGAATCTGAAAAGACTGCAAATGCACGTTACCAGCACTTACTGAAGTTAGTAGAACTTTATAAGTAAAAAAGATTCGTCTTAACAGACAGAATCTAAAATAGAAGCACCCGGAGAGAGTCGGTAAAACGATTTTCTCCGGGTGTTTTTGTATTGTGATATCCTGTTTCTGAGAGAAGGTAAATAGTTGTGATTGCAGAATGAGGTTTAGTATTTAAAAATAATATGGTATATATACGGAATTAATATTTTTTGTATTTTATTATATATGATATGATACTCATTGGAGTAAAATTGCCATAAAGGCAAGAATGGAGGATTATGATGAAAAACAAAAGAGCAAAATGCAAGAAAAGCATTGCAGTTTTGCTTGCGGCAGTAATGGTTGTGTTACTGATGCCGTGGTCGTCTTTTGCAGGTGAAAATGCAAGAGCAGCGACAGGCATAGGTTCTGCTGACTGGAAGACAGCAAAGCTGGGAACGCAGTCAGACGGTATGGTGACACCGGTTTACGACAGTGCCGCAAACAAATTAACGCTGAATACAAAAGCGAAAGGAAAGATGGCAAATACCGGTCAGAGTGGATTTGAAATCTATTACACGAAGGTGAAATCTAAGGATTATAACTTTACAATCCGTGGCAGATTTCACACGACATCGGTAGCAAAACAGGATAACCAGTCCTCTTTTGGACTGGCTGTATTAGATACACTTGGCGCAGCCGATACAACAGCAGATTACATTAATCAGCTGGATGTTTATGCAGCAACAAAGAGTGAAGCAACAGGAACAACGATTCCGGGTGTGCGTCTTTATACGGGCAATTCCGATGCGACAGGAAAGAGCAATGCAGGTGGAAGCTGTGATGTAACACAGTATTTTGACCAAAATGCAACGGTTTTCACACAAAGTAATGCAACACAATTGTATTATAATTTTGAACTTGTTAAAGACGGTAACGGTTATGTATGTAACTGGTATAACGATGACTGGAGCAATGTAGAAAAAACGATTACCGTGTATAATCCGAATAAATTTTTACAGCAGGATTCGGACTATGTGTATGTCGGTTTTTATGCGAGCCGTATCGGAACAGTAGAAGTTACGGATTTAAGCTATGAACAGCATACACCGACACAGGATGAATTAGATGCGGTCAATCCGGATTTGTGGGTGGAGTATGATGAGGCAGAAGTTCATACATTTAACGGAACAACGACTGCTGATGAAGATTATACTTACCGTTTTACAAGTAATGTAACGGGTACGGTCAGTATTTCTGATAATCACGGAAATCAGTACTATACCGATAAGGAAATCAAGAAGGCGGATACAGTTGAATTTAAGCTTTCTGATTTTCAGGTTAAACTGCCGGACGGCGATACAACATTTACAGCAGTTGTTACACCTTATGAAAATGCTGTAAATGCAGATGGAAGCAGAAAATACGATGACAGACTGTTATTAAAAGATTACAGTCCGGTTACAGTAACGGATACGGTTACAAAAGATGCAGCAAAATTCAGTGGAGATACCATTTATGTTTCAGCTGGTGGAAACAGCAAAGCAGCAGGAACAAAAGAAAATCCGACGGATATTTATACAGCAGTATCTTATGCAAAAGCAGGACAGACCATCCTGTTACAGGACGGTACATACAATGTATCACAGGTTGTTTCGATTCCTTATAGCGTTTCGGGAAATCAAGATGCTGTCATTACAATGAAGGCAGAAAATGCAGGAAAAGCGGTGTTAAATGGTGCAAAGCTTCCGGCTTCTTCAGATGCTGTTTTATCCGTAAAGGGTAATTACTGGAAAATACAGGATATTGCGGTTGCATACGCATCAGACGGAACAAAGGGTGTTCATGTATCTGGTAATCACAATGTTGTTGAACAGTGTGAAATGTATAGAAATGGTTCAACAGGTCTTCAGATTAGTTACTCAGGCGGAGAACCAAAATGCTGGTGGCCGTCAGACAATACAATTTTAAATTGTACATCTTATTCAAATTGTGACAGTAAACAAAACGATGCAGATGGATTTGCAGCAAAGCTTTCAGTTGGTGAGGGCAATGTATTTGACGGCTGTATGGCATACAACAACGCCGATGACGGATACGATTTATATGCAAAGAGTACAGAAAAATACGGCCCGATTGGTGCAGTAACCATTCAGAATTCTGTTGCGTACAGCAATGGACTTTTAGTTGCAGAAGATGGAACAACTTCTTATTCTGCGGCAAGTGCAAATGGATTTAAGTTAGGCGGAGAAGGCCTTACAGGAAAACACGTTTTAAAGAACTGTATTTCATGGAACAATGGCGGAAGCGGTATCATGAGCAACAATGGACCAGACTGCCAGGTATATCAGTGTATTTCTGTAGATAACGGACTGTTTTCAAGAGTTGGTGGTACAGCAGACAGAAACAATTATCAGCTGACACCAAAAAACGGTGACAAATTTACAGGAGATACAGGCTATGTACTGGAAAATTCAATCAGCTTCTATACAGATGCAATTGAAAATTACGGTACAATGGCGGCAGATAAATTTACGTTAAAGAATCAGGATTCTTCTGTGATTTATAAGACAACTAATTATTTATGCAATGACATTTCAACCAAGCTTTGCGTAAATACGGAAAATAAAGCAGTGGAAGCAGACTGGTTTACATCGGTGGATTATAAGACGATTACACCGGCAAGAAATGAAGACGGCAGTATCAATATGAACGGCTTATTTGAAATGACAGATAAAGCACCGTTAGGAATCGGTGCGGATTTTTCAGGTAAGACACCGTCAGAACCGGAAGAACCAACAAAAGAATCAACCGTATGGGTAGTCGGCGATTCAACGGTATGCAGCTTTGCAGATGCCTATTACTATCCAAGATACGGCTGGGGTACACAGTTAGCTAATTACTTTGACAGCTCATTGAAAGTTGAAAACCTTGCACTTTCAGGCAGAAGTTCAAAGAGTTTTACAACAGAAGACAATTACAAGACATTAATGGATTCAATGACAAGCGGAGATTATCTGCTCGTTGGTTTCGGACACAATGATGAAAAGGCGGAAGACGGCAGATATACAGACCCGAATGGAGCTTATACAACAGAAGGTTCATTTGCCAATTCTTTATATGAAAATTATGTAAAACCGGCGCAGGAAAAAGGCGTAACGGTGATTTTATGTACGCCGATTGTCAGAAGAACAGCAACAGGAGAGTGGAGCAGCTCCAACCTGCACATTACAAGTGATGCTGTCAGTGACGGAAAGACGTATGCAGGCGGCGATTATGCAGAAGCCGTCAGAAAGCTGGGAGCAGATACGGGTGTCGCAGTAGTGGATATGACAACACTGACAAAGAACCTGTATGATTCACTGGGCGCAGATGAAACGTTGAATTTACATTCATGGACATCATCGAATGCAGGCAGTGTGGATAATACACATACCAATATTTATGGTGCGCGTTACAACGCGTATATGCTGACACAGGAAATCAAGAAGTTAAATGTGGCAGGCATTGCAGACCACATTTTATCCGCAGAAGCACCGGTAAAGAGCGAAGTATTAAAGCCGAACCCGGATTATAAGGAAGCGGATTACAAACCGGTAACGGGTGAGAGTACACTCTGGAAGAAAGCAGGCATCTGGAGCGGCTCTGTATTTGGAAATGTTGGCGGTAATCCATCAACAGTTAATCAGACACTGGAAACAGATGCTGATGGAAATATCCATATTGCAGTCAGAAACAACAAGGGAAAGATTGCAGGCACAGCCGATGGTATTGCAATGTATTACTATAAGGTACCGGCATCAAGCAGTTTTACGCTGACAGCCAAAGCAACCATCAATTCATTTGACAGCAATGACCAGGTATCCTTTGGTCTGATGGCAAGAGATGATATGTATCTTGACAAAAATACAACTGATGCACTGGGCGATTACGTAGCAGCCGGACCGCTGAAGTTAAAGACCGGTGCATGGAACTGCTTTGCAAGAAAGAGCGGCGTGCTGACACAGGGCGGAACCTGCACAAAAGCAATAGCGGCAGGAGATACGATAGACTTAAAGATTGAAAGCAATTCAGACGGATATGCCTGCACATTTGGACAGGAAGAAACTGTTACCGGTGGATTCGATTTCAAGCTGACAACGATTGATTCAGATTATGTTTATGTTGGTATGTATGTGGCAAGAAAAGCAGATGTAACATTCTCTGATGTAAAACTTATCGTAGATGGTAAGGAAGTTACAGCAGAACCGGAACAGCCAAGTGAACCGGAGCAGCCAAGTGAACCGGAACAGCCGACGACACCTGAACAGCCGACCACCCCGGAGCAGCCAACGACCCCAAGTCAGCCGACCACCCCGACAGAGCCGACCACCCCGGAGCAGCCGACGACACCAAGTGAGCCAACAACACCGGAACAGCCGACGACACCAACAGAAACAAAGACAACGGTTACAGTCAACGGAAGCGGTACAGTAACTGTTCCTGAAACAGTTGAATTTGTGGGTGCAGACGGCGGTGTATTAAAGAATACAAAGTTAATCCTGAATATCGTAAAAGAAGGACAGGCATATGTATCAGCCGCACAGCAGATGAAAGCGGCAATCGAAAAAGAAATGCCGGAAACTTTGAAAAACAGCAGTGTTTCTTATCTGGAAATGAATCTGACAGATGAAGCAGGTCAGACTGTAACATTTAAGAACGGCAAGCTGGGTATTACATTAGAATATCCGGCAGGAACAGGAAAGAGCGGTTACTCATTTGCAGTGCTTCATTTGACAGAAAATGGTCTGGAAACACTGATGCCGCAGCTGACAGACAATGGACTTTATGTTGAAGTTTCCTCATTCAGCCCGTTTGCGGTAGTTTATCAGGCAGTAAATGAACAGCCGACCACACCGTCAGAACCGGAACAGCCGACAACACCGACCGAGCCGACGACAGTACAGCCGACAACGGCAGTATTGCCTACACGGACGGTACAGCCATCTACGGAAGGTTCTGCGGCAGCAACACAGGTTTCTGATGCACAGACAGAGGATACAGGTGTTGCAACTGCGGACACCATGCGTGCAGTTCCATTTGTACTGATGATGTTTGTGGCAATGACAGCATTCGTCGTGCTGGCAGGCAGAAAGAAAAAAGAAGTAAGATAATAAAATAAAAAACATATAGTAAATATATGGAGGAAACCTCCGGTTGTTAGAAGTAAAGCAAAAATCTGACGACCGGGGGTCATTTTTTGTTACAAAATTAGATATACAGATAAAAAATTTTGTTTTATTAAAATGAAAATACATATTTTGTACAAGCAGAACAACAAAAGTAATAAAAAAATATTAAAATTTACAAAAGAATTGTGAAATATTAACAATCAAATGAGCAAAAAAACGTTTAAAACAGAGAAAAGAAAAATAGTTTTATAAAATATATTGCAAAATGAATGCGATGCAATTATAATCCGCAGTATAAATTTAAAATAAAGAATAGGAGGTTTTACAAATGAAGTTGCGAAAAACAACCAAAAGATGGATCAGCATGGCATTAACGCTTCTGATGATGATAACATCAGTATTTACAGGCGATTATGCCATTTTTGCTGCGGATTCTGAAGAATATACATACGCAGACGGATTTCTGGTAACAGAACCAGTAAAAGGAACTGCATATGCATTTAATTTTCAAAACAAAGACAGTGAAATCTATGATACATCAAAAGAAAGTGCTAATCCGGAAATGAAATGTGGCGCATTTGGATTGATGACCGTGGAGAAGGCGGGAAAATTCCATAGTACACAGCATGGCATGAACGGACAGGCACAGATGACGTTTCAGGTCGCTGGAAATTGTATGATTACAATTGGAGGATGTCAGTTTACAGGACAGAATGACCAGTTTGTATTAAAAACAACAACGGGAGCATTGGATGCCGTGTCTAAAGCAGCAAAAACAGCAAAATGTTATAATCCGGCTGATACAAGTGGTCAGGACAGAGTAAGCTTTTGTTATGTGGGAGATGCGGGAACAGTTACCGTGAGTTCACCGGGATCGTATATACCGGAAATTCTGATTACACCGCTTGCAGATGATTATATACCACAGTCTATAATGGTGGCTGATGGAATGACAGCAGCCCAGATGGCAGTGAATACCAGCTATTATTATGATTTCAGGATAAAAGATAGTGTGCTTTACAATTTAGACAGCAGTGCGTCAGAACCTGTTTTGAATACAGGTGTTATAGGATTGATGGAGGTTCGGACACCCGGACGGTATAAGGATTCAACACATGGAATGCAGGGGAAAACGGAATTTACGATTCAGGTACCGGGAGACTGCAGCATTATGATTGGAGGCTGCCGGTGGGGTGGTGATATTAAACTTAATACTGAATCCGGAACACTTGACCAGACGGTTCAGTCTTCAAAGACACAGAATTGTTATAGTGAATCCCAGACCGACGGTTCGGATCGAATTGTTTTTGAGTATACGGGAAATGCCGGAACAGTTACGCTGACAGCAAATACATATATTCCGTATATTCTTGTGACTCCATCCGAACTTCAGAGACCGGAAGTTACAAGACAGATTGAAGTGTGGGATTTTGGAGCAAAGCAGGAAGAGGATACACAAATATATCATAACAATATCACACAGGCAGCATGGGATGCCAATGGTCTTATAGGTGAAAATGGTACACTGGATGGGACGGTTAATACAGATAAGATAGTGAATTTTGGTACACTTGCAGTAAAATACGAAAGTGGAGACAGCATACAGGGCGGTGTCAATGCGCTGAAATTTGTCACAGGCGGTGTGAATTATACGACATTTTCATATGAGGACGGATATTGTTCTGATGGTGTATGGAAATGCAATGGAAAAGGTGGAAATACAAGACGCTGTGTTACATTAAATGATGTAAGTGCCGGAGATAAAATTGTGGCATATATGGGGTCTTATACAAAAGAAACCGACAAAGTTCATTTCCTTTATAAAGGGACACAGGGAACACAGGACGATACAGCAGATATTGGAAATGCAGCCTGTAAACGGTATGAATTTATTGCACAGTACAGTGGACAGTATCAGATTTATGTTGGAAGTACGACAAATGTAAAACCGGTATACCACAGAATTTTACAGATTCCTCCGGTTGAGGTAACAGGAACTGTAGATATGGCAGGTACGGATATTGCAGAATATGGCGTAAAATTTATAAATACGGAAACACTGGAAGAAGTGCAGGCAAAGGTTAAAAATGGAATGTATAAAGTTTCCCTGACACCGGGATATACATATACGGCAGTTCTTACAGAAAATGTGGGATTTGGTTTCACAGATGCGTGTAAAAATATTACAGTGCAGGATACAGATGTAATAAACGGAAAACAGCAGAATCTTTTTGTGGAAAGTAAAAATGTGTGTGAATTAAAAGGAAACATATCAGGCTTTGATACAGATTATGATACCAGTGCATTAAGGGTTATTTTAAAAGCACCTCAAAATTCAGAAAAAGAAGATGTTGTTTTTATACCGGATGAACAGGGAGCTTACAGTGTAAGTATTGAACCGGATGTACCATATACGATTACATTAAACGGCGTTAACGATTATGAGCCGGACGGAACAGCGCAAATCCGTCTGACACAATCAGCACAAGAGAATATTCATGTCGTAAAAAAAGAAACTTACACAGTGTCAGGTGCATTTACAGGTTTGGATGTGCCGGATACAGTGACGGCGTTACAGTTTGTGAATATGGAAGACCGGTATATATATGATGCAGCGATTTCTGCAAATAGTTATCAGCTTAAACTGCGTAACGGTACATATGAAGTAAAAGCAGAGGCAGGGGACTATCAGACTGTTTCACATATTGTCGTTGAAAATCAGGCAGTCGCAAGAGATTTGCTATTTTTAACGACAAAAAAAGAAAAACTTGAATGGGTACCGGATATTTATGTCGGATATGACCAGAAAGAGCATAATTATCAGACAGTGCGGGAAGCAGTAAAAGCATGTAAAGCGATGAATCCTTCTAATGAATCTGAGCGTATTACTGTTCATATCGCGCCGGGGGTGTATCGTGAGCAGGTTCTTGTAGATACACCATATGTAACATTTATTAATGATGAACCGGAAAAAGAAGTGCTGTTAACGTGGTATTATGGTATTGGATACGAATACTACAGTATTGGTGCTGACGGGTATTATTCAGAAGCAGCAGCGTATGACAAATTTGAAAAAAATACTGCACAAAAATGGGGTGCGGCTGTTTATATAAAAAATACGGCAACAGCATTTCGCGCACAGAATATTACATTTGAATCGTCATTTAATAAATACATTACAGATGAAGAATTGGCAGACGGTGTGACACCGGGTGGACCGGATATTAAGAATTTTGAAAGAACCAAAGATTCTGATGCGGCAAGCGGTGAGGCTACAGAACGTGCAAGTGCGCTTGCAGTTGAAGGTTCACAGTCGGAGTTTTATGAGTGTAGAATTGTCAGTAGTCAGGATACACTGTATACAGGTAATAATATTCAGGCATATTTCAAGAACTGTTTCATAGATGGCAATACCGATTATATCTTTGGCGGCGGTGATGTTTTATTTGATGCCTGTGAACTGAGTTATTATGGATACAGCAATACACAAAAGGGCGCTTATATTACGGCTGCGGCAGATGGAAGTACGACCGGTTACATTTTCAGAAATTGTTATGTGTCAGCCAATGATGCATGGGATGTAGCGGCAGGATATTTTGGAAGACCATGGAGAAGCAGTGCAACGGTTGCATTTTTAAATACAAAGCTTCAGACAAAGGATACAGTAACAGCGGTAGGCTGGAATTCAATGAGTGGTGCCAGACCGGAAGATGCAAATTATCAGGAATACAATACGACGGTTTTAGGAAGCGGTGCGGCAGATGTTTCAGCTAGAACGGCAGGCACAGTAAAGAATGAAAATCCATATGCAGATATTGTGCAGACATTTAAGGGCTGGCAGCCGTTTTATTTTGTACAGGAAACAGACACGGCAGTGACAGTGAAAGATATTGCCATCGAAGGCGAGCTTAAAACGGGTTCTGTTTTAAAGGCATTGTATACGTTAAGAGGTAATGAAAAAGCAGATGCATCTGTATTGGAATGGTATCGTATAACACCATCAGGAGAAGAAACACTGGTAAAGGCAGTACCTTCTTATGCGGATAAAAGCTATACAATTACGCAGGAGGATGCAGGATGTTCTATCAAACTGGTTATAAAGCCGGAAACAATCAGTGGAACAACAGGTGACAGTAAGAGCTTTGTATCGGCACAGGTGCCAAAACAGCCAACGAAACCGGAGCAGCCGTCAAAACCTGAACAGCCGGATGTTCCATCATTCAATGCGGCAACGGTATGGACCGTAGGAGATTCAACGGTATGCAGTTTTAATGACACCTATTATTATCCAAGGTATGGATGGGGAACACAGTTAGAACATTATTTTGATAGCAGTCTCACAGTGAAAAATCTTGCATTGTCAGGAAGAAGCTCAAAAAGCTATGTGCAGGAAGAACAGTATCAGACATTAATGCAGGGAATGAAAGCAGGAGATTACCTGTTTGTTGGCTTTGGACATAATGATGAAAAAGCGGATGAAGGACGGTATACGAATCCAAATGGCAATTATTTGACAGAAGGTTCATTTGCCAATTCGCTGTATGTAAATTATGTAAAACCGGCGCAGGAAAAAGGCGTTACAGTTGTTCTTTGTACACCGATTGTCAGAAGAACAGCAACAGGAATATGGGAAGATTCAAATCTGCATATCACATCGGATTCAGGTAAATTTGAAGGAGGAAATTATGCCGAGGCAATTCGTAAAATGGGTGAAGATTTAGATATAACCGTTGTGGATATGACAACGCTTACAAAGAATCTTTATGATGAGCTGGGAGCAGATGAAACATTGAATTTACATGCATGGACCTCGTCTTCTGGTACCAGCGTAGATAATACGCATACGAATATTTATGGTGCACGTTATAATGCATACATGATGACAAGAATATTGAAAGAACAGAATATTCCGGGACTTTCAGAACACATTAAGGAGGCCCAAAAACCGTTAAAGAGCGAAGTATTGCAGCCAAATCCGGATTATAAGGAAGCAGAATATACTCCGGTTACAGATGTCAGTCAGCTTTGGAAACAGATTGGTATCTGGAGCGGTTCGGTATTTGGCGACCTTGGCGGTAAGCCGTCAAAGGCAACGCATGTGCTTGAAGGACTGGAAAATAACACAGTCCATATTAAGAGTACAAAGGGAAAAATAACGGATACTTCTGACGGTATAGCGATGTATTATTATAAAGTCCCGGCAAAAAGTGTATTTACACTGTCAGCTAAAATGAGAGTGTTATCTTACGATGTACATGATCAGGCTTCATTTGGACTGATGGTAAGAGATGCTGTATGGCTGGATATGAATACGAAAGATATGATGGGAGATTATGTGGCAGCAGGACCACTAAAATTATCAAAACAGGGAAATGTATGGAACTGTTTTGCGAGAAAGAGTGGTGCTTTAACACGGGGAGGAATCTGTGTAAATGAAATTGCAGCAGGTGATGTGATTGATGTTAAAATTGAAAGCAGTACAGACGGATATGCCTGCACATTCGGGAAAGAAGAAACAATTACCGGTGGATTTGACTTTAAATTGACATCTATTGATTCCGATTATGTCTATGTGGGCATGTACGTGGCAAGAAATGCCGATGTAACCTTCTCTGATGTAAAGCTTATCGTAGACGGTAAGGAAGTTACGGCAGAACCGGAACAGCCAAGTGAACCGGAGCAGCCAACAACACCGGAGCGGCCGACAACGCCAGAGCAGCCGACAACCCCGAGTGAGCCAACGAAACCGGAACAGCCGACGACACCGAGTGAACCAACAACACCGGAACAGCCAACGACGCCGAGTGAACCGACGACACCGGAGCAGCCGACGACACCGGAACAGCCAACGACGCCGAGTGAACCGACAACCCCGAGTGAACCGACGACACCAGAACAGCCAACGACGCCGAGTGAGCCGACGACACCGGAACAGCCAACGACGCCGAGTGAGCCGACAACACCGACAGAAACAAAGACAACGGTTACAGTCAACGGAAGCGGTACAGTAACTGTTCCTGAAACAGTTGAATTTGTGGGTGCAGACGGCGGTGTATTAAAGAATACAAAGTTAATCCTGAATATCGTAAAAGAAGGACAGGCATATGTATCAGCCGCACAGCAGATGAAAGCGGCAATCGAAAAAGAAATGCCGGAAACTTTGAAAAACAGCAGTGTTTCTTATCTGGAAATGAATCTGACAGATGAAGCAGGTCAGACTGTAACATTTAAGAACGGCAAGCTGGGTATTACATTAGAATATCCGGCAGGAACAGGAAAGAGCGGTTACTCATTTGCAGTGCTTCATTTGACAGAAAATGGTCTGGAAACACTGATGCCGCAGCTGACAGACAATGGACTTTATGTTGAAGTTTCCTCATTCAGCCCGTTTGCGGTAGTTTATCAGACAGTAAATGAACAGCCGACCACACCGTCAGAACCGGAACAGCCGACTGTTTCAGAGCCGACAACAGTACAGCCGACACAAACGGTACAGCCGTCTACGGAAGGTTCTGCAGCAACAACTTCTGATGCACAGACAGAGGATACAGGTGTTGCAACTGCGGACACCATGCGTGCAGTTCCATTTGTACTGATGATGTTTGCGGCAATGACAGCATTCGTTGTGCTGGCAGGCAGAAAGAAAAAAGAAGTAAAATAAAAGAATAAAAATCATATAGCGAATATATGAAGCAGACCTCCGGTCGTTAGAAGTAAAGCAAAAATCTGACGACCGGAGGTCATTTTTTGTTACAAAATTAGATATATAGATAAAAAACATTATGATATAATAGAACTATAAATAGAATATGATGATACAAAAGAACTATGTGAGGATTTAAGGAGGAAAGGTGTATGAAGAAAAAATACCGTTTAAAAGGCTGGGTACTGTGGAAGAAGGCTACGGTCAGGAAAGACAGGCGACAGGAAAGCAGATACAAATTTTAAATACCGGCAATCAGACTGTTACGGTTAAAGCAGTCAGTGCCGAAGGCTATGTGGTAGGTATCCCGGAAGGCAGTATTACGATATCGGACATGACATGGAACAAGTGGCTGAATCAGATAACTTTCGGAAAGTTCTTTAATAAGACACAGAAAGTAGAGATTACGGCACACGATACCGGAACAGGCATTGCAAATATTGTCTACTATGTTGCAGAGGGTGAGCAGAGTGTAGAACAGTTAAATGCACTGCCAAACGGAAAGTGGAATTTATACAAAAAAGAATTTACGGTAGAGCCGGACGGCAGAATGGTTGTTTATGCAAAGATTACTGATAAAGCCGGAAACACAGCTATGGCAAATGTACAGGTTTATGTGCAGAAAGTCACACAGCCGCCTGTATTTATCGGAATCAGCGACGGCGGCATTTATTGTGAAAATGTAAAGTTTACGGTGGAAGATGATAATTTATAGAATGTATTTGCAGGAGATAAACAGCTTACGGCGGATAATGGAATCTATACGATACAGGGCAGTAATCAGCCGGTAAAGGTTACGGCAGTGGACGCCGATGGCAACCGTGTTGAGGTGACGATACAGAAAAAAGAAGATGTATCCGAAGCACAGCAGGCACAGGCAGAAGCACAGCCGGAACAGCCGCAGAGTGCGCCTGTCCAGACCGGTGACAGTACCCCTGTTACATGGCTGTTTGCCTTACTGGCATTAAGCGGAACAGGCATTGTCGGTTCAAAAGCAAAGAAAAGCCCCGCGGGGACTGTCAGCGATAAAATCTGACAGTCCCTGCGGGGTATTTTTGTTTCGGGGTATTTTTGTTTTTTACGGCAGTTTCTGTTCCCGGTAAGCGGACGGACTGATATGAAACAGCCGCTTAAAGGCACGGCGGTAAGAATACACACTGTTATAGCCGACATCTTCGGCAATCTGTTCAATTGTCGAGTCAGTGTCCGACAGCAAAACACAGCTTTTTTCAATGCGGCATTTTTCAAGGTATTCCGCAAAACAGATACCGGCGTATTCCTTAAAAATACTCGAAAGATAGCCTTCGGAAACTTGAAAATGCTGTGCCGTACCTGAAAGATTTAAGTTGGCATCGGCATAGTTTTGCAGGATAAAATCGGCAGTTTCCTGAACGAGTTCCTTCTTTTTGCTCACTCTTTGCCCGGCAAGTACAGAGCTGACCGAAAGACACAGGTCATGCAGGTGTGAAAAATAATATTCAAAATCACCCTGACAGCTGATAATTTCCTGCTGGAAAGCAAATAGCTGTTCTGAAAAACCGTACTTTACCGGATTCAGACTCCAAAAGGTGGCAGTTACAGCATTATGAAGGGCAAGCATTTGCCCAGCAATCATCTGTCCGGGAGAAAAAGAGCGAAGCCGTGTATTTTCATCTTCAAGAACGGTCAGGATAAATCGAATCAAATCAATGTTGTTGGTTTTTATGCCCTTTATTAATAAATCCGCGGCAGTCTGTGGATAGAAACAGCGATCTGCATTTCCCGCAGTAAAAAACAATTGGTCAGAATACACGGTAATATCGTCATGGCTGTCCGTCAGCGAAAATGAAAGCGCAGTCAGCGCCTCTTTTTTTGCAAAGATAAATTCGGACAGGCTGACACAGGGACGGCTGATGCCCCAAAAGACTGTGCAGTTGTGCCGCTGTTTAAAATATTCATAAGACTGCTTAATATAGATGTCTGGCTCAAATTCTTCAGGATAATTAAAAAGCAGTAAAAATTCATGATTTTCCGTGCGATAGAAGAATGTTGGAAATTCTGCCAGTCCGGCGGTGTATTTTGGAATGATGGAAACCAGTGTACGCCGGTAAGAATCTGTTTCTGCTTTATATGTACCAGACAGTGAAAATGCAGCGATACAAAAAAACGGATACGGAAAGCGGAGGTGCAGTAAATCTGCGGTTTCCGGTTCCGGTGCATAACTTGTCCGTGTAAATGCTTCATGTAAAATCCCATATATTAATAACTGCTCATTCATACTACTCCATTTCTGAGCGACTTTGTCGCGTAGATGCGATGAGAAATTCGCGCAGGCGATTTCTCATCTGCAATCATGGCTATTTGTTTTCGCTCGGAAACAATATAGCCGTGCGAAAAAGTTTTGATTTAAGGCTTTTTCACACTACTCCAATTTCTTTGTTTTCACACAGAGTACATTTTGTACGATGAAAAATTGTACCCTGCACGTCTATCATAACGAAAAATAAAACTAAAAACAAGATATTTTGCAAAAAACTTTTACAAAAAATAATTGCAAAAGATACATTTTGCACAAAAATGGATTGTATCTTTGAAATGCCGGGGTGAAAGATTATGATACATATATGGGAAGATGTTGGGGAGAAAAGCACCCGCCTATGAGCAAGCTCATTCGGTTTAGACCTTTTGACCCTGATATCATGGAAAATATTTATTTGGAGGGTTAGTAATGAATCAGAAGATACAAAACCGCGCACAGCGGAGAAGGGCGAACAGACATCACGTAAAAAGGGCAACGGCATTTGCACTGGCAGGACTGATGGCAACATCAGGCATATCCCTGCCGGCGGGAACATTTGCATATGGGGCGGAAAATAACACCCTGCTTGCATTTGCAGGCGCAGAAGGCGGTGGAAGATTTGCAACCGGCGGACGCGGATATGATGTGTATGTCGTTACAACACTGGAGGATTACGGAAAAGGTGAAACACCGGTAGAAGGGTCTTTGCGTTATGGCATTGAAGAATTTGCCAAAGATAAAGGCGGAACGATGATTGTATTTAATGTGGGTGGTACGATAGAATTAAAGCAGACACTGACCTTTAAAGAAAGAAAAAATATTACCGTAGCAGGACAGACAGCACCGGGGGATGGTATTACCCTGTCCGGCTGGGATACAAATATCAGCAATTCTGAAAATCTGATTATCCGTTATATGCGTTTCCGTCCGGGTGCGGCAAATGTACATACCGGCGGAGATTCCATGGATGCACTCTGGGGCAGGGATAATAAGACTTTTATGATCGACCACTGTTCGTTTAGCTGGAATACCGATGAAACAGTTTCAACTTACCGCGGACAGGACGGAACAGTACAGTGGTGTATCGTATCGGAAAGTCTGACTGTTTCAGGACATTCCAAAGGCCGTCACGGATATGGCGGTATTTTTGGTGGCGACAATGTATTGTTTCAGAATAACCTGATTGCGAATCATACATCGAGAAATCCAAGAATCGGCGGCGGATGCATGGGCGATCCGACAAAGGATGGAGGCAGTACGGCAACACTGCAGTTAAGCAATAATGTTCTTTATAACTGGGGATATAACACCTGCTATGGTGGTGGTTATGCGTATACCAATTTTATCAACAATTTCTTAAAACCGGGACAGGGAACGAGAGAACAGGTTCGGTATCAGGTCATTGATATGGGTGAAGCCACAAAACCGGGCGGATTTTATGTAAACGGCAACTACATGGACGGCAATGCTGAAATTACCGCTGACAATGCAAAAGGTTCAAAAATGTCAGGCGTGACAGAAGGAGCCAATAAAACTGTAGTTTCAGAAACACCGTATACGGCAGAAGGATTTGACAGTGCCACAGTGACAAGTGCTGCGGACTGTTATGAACCGGTGCTTGCGCAGGCGGGTGCGACCTATCCGTACCGTGATGCCATCGATGCGAGAGTTGTAGCCGAAACGCGGACAGATTCGGGAAGATATGTGAATACAGAAGATGAGGTCGGCGGCTATCCGGCAAAAGAATCTGTACGGGCTGCTTCATTTGATACAGATATGGACGGAATTCCGGATACATGGGAAACGGCACATGGCTTAAATCCGAATGATGCAAGTGATTCCAAGAAAACCAATCCGGCAACCGGATATGCCTACGTAGAAGAATATTTTAACGGACTTGTTGAAAATGTAGAGCAGTCCGGTTATACGGCACCAAATCCGGATATTACCCTTGATTTACAGGATAATGCACAGTATGATGAAGGACAGACAGTAACAGTGACAGCTGATGTAAAGGCAAACAATGGGGGAAGCATTGCAAAGGTAGAATTTTACAATGGTATACAGCTTGTCGGAACAGCAGATACCGCACCATTTACCTTTGATTATACGGGGTTGACAGACGGCACGTACAATATCACCGCTAGAGCCTATGATAATGATGGCAATCAGACCCAGTCATCTGTATCGAAGCTGCATATTAACAGCACAGCTGGCACAGGCGAGTGGACAAGCACTGATATTGGCAATCCGGGTGTAGCGGGAAATGCAAGTTTGGAAAATGGTGTGATGACAGTGAAAGGTGCCGGAAAATTAGGCGCATCAGAAGGCTGCGTATCCGGCAGTACCTATGCAGATGCCACAACCGATGATTTTCAGTATACGTATCAGCTTGTCAAAGGTGATGCAGAAATTATTACAAAACTGGATTCAGCAACAACCGTTGACAACCATGTATTTACCGGTGTGATGTTCCGTGAAAGCTTAGAGAGCGGTTCAAAGACGGCGGCACTCGGTATGTCAATGGTTAAAATCAGCAATGAAACCACATGGTCAACCTATCTTGCAAGCAGACTTGAAACAAACGGTAAAATTTCGGATATTTCTGAAACGATTGATTCGCCTGCAAGTGCAGAAAAAGCGGGAATACCACTGGTAAGGGATTTGCATTTTAAGAGCGGTGCAGACTTTAACGGAACATGGTTTAAGTTGATAAGACGCGGCGATACCTTTACAGGATATGCATCTGATGACGGTGTAACGTGGACAAAGGTCGGTTCAAAGACTATTGAAATGGCACAAGACATTTATGTGGGATTTGCCGTAGATGCGAATAAAGCGGCAAACAGCCTTGAAAATTTAAGCACGGCAAAGTTTTCAAATATTGCGATTCATGAAGAATTTACAGATGTTGACTATAACCTTGAACACATTACAACAAGCGGTGCGGATTATGCGGCAGTCGGTACAGATTTTACAACGCAGCTTACAGCAGACAGCGGATATCATCTTCCGGATGCAATTGAAATTAAAGCAGGAGAAAATGTTCTTGCAAAGCAGGATTATACCTATGATGCCAAAACCGGAGATATTGTTGTAAAGGCAGACAGGCTGACATCCGGTGTAAAGCTTACAATTTCAGCACAGGCAGAAGAAGATGTTAAAATTGATTATACATTGCAGACCTACGGCGATACGGAAGATGTAACCGTGACACAGGATGCAGGCAGTATGACAATCAGCCAGACCGCAGAATCTGCAAGTATGGTTGGAAATAAGGGAACGGCAGGAAAAAATGTTTCCTACATTTTATTCCCACAGTCGAAAGAAGCGGCAAAAATGACGTTGAAATTAAAGGTCAATTCATTTAGCAATGGAAAATATTCCGGCGTGTATGCCGGTGCTTTCCAGCCGGACGGAGATTACCTTTATAATTCAATCGGATTCAGAGGTACAGGTGATGTAAATGCCGTATCACCGTACTGGCTGAAAGCTTCCGGCAAGGCTGGAAACGGAAGTCCGAAGCAGGCATGGACAGAAGGGGCTGTTTATACGGTAAGCATTGAAAAGAAAGCAGACAATACCTATTATGCCACATTTCAGGAGGAAGGCAGTGAAACTGTCAATGAAAAGACTTTTAAGGCTTCGGATTCTGCGCTGACACCGGATATTATGGCACAGTTCGGACTGGCAGTTTACAGTGCGGACGTCACAGTGACGGATATGGTGCTTTCCGATATGTCAGGAAATGTACTGTATGACCAGAATAGGGATAATTCAGGTCAGGAGGAAAGCGGATATAAGCCGCAGGTATCCGGTTCAGATTTGCTAACTGTTACCGGGGCGGGTTCTGTAATGAAAGCAGAACAGTCTGCAGAAAGCGGATATATTACACAGAGTACAGGTGATGCAGGAGTCAATACAAGTTACATTTTACTGCCGGAAAATGATGCATTTGCATCTATGTCCATGACTCTTAAAATTAAGGATTATTCGATTACGGGTCAGAATGCAAAAAGGACGGGTGTTTTTGTCGGTGCATTCCAGACTTCGGGTAAATATGCGTTTGCTTCATTGGGATTCAGGGGCTATGATTCATCGGTTGGAACCGATGCACTTTCGGGCTATTGGATGAAAGGCACTGGAAAAGCCGGAAACGGTTCACCAAAGTATGAGGTGGCAGCAGATAATAAATATAACGTAACCTTTACAAGAACCGAAAACGGCTATCTTGCCGAATTTGAAAGTCTTGGTAAGCCGCTGCTTGTCGATGCTAACGGCAATAAGACGTATTCAGATAAAAAGGAATTCAAGTGGAAGGATATGACACTGACAGCAGAAGATGCCGTATCATACGGACTGGCACTGGTTGGCGCCGATGTGGAAATTACCAACTGGGTGGCAAAGGATGCTGAGGGCAACATTTTATATAATCAGAAGGATTATTATAAAGATGCCGGAACAGCACCGGCTGTTACAGGAGTAAATACACCGGTAATTTCAGAGGACCGTTCTTCCATTACGGTATCATGGAGCGGTGAGGGTGCGCAGTTAGACGGAAAGTACCGCGTAGAGGTATCACAGGATAACGGCGTAACTTATAAGGAGCTGGATACCACCGCTGAAACTTCTTACAGCTATGTACCGGAAAATTCAGGTGACTATCAGTTCAGAATTACAGGTGTCTGCGGCGGACAGGAAAGCAATTCTATGGAAACTTCGTCTGTACATTTTGTACTGCCGATGACAGCACCGTCTATTGGTGCAGAATCCGGAAATGCAGCAAATACGGTTACATGGTCTGCTGTGCCGGAAGCTGTCAGCTACAGAATTTACCGTTCAACACAGCGTGCAGAAGGCTATACAGAGATTGGAACATCAGAAAGCACGACATTTACGGATACCACTGCGGAAAATGAAGTCCCGTATTTTTATACGGTAGCGGCAGTCGGACAGGATAACGAAAGTAACCCGTCAGCGCCGGTATCCATTATGGCAACGGCAGGGCATACAGGCGAATACATGTTCGGTTCACAGGCGGCGCAGATGACGGTGCTTGAAAAGTCTAATGATACGGTAACGGGAAATGAAGCTGCTTTAAAGTTTGCCTATGATGAAGCCGGAAAAGTATCGGTGTATGCAGGAGATCGGCTGCTGTCTGAAAAAGAAACGGCAGCAGGAGAAGCGGTGGATATAACGATTCCGTTACAGGACGGAAGAAATGCAGTAAAAGTTGTCTTTGAAAATACACAGGGCATAAAGACATACCGTAATTTTAACTTTGTTAAACTTTCATCATACGATATGGTTGTAGATGCTTCCGGTATCAGAACGCTTGACAGTGAGTCTGTACCGGTGTATACAACAGTGGCGGAAGCACTGGCAGCAGTGCCGGCAGACAATCAGGAACAGAAAGTTATTTTTGTAAAGAACGGTACGTATTACGAAAAATTAAGCATTACATCGCCGTATATCACTTTAATTGGCGAGGATAGCGAAAAGACCGTGCTGTGTTATGATGAGGCTTCGGGAAAAACAGACCCGGTAACGGGGGCAGCATATGGAACCTCAGGAAGTGCATCGGTTTCGATTGAAGCAGCGGCACACCATACATACATGGAAAATCTGACGGTTGCGAATACCTTTGATTATCCGAATGAAACGATTGAAGGCAAGCAGGCAGTTGCAATGCTTACAAGAGCAGATCAGCTTATTTTTAACAATGTACGGCTGACCGGATGGCAGGATACCTTACAGGCAGACGGCGGCGGACGCCAGTATTTTAAGAATTGTTATATTGAAGGAAATGTAGACTGGATTTTCGGCAGTGCACAGGCAGTATTTGACGACTGCGATATTGTCGCCAATGCGGCAGGCTATGTAACGGCGGCAAGTACTGAAAGTACAAAAACAACAGGCTATGTATTCATAAACAGCAGACTGCTTAAAAAATCAGATTCGGTGGCAGAAAATAGTGTGGCACTGGGCAGACCGTGGCGGTCAAATGCCTGTGTAACGTATGTAAAATGCTTTATGGACAGTCATATTAAGACAAAAGGCTATGATAATATGAGCGGCAATACCCACAGTGCAGCACGTTTTTATGAATATCAGTCCTACGGACCGGGCTTTGCGGTTAATACCGACAGACGACAGCTAGCCAAAGCAGAAGGAGAAGCATTGACAGTCAACGGGGTCTTTGCAAGGGAAGCAGGCGAAGGTATGGCATTTGCAGAAGGCTGGGATGCAGTAGCGGCATATGCGGCAGCCTCCGCAGATTACACAGAAAGCGGAGCAGTATCGGTAGATTTTTCGGAACTGGATAGGGCAATTCAGAACGCTGAGGGCTTAAACAGCGCCGATTATAAGGATTTCAGTGCAGTTGAATCTGCTTTAAATGCGGCAAAGGCGCTCGACAGGACAACGGCAACACAGGAAGAAGTCAGCGTATTGGCACACAGGCTGATAGAAGCTGTGGCAAATCTGGAAACAATGACCCCGGCACCAGAGCCAACACCGGAACCGGAGCCAACGCCAGACCCAACGCCAACGCCGGAACCGGAGCCAACGCCAACACCGACCCCGACCCCGACGCCGGAGCCGACCCCGACGCCTTCTGAGCCGGACAAGAACCAGCCGGGCGGTACAGACAACAGCGGAAATAACAGTGGTACAAACGGTGCTGAAGAAGGTGGAAAGCAGGAGAATGCCAAACAGGAAGACAACAACGGTGCAGCTTCAGAAAATGAATTTTTAGAAAATTCATCCGAAAATGCAGCAGAAAATCAGCAGGAAAGTGTGCAGACAGCAGATAAAACACATTCCGTATGGTATCTTTTCGGTGCGGCAGTTTCAGCAATGCTGGCAGGATTTGCAGGCAGTAAGCGAAAGAAAAAGTCCGATGAAGAACTTTAAGAGTATTAAGAGCGACTTTAAAACAATAACTTAAAAAAAGATAAAAATAACAGAAATCATATACCGCGTGCGGATAGGATTTCTGTTATTTTTTTTCAAAAGATGTATGAAGTCACGGACGGCGGATATCCTATGGATAAGAAGCGCAACCAGCGCAGAAATGAAATGAGGATTTATTTCGATGCAGACAATAAATACAGATAATATCAGGACAGAATTTTCAACCAGTGCGGATGAAAATATACGCAGTATGAAAAAACAAATCCGCATTGAGGAGAATTTTGATATTTTAACGAGAGAAATTATAATCGGTGGAAAAAAGGCAGGATTCTTTTTTATAGATGGATTTGTGCAGGAAGATATGATAGAAAAACTGATGCAGTTTTTTTATTCACTCAAACCGGAAGATTTATCGGATGTGGATTCCTTTCTTGAAAAAGGCATGCCCTATACAGAAGTCAATAAAATTACTAAGCAGAGTGATGCACTGACGGCATTTTTTTCGGGAGTAACAGTCTGCTTTATTGACGGCTTTTCAGAGTGCCTGTCCTTAGACTGCCGGACGTATCCGATGCGTAGTGTGACAGAGCCGTGGAAGGATAAAGTACTTCGTGGTTCAAGGGACGGTTTTGTGGAAACACTCGTTTTAAACGCGGCACTTCTGCGCAGAAGAATCCGCGATCCACAATTAAGTCTGGAGTTGATGGGCGTAGGTACACGCTCGCGTTCCGACGTTGCAGTCTGCTATATGGAAGATAAAGTCGACAAAAAGCTGTTAGACAGCATAAAAAAGCGGATTCAGGCAATCCGTGTAGAAGCATTGACAATGAATATAGAAAGTCTTGCAGAGTGTTTATATGAGCATAAATGGATAAATCCGTTTCCGAAATTTAAGTATTCGGAACGTCCGGACACCGCTGCCGCTGCGGTATTAGACGGAAATATCGTGATTATGGTAGATAATTCTCCGGCGGTCATGATTGTGCCAACTTCGATTTTTGATATTATCGAAGAAGCAGACGATTATAATTTTGCGCCGGTCATTGGGACGTATTTAAGAATTTCGAGATTCCTGCTGACATTGGTTACAATGCTTCTGACACCGACATGGCTGTTACTGATTGACAACTCGCAGTGGCTGCCGGAGTGGATGATGTTTATTACGGTGTCCGATGAGATTACTGTACCGGTGTTTTTTCAGCTGCTACTGCTGGAACTTTCCATTGATGGATTAAAGCTGGCAGCTGTTAATACGCCGACCCTGCTTTCAACACCGCTCAGCGTTGTTGCCGGTATTGTGGTAGGTGAGTATGCGGTCAGCTCCGGGTGGTTTAACGCAGAATCCATGCTGTATATGGCGGTGGTTTCGGTAGGCACGTATTCGCAGGCAAGCTTTGAGATGGGATATGCAATGAAATTTATGCGGATTATTCTGCTGTGTCTAACGGCGGCATTCAACCTGGCAGGATATATTGCGGGAATCCTTTTAATAGCGGCAACGATAGCTTTTAACCGTACCATGACGGGATGCAGCTATATTTATCCGCTGATTCCGTTTGATAAAAAAATGCTGAAACGCAAGCTTTTAAGAGTTCGTCTGCCACATGGAAATGAAAAATAGGTGTGTACAGGGAAGAGATTAAGCCCGCAAAGCGGGCTTGATTATTTTCTGTGCAATTTTGTGAAAATTGTATAGCATTAAAAAAACTTTTTCAAAAATAAATAGCTTTAACTTTGTAAAACACGGCAGTATTTGGAAACGCTAAAGGTTATAAAAAATGTAAAAAACAAGTGATTGTGGAAAGTGCATAAAAATAGTTTTATAACGTAAAAAACATGTACAAAATGCACAAATATATTTGTAAAAACTGCCGTTGACTTTTGGTTTGTAAAAAAATACAATGACTGCATTGTGCCGGCAAAGCAAAAATAAAGAGGAAAATCATTTCTCACATGAGATTTTTGCTTCGCAAAAACAAACAGGCAAAAACAAGGAGGTTTCACAAGGTGAAAGCGAAAAAGGGTTTAAAAAAAGTATTGGCATGGGGCATGAGTATTGTCTGTATGCTGGCAATGGTGCTTGCAGGCAGTCCTATGACGGCAAAAGCATCTGCTTCTACATCATGGAATTTTAAAAATACCGGTTTTAAAAATCTGGGGACAATTTCCTCTACGGTAACAGTGGATAACCTGTCACTGATTGCAACATCATCAAAGACTATGTCTGTGATTGCAAATAGTCAGACAGTGGATGGAACAGCATATACATATGCACTGGCATTGGGCGGCAGCGGTTCGACAAGCTATCGTGCAGTCAAAGTACCGGTATCGGGAACAGACACCATTAAAGTAACCTGTATGAGTTCCGGCAGTGCGGCAAGAACACTTGTTGTGGCAGATGGTTCGGGAAATAAGCTTGGCACGATGAATGCAGGCACAACGGCAGCAACGGTTTCATATAATTATTCCGGTTCATCAGGATACGTGTACCTGTATTCCTCAAACAGCGGTATTAACATTTACAAGATTCAGGTGGACAGTTCTGCTTCATCCGGTTCTGGAAGTTCATCTTCCGGCAGTTCCACAACTGATACCAGCAACGGAACAGTCGTTACTTCATTTTCAGAACTGACGGCGGCTGTGACAAAGGCTGAAAAAGCGGGCGGCGGCATTGTCTATGTGAAGGGCAGCAGTATCAGCTGTACGGCACAGCTTGCATTAAAAGCTTCTAATGCCAATGTATCTATTATCGGTGTAAAAAACAGTGACGGTACCTATCCGGTGTTAGACTTTTCAGCATTCCGTTCAGCTTATATCGGAAAAGCAACAACGGATTCAGAAGTCGGCATCCGCATTTCGGGAAGCAATTATACAATCAAGAACCTGATTATCCAGAAAGCACCGGATAACGGCATCCAGATTAAGGGAAGCAGCGCAGGCAACAATACGATTGAAAACTGCATCGTGCGTTACAACAATGATGCCGGGGTGCAGATTACAGGTGGTGCATATAGCAATACCATGCGTTTTGTATACAGCTACAGAAATTGTGATGTTTATACACTCGGTGGCAACGCAGACGGCTTTGCGCCGAAGCTTGGCGCAGGCAAGGGAAATGTATTCTACGGCTGTTATTCATGGGAAAATTCAGATGACGGCTGGGATTCTTACGATAAGGACAGCTTAACCTACAACCTGACATATACCAACTGTGCATGCTGGAACAACGGTGACCCGACTATTTTTACCGGTGAATACGATTATAATAACGGAAATGCACTGGATACGGATTTACTTTTGGTTGAATTAATCAGCAAGAAGGATTCTTCTTTTGCAAGCAATTACAAAAATGGAAAGTTTTCTCTGCCGGGCGGCAGCTTTATCAGCACCACACAGGGAACTTTAAGCATTGCAAACTGGAAAAGCAAATATGACGGCAATCCAAACGGATTTAAGTTCGGTTCTGTAAATACCACAAGCAGCTGTGTCAGAACCGTAACCAACTGTTTAGCCTTTGGACACGGCAGTAAAGGCTTTGATAACAATAACAGCTCCTGCACGGCATATTTAAGCAACTGCATTTCTTATGACAACGGCTACAATTATTATATGCCGCCGTTTACACTCAAGAAATTCAGCAATATCCTCAGCTTTTCAGGAGCATCTTCTAACAAGCTGCCAAGCGGATATACGGCTTCCATACCGTCTTCCTCAAAGCAGGCACAGATTAGAAGCACAGTCAATGCAACGGTAAGCAGTATTACAACACAGTGTAAAAACAATGTAATACCGGGAGAAGTATATTTTAATATTTTCAGTTAAGTAAATTGAAATGAAGTTGGGACGAAAGCGCCCAATGAGGATGCCGGCACAACAAAAAAAAGAAAATAAGCGTCACGGAAAAGTTTATGTTTCCGTGACGCACTTTTACTTTATAAATGCTGTGACGGTATTTCAGTAATGCGCATTTGTAATATTCCCTTTCGTCTGATAATATGATGTAAAATTGATTTTTATATTGGAAAAGAGGAGCTTATGAAATATATTGACCTGCACTGTGATACGCTCACAGAGTTAAAAGAAGGGGAAACGCTAGTCCGGAATCATAAAAATGTAGATTTAAAATCCTTGAAAAAGGGCGGGTGTGTGATTCAGTGTGCATCCATTTTTATTCCGACAGGGACGTATACGGGAGTGGACAGAAAAGAAGCCATACAGACAGAGTATGACCGTGTAGTTTCCGTTTATAAACGCGAATTAAATGCCAACCCAAAAGAACTGTACAGGGTTCTGACCCGGCGGGATATACCGGATATCCGGCAGAACGATAAAATGCAGGATTTAGGAACGGGTATACTGCTTACGATTGAGGATGGCGGCGTTATGGGCGGAGAAATGCAGAAATTATACCGTGCGTATGAAGACGGTGTACGCCTTGTAACCCTGACATGGAATCATGAAAATGAAATCGGGTACCCAAACAGCACAGACCGGGATATCATGCAGAAGGGCTTAAAACCGTTTGGATTTGAAGTGCTTGAAGAAATGAACCGGCTCGGCATGGTAATTGATGTATCGCATTTATCGGACGGCGGATTTTTAAATGTGGCGGAGTTTGCAAAAAAGACAGGCATGCCGTTTGTAGCATCCCATTCCAATGCACGCGCCATAACGGCGCACCCACGCAATCTGCCTGATATATATATAAGGAAGCTTTCGGAAGCGGGCGGCGTTATGGGCTTGAATTTTGCATCGCATTTTCTTTCGGATACACAGCCGCCGGACGGTGAAAGCCGTATCTGCGATATGGTTACACACATTCTGCATATCCGCAAAATTGCAGGCAGTGAGGTGCTGGCAATCGGTTCGGATTTTGACGGGGTGGAGAGCCGGATGGAAATTGACAGTCCTGCCAAAATGGTCATGCTGTATGAAACACTTCATCAGACAGGGCTTTCGGAGGATGAACTGGAGAAAATATTTTACAAAAATGCACAAAGAGTATTGACCGCTGTTTTACGATAATCCCGGTTTTATAATTTTTTTTATTTTTTTCCGCTAAATTAATAATTATCCCGGCAGATTTATGGTATGATTATATATATGTGGTATTGGGGTTAAAAGTCCCCAAACGATGATTTTTACGGATTATGTGCTAGAACGAAGATTGGAAAGTGGATGGTCATGAGTAGAGTAATTGGAATTGACTTAGGGACAACAAATAGCTGCGTTGCAGTGCTGGAGGGCGATGTGCCGACAGTGATTGCCAATAAGGAAGGATACCGGACAACACCGTCTGTTGTGGCTTTTGCAAAAGACAAGACGATGCTTGTGGGAGATCCGGCAAGAAGGCAGGCGGCTGTCAATGCAGAGCGGACAATTTTTTCCATTAAACGTCATATGGGATCGGATTACAGAAAAAAGATTGACGGAAAAGCATATTCGCCGCAGGAAATATCTGCTTTTATTTTAATGAAGCTGAAAAAAGACGCAGAAGATTTTCTGGGGGATACGGTCACAGATGCCGTGATTACCGTACCGGCGTATTTTAACGATGCACAGCGGCAGGCGACTAAAGATGCGGGACGGATTGCTGGGTTAAATGTACTGCGTATCATCAATGAGCCGACTTCTGCAGCATTGGCATATGGTCTTGACAACGGACAGGCACAGAAAATTCTTGTCTATGATCTGGGCGGCGGCACATTCGATGTGTCCATTATTGAAATCGGCGACCATGTGATTGAAGTACTTGCAACGTCCGGTGACAATCATCTGGGCGGTGATGATTTTGATGAGCGCATTGTGCAGTATCTTGTGGAGCAGTTTAAAAAGACGGAGGGAATTAACCTGTCTAAGGATACGGCAGCGCTTCAGCGGTTAAAAGAAGAAGCGGAAAAAGCGAAAAAGGAGCTGTCATCCTGTATGACAACGAATATTAACCTGCCGTTTCTTGCGATGGCAAAAGACGGACCACATCATATGGATATCCAGCTTTCCCGCAGTAAATTTGAAGAACTGACCAAAGATTTGATTGAGCGGACGGTGATTCCGGTTGAAAATGCAATCCACGATGCAGGGCTTACAAAGTCACAGATTGATATGGTATTGCTGGTAGGCGGTTCAACAAGAATCCCGGCAGTGCAGGATAAAGTGCGGACCTTGATGGGCAAAGAGCCTTCAAGAAATGTTAATCCGGACGAATGTGTGGCAATCGGTGCGGCAGTCCAGGCCGGAAAGCTGGGCGGACAGCTTATGGCGGGTTCTGCGGCTTCTGAGATGATTTTAATGGATGTAACGCCGCTGTCGCTTTCAATTGAAACGGTAGGCGGTGTGTCAAGCCGTCTGATTGAGCGTAATACAACGATTCCTACAAGACACAGCCAGATATTTACGACTGCGGGCAATTTTCAGACAAGTGTAGATATCAAAGTGTTTCAAGGTGAGAGAAAATTTACAAGGGATAATAAACTGCTGGGAAATTTCCGCCTTTCGGGTATTAAGCGGGCAATGGCGGGTACACCGCAGATTGAAGTGACCTTTGATATTGATGCCAACGGCATTGTCAATGTATCGGCAAAGGATTTAGGCACGGGTCATGAACAGTCCATTACGATTACGTCCAGCTCCAATTTGTCCGAGGAGGAGATTGAGCGCGCAAAATGGGAAGCCCAGATGTACGGAAGACAGGATGAAGCAAAGACACAGCTGCTTGCGGTACGTCAGGAGGCAGTGCAGTTTGCAGGACAGGCGCAGGCAGAATTGGACAGCCATAAAAAAGAGTGGGAACGCAGTAAGAAAAAGGCGGTTAAAGAAATCCTCGGTAAGCTGAAACGTACTTTATATAAAGTGCCGCCGGAAAAGATTACGGCGGATTCTGCCGCAGTTATCCGTGATTTGCAGGAAGAGCTGCAGCGGGTATTAAACAGCTAGGACATTCCTGCACGTTCTAAAAATCTATAAAAATGCAGAACCGGGACAAAACAGACAGTTGAAAACATAACCTTGTATATGGTATGATGAAGTGTCAGATAGAAAGTGGAAATGCCGCATTGTGTGGCGGAATGGAGAGAAAATGGCTGGTTCTACATATGGAAACAGATTTAAGATTATGACATGGGGCGAATCCCATGGAGAAGCGTTAGGCGTTGTAGTGGACGGCTGCCCGGCGGGTTTAGAGCTTTGTGAGGAAGATATCCAGAAACTTCTTGATCGAAGAAAACCGGGACAGTCTAAATTTACGACACCCCGCAAAGAAGCTGATAAAGTAAAGATTCTGTCGGGCGTTTTTGAAGGGAAAACGACAGGAACACCGATATCCATGGTAGTATTTAATACCAATCAGCGCTCAGGCGATTATTCGGAGATTGCAGGATACTACAGACCGGGACATGCCGATTATACATTTGATGCAAAATACGGATTCAGGGATTACCGCGGCGGCGGAAGAAGTTCCGCAAGAGAAACGATTGGCAGGGTCGCAGCGGGTGCGATTGCGTTAAAGATACTGGACAGCCTTGGGATTACCCTGCACGCTTACGCAAAGGAAATCGGCGGAATTGCGATTGACTATGAAAAGTTTGATCTGCAGGCAGCACGCGAAAATGCATTTACAATGCCGGATAAGGAAGCAGCAGCAAAGGTTGAAGCGTATGCCACGCAAAAGATACAGGAGGGCGATTCAATCGGTGGTATCATTGAGTGTGTGGTTGAGGGCATGATGCCGGGAATCGGTGAACCGGTATTTGACAAGCTGGACGCTTCTCTTGGAAAAGCAATGCTTTCAATCGGTGCGGTTAAAGGCTTTGAAATCGGAAGTGGCTTTGAAGCGGCAAAGATGACCGGCAGCGAAAATAATGACAGCTTTGTCCTGAAGGACGGAAAACTTACAAAAAAAACCAACCACGCAGGCGGCGTTTTAGGCGGCATGAGTGACGGCAGCAACATTGTATTCCGTGCGGCGGTTAAACCGACACCGTCTATTTCGGCAGTGCAGGATACGGTCAATAAAGACGGTGAAAATATTGAAATTTCCATTAAGGGCAGACATGACCCGATGATTGTGCCGCGTGCCGTAGTCGTTGTGGAAGCAATGACGGCGCTGACACTCGTGGATCTGATTTTTGAAAATATGACGGCAAGATTGGATGGAATCTGTGCCTTTTATAATAGAAGCAAGTAAGAAAGAGGAAAGAGATGTATCGTTTATTAAAAACAGACGGGCGTGCAAAACGCGGTGAATTACAGACCGTGCATGGAACAATCCAGACACCTGTATTTATGAATGTCGGAACAGTAGCAGCCATTAAGGGTGCCGTATCGACAATGGATTTAAAGGAAATCGGAACACAGGTGGAATTGTCAAACACATATCATCTGCATGTACGTACCGGGGACAAACTGATTAAGGAGATGGGCGGTCTGCATAAGTTTATGAACTGGGACAGACCGATTCTGACCGATTCGGGTGGATTTCAGGTGTTCTCCCTTGCAGGGCTTAGAAAGATTAAAGAAGAAGGCGTAACTTTCCAGTCCCACATTGATGGCAGAAAGATTTTTATGGGTCCGGAAGAAAGTATGCAGATTCAGTCTAACTTAGGTTCTACAATTGCCATGGCATTTGATGAATGTGCACCGGCGAAGGCAGAACGCGATTATGTGGAAAAGTCTGTTGCCCGTACAACGCGCTGGCTGGCACGCTGTAAAAAAGAAATGCAACGCTTGAATTCCCTGCCGGATACCGTTAATCCAAACCAGCTTTTATTTGGTATCAATCAGGGTGCAGTTTATGCAGATATCCGTATTGATCATGCAAAACGTATTTCGGAACTGGATTTGCCGGGCTATGCAGTCGGCGGACTTGCAGTCGGTGAAACCCATGAAGAAATGTACCACATACTCGATGAAACCGTTCCGTATCTGCCGCAGGCCAAGCCTACTTATCTGATGGGTGTCGGTACACCGGCAAATATTCTGGAAGCGGTAGACAGAGGGATTGACTTCTTTGATTGTGTATATCCGTCCAGAAACGGAAGACACGGGCATGTGTATACAAAGTTTGGTAAAATCAATCTTTTTAACGCACAGTACGAAAAGGACGACAGACCGATTGAAGAAGGTTGTCAGTGTCCGGTCTGTAAAAACTATACGAGAGCATATGTACGCCATCTTTTAAAGGCAAAAGAAATGCTTGGTATGCGTTTCTGTGTACTGCATAATCTGTACTTCTACAATCATTTAATGGAAGATATCCGGGGAGCGATTGAAGAAGGAAGATACAGTGTCTTTAAGAAAGAACGTCTGGAAATGTTAAAGACCTATGACAAAAAGTAAAAAATTATAAACAAAATGTTTTTTAGTGGACAGAAAGAATAAATTCCGCTATTATAGAGTGTATGTGTCAGGGACACGTATGTTATTACATTTGAAAGTATATTTTAGGAGGCAAATTAAAATGGGTTCAATCGGAATTATCGTTATTTATGTCGTTGCATTAGGACTGATGATGTATTTTCTTGCAATCAAGCCACAGAAGAAACAGCAGAAGGCACAGCAGCAGTTAATGGATTCAATCGAAATCGGCGATTATGTATTAACAACAAGCGGTTTCTACGGCGTAATTATGGATATTACAGATGATGATGTTATTGTAGAATTCGGTAACAACAAAAACTGCCGTATCTCCATGCAGAAGAAAGCCATTGCACAGGTAGAAAAGGCAAAGAGTTCGGAAGAATAAGTACCAAAAGCCGGGATAGAAAGTGAAAACTTCTATTCCGGCTTTTTTGTGTAATAGGAAATTCCGATAGAATTCCCTATTACACAAAAGGCACTACGTGCCGATGATGCGCACTCGCGCGAAGATGTCTTTTTTATATTATAAATGTATTGAATAATATGAAAAGATAAGCTATTATATATATAATTAATTATAAAAAGAATGAGTGTGAGGCTTTTATGAAAAAAGAGGAAATGGAAACAACGCTTGAATTGGCAGAAAGATATCGCAATGCAATAGATGATACGCAGGAAATAGGACTGGCAGAGAATGTAATGATACAGACGATATCAATGCAGCTTTCTTTTAATACGATTATGAATGGTCTGGAAAAAGGAGATTATATTATTCCGGGATTCCAAAGGGTATACCGCTGGAGTGAAAAACAGGCACAGGAGCTGGCAGTATCTTTAGTTCGGGGAATGCCGATTCCTCCGATTTATTGTTATAGAAATGAAGAGCAGCAGCTTGTGATTCTGGATGGGCAGCAGCGCATATTGAGCTTGTATTTTTATTATATTGGGAAATTTATTAAAGCTAAGAAAAATGCCTTCATTAATATGAAAGAAGCCACAAATGGTAAAATGGGATTTAAAGAGTATTTAGAAAGCTGTCATCTGGTGGATAAGACATATGTTATGGAATATACAGATGAAGAAGGAAATGAACGGCAGATAGATATAACATATAAAAAGTTAAATGAAAGATTACAGCGGAAAATAGATTATGTACCGATTACGTTTGTTCAAATAAATGTTGACAGTGATGAATACCGGGAAAAAACACTGCATAAAATTTTTGCAAATCTTAATACGGGTGGTACGCCTTTATCTTCACAGGAACTCAGAAATGGAATATATAATTGCAGATTTTATGAAATGCTGTATCAGATAAATGAAGAATCAGCAAAATGGAGAGAATTGTATAGCGGAAATTCCGGTGCAAGTGTGAACAAAGAGAGCAAGGATGTAGAATTGCTGTTGGAAATGTGTGCATTTTTTTATTATGTGAAAGGCGAGAATAATGATTTTGTCCTGACACAATACAAAGGGAAAAAATGGGAACTGCTGGACGACTTTTCAAGTGTAGCAAGGGAATTTGATGAACAGACAATAGAAGACTATAGAGAAAAATTAGTTTCTTTTTTTGATTCGGTTGAAAATGTCAGCGGTAAGAATAAAGGTTCATTATTGACAAGTCTGTTTGTGGCATGGAACCGTCTGGAGAAAAAAACATTTATTTCAAAGAAGAAATGTGAAGAAATCGTTAAAGATGAAAGATATAGTGAAACAATTATAAGTGGAACAGCCAGAAAGGGAAATATAGAACAGCGTATAAGGAGTATCTATGAAAAAATATCAAGTAATGATTGATGAAATTGCAGCATCTGTTAGTGAATTGCTACAAAAACAGGAAAATTATATTTTGATAGGTGATAATTCTTCAGGAAAATCAGAAGTTTTAAAAAAAATAATACAGGAGTATAGTGATCCGGCAATCTATTTTATAGATTCTGTAAATCGTACATTTGATATAAAAAAGATTGAATTGAATAGAAGTATTAATGAAAATATTTTAGAAGGTTCAAAACAGGTTGTTTTAACAAGAATATCTGCGGAGTATTTTAATTTGCAGGAATCATTTAGTGTAACCGGAGCGATTGAGATGTTATTTGCAAGGTATGCAGAGTGCATCGGGAAAATGTTTCGGGAATTTTTTGGAAAGAAATTGGAGATAAAAAGAGAAACGATAGAAGTTGTACCGTATAATGCGGCATATGTTGATAATGCAGAGATGCAGCTTTCAAGCGGATATCAGGCAGTGATTCGTTTATTCTGCGAGCTTTGTTATTTTAATGATGTTATGCAAAGCAGGAATTGGACACAGGGGGTAGTTGTAATAGACGAAATTGATGAGTATTTATCGCCTAAAAATAGTGCGGAAATATTAAATTATATACAAAGGAAATTTCCTCAATGTTGTTTTTTAGTAACAACGCATTCCCTTGAACTGGTTAAAAATACACAAAATACATCGTTAATAATTCTGGGTGGAACGGAATATGAAATGTATTCAAAGGAGCAGTTAAAAGATACTGCAATAGTAGAGAATATTTTTGAATCATTATTTTTTGAGGAGAGGAAAATACATCATTCAAATGAAGATGAAACGGATAAAACATTAAGAAAATTATTAAACTTTAAAATTGCAGATTCTTGGAATGAAAATGCACAAAAGCAGCTTGACGAAGTGAAAAAGATGAAGCTGTCACCACATCAGAAGGTTTTGCTCAAACAGGTAGAGGAGTGGTAATAAATATATGGAGGATTTTTTTAAAATAGATATACCGGTATTTTCACCGCAATATGATGAAAATACCAGATATGGCTGGAGCAGATATAAAGATAATTTATGGGAACTGCTAAGTACAACAACGGGTGGATATTGCATGTATTGTTATGATTCTATTTGTGTAAATGGGCACAAAAGAGGAGAAATAGAACATGGAATAGAAAAAATAAATGATGAAAAATCACTGTCGGATTGTATTCCCAATTTAGGAATTGCATGTAAGAACTGCAATGGAAAATATAAAAGAAGGGGAGAAGCGGCAAGAAAATTACCTAGGGAATCTATAAATACATTTCAACAGGCTCACTGTAAGAAATATGATTGCAAGAAAATGTGTAATCATTATGAAAAATTAAGGCGGGAATATATCAGTCAGGGGAAGATTATTTTACAGCCGTTTACGGTAAAACTAGATGATAAGGGACATGTGCTGGCACTCCAATATGACCTTTTAAAGGGAAAATATGTACCGAGTGATAAATACGGGCAATATACAGAGAATGAATTAGCGGTCATATACGGACATATTCAATTATTTGATTTAAATGGACCGGATAGAATTAACTATGATATAGGGGCATATTGTAAAAATGTTATTGATAATCATTCTATTATGATTGGAGTAAAATATAGCAATCTGGTTGTGGACTTATTTCGTGAAAAATTAAAAAAGATGCAGATTGAGGAAGCCGTAAAAATCTGTCAGATTGTATATATGACAGGATGTTTAAATTTAGCAACATAAAAAGTATTAAAACTAAAGCGGTAAATATAAAAGTATTACATATTGAAAAATACATAAAAATACGTTATGATAATAAACAATAACCTTTTTCATACATAAATATGAAAGTGGAGAAGTATTCAGGGGCGGCAGGTACGGGTAGAACCCTCCGGATTCCTGTAAGAAAAGAGAAAGACAGGTGGTAGTAGCATGGATTGTAAAATAACATTAATTCCGGGAGACGGAATCGGACCGGAAATCGTAAGAGAGGCCGTAAAGGTATTAGATGCTGTGGGAAAGAAGTATGAGCATCATTTTACCTATGAAAAGATTTTAATGGGCGGTTGTTCCATTGATGCATACGGTGTGCCACTTACAGATGAGGCAATTGCTGTAGCAAAGGCATCCGATGCCGTATTACTGGGGGCAGTCGGCGGCAATGTCGGCAACTCCAAGTGGTATGACGTTGCTCCGAATTTAAGACCGGAGGCAGGACTGTTAAAGATTCGTAAGGAACTGGAATTGTTTGCCAATATTCGTCCTGCATATTTATACAATGAATTAAAAGATGCGTGTCCGTTAAAGCAGGAAGTAATCGGGGACGGATTTGACATGGTTATCATGAGAGAATTAACCGGCGGACTGTATTTTGGTGAACGACACACAGAAGAAGTAAACGGTGTCGTAACAGCAACCGATACGCTCACTTATAATGAAGAAGAAATCAGAAGAATCGCCATTAAAGGCTTTGAAATTGCCATGAAGCGCAGAAAGAAGCTGACAAGCGTGGATAAGGCAAATGTTCTTGATTCTTCAAGACTGTGGAGAAAGGTCGTAAAGGAAGTTGCAAAGGATTATCCGGAAGTTGAAGTAAGCGATATGCTTGTAGACAACTGTGCAATGCAGCTGGTTATGAATCCGGGACAGTTTGATGTGATTTTAACAGAAAATATGTTTGGTGATATTTTATCCGATGAAGCCAGCATGATTACCGGTTCAATCGGTATGTTATCCAGTGCCAGCTTAGGAAAGACAAAACTCGGCTTATATGAACCAAGCCACGGTTCTGCACCGGATATTGCAGGCAAAGACATTGCCAATCCGATTGCCACCATTTTAAGTGCGGCAATGATGCTTCGCTACTCACTGGATTTAGACAAGGAAGCTGATGCCATCGAAGCGGCAGTAGCACAGGTATTAAAGGAAGGCTACAGAACAGTGGACATTATGGCAGACGGCATGCAGCAGTGCTCAACAACAAGGATGGGCGATTTAATCGCAGAACGTGTTTGAGATACGGATATAAAAATGTAAAATCTGTTATGAAGCCGGAATCCCGTTTGTGCAGATACAGCGGGATTTCAGGCTTTCATGTTTAGAATAAAAAGAAAAGAAACGGAGAACAGTCATGAAAAGTGATAACGTAAAAAAAGGAATGCAGCAGGCACCACACCGCTCGCTGTTTAACGCATTAGGGTTTACAAAGGAAGAAATGGACAAGCCGCTCGTTGGTATTGTAAGTTCTTACAATGAAATTGTACCGGGACATATGAACCTGGATAAGATTGTAAATGCCGTAAAATTAGGTGTTGCAGAAGCGGGCGGCGTACCGGTTGTATTTCCGGCAATTGCAGTCTGTGACGGTATTGCAATGGGCCATATCGGTATGAAGTATTCTCTTGTAACAAGAGATCTGATTGCGGATTCCACGGAATGTATGGCACTGGCACATCAGTTTGATGCACTTGTTATGGTGCCAAACTGCGATAAGAATGTACCGGGACTTTTAATGGCAGCAGCAAGAGTGAATGTGCCGACTGTATTTGTCAGCGGCGGTCCGATGCTTGCAGGTCATGTAAAGGGCAAAAAGAGAAGTCTTTCATCCATGTTTGAAGCAGTTGGTTCTTATGCAGCCGGTTCAATGACAGAAGACGATGTACGTGAATTTGAAGAAAAAGTATGTCCGACCTGCGGTTCATGCTCCGGTATGTATACGGCAAACTCCATGAACTGTCTGACAGAAGCACTGGGTATGGGACTTCGCGGTAACGGAACAATTCCAGCTGTTTATTCTGAAAGAATCAAGCTTGCAAAGCACGCAGGCATGGCAGTTATGGAAATGTACCGCAAGAATATCCGTCCAAGAGATATTATGACAAAAGAAGCAATCATGAATGCACTGACAGTCGATATGGCATTAGGCTGTTCTACCAACAGTATGTTACATCTTCCTGCCATTGCACATGAAATCGGCTTTGATTTTGATATTAAATTTGCAAATCCAATCAGTGAAAAGACACCAAACCTTTGTCATTTAGCACCGGCAGGTCCTACTTATATGGAAGATTTAAATGAAGCGGGCGGCGTATATGCGGTTATGAAGGAACTGGCTGATGCAGGACTTCTGAATACTGATTGCATGACCGTAACAGGAAAGACGGTCGGAGAAAATATTAAAAATGCAGTAAACTTAAATCCGGAAGTCATAAGACCGTTAGATAACCCATATAGTAAGACAGGCGGACTTGCGGTATTGAGCGGAAATCTTGCACCGGACGGCAGTGTTGTAAAGCGTTCAGCCGTTGTAGATGAAATGATGGTTCATGAAGGTCCGGCAAGAGTCTTTGACTGTGAAGAAGATGCGATTGCGGCAATTAAGGGCGGTAGGATTGTGGCAGGCGATGTCGTTGTAATCCGCTATGAAGGACCAAAGGGTGGTCCGGGTATGAGAGAAATGTTAAATCCGACTTCTGCAATTGCAGGCATGGGCTTAGGATCAAGTGTTGCACTGATTACAGACGGACGTTTCTCTGGTGCAAGCCGCGGGGCTTCTATCGGACACGTTTCACCGGAAGCAGCAGTCGGCGGACCGATTGCACTCGTAGAAGAAGGCGATATCATTAAGATTAACATTCCGGCATTAACACTGGAACTGGCAGTATCTGATGAAGAACTTGCAGCAAGAAAGGCAAAATGGCAGCCACGTGAACCAAAGGTTACAACAGGCTACTTAAAGAGATATGCTTCCTTAGTAACATCAGGAAACAGAGGGGCTGTTCTGCAGGTACCGGAAAACGAACAGTAACAAAAAGGTCAGTGGGTACCGGTATGAAAAATAGAATATAAAGGAAGGAAAGATACATGAAGTTAAATGGCTCAGAAATCATTGTAGAATGTTTAAAAGAACAAAATGTGGATACAATTTTTGGTTATCCGGGCGGCGCAATTCTGAATGTATACGATGCGTTATACAAACATTCAGATGAGATTACACATATTCTGACATCTCATGAACAGGGTGCTTCCCATGCAGCAGACGGTTATGCAAGAGCAACGGGAAAGGTTGGCGTATGTTTTGCAACATCCGGTCCGGGTGCGACAAATCTCGTAACGGGAATTGCCACAGCATATATGGATTCGATTCCGGTTGTTGCAATTACCTGTAATGTAACCGTTCCACTGTTAGGTAAGGACAGCTTTCAGGAAATCGATATTGCAGGTGTGACAATGCCGATTACAAAGCATAACTTTATTGTTAAAGACGTAACAAAACTGGCAGACGTTATCCGTGCGGCGTTCCGGATTGCAAAGGAAGGCAGACCGGGTCCTGTTTTAATTGATGTAACAAAGGATGTAACGGCAGCAGAATGTGATTATATCAAGGAAACACCGAAGACAATTGAACGTCAGACAGATACGATTAAAGAAGAAGATGTGGAACGTGCCGTTGAAATGATTAAGGCATCAAAGCGTCCATACGTTTTTGTCGGCGGTGGTGTCATTGCTTCGGATGCTTCTGATGAACTGGCGAGATTTGTAAAGAAGATTGATGCGCCGGTTGCAGATTCCCTGATGGGCAAAGGCGCATTTGACGGAACAGACCCGCATTATACAGGGATGCTTGGTATGCATGGTACAAAGACGTCTAACTTCGGAGTATCCGAATGTGACCTGCTGATTGCCATTGGTGCGAGATTCTCAGACCGTGTAACCGGTAATGCAAATAAATTTGCAAAAAATGCAAAGATTCTTCACTTTGATATCGATGCAGCAGAGATTAATAAGAATATCCATTCTGATGCAAGCGTTGTCGGTGATGCCCTTGAAATCTTAAAACGTGTCAATGCAAAGTTAGAACAGCAGGACAGACATGAGTGGCTGGAACATATCCACGATTATGAGAAACAGTATCCGATGGCATATCGTAAGGACTGCTTAAACGGACCACTCATTATGGAAAAAATTTATGAGCTGACAAAGGGTGAAGCGATTATTTCAACTGATGTCGGACAGCATCAGATGTGGGCAGCACAGCATTACAAATATAAAAAGCCAAGAACGCTGCTTACATCAGGCGGTCTTGGTACAATGGGCTACGGACTTGGTGCGGCAATTGGAGCCAAGGTAGGCTGCAAGGATAAAACAGTCATCAACATTGCAGGTGATGGCTGCTTCAGAATGAATATGAACGAAGTGGCAACAGCAACCCGTTATAACATTCCGGTTATCGAGATTATTTTCAATAACCATGTACTCGGTATGGTACGCCAGTGGCAGGATTTATTCTACGGAAAACGCTATTCGGCAACTGTTCTGGATGATTGTGTGGATTTTGTCAAAGTGTCGGAAGGCATGGGGGCAAAGGGCTACCGTGTCCAGACGATTGAGGAATTTGAAGCAGCATTAAAGGATGCAATGGCATTAAATATTCCGTGTGTCATTGACTGTCTTATTGACAGAGAAGATAAAGTATTCCCGATGGTTTCACCGGGTGCGGCAATTTCAGAAGCATTTGACAGAAAAGATTTAGACAGAATGAACTCAGAAAAATAAAGAATTGAGTTGACAGGAACACTTTAATGGAATAAAATGTCAGATAATAGTTTTAAAACTTGTAGGAGGAAAGAAAAGTGGCAAGAGTTTATAATTTTAGTGCAGGTCCGGCAGTATTACCGGAGGAAGTATTGAAGGAAGCAGCAGATGAAATGCTGGATTATCAGGGTTCAGGACAGTCTGTTATGGAGATGAGCCATCGTTCTAAAGTATACGATAACATCATCAAAGAAGCAGAAGCAGATTTAAGAGAACTGATGAATATCCCGGATAATTATAAGGTATTATTCTTACAGGGCGGTGCATCCCAGTTCTTCGCAGAAGTTCCGATGAACCTTATGAAGAATAAGAAAGCAGCTTACATTATCACAGGACAGTGGGCAAAGAAAGCTTACAAAGAAGCTCAGATTTACGGTGAAGCCGTTGCAGTTGCTTCATCTGAGGATAAGACATTCTCGTACATACCGGATTGTTCGGATCTGGATATTCCGGAAGATGCCGATTATGTTTACATCTGTGAAAACAATACAATTTATGGTACAAAATTCAAGACTCTTCCAAACACAAAGGGACATCTGCTTGTATCGGATGTTTCATCCTGTTTCTTATCAGAACCGATTGATGTAACAAAGTATGGCGTTGTATACGGCGGCGTTCAGAAGAACATCGGACCGGCTGGTGTCGTTATTGCCATTATCAGAGAAGACCTGATTACAGATGACGTATTACCGGGAACACCGACCATGTTAAAGTGGAAGACACAGGCAGATGCAGATTCTCTTTATAATACACCTCCTTGCTATAACATTTATATCTGCGGTAAGGTATTTAAGTGGATTAAGAAGATGGGCGGTTTAAGCGCCATGAAGGAACATAACGAAAAGAAAGCAAAGATTCTTTATGATTTCCTTGACGAGAGTAAGTTATTTAAGGGAACTGTTGTAAAGGAAGACCGTTCTTTGATGAATGTTCCTTTTGTAACCGGTGACAAGGAACTGGATGCAAAATTTGTTGAAGAAGCAGCAAAAGCAGGCTTTGTAAACTTAAAGGGACATAGAACCGTCGGTGGTATGAGAGCATCTATTTATAATGCAATGCCAATCGAAGGGGTAGAAAAACTGGTTGAGTTTATGAAGAAGTTTGAAAAGGAGAATACAAAATAATGGTAAACGTACATTGCTTAAATAATATTGCCTCTGTAGGTCTTGACCTTTTTTCAGATGACTACAATATGGAGAGTTCTTATGAAGATGCACAGGCAGTTCTTGTAAGAAGTGCCAAAATGCATGATATGGAATTAAATGATCATTTACTTGCAATTGCAAGAGCCGGTGCAGGAGTCAATAATATTCCACTTGATAAATGTGCAGAAGCCGGTATTGTTGTATTTAATACACCGGGTGCGAATGCCAATGCCGTAAAAGAACAGGTGCTAGCAGCAATGCTGTTAGCTTCCCGTGATTTAATCGGCGGTAATCAGTGGGTTGCTGAAAATAAAGACAATGCAGATATTGCAAAAGCAACCGAAAAGGCAAAGAAAGCTTTTGCAGGACAGGAATTAAAGGGTAAGAAGCTTGGTGTTATCGGTCTTGGTGCAATCGGACAGCTTGTTGCCAATGCAGCCATTGCACTGGGTATGGATGTTTACGGTTATGATCCGTATCTTTCAGTCAATGCTGCTTGGAATCTTTCAAACAAGGTTACGCATATTGTCAATGTAGAAGACATTTATAAAGAATGTAATTATATTACCATTCATGTCCCGGCATTAGACAGTACAAAGGGGATGATTAATAAAGCTGCATTTGATTTAATGCAGGATGGTACAATTATCGTCAACTGTGCAAGAGATGTTCTTGTCGATGAAACAGCAATCGGTGAGGCTTTAAAGTCCGGCAGGGTAAAGAAGTATGTAACAGACTTCCCGAATCCGACAACTGCCGGAATGGAAGGTGCAATTGTACTTCCACACCTTGGGGCTTCTACCGCAGAAGCAGAAGATAACTGTGCAGTGATGGCAGTCAAGGAATTGAGAAATTACATTGAAAACGGTAATATTATAAATTCTGTAAATTATCCTGCCTGTGATATGGGTGTCTGCACGGCTACAGGACGAATTGCAGTCTGCCACAAAAATGTTCCGGCTGTTATCAGCAAGATTACAACGATTCTTGGCGATGCAGGTGTAAATATTGAGGAAATGGCAAATAAATCCAGAGGCGATTATGCATATTCTTTATTTGATGTTGATAAGAATGTAGATGACAGTGTGATTGATAAACTGGCTTCTATTGAAGGAATCATCAAAGTCAGGGTCGTAAAATAATAAATTCAGAGCTGTTTTCCACAATTGGAGGAGAACAGCTCTTTTTTTGCTTTGATTTTAGAAATGTTTGTTTACTTAAACAAATGGGTACGGTATAATAATAAAAAAATACAAATGTGATAGTGGAGGAGTGAAAATGAACAGCGGGATAAATCCAAAAGAAAAAGATTATGAGCTGGCAAGGGAGAATACCGTTGCCATGAATTGCCACTTTTTAGTATGCGGAATCATTTCCATTGCTTATTTTGTGGAATTTTTAAAAGGTGACGGCACCCTGTTGTATGTACTGGCAACCATTATTTTAGCAATGGGACCGGTAGTAGGAGAAATTATCTGCTATAAAAAACAGCATGATACAAAGATGATTAAGCATTTCGTAGGAATTGGCTATGCAATTTTATATACATTTGTAATGTTTACAACCAATAATCACTTTACGTTTGTATATGTTATTCCCATGCTGATTGCCATTACGGTATACAATGATTTTAAGTATTCGCTGCCGATTGAAGTGGGGGTGGTAATTGTCAATGTTATACAGCTGGCATTGTTTTTTAAAAGAGGGATTTATACGAAAGCGGATATGGCATCTGTGGAAATCCAGTTCTTTGTTATTGTACTGATTTGTGGTATTCAGCTGTATGTCTCAATTGTGGCAGAAAAGTTGAATCAGAAGAAGCTTGCAGAGTTGAAGGCAGAACATGAAAAGACAGAAGAATTGCTGACGCGGATTATGGATACATCCGATAAGATGACACAGCAGATTACAGAAAGTGCACAAAAGACGGCATCGCTTGGTGAAAGCATGCAGGCAATGAAAGAATCCATGGAAGAGGTGAATTCAGGCTCTAATGATACGGCAGAAGCAGTGCAGAGCCAGTTAAACCAGACCGAAGAAATTCAGGCAATGGTAGAGCAGGTTGAAAAAGGCACAGAGAATATCATTGACAGTATGAATCAGAATAAAGAAGCCATTGCGCAGGGAAATGCAAATGTCGGTATTCTTGTAAAACAGGCAGAAGAAACGGTTGAATCCGGCAAAAAGGTGACAGAAGAACTTTCACAGCTGGATACATATATGAGCCAGATGAATTCAATTCTGGATATTATTAACAGTATTACGTCACAGACAAGTCTTCTGGCGTTAAATGCAAGCATTGAAGCGGCGAGAGCCGGAGAAGCAGGGCGTGGTTTTGCGGTTGTTGCTTCCGAGATTTCACAAATGGCACAGCAGACGAAAGATTCCACGGTGCAGATTTCGCAGCTGATTGAAAATGTATCCAATGCCATTCAGATGGTGGTTGAGGTCAGCGGCAGTATGATTTCCATGATTGAAAGCCAGAATGAAACCACTGAAAAGACAGCAGAAAGCTTTACGGTTATTGAAAAGAATTCGGACAATGTATATGGACATTCTAATGAACTGGCAGCCTATGTTACAAAGTTAGCCGATGCGAACAAGAAAATTGTGGACAGCATTTCTACCATTTCGGCAATTTCCGAAGAAGTGGCTGCCCATGCAAGTGATACGCTTTCCGCAACAGAAAGCAACAATGTGATTGTGGAAGAACTGGCAGCGTTAAGCGGACAGCTTGAAACACTGGCACAGGAATTAAAAGAACAGTAAAAAGGGGCAGGGGATGACCCCGGAAAAGAGGACATATGGCAGTAATCAGACCTTTTGAATGTGTACGTCCGCAGGCAGAAAAAGCAGAGCGGGTGGCAGCACTTCCGTATGATGTATACAACAGAGAAGAAGCGTGCAGGGAAGTTGCCCGCGAGCCGCTTTCATTTTTAAAAATAGACCGTGCAGAAACACAGTTTGACAGTTCGGTCGATACCTACGCACCGGAAGTTTATGCAAAGGCAAAAGAACTTTTGGAAAACGCTATTGCAGACGGTACATTTATCAAAGACAGCGAGCAGGCATATTATATTTATGAACTTACAATGGATGGCAGAGTGCAGACCGGACTTGTGGCATGCGCTTCAATTGATGACTACGAATCCAATGTAATTAAAAAACATGAAAATACAAGAGCTGATAAGGAATTAGACCGCATTACGCACGTGGATACCTGTAATGCGCAGACCGGTCCGATATTTTTAGCATACCGTGCCAATGCCGTGATTAACGGTGAGATTGATAAGGCAAAGAAAAATTCTTCTTTATATAATTTTGTATCGCCGGACGGGGTCCGTCATCAGGTATGGAAAATCAGCGAACCGCAGTCCGTTAAAGCAATCCGCGGTGCATTTGAAGGAATTTCATCTATATATATTGCAGATGGACATCACAGAGCCGCTTCAGCAGTTAAAGTCGGCTTAAAGCGCCGTGCCGAAAACCCACAGTATACGGGAAAAGAAGAATTTAATTATTTCCTGTCTGTGCTGTTTCCGGACGAGCAGTTAAAGATTCTGGACTATAACAGGGTGTTAAAGGATTTAAACGGTTATACCGAACAGGATTTTTTAGAAAAAGTTAAAGAGAAATTTACAGTTAAAGAAAGTGCTGTACAGGTGCATCCGGACAAGCAGGGAACCTTTGGCATGTATCTGGGAAAGAAGTGGTATCGGCTGACGGCAAAGCCGGAAATCTTATCGGACGACCCGGTAGACGGTCTGGATGTATCTGTTTTGCAAAATGCCCTGTTGTCGCCGGTACTTGGCATTAAAGACCCAAAGACCGATGCACGCATTGATTTTGTAGGTGGTATCCGTGGAATTGGAGAACTGGAAAGGCGCTGTGAAACAGATTGTGTACTGGCATTTTCAATGTATCCGACATCAATTGCACAGCTTTTTGCCGTGGCAGATGCAGGACGGCTGATGCCGCCGAAGTCCACATGGTTTGAACCGAAGCTGCGCAGCGGACTGTTTATACATCAGATTTAAAAATATGGAGAAATGTGAAAAATCATAAATCACAATTTTTCACATAGATATTTGTTTTGAGCGAAAACAAATATCATAGATGGCAGATGAGAAATCGCCTGCGCGAATTTCTCATCGCCGATTCGCGACAAAGTCGCTCAGAAATGAGGAAAATGTGAAAAATCATAAATCATAATTTTTCACATAACTAATTGTGCCGCAGGCGTCACAATTAGATTTATCGCAGGACAAAATCAGTCATTTTGTCCACGGTTCCTCCAACATTAAAATGCCTGCGGAATTGGAGAAGAATATGATTCATCAGACTATGGAACTGGATATTGATTATGAGCGGGCGGGGATTTTACATAAGGGACAGAAAGCGACACTGACAACTTATATTAAGGAAATGTATCCGGGGATGCAGAAGCCGTTTCACAGACCAATGGTTTTAATCTGTCCGGGCGGCGGCTATGAACATCATTCGCCGCGGGAAGGGGAAGCGGTTGCAGTGAAACTGCTCTCACTTGGCATGAATGCGGCAATTTTAAGATACAGTCTGATTCCCGATGAATTTCCGTGTGCGCTGTACGAAGCGGCGTACGCTGTACGGTATCTGCGGGAACATGCTAAAGAATGGGACTGTGACCCGGATAAAATTATTATCGCCGGTTTTTCGGCGGGTGGACATGTAGCGGCAAGTCTTGGAACAATGTGGAACAGCAAAGAACTGGAAGGGTTTGTTAAAGAGTATCTGCATACAGAGCCGGAAATGATAAGGCCGGATGGCATGCTTCTTGGATATCCGGTGATTACATCCGGGGAGAAAGCCCACAGAAAATCATTTGAAAGACTGCTTGGGACACGTTATGAGCAGCTGCTTGAAAGTGTATCACTGGAAGAACGTGTAACGAAAGACACACCACAGACCTTTTTATGGCATACGGTTACAGACGGTGCTGTACCGGTAGAAAATTCCATGCTGTTTGCACAGGCATTGCAAAAAGAACATATTGGATTTGAATTGCACCTTTTTCCACACGGTAATCACGGACTTGGACTTGGAACGCGGGAAACAGATACCGCAGACGGAACACATTTCCAGCCGGAAGTATCCGTCTGGCCGGAATTATTTGCAACGTGGGTGGAAAATTTATAAAAAAGAATGGAGATTAGTATGAATCGGTTATATCAATTCATGAACTGGCCTGAGATTGAAGGACTGGTATATTCAGAGTGCAGTCATCCGATGGAGCTGCTCGGTGCGCATATGTGCAGGGATGGTATGCTGGTACAGGTTTTCCGTCCCGATGCGGTCGAGGCAGAGATTCATATTGCGGGGAGAAAAAAAGCGTACGCTTGTGAAAAGGTTGACGAATCAGGCTATTTTGCGGTCTGTATTCCGATAAAGAAACAGACTGCCTATACTGTCTGTATTGAAGATATCAAAGGACAGAAAAAAGAATATATAGACCCTTATGCGTGCGGCACGGCTTTAACGGCAGAGCAGCATAAAAAACTTGCGGCAGGCGATGACTGGGAAGCATACCGGCTTTTTGGCGCGCATGAGCGCACTGTGGGCGGAATCCGCGGCGTTTGCTTTGCTGTATGGGCACCCAATGCACAGCGTGTCAGTGTGGTAGGTGATTTTAATCACTGGGACGGACGGATTTTTCCGATGGAAAAACATGAGGACAGTGGTATCTTTGAACTGTTTATACCTGAAATGAAGGCAGGCACAGCCTATAAATATGAAATTAAATTTAAAGGCGGCAATATTGCGGTAAAGACAGACCCGTACTGCAGACAGTGCGACGCCGGTCAGGGCTTTGCATCGGTTGTGTATGCAGATATTCCGTTTGCATGGGAAGATGGTGCATGGCAGAAGGCGGAAGAAAACCGGGATATAGAAAAAGAACCGGCTGCCATTTATGAAATATCACTGGAAACCTGTCGACAGATTAAAGAACCGGAGCAGTTCGCGGCACAGATTGCAAAACTTGGATACACACATATTGAACTGCAGGCGGCAGCGCAGTATGACAGCAGACGCAGAAATCTCCGGGAAACAGCAGGCTATTTCGCACCTGCGGATATTTTTGGTACACCGGATGACTTGAAGCGCCTTGTCAATGCAATGCACAAAGAAAATATCGGTGTTATTGCAGACTGGAATGCTGCATTTATGGGGAATCTTCCATCAGGGCTTACGTGGTTTGACGGAACGAACCTTTATGAGAGCAGTGCATTCTGCCTGACACCGGATGCAGATGTGGCGGTATCCTCATTCCAATATGGAAAGCCACAGGTAAAAATGTTTTTAATTTCCAATGCAATCATGTGGATAAAGGAGTATCATATAGATGGGCTTTTTGTAGATGAAGTGGCAAGTGCGCTGTACTTAGACTATGGCCGCGCACCGGGCGAGTGGATTCCGAATCTTTACGGTGAAAATGAAAATCTCGATGCGGTTGCATTTTTCAAACAGCTAAAAAAAGTGCTGATAAAAGAAAAATGTCCGGCGGTTCTGATTGCGCAGGATTCCAGTACGTGGGGCAGGGTGACCGGCAGCCATGAAGATGCACTGGGGTTTGATTTTAAATGGAACCACGGCTGGAAAAATGATTTTGATAAATTTATGCAGAGTGACCCGCTTTTCAGAAAGGGTGTATATCAGAAACTGACAGATAATATGCTGTATTTTTACAGTGAATTTTTTATACAGGAACTGCATATAACCGAACAGGAACTGCCGGGCAGCAATGATGGGGAAAAACATGCCAATATGCGTCTTGCAACGGCATATCAGTATTGTTATCCAGGTAAAAAGCGGACGGCGGAAAACTGTACCGGCACATTGCCGCAAAGCTTTATGGAAGCATTAAATGCATTTTATAAGGAACATCCTGCATTATATACCGCAGATTATGAACCGGAGGGCTTTGCATGGACAGATACGCAGGATGAACAGGAAACGGTGCTGGCATTTGTGCGCCGGAGTATGGTATCAGACAGTACATCGCAGGATTTGCTGGTAATTGCGAATTTCACACCGGTTGTCCGTAAGGATTTCCGTATGGGTGTTTTAGAGCCGGGTAAATATAAGGAAATTTTTAATACAGATGCAGCACATTTCGGTGGACAAAACATTTTAAATGAACAGCAGCTGTCTTCGGAAAAGGTGGAAAGAAACGGCTGTGAAAATTCTATTGTACTGGATTTACCGCCGTTGGCACTAACCGTTTATGCGTATGAACCGTTTACAAAACTGGAACTGGAAGAAATCCGAATCCGGGAAGAAGCTGAACTTGCGGCAAAGGCAGCACAGGAACAGGCATGGCAGGCAGAACAGCTGAAAGTCAAAGCCGAAGAAGAAGCACAGGCTGCCCTTGAAGCGCAAAAACAGGCTGAACTTGCGGCAAAGGCGGCACAGCAGGCGTGCGAAGAAGCCGAAAAACAGGCACAGGATGCAGAAGCTGCCAAGTTAAAAATCGAGCAGGAAACCAAAAAGAAGCTTGCGGCTTTAAAGCGCCGGAAATAAGTAGCCCGGGATAAAATGCCCCAACAGGCGCAAAAGCTGAAAAAACACAAAAAAGAAAACAAAAAACGGAGGAAATCATGAATTATTTTGTCGCACTTAGTTCGACACAGGATACGGCAGAACAAATTGAGTTTTTCTTTTCAAAGGCAAATCTGGTTGCGCTGTTTAATAAACTGTGCAATTGGAGTGTCAGTCTGGCAGCAAAAATCATTATGGCACTGATTGTCTGGCAGATTGGAAAACGTCTGATTATCTGGATGGTTAAAATTATTGTAAAAGCACTCGGAAAAAGTGATTTAGATGTCGGCGTAGCCAGATTTATCGGTTCAATTACAAAGTTTGCAGGATATGCCATTCTGATACTGATAGTAGTAGGAATACTGGGAATTCCGACAGCCTCGCTGATTACGGTATTCGGTTCGGCGGCACTGGCAGTCGGTATGTCCTTACAGGGCAGTCTGTCAAACTTCGCGGGTGGAATTTTACTTTTGATATTTAAGCCGTTTAAAATCGGCGATTATATCATATCGGGAAGCTGTGAAGGAACGGTTGTGTCCATTGAGCTTTTATACACCAAACTGCATACAATTGATAACAAGATTATCATGATGCCAAACGGCACCCTGTCCAACTCGAATATTATCAATGTTGGTGCGGAAGAAGTGCGAAGACTGGATATCCAGATTGGCGTGGGATATCAGACGGATTTATCCAAGGCAAAGGAACTGCTGATGGAATGCTTAAACCGCAAGGAAGAAATCATCAAAGACAAAGATGTCCGCGTTATTGTAAAGAGTCTGGACGAGAGCTGTATTACACTCGAAACCAGAGCGTGGGTTGCCAATGACAAATACTGGGATACCCGCTTTGAACTGTTAGAAGAATACAAAAAGATATTTGATGAAAACGGCATTGAAATTCCGTTTAACCAGTTAGACGTACATATTACAAAGTAAATATAAAAAGATACAGACTAAAAGAGCTGTCACATGAAAATGTGGCGGCTCTTTTTAGTGCGCCTTGCGGCGCACGCCGCTAATGTGAATTTCTTTCATATTTTTTACGCAGATTTTACAAACTTTGGACACATTTAATGGATAAACTATCCAACATAAGGAAATGCATTTTTGAAAAAACAAAGGGAGGGATGCACATGGCAATCGAAGTATTTAACCGATATGAGAAAAAATACATGTTAAATGCCATACAGTACGAAAAACTGACACAGGCAATCAGTGAATATATGGTTGTGGATGCGTATAACCGCGATAAGCCGTTCTATGAAATCTGCAACATTTATTATGATACACCAGATAATGCATTAATCCGGGCATCGATTGAAGGACCGGTGTATAAAGAAAAGCTCCGCATGAGAAGCTATGGAACACCAAAGGAAACAGATCATGTTTTTGTTGAAATTAAAAAGAAGTACAAAGGCATTGTCAACAAGCGGCGTACGATTATGCCGTTAAATGAAGCCTATGACTATTTAAACCATCATCGGATGCCGGATATGGAAAATCCGCAGATGAACCGGCAGGTATTCCGGGAAATCAATTATTTCTGCCATACCTATAATTTAGTGCCGAAGGTTTATTTATCCTATGAACGGCGGGCATATTTTGAAAAAAACGATGGGGATTTCCGTGTTACATTTGACAAAAATATCACAACCCGCAGGGAAGATGTCCGGTTAGAGAGCGGAAGCTACGGTCAGCAGCTTTTACCGGAAAATACGTATCTGATGGAAATTAAAATCAACAGGGCAGTGCCGCTGTGGTTTACAAGGATTTTATCGGAACTGGAAATTTATCCCGTATCTTTTTCAAAATACGGAACAGAATATAAAAAATATGTTATGGAAAATCAAAGAATGAATGGAGGAGAAACATTATGTTTGAATCAATATTTACAAGTACAGCGCAGGATACAATTAGCATTGGTCCAGCCATGTTAGGGCTTCTTACGGCACTCGTGTTAGGACTTTTAATTGGCATCGCTTATATGATTGCCTGCAAAAAAGACGGTTACAACAAAAACTTTATCATCGGTCTGGTACTGCTTCCGGCGATTGTGTCTGTTGTTATCTTATTAATCGACAGTAACGTAGCAAGAGCATTTTCAATGGCAGGCGCATTTGCACTGGTTCGCTTCAGAAGTGCACCGGGTAATGCAAAAGATATCGCCGTCGTATTTTTCACCATGGCAGCAGGACTTGCCTGCGGACTCGGATATGTTGCATTTGCAGCCATATTTGCAGTTGTGATTATACTTGTTTTAATCGTACTTTCTGTCTCAAACTTCGGCGATATGGCATCCGGAAACCGCCAGTTAAAGATTACAATCCCGGAGAACTTAAATTATACCGATGCGTTTAACGAAGTCTTTGACAGCTATACCACAAACAGCCAGCTTCGCAAAGTAAAGACAACCAACATGGGAACCCTGTTTGAACTTACATACACGGTCGCATTAAAAAAAGATGTCAATGAAAAGAACTTTATTGACGCACTGCGTGTAAAAAACGGCAACTTAAATATTGTGCTTGGCATTCCTGAAACGGAAAGCACGAATTTAAACTAAGCTGTGAAGATATTGCCACGAAAGTCTGGCAGAAGTATTTAAGTCAAGTCAGAAGGAATTCAAATTACAAAAATAATAAAACAAAAAGGATATGAAGCAGCCACACAAATGCCGCTACAGGCAGGGCTGTCTTTGTATCCTTATTTTTATGGAAAATGTGGACACCACTAAGCGATGTGATGCGCACGGCAAAGGGCATATCAATCGAGAAATTTTCAAAAAACACTTGTATTATTGGCTCAATTATTATATTATAAACACATATACGAAAGGGACGTGAGGAAAATGATAGATAATAACACACAATTTTTTAAAACACAGCCAGACAAGGCAATTTCAGTAGAAGGAATTTTAGAGCAGGTATATCGTGCTTTGAAGGAAAAGGGTTACAATCCGGTGAATCAGATTGTGGGATACATTATGTCAGGAGATCCTACCTATATTACAAGCCATAACAATGCAAGAAGCCTGATTATGAAGGTAGAACGCGATGAGCTTGTTGAAGAAGTGATTAAATATTTCATCGAAGGAAAAGGCTTATAATATGAGAATCATCGGACTGGATTATGGTACGAAGACAGTAGGTGTTGCAATCAGTGATGCACTCGCCATTACAGCACAGGGCTTAGAAACCATTACGCGCAAAGAAGCGAATAAGTTACGAAAGACACTTGCCCGGATAGAGGCAATCATTGAAGAATATGAAGTAGAGCAGATTGTTTTAGGATTCCCAAAGAATATGGATAATTCTGTTGGAGAGCGTGCGCAGGATTGTCAGAATTTTGCAGAAATGTTAGAAAGAAGAACGGGACTGCCGGTCGTATTATGGGATGAACGCCTGACTACGGTATCGGCAGATAAAGTATTGATGGAAAGCGGTGTACGCAGAGAGAACCGTAAAGCTGTAATCGATAAGATTGCGGCAGTATTTATCTTACAGGGATATTTAGATTACAAAGCAAATGGCAACTAAGCGTGTGAGCATGGCAGTTTTGGAAAGTCTTCCGGAACTGCCATCAAAACTATTGGTTTGTTCCTTTTACCCTGTCGTATAGAATCTCAGAATCAGGAATGGAGAAGAACATGGAAAAGCTTACCTTTGTAACGGAAGACCAGGAAAGTGTAGATTTTTACATTATAGAGGAAACGAGAGTCAATGGTATCAATTATCTTTTAGTCACCGAATCAGAGGACGAAGAAGATGAAGAAGCGGAAGCTTATATTTTAAAAGACACATCAAAGGCAGAAGATACAGAAGCGGTTTATGAATTTGTTGAATCGGAAGAAGAACTGGATGCAGTCAGCCGCATTTTTGCCGAGTTACTGGAAGACATGGATTTAGAATAGTTTTAGAGGTGTTAAATGAAGAAAGAATATGTAGGTTCTGTTAAGATTATCCCACTGGGTGGTCTTGACAAGATTGGTATGAACATTACTGCCATACAATACGATGACAGTATTATTGTAGTGGACTGCGGTCTTGCATTCCCGGAAGAAGAAATGTTAGGAATTGATCTGGTTATCCCGGATGTCACCTATTTAAAGGAAAATGCAGATAAAGTCAAAGGTTTTGTCATTACGCATGGACATGAAGACCACATCGGTTCAATTCCGTATGTATTAAAGGAAGTCAATGCGCCGATTTATGCGACGAAGCTCACGATGGGCCTGATTGATTCCAAGTTAAAAGAACACGGCATGCAGCGTCAGGTAAAGCGTAAGGTGGTACGTTACGGACAGTCTATTAATTTAGGTGATTTCAGGGTTGAATTTATCCGTACAAACCACAGTATTGCAGATGCAGCAGCACTGGCAATTTTCTCGCCGGCAGGTGTCATTATCCATACCGGTGACTTTAAAGTGGATTATACACCGGTTTACGGTGAACCGATTGATTTACAGAGAATGGGCGAACTGGGTAAAAAGGGTGTTCTTGCACTGATGTGTGATTCTACGAATGCACTCCGTCCGGGCTTTACAATGTCAGAACGTACCGTTGGTGCAACATTTGATAAGATTTTCACAGATAATAAAAACAGCCGTTTGATTATTGCAACTTTCGCATCCAATGTAGACCGTGTACAGCAGATTATTAATTCTGCGGTAAAGTACGGCAGAAAAGTCTGTGTTGAAGGACGAAGCATGGTCAATATCATTGAAGTTGCCGAGAATCTGGACTACTTAAAGATTCCGGAAGGCACACTCATTGATACGGAAGAAATGAAAAATTATACACCGGAGCAGATTGTACTGATTACAACGGGCAGTCAGGGTGAGTCTATGGCGGCACTTTCAAGAATGGCAGCTTCCCTGCACAGAAAAGTGTCTATCCAGCCGGGTGACTGTGTTGTCTTTTCATCAACACCGATTCCGGGTAACGAAAAGTCTGTCGCAAAGGTTATTAATGAACTCGGTATGAAAGGGGCTAAGGTTATTTTCCAGGATACCCACGTATCAGGACATGCCTGTCAGGAGGAAATTAAGTTGCTCTACTCCTTGATTAAGCCGAAATATGCAATTCCGGTTCATGGCGAATACAGACATTTAATGGCACAGAAAGAAGTTGTACAGTCTTTAGGTTATGATAAAGAGGATATTTTCATTGCAAAATGTGGTGATGTACTGGAATTAAGCGAAGAAAAAGCAGGCATTGTAGGACATGTACAGACTGGCGAGATTCTTGTTGACGGTTTAGGTGTCGGTGATGTCGGCAATATTGTACTGCGTGACCGTCAGAATCTTGCAGAAAACGGTATTATCATCGTTGTACTCACACTTGAAAAGTACAGCGGACAGCTGGTAGCAGGTCCGGATATTGTGACAAGAGGTTTTGTCTATGTCCGTGAAGCAGAAGAACTGTTAGATGAAGCAAGAGAAGTGGTATCTGGTTCTGTAGAAACCTGTATGGATAAAAATATTACAGACTGGAGCAAAATTAAGAACATTATCAAGGATGATTTAAGCGAATATCTTTGGAAGAAGATGAAAAGAAACCCAGTTATACTTCCGATTATTATGGAAGCACATATGTAACGTAAAATGGAGATGTAAATGGGAAGAATCGATGAGCTGAAAGCAGAATTAATACAGGCGGTTTTAGACAGTGAAGAATACCGCGAATATAAGAGGCTGGAGGCGGAAGTGTCCAAAAATGCCGATTTAAAAAGGGCAATTGATGAATTTCGGAGACGGAATTTTGAAATACAGTACAACGATGAAATTCAGGAGATTGATGAGAATATTTCGCAGCTGGAAGCGCAATACGCTGATATGAGAAATCAGGGACTGGCAAAAAGTTACTTTTCGGCAGAACTGTGTCTGTGTCGTCTGGTACAGGATGTCTGCGTATCGCTTGTGGATGCGGTAGATTTTGATGTGGACTTTTTAAATGAAAGCGGCAGATAAATGCCGGGCAGTATGGGAGATTGACAAAAAATGAACAAAAAAAGTATCCGGATGATTTTAGGTGTTTCGCTTAATGTAATTGTAATTGCGGTAGGTGTGTTTATCATTTTTACGGCAGGAAGCAAAGCGTATACCTTTGGTCATAATATTTTTGATGAAGAAGCCGTTTCTTCCGAGGCACAGGCAAGGGAAACACAGGTTACGATTTCAGATGGCATTACGTCTAAGCAGCTTGCAAAGCTCCTTTATGACAAAGGACTTGTAAAAGATAAGACCTGTTTTTATTATCAGATTATATTATCCGATTATAAGGATAAATTTGTAGGAGGTACGTATACCTTAAATACGGCGATGACACCGACAGAAATGATGAAAGTGCTGTCGGGTGCAGATACAGGAGAGGATAAATAATGGGAACAATTGTCAATGAACGGATTGTTGATTACATTAATTCTTTAGATAAAGGGAATTCTCCGGTTTGTAATGAAATAGAAAAGGAAGCGTTGGCGGACGGTGTTCCGATTATCAGAAAAGAGATGGGTAATCTGCTCAAGGTGCTGCTTTTGTTAAAGCAGCCGCAAAAAATTCTCGAAGTGGGAACGGCAGTAGGTTACTCATCTATTCTTATGAGTGAAAATATGCCCGAAAACTGCCGCATTACGACAATTGAGAATTATGAAAAACGGATTCCTGTTGCAAAGAACAATTTCAAACGGGCAGGAAAAGAAGAGGTCATCACGCTTTTAGAGGGTGATGCGATGGATATTTTAAAAGAACTTGATGGAACGTATGATTTTATCTTTATGGATGCGGCAAAAGGACAGTATATTAATTTTCTGCCCGAACTGCTGCGGTTAATGCCTGCGGGCGGACTGCTCATTTCAGACAATGTATTACAGGAAGGTGATATTGTAGAGTCCCGTTACGGTGTAACAAGAAGAAACCGGACAATCCACACAAGAATGAGAGAATATATTTATACACTGACCCATGCAGAACAGTTAGAAACGAGTATCGTTCCGATTGGTGACGGTATTACATTAAGTGTTAAGAAAGGATAGTGTGAAAAATAACGCTGATGCGCTTATTCTTCACACGGAGATTTGTTTCTGAGCGAAAACAAATCTCCCTGATAGCAGATGAGAAATCGCCTGCGCGAATTTCTCATCACTTCTTCGCAACAAGTCGCTCAGAAATGAGGATAAGAGAATGGCTGGACATTTTTATAACGGACGCGAACTGGAACTGCTGATTCCGGCAAGCAGTCTGGAAGTTTTAAAGATAGCGGTAATATTCGGTGCGGACGCAGTATATATTGGTGGTGAAGCCTTTGGACTGCGTGCAAAAGCAAAGAATTTTTCGATGGAAGATATGAAGGAAGGCATTGCATTTGCACATGCACATGATGTGAAAGTTTACGTGACGGCAAATATTCTGGCACACAATTATGATTTAGAGGGTGCAAGAGCCTATTTTGAAGAATTAAAGACAATCGGACCGGATGCGCTGATTATTTCCGATCCGGGGATGTTTACGATTGCAAAGGAAGTGATGCCGGATACGGATATCCACATCAGCACACAGGCAAACAATACCAATTATATGACGTATCAGTTCTGGTGGAAGCAGGGTGCAAAGCGTGTTGTAACGGCAAGAGAGCTTTCTTTAAATGAAATCAAGGGAATCCGTGCGCATATCCCGGATGATATGGAAATTGAAACGTTTATTCACGGGGCTATGTGTATTTCCTATTCGGGAAGATGTCTGCTCAGCAGCTTTATGGCAGGACGCGATGCAAACCGTGGAGCGTGTACACATCCATGCCGTTGGAAGTATTCTGTTGTGGAAGAATCCAGACCGGGCGAGTATATGCCGGTTTACGAAAATGAACGCGGAACGTATATTTTTAATTCCAAGGATTTATGTATGATTGAACATATTCCTGAACTGATTGAAGCCGGCATTGACAGCTTTAAAATCGAAGGAAGAATGAAGACGGCATTATATGTGGCAACGGTTGCAAGAACGTACCGTCTGGCAATTGATGAATTTTTACAGGACCCTGAATTATATAAGAGCCGGATTCCTTTTTACAAGTCTGAAATCCAGAAATGTACGTACAGACAGTATACAACAGGCTTTTTCTTTGGAAAACCGGATGAAAACACCCAGATTTATGATTCCAATACGTATGTCAAGGAATATACGTACCTCGGCATTGTAGGAGAGTGTAATGACAAGGGATTGTATCATATTGAACAGCGTAACAAATTCTCTGTCGGGGAAACGATAGAAGTTATGCGCCCGGATGGTACGAACCTGGAAGTTACCGTCAAGGCAATTTACAACGAAGACGGAGAAGCGATGGAAAGTGCACCGCATCCGAAACAGCAGCTTTATATTGATTTAGGTGTTCCGCTTTGCCAGTATGACATATTAAGAAGAAAAGAAGATTAGATTGGAAAAGCAATAAAAGGCATTCCGGCACATACTATATATAAATATGTGTCAGGGGTGCCTTTCTTTGAAAGCATTTGAAAAGCCGCTATCGGCAAAAGAAGAAAAGGAAATGATAGAACGTTTTCATAATGGGGATATGGAAGCGAGAAATATATTGGTGGAGCGCAATATGAGGCTCGTGGCACACATGGTCAAAAAATATCTTCAGGCAGACCGTGATACGGATGATTTAATCTCTGTCGGCACGATTGGGCTGATTAAGGCGGTCAATTCATTCAAACCGGATAAAAGTATCCGGCTGGCAACCTATGCCGCAAAATGCATTGATAATGAACTGCTGATGATGCTCCGCATGGAAAAGCGCAAATCCAAAGAAGTGTCGATGTATGAGCCGATTGGAAAAGATAAAGAGGGCAACGAAATCAGCCTGATAGATATTGTCGGTGAAGAAAAAGAAGATGTAGTAGAAGATTGTCTTTTTGCACAAAGGGTGTTGTGTCTGTATCAGAATCTTGATAAAGTATTAAATGAAAGAGAAAAAACAATTATTATCCGGCGGTACGGTTTAAACGGCAAAGAACCGATGACCCAGAGTGAACTGGCAGACCGGCTGGGTATCAGCAGAAGTTATATCAGCAGGATTGAAAAAAAGGCACTTTTAAAGCTTAAAAAACTGTTGGAGGATGCCAAACTATAAAAGCAAAAGAAGGGAATTGCCATGCAGGAAAAACATGAAGTCATAAAAGAAAGACTGCGTTTTGTGAGGGAACGCATGAAAGCAGAAAATGTAGACATATTTGTAGTATTTACCGATGATTATCATATGTCTGAGTATTCGGGCGCATATTTTGCAGACCGGGAATACCTGTCCGGGTTTACCGGCTCTGCGGGAACTTTGGCAGTGACACAGACAGAAGCAGCACTTTTTACGGACGGCAGATATTTTGTTCAGGCACAGGCACAGCTTGAAGGTACGGGCATTACGCTGATGAAAATGGGCTGTGCGGGCGTGCCGACGCTTACAGAGTATATCCGTGAGCGGCTGGGCGCAGGCGGTGTGCTCGGCATGGATGCAAGAACGTGTGCGGCACAGACAGGAATGGAGTGGATAAAACTTACAGAGGCGTGCGGCGGCAGGATCAAAGGGGATTTTATGCCGGTACAGGAACTGTGGAAAGACAGACCGGCATTTCCGGCTTCCAAAGCGTATGAACTGGAACTTAAATACAGCGGAGAGAGCCGTGAGGATAAAATTCACAGAATTTATCAGGAAATGGAGACGGCACACGCGGCATATCATGCGGTGGCTTCGTTAGACGACATCTGCTGGATTTTAAATCTGCGCGGCGATGATGTGGCATGTAATCCGGTGATTATGGCATATCTGCTGTTTGCACCGAATGCAGTGTATCTGTATACAGAGGAATCCCGTTTTACGCAGGCAATGAAAGCTGATCTGGCACAGGATGGGATACAGCTTCGCCCGTATAATCAAATCTATGCGGATTTACGCAGTCTTGCGGGTAAGAAAACTTCGGTGTGGATGGATATGAAAAGAGTGAATCTGGCGCTTTTCCAGAGTGTGCCGGAAACTGCAGAATGCATTTGTAAGGAAAATCCGTCCGTGCATATGAAAGCGGTCAAAAATCCGACAGAACTTGCGAATCTGCGGGATGTCCACATTGATGACGGACTTGCTGTGACGAAATTTATGTATTGGCTCAAAAATACAATGAAGCAGTACGAAGCAGGAAAAGAATGGAATGTCACGGAAGTGACGGCAGCAGAGTATCTGGATAATTTAAGAAGCCATATTCCGGATTACAAGGAATTGAGTTTTGATACAATCAGTGCATACGGTGAAAATGCGGCAATGATGCATTATCACGCAGAAAAAGACCACTGTGCGGTGCTGTATCCAAGGGGGATGCTTCTGGTAGATTCGGGCGGACAGTACCTTCGCGGCACGACAGATATTACCCGTACCTTTGCACTGGGTGAAGTGACAGCAGAGATGAAAAAATATTTCACACTCACCTTAAAAGGCATGTTAAATCTTGCCAATGCACGTTTTTTAAAAGGCTGTACGGGCTTTAGTCTGGACATTCTGGCAAGAGGTCCGCTGTGGGAACAGGGCATGGATTACCGGTGCGGCACGGGCCACGGAATCGGGTATCTGCTCAACGTGCATGAGTCGCCCAACGGCTTCCGTTGGAAGCACAATCCGGGCAGAAATGATTTGTGCGTATTTGAAGAAGGCATGGTCACTTCCGATGAGCCGGGTGTATACATTGAAGGCGCTTACGGTATCCGTATTGAAAATGAAATAGAGTGTGTCGGTGACGGTGAAAATGAGTACGGCACCTTTTTAAAATTTAAACCGCTGACCTTTGTTCCGATTGATCTGGACCTGGTAGACACGGCATGGCTGGAGAAAAAAGACATCGAAAGGCTCAATGCGTACCATGCGGCGGTTTACAGCAGATTGTCACCGCATTTATCCGGTGAGGAACTTGAATTTTTAAAGCAGTATACAAGACCGGTAGAATAAACAGCCGTATCAGGCGGGAAAAGAGGGAAAATGAGTAAACAGCAAATGAGTAAAAATGAACCTGTGGATAAAACAGTCGATTTAAAACTGGGCAAATGGAGAGAAAAATCCATTGCGATGGAAGAAGAACGCAAAAAAGAGGAGGAAGAACGCAGACAGCAGGGAAAATTCAAGTGTTTCATGCAGGATTTTACCGGCTGGGTGCATAAAGAACCAAAGACGGCGGCAGGTGCAGCAATCGGTGTACTGGTGCTGGTGATCCTGCTTGTAAGCCTTATCTGTGCGGTGGCGTCAAAGGTAAAGCCGGAAGACTACATTACGGTATCCTACACCGGAGCGGACGGATATGCCGTAGCAGAGTGCAGCGTGGATACGGAAAAGCTCTACCGCAGGCTTGCAGGAAAGACAAAAGATGCAGATAAACAGAGCCGTTACAGAAGTCTTGCAGAATCCGTATCGGCAGCAGTGCATCAGATGAATATTGCAAACGGTCAAAAAGTAAAGATCGAGGTTTTATTTGATAAGGAGCTTGCAAAAGAACTGGGAGTTAAAATCAAAGCAAAAGACTATACCGTGCGTGCCAAAGGTATTGATGCAGGTACAAAGATTGATTTATTCTCCAATGTAGAAGTGACCTTTGCTGGAATCAGCCCGGATGCGTATGCACTGGTTACCAACAAGTGGGGCGATGAGTATCTTGGCAGCCTTATATTTACGGCGGATATGACGGAAAACATTCAAAAAGGCGATGCAGTGACAATCCGCTGTGAAACCGGCAAAGAAGAACTCGGACGGCACGGTTATATCACAGATACATTAGAGGTAACAGTGCGCGCCGAGGGTTTAAGTGAGTATGTACAGACACCGGTTGACATAGACAATGCAGTGCTGTCAGAAATGCAGGGACAGATTGAGGATACGATTTCTGCACAGACAGAGAATACAACCTTCCGTATGTTATATAAAGCCACAGGAAAGACTTCTTATTTAAGAAGCAGCAATATTGAAGAGGCTTCGGATATTGAATGTCTTGGCATATACTTTTTAAAGAAAAAAGAAACAGCAGACGCGGTGGCAGGACCGGACAATTACCTGTATTTTCTTTATCAGGCAGTGATAGAAAATGATGACAATGAAGAAGATGTTTATTTTGCATTTGCTTATTCAGATGGATATGTGACATCACAGGGAATATTTGACATTGTCCATGATGAAAATGAAAAACGCTACAGCTGTTCGGATGATTATGACAGAATTTATGAGGAAGCAATAGAACAAAATGAAACACAGTACCGGATTGAACAGATACAGTAACCGGTTGATGGAATGAGGTGGAAAGATGGTTACAATTGAACAGTTATTCAGACAGGCACAGCAGGCAGGCGCAGCAGAAATATATCTGATGGCGGGCAGAAAACCGGCAGCACGGATTGGTGGAAAGATAAAGAATCTCGATTATCCGGAATTAAGCAGCACAGAAGCAGAAAAAATTCTGCTTGAAATGCTGGATGCAAAACAGGCGGCACAGTACAGGGAAACAAAAAGTGTGGATGAAGTGATTGCATTTCATGGAATCGGCAGATTCCGCGTGCATATTTACCAGAATGACGGTGTGCCGTCAGCCTGTGTAAAAATTATCAATAAGAAAGAGGGACTTCCGGAAGAACTAAAAGCACTGGCAGGGATTACGCAGGGACTGGTACTTGTCTGCGGAAAGCCGCACAGCGGAAAGAGTGCCACACTTGCGGCACTGGCAGAACAGATGCTTGCAGGACGTTTTATGCATCTTGTAACGCTGGAAAGTCCCGTAGAATATCCGATAGAAGCAGGAAAAGGGCTGTTAAGCCGCCGCTGTATCGGAAAAGATACCGGTTCTTATAAGGAAGGAATGGACAATCTGCTGCATGAATCGGCAGATGGTGTTTTAATCGGTGAACTTGAAACACCGGAAGCTGTACAGGCGGCACTGCGTGCGGCAAAGATGGGACTTGTTGTGCTTGGAACGGTAAACAGCGTGGATGCAGATACGGCTGTTGAGCGGATTGCACAGTTATCGGGAATGGAAGCACCGTTGCAAAAGACCCGGGTCTGGAAAATGACAAAGGCAGTAATTCAGCAAAAGTATGAGCTGTGTGAAAGTACAGGCAAATTTGTATATAATTGTGAAATTTTAAAATATAATAGTTGACAAATTAAAAATATATCTGTAATATGAATAGTGAGAAGAATAAAACTATATTATATTACAGAGGTGAGCAATGTTTTCAAAGGTTTACAGTACTACGATTACGGGCATTACAGCCTATGTAGTTACAGTAGAAGTGGATGTGGGGAGAGGACTGCCGGTATTTGATATGGGCGGTTATCTTTCCACAGAAGTAAAAGAGGCGAAGGAGCGTGTGCGGATTGCCCTGCGTAATTCCGGTTATGAACAGAAACCGCGGCGCATTACGGTCAATATTTCTCCGGCGGACATACACAAATACGGGACAGGATTTGATCTGCCGATTGCCATAGGGATTCTTGGCGCACAGGATGAAGTCAATATGACGGCATTTGAAGATATGGTCATTATTGGGGAGTTAAGCCTTGATGGCACGGTCAACCCGGTAAAAGGAATTCTGCCATCGGTATGTGAAGCATTACAGCAGGGAAAGAAGCGCTGTATTCTGCCGGCAGAGAATATGGCAGAGGGAAGTGTTGTAAAGGGAATGGAACTGATACCGGTACGGACACTGAAAGAAGCGGTGGTATATTTACAGACGGGAAAAAGTCCGGCGCAGGAAAGGAATAGTCCTCTAAAAGGAAACTATGATACGGCAGGGAAAGAAAGTCCACAGGAACAGCTGGACTTCCTGGAGATAAAAGGGCAGGAGAGTGCAAAGCGGGCAACGATGATTGCTGCGGCGGGGATGCACAACATTTTATATGTAGGACCGCCGGGAAGCGGTAAGACGATGCTTGCTAAAAGAATTTCATCGATTATGCCGGAATTATCGTTTGAGGAACAGCTGGAACTGACAAAGATATACAGTATTGCAGGACAGTTAAATCCCAATCATCCGTTGATGACGAAAAGACCGTTCCGGGCGCCGGGGCATGGTGTGACCCAGGCGGCACTTTTGGGCGGAGGCAGAGTGCCAAGACCGGGAGAGGTCACGCTTTCGGGAAAAGGCGTTTTATTTTTAGATGAACTCACAGAGTATCGTCAGACAGTTCTGGAGGGGCTTAGAGAGCCGCTTGAGGAGAAAAAAGTGATTCTTACACGTTTAACGGAAACGTGTGTCTATCCGGCAGATTTTATGCTGGCAGCAGCGATGAATCCATGTCGCTGTGGATATTTTCCAGACAGAAGCAGATGTACCTGCACACAGCAGGATGTTACACGATTTTTGGGCAGAATCAGTCGTCCGTTATGGGACCGCTTTGATATCTGTATACAGGTTACGGATGCAGGTGTCCATAAAATGCAGTATCAAAGCTGTAATAAAAAAGGGTCATCGGCTTACATGAAAGAAAAGGTGGAGTGTGCAAGAGCATGGCAGGCGGAGCGTTTTGCAAAGGAGAATATTTATTTTAATGCGCAGATGAGTGCCATGCAGCTTGAAAAATATTGCAGGCTGGGAGAAAAAGAACAGGAGTTTATGGAAAAAGTCTATGATAAATTCCACCTTACATCAAGAGGATATCACAAGATTTTAAAGACGGCGCGCACGATTGCGGATATTGAAGAGTGTACAGAAATTGAAATTGCCCATTTAAGTGAGGCACTTTCTTACCGCAGCTACCGTTCGGTAATCGAATAAAATGATACCGGGGTTAAATAGCAGTTTATTTACACAGAAGAAATGGAGAATATATGCAGGAAAAAGAAGAATTATACTGGTACTGGCTGTGCAATCTTTCAGGGATAGGCAATAAGCGGATAAAAAGACTGCTGGATGTATTTAAAAGTCCAAAGGCGGTTTTTTATGCGGCGCCGGAAGCACTGCACGGCTGTACAGGTCTTACACAGCAAAACATAGAAACGATTATGAAAAACAGAAATATGGAAAAAGTTTATAAAAGTTTTACACAATTACAGCATAAGGGAATATCGTTTATATATAAGGAAGGAAAACAGTATCCCCAAAACCTTCTGCAATTATATGATATGCCTTACGGATTATACAGCAAAGGACAGCTTTTGCGCGCAGATGAACCGGCAGTTGCCATGGTGGGGGCAAGAGGATGTTCCGGCTATGGAAGGTCGGTTGCGTACAGCTTCGCAAAGGCATTTGCACAACTTGGCATTACTGTGGTAAGCGGCATGGCATCGGGTATTGATACTGCGGCACATGAAGGTTGTATTGCGGGCGGGGGAAGAACGGTGGCGGTACTTGGAAACGGCGTGGATATCTGCTATCCGCGTGAAAATATCCGGCTTTATATGCAGATTCAGGAGAAGGGAACAATTCTTTCGGAATATCCGCCGGGGACAGTACCGGCAGCAGGTAGATTTCCGGTTAGAAACCGCATTATCAGCGGGATATCAGATGCGGTGATTGTTGTAGAAGCTAGAAAAAGAAGCGGTTCACTTATAACGGCAGATGCGGCATTGGAGCAGAATAGGGATGTTTATGTTGTGCCAGGGAATATCGGGCAGCCGCTCAGTGAAGGATGTAATGAACTGATAAAACAGGGGGCAATTGTAATTACAAAACCGGAAGATATTTTTCAGACAAAGGCGTTAAAAGATAAAATTTTTATGAATAAAACAGTCGGAAAAGGGGAAGAAAAAGAAAAAATACAAAAAAAATTTCTTGCAACCCCCAAAGATATGGTGTATAGTTGTTTCGATTTGTATCCAAAAAGCCTTGATGAACTTTTAGCAGAAACAGGGCTTGAAATAGCAGATTTAAATCAGATGATTCTGGAAATGCAGCTTGAGGGGCTGATTACGGAAATCTCAAAAAACTGTTATGCAAGGAACGATTTAGAGATTTGAGGAGGAAAAAAGAGACTATGGCAAAATATCTGGTAATCGTAGAGTCCCCGGCAAAGGTAAAGACGATTAAAAAATTTCTGGGGGCAAATTATGAGGTTATGGCATCTCAGGGGCACATCAGAGATTTACCGAAAAGTCAGATGGGAATTGATATAGATAACGATTTTGAACCGAAATATATAACAATCCGTGGGAAAGGAGATATTCTTGCTGCTTTAAGAAAAGAAGTCAAAAAAGCAGATAAAGTGTATCTTGCAACCGATCCCGACCGCGAAGGAGAAGCGATTTCATGGCATCTGGCAAAGGCATTGAAGCTGGAGGATAAAGATATTTACCGGATTACATTTAATGAAATTACAAAAAATGCAGTAAAAGCTTCTATTAAAAATGCACGCAAGATTGATATGAATCTTGTGGATGCCCAGCAGTCCAGACGTGTGCTTGACCGGATGGTAGGTTATCAGATTAGTCCACTGTTATGGGCAAAGATTAAAAGAGGCTTAAGTGCCGGCCGTGTACAATCTGTTGCTCTGCGTATCATTTGTGACAGGGAAGATGAGATTAATTCATTTATTCCGCAGGAATACTGGACAATGGAAGCAGTATTAGACGTAAAAGGTGAGAAAAAGCCCCTGACGGCAAAGTTTTACGGAGATGCTGACGGGAAAATCGACATTAAAGATGAAGCACAGATACAGGAAATTACACAGGCGGTAGAAAAAGAAAAATTCTATGTTGAAAGCATTAAAAAAGGTGAAAAGACAAAAAAATGCCCACTGCCGTTTACAACAAGTACCTTACAGCAGGAAGCAGCAAAAACATTGAATTTTTCAACACAAAAAACCATGCGCCTTGCACAGCAGCTCTATGAAGGTGTGGATATTGCAGGCAGAGGGACAATAGGTGTAATTTCGTATCTGCGTACGGATTCCACAAGAGTAGCAGATGAAGCAGTAGCTATGGCAGCAGAATATATTGAAGCTTCTTATGGAAAGGATTATGTAGGAAATACCGGTGCGGGAAAAAAAGATGATAAAAAGATTCAGGATGCACACGAAGCAATCCGGCCGACAGATATTGCACTGTCGCCGGTTGTGATTAAAGAATCGTTATCCAGAGATCAGTTCCGTCTTTATCAGCTTATCTGGAAGCGCTTTACGGCAAGTCAGATGCGTCCGGCGGTCTATGAAACCATTTCTGTAAAGATTGCGGCAGGAAAATACCGTTTTACGGTAGCAGCTTCCAAGGTAAAGTTTGAAGGATTCTTATCTGTATATAAGGATAATGAAGAAAAGGAAGCCTCCAATGCACTGGTAAAGGGAATTGATGAGCAGTCAGAACTGACATTAAATGAACTGAATCCACAGCAGCATTTTACACAGCCGCCGGCACATTATACGGAAGCATCGCTTGTAAAGACACTCGAAGAACTGGGAATCGGCCGCCCGAGTACGTATGCGCCGACCATTACAACGATTATCGCAAGACATTACGTTGCAAAGGAAAATAAAAATCTTTATGTGACAGAACTGGGTGAAGCGGTCAATAACATTATGAAGAAAGCATTTCCTTCTATTGTAGATGTGAATTTTACCGCAAACATGGAATCACTGCTCGACGGTGTGGAAGAGGGCTCAGTAAAATGGAAAGAGGTTATCAGAAATTTCTATCCGGACTTAAATGAAGCTGTCAAAGCGGCAGAAAAAGAACTTGAATCGGTAAAGATTGAAGATGAAGTAACGGATGTTGTCTGTGAGAAGTGTGGCAGAAACATGGTTGTAAAATACGGTCCGCACGGTAAGTTTTTAGGCTGCCCTGGTTTCCCGGAATGTAGAAATACCAAACCATATCTTGAAAAAATCGGTGTGGCATGTCCGAAGTGCGGAAAAGAAGTCGTTATGAGAAAGACCAAGAAGGGCAGAAGATATTTTGGCTGTGAGGATAATCCGGAATGTGATTTTATGACATGGCAGAAGCCTTCTAATAAGAAATGCCCGAAATGCGGCGGCTATATGCTGGAAAAAGGCAATAAGCTGGTGTGCGGTGATGAAAACTGCGGCTATGTAGAAAATCGTGAAAACGATGAAAATAAATAGAAAGCTTTTGGAATAAAGTGAAATTTTGCGAAAAATACAGTGAATTCAGTTGAATTGTAATAAAAAATGTGTTATTATCAATAATAGAGTATGGCAGTTTGCCAAGTAAACATAAGGAGGATAGAAATGAGTGTCCAGTTATTAGATAAAACCAGAAAAATCAATAAATTGCTTCATAACAATCACTCACATCGGGTTGAATTCAATGATATCTGTGCTGTGTTGAGCGGCATTCTCGAATCCAATATCCTTGTGATCAGTAAAAAAGGCAAGGTGCTTGGCACGGGATTTTATAACAGTGAGGAAGTTATTGATGAACTGATTTATGACAAGGTTGGCGGATTTGTGGATAATATGCTGAATGAAAGACTGCTCAGTGTTCTTTCGACAAAAGAAAATGTAAATCTGGCAACTTTGGGATTTACAAATGAGAATGTCAAAAAGTTTCAGGCACTGCTTGCACCGATAGAGATTGCCGGTGAACGGCTTGGAACGCTGTTTATGTACAAGAGCAATAACAGCTATGAAATTGATGACATTATTTTGTGTGAATATGGAACAACTGTTGTCGGACTGGAGATGATGCGTTCCGTAAATGAGGAAAATGCTGAGGAAGTCCGCAAACAGCAGATTGTGAAATCGGCAATCAGTACGCTTTCTTCTTCAGAGCTGGAAGCGATTAAACACATTTTTAAAGAATTGGATGGGACAGAGGGCATTCTTGTTGCGAGTAAGATTGCAGACAGGGTTGGTATTACAAGGTCTGTTATAGTAAATGCATTGAGAAAATTTGAAAGCGCAGGAGTTATTGAGTCCAGATCATCGGGGATGAAGGGAACGTACATCAAAGTCATTAATGAAGTCGTTTTTGAAGAAATAAAAAAACTTGATCAAAACTAATAAAAAGGTCTGATGCGTATATAGGAATTATGATACACAAGTGTAGCGCATCAGTCCTTTTTTTATGGTAAAATCTGTCAAAATTGGAATAATAATGTAAAAAATGCTAAAAAAAACTTGTAATTTTTCATATATAATTTATAATATATCTTAGGTTTTTTATGTGATGAGTACATAGGAACGCATCGAAGAAAGGAGTATAGAATATGAATTCGGGGGCATTTGGATATGTAGATGTTTTAAAGACGGCAGCAGATGCAAGCTGGTTAAGAGAGGAAGTTCTTACCAATAACATTGCAAATGTGGATACACCAAATTATAAAAGACAGGACGTGGAATTTACAACTTATTTAAAGTCTGCGCTTGAGCAGGCAGGTACACCGGCTTCAACGCTGACACAGAAGGTGAATGAAGCTAATTTGAGCGGAATTACAACCAGGACATATACGGAAAATACAACATTGTCATACAGAATGGATGGTAATAACGTGGATTTGTCTACAGAGAATGCTGAACTGGCAGCAGAACAGATTAATTACAATGCGTTAATAGACAGCATGAATAATGAATTTACAAGAATGAAGGCAGTATTAAAATAAATAGGCGTGACAGCTTTTAGCAGAATGTTTGTTATAAATGGGAGGAATGATTAATATGTCGATGTTTACAGCTTTTAATATCAGTGCTTCTGGAATGACGGCACAGCAGTTGCGGACAGATGTGATTTCACAGAATATTGCAAATGTCAATACGACAAGAACGTCCGATGGAACACCTTATGTCAGAAAGGCAGTCGTATTTACGGAAAAGACACTGACAGCTTCAACCGCCGTGACCGGCTCAAGCTCAAACGGTTCATCTTTTGCCAGCGTGTTAAAACAGGCACACAATGGATTGTTAGGCGATGGTGTAAAGGTAACTTCTGTCTATGAAGATAATTCAACAGATATGAATATGGTATATGATCCGTCACATCCGGATGCAGATGAGAATGGATACGTAACCTATCCAAATGTAAACGTTGTACAGGAAATGACAGATTTAATTGATGCTTCCAGATCTTATGAGGCAAACATTTCTGCATTTAATGCAAGCAAAACAATGGCAAATAAAGGACTTACAATCGGAGAACAGTAAGCAGTAAATAAAACCGTAAATAGAGGAATGGAGATTTATTATGGACGTAACATCAGCAATTAACAGCCTTGGAACAGATTATGTATCAAAGGTTTCACAGGCAATGCAGGATTCGGCAACGGGAAGTACAGCAAAGACAGACAGTACATTCGATTCCATTTATAATGCAGTATCCGGACTGTTAGACAGTACTAATACCTATATTCAGCAGGCACAGCAGGCAGAAGTTGATTTTGCACTGGGAAATATGACCAATACTCATGAACTGGGTGTTTATCAGCAGAAAGCTAATATGGCATTACAGTATACGGTGGCAATTCGTGACAAGGCGCTTGAAGCGTATAAAGAAATTATGAATATGTCAATTTAATTGATGGGAGTTAATGGATAGATGGCTGAAAGAATAAAACAGATTCCAAAGAAACTGTTGGAAATCTGGAATAATTGGACAAAAAAACAAAAGACGGTAATTGTAAGTGCAGTGGCTGTGTTTTTGGTGGCGGTTGTAATTCTTGCAGTGGTTTTAAACCAGCCGAATTACCAGGTGCTTACAACCTGTAAGGATTATACTGAATTAAGTGAAGTAACGGCATTGTTAAAGAGTAACAGCTATGATTATAAGGTGGCAGACAATTCACTGATTGTTCAGGTGCCAAAAGCAAAGCTGACAGATGCTAAAATGTTAATTGCCTCTGAGAATATCCAGTCAGACGGATACAGCTTTGACGATGCAATGAACAGCAGTTTTACAACGACAGAATCGGATAAGACAAAGAAATATGCACATTATCTGGAATCAAAGCTGAAATCAGATTTGGAATCCATGGATGGAATTAAAAATGCAACAGTAAATATCCAGCTTGCAGATTCAACCAATTCCTTTTATACGGCAACCTCTGACGCATCAGTAGGTGTTACGTTAAAATTGTCAAAGACGATGGAAGATGAAAAGGCGGAAAGTATTGCGAATTTCCTTGCAACATCAGTCGGTAATACCAATACAGACAACATTACAATTTTAAGCAGTGATGGTTCAACACTGTACTCCGGTGCAAATAATTCAACGGTTTCCGGTGTCAGCTACAACAGCAAATTAAAGTATAAGGAACGTATTGAAAATACAACCAAGAATTCATTAAGACAGGGACTTCTTGCAACTGGTTTATACGATGATGCTTATATTACAATGAATCTTGTACTCGACTGGGATGCAGTCAATACGATTGCAAAGCAATATACACCGGCAGACGGACAGGAACAGGGACTTTATTCAGAGTCCTATGATGAAACATCTGTTGGAACAAACGGTGCGAGCGGCACGCCGGGTACAACATCAAATGATGATACAACCTATGAAGTGACAGACGGGACTTCTTCTACTTCAACCTATGAAGTACATAAGTATGCTTACCTGCCAAATGAACTGGTAACAACCACAACAAAAGAGCCGGGTTCTATTGTGTATGATTCATCTACGCTTCAGGTTACATTTATTAAGAACCGCATTTACAATGAGGATGAATGTAAGAAGCTTGGCTATCTTGATAACATGACATGGGATGAGTTTAAGGCACAGAATGCAGATTCCGTTGCATTAGACGTTGATAATACATGGCTGGATGCGATTTCAAGAGGTACAGGTGTTGCACAGGGCAATATCAATGTACTGGCTTATGAAACACATTACTTTGAAGATTCGGATTCACCGAGCGTATTCCAGACAGCAAGCTTCTGGATTCAGATTGCACTCGCTGTTGTTATTTTAGGACTGCTTGCATTTGTAGTAATCAGAAGTGCAAGACCATTAACAGTAGAGGAGACAGAACCGGAATTGTCAGTAGAAGAAATGCTTGCAACAACCAAAGAGAACCAGCCTGCTGTTGATGACATCGATATTCAGGAGAAGTCAGAAACGAGAAAGGCAATTGAAAAATTCGTTGATGAGAATCCGGAAGCAGTGGCATTACTGCTGCGTAACTGGTTAAATGACGGATGGGATTAATAAAAGGCAGATAAAGATATAGATGTATATTGGAATGGAGTGAGAGTATGCCAAAGGCAGCAGGGAAAGATAAAGAAATGGACGGTGTTGAAAAAGCAGCGATTCTTTTGATAGCATTAGGACCGGAAAAATCAGCACAAATCTTTAAACATTTAAAAGAAGATGAAATAGAACAGCTTACGCTGGAAATTGCAAACACCAGCAGCGTATCACCACAGACCAAGGAAATGGTACTGAATGAGTTTTACGAAGTATGTCTGGCACAGCAGTACATTGCCGAAGGCGGTATTTCTTACGCAAAGGAACTGCTCGAAAAGGCGCTTGGCGAAGACAAGGCAAAGGATGTTATCAGCAAGCTGACAGCATCATTACAGGTAAGACCGTTCGAGTTTGTCAGAAAGACAGATCCGAGCCAGCTGTTAAACTTTATTCAGGACGAGCATCCGCAGACCATCGCTTTAATTCTTTCATATCTGCCGGCTTCCATGTCTTCGATGGTAGTGTCATCACTGCCGCCGGAGAAACAGGCAGATGTAGCAAGAAGAATTGCACAGATGGACAGAACATCACCGGATGTTATCAAGCAGGTCGAAAAAGTGCTTGAAAGAAAGCTTTCTGCACTGGTCAACCAGGATTACACAATTGTCGGCGGTGTCGATGCAATCGTAGAAATCCTCAATTCGGTTGACCGTGGAACAGAAAAACATATTATGGAAACTCTCGAAGTTGAAGAACCTGAACTTGCAGATGAAATCCGTAAGAAGATGTTCGTATTTGAGGATATTCTTTCACTGGACGACAGAGCAATCCAGCGTGTATTACGAGATGTAGACAATGCCGATCTGGCACTTGCATTAAAGGGTGCAACAGAAGAAGTACAGAATGTAATCTTAAACAACCTTTCAAAACGTCTTGCTGTTATGATTCGCGAAGATATGGACTTCATGGGACCTGTCCGTATGAAAGATGTTGAAGAAGCACAGCAGAAGATTGTAAATGTAATCAGAAAGCTTGAAGATTCAGCAGAGATTGTAATTGCAAGAGGCGGAGGTGACGAGATCATTGTCTAATTTGCTAAAGGTTGGAACAACAATCAGTAAAAGTGAAAGAATCATTGATTACAATGATATTATTAAAGACAGAGTAGAAGCAGCAAGAGCGGCAAGCCGTCAGAAGGCAGATTCGGACGGATTTATCAACGGGTTAAATGCAGATGTTGTAGAACGGCTTCCGGAAGATGAAATTGATACAGAAGCAGCGGCATCGGAAGAAATGACACAGGAATCCGCTGAAGCTGCAAGAGCAGAAGCAGAAGAAATCCTTGCACAGGCAAAAGCGGAAGCAGAAGAAATTCTGGCACAGGCGCAGGCACAGGCAGGACAGATTCGTGAAGAGGCAAAGAAGGAAGGATTTAATTCGGGAACGATTGAATCAGAACGCCAGCTCACAGAAAAAAAACAGGAATTAGAACAGCAGCACGCACAGCTGGTAAAACAGCTGGAAGAAGATTATGAACAGCGCAGAAACGATATGGAACCACAGATTGTTGAAGCACTGCTGGCAGTATTTACCGAAGTGACACATACAGTTTCTGAAGACAACAAAGAAATTGTTCTGCATCTGATTAACAATGTTTTGAAGAATGTAGAGAACAGTCACAGCTACAGCATTAAGGTATCACCTGATGATTACAATTTTGTACTCAATAATCAGGGGAAAATCTATTGTGCGATGAACAATGAGGTAAATCTTGATATTGTGCAGGATATGGCGTTAAAGCAGAATGAATGTATGATAGAAACAGATTCAGGAGTTTTTAACTGCAGCCTTGATGTGGAACTGCATAATCTCATTAAACAGATTAAATTATTAAGCTGTATGTAGTAAGTTGGGGGATTTGGATTTGGCAGAATTTAATGTAGCAAAATACTATAATTTAACACAAAAATCCTACTTTGATAAGCTGGGCAAGGTTTCAAAGATTGTCGGATTGACCATTGAATCCATTGGACCGGATGCAAAACTCAATGATTTATGCGTGATTCATTCCGCAGATAATGAGTCCCATCTGTATGCAGAAGTTGTAGGATTTAAAGATTCCAGAGTGCTTTTGATGCCGTTTGATAATGTAGATGGTATCGGACCGGGCTGTATTGTGGAAAATACAGAAAAACCGTTAGCGGTAAAAGTCGGTGATGCCATATTGGGACATACACTTGACGGACTGGGCAATCCAATGAATGGTGAAGAACTGGGGCTCACAGAAGAATATTCCGTTGAGGCACAGCCGCCGGACCCGATGTCAAGGGAAATTATCAGTCAGGTGCTTCCGCTTGGTGTAAAAGCCGTTGACGGTCTGTTGACAGTCGGTAAAGGACAGCGAATCGGCATTTTTGCCGGAAGCGGTGTCGGTAAAAGTACCCTGCTTGGTATGTTTGCAAGAAATACGAAGGCGGATATTAATGTTATCGCACTGATTGGAGAGCGTGGCAGGGAAGTGCGGGAGTTCGTTGAGCGGGATTTAGGTCCTGAGGGAATGAAACGAAGTGTCCTTGTTGTGGCGACCTCTGATAAACCGGCTTTAATCCGTAATAAGGCAGCAAAAACAGCGACAGCCATTGCGGAATATTTCAGGGATCAGGGGAAAGATGTTTTACTCATGATGGATTCGCTGACCCGTTTTTCCATGGCACAAAGGGAAATCGGTCTGGCTTCCGGGGAACCTCCGGTAACAAGAGGATATCCGCCGAGTGTATACAGCGAAATGCCAAAACTTCTGGAACGGGCAGGAATGTCTGCAAAAGGTTCTATTACGGGACTGTATACCGTTCTGGTTGACGGTGATGACTTTAATGAGCCGATTACAGATACAGCGCGAAGCATACTGGATGGCCATATTATGTTATCACGAAAGCTGGGACATAAAAATCATTATCCGGCAATTGATGTTCTTCAGAGTATTTCAAGATGTATGAGTCAGATTACAACGAAGGAACATAAACAGATGGCGGGCAGATTGAAAAATGTACTGGCAACTTACAATGAAGCAGAAGATTTAATTAATATTGGTGCATACAAGAGTGGTTCTAATAAAAATATTGACTATGCGATTTCAAAGATTGATGCAGTAAATGAATTTTTGCGGCAGGCAACGGATGAAAAATTCAGTTTTGAAGAAGAACTGGCAATGCTGTCAGAGATTTTTAAGGACTACGAAGCTTAAAACCATAGAGGGATAGCAGGGCATGGCAAAATTCATTTACAGAATGCAGAATATTTTGAATATTAAGCTGCGACTGGAAACACAGGCAAAGACAGAATATGCAGAAAATGCGGCAAGACTTGCAGCTGAAGAAGAAAAAATGCATCATCTGGCGTCAAGAAGACAACAGTATGAAAATGAAGCCAAGCAGAGTGCAATGAACCGGGTAAATATTGCAAGCATAAAGCAGAGTAATGAATCGATGGCGGTCATGAAAGAACTGATGACACAGCAGGCTGTCCGTATCCGAATTGCACAGAAAAATCTTGACAGGGCAAGGGATAAGCTAAATCTTGCCATGCAGGAGCGCAAGATTTATGAAAAACTGCGCGAGAAAGCATTTGAGGAATTTAAGCAGGAGTTAAATGCACAGGAAAAGAAAGAAATTGATGAACTTGTAAGTTTTAACTACAATGATAATAATATGGAAACAGGTGAATAAATATGGCGAGGAAAAAATCAAAGGAAGAGCTTAATTTAGACAATGTAGAATTAGATGAAAACGGCGAACCTGTGGAAAGCAAAGGGAGTAAGCTTACCAGTTTTCTGGTTGGTCTGGTAGTTGTAATTATATGGCTTGTGATCTTTGCACTGTTGATTAAAATGGATGTCGGCGGTGTAGGAACGATGTTAAGACCGTACTTAAAAAATGTTCCGGTCATCAATCAGATTCTTCCTGATGCAAGCAGTGAAGAAATTGCAGATGAAACCGGTTACAAATTTAACAGTATCGCAGAGGCAGTAGAACGTATCAAAGAACTGGAAAGCCAGCTTTCCGCTTATCAGAATTCCGGGGATGCATCCGCACAGCAGATTGCTGATTTACAGGCAGAGGTTGATCGTTTAAAGGTGTTTGAAGAAAATCAGGAGTACTATGAACAGTTAAAGGATGAGTTCGACAGGGAAGTTGTCTTTACGGATAATGCGCCTGATATTTCAGAATATAAAAAATGGTATGAATCTATTGATGCGGATAATGCAGCCGCACTGTATGCAGAAGTCGTAAGACAGCTGGAACATAAACAGGAAGTACAGGATTGGGCTGCGGCATATGCAAAGATGGATGCAAAGAATGCTGCGGCAATCTTACAGGAAATGACGGGAGATACCAATCTTGTTGCAGAAATTTTAGAGTGCATGACAGCAAAACAGCGTGCAGCAATTCTTGCAGAGATGGATACAGTCTTTGCGGCAAAGATGACAAAGATTATGTATCCGTAGGAATATTAAAAACGGTATAATCTGCCATGACATATGTTGTGGCAGTTTATATAAAAAAGAATTGAAAGGAGGCGTAAAGATGATAAGCACAGCAATTAAAGGCACAGACACAGCTTCAGGCATTGATTTAACACAGCTTTCGTCAGCAGGTAAGTCCGGTGGTGCAAGTTTTCAGAAGATTATGTCAAAGTCCCTGTCTTCTAATGTCAATAATAAGGCATCGCAGAATATGGTACAGACAAAGACTGCATCAGGTATGAAAAGCACTTCCACACAGCAGAATACAAAACAGGTATCCGCACAGGACGATACAGCAGCTTCTACCGCAAAGAAAACGTCTGACAACACCCAGTCTACGTTATCTGACAACAGTGACAAGCTGACAGATGCAGGTGAAAAAATCAAAGACTTTTTAAAGGAAAAGCTGGGTGTGACAGATGAAGAATTTGAAAAGGCTATGGCTGATCTTGGGCTTTGCATGCAGGATTTACTTCAGCCGGCAAATCTTACGGATTTAGTCGTAGAACTGACCGGTGTGGAAGATGCAGTTGCAATTATTACAAATGCAGGATTGTCAGAAACCCTGACTGATGTGATTGATTATGCAAAGCAGCTGGTTTCAGATGTGCAGGCAGGACGCGAACTGACACCGGTTCCGGCAGAAGCAGTACAGACTGTGGATACAGCGCAGGCTGATACGCAGGAAAATACAGTTGCCATGGCAGCACCGGTTGCAAAGGAAATACAGCCGCAGGAAGAAGCACAGGATAATACGGCAGCTGAAAGCACAGCAGTTCTTGAAGATGTATTAAAGTCGAAGCTGACACTGGAAGGAGCAGAGAATAAGACCTCTGATTCCGGTACAGGAAAACAGGAAAATGCACAGACCCAGACAAAGGCAGAAGCGGTGAATGAAATCGCAGGAAACCTTTCGCAGAACATCCAGGATGTTTTTGCCAATGCAGTACAGGAAGCAGCACAGGTAAATCCTGTTGAGGTTGTTCGTCAGGTCGTCGATGCCGTAAAGGTAATTCAGAAAGAATCGTTACAGAGTATTGAAGTTCAGTTAAATCCTGAAAATCTCGGTAAACTTCACATTACGGTTTCAGCAAGAAACGGAGTGCTGACAGCAGAGATTGCAACACAGAACGAGCAGGTAAAACGTGCAGTGGAAAGCCAGATGAGCATGCTAAAAGAAAATCTGGAAAGTCAGGGCATCAAAGTTGATGCAGTTGAAATTACTGTACAGAGCCATGCATTTGAAGGCGGACAGAATCTTCAGGGAAACAATTCCCAGCAGGAAAAAGCCGGTAAAGAAGGAAAACGTCATCTGGATTTAAGCAGCTTAGACGAACTCTCAGATGATGAATTGTCTGAGGACGAAGCGGCAGCAAAAAATGCAGTAATGAATGAAAACAGCAGTGTAGAATACACCGCGTAAAAGAAAGGAGTGTTTCAATGATCTGGTCTAATGTAACAACTACAAACGGAACAACATCATCAACGACAGAGAGTACAACTATCAGTTCAAAGTCAACGAAGGAAAAAGATGCTAAAGAATCCAGCACACTGGACGTCAATGATTTCTTAAGCCTTCTGGTAACGGAAATGCAGTATCAGGATCCGCTTGAACCGACAGACAACTCACAGTATATTGCACAGATGGCAACGTTCTCACAGGTTGAAGCGACCAAAGAAATGTTAGATACGGCAACACGCCAGACAGCTTCAAATCTTGTAGGAAAGACCGTTATTATGACAACGGATTTGAATAAAGACGGTTATATTGCAGGAAAGGTAGATTACTGGGAAGTTATCAGCAATAAGATTTATCTTGGTATTGACGGCAAGCTTTATGACATTGACGACTTAGATACCGTTATGGATGATGACTATTATAAGAAGTGGAATAAGAATGATTCAACAACAGATACTTCGAATAAGTCCGACAGTTCATCATCAGATACATCATCTGATAAAAGTGACACAACGGGTAAGACAGAATAGTTCAAAGAAGAATTAAGGAAGTGAAGATTATGATGAACCATATCGTAACCGGAGGCTTTTCTTCTATTGAACAGGCAACCGGAAAGTTTGGGGGAAAAAGGAGTTTAACCAACAATACGGGGACAGCCGCAACATCTTCTTTTGGTGAAATACTACAGCAGAAAAAAAGTATTGAAGCAGCGGTAGATGAAACTCAGTCCACATCATTACGTTTTTCAAAGCACGCAGGGGAACGGCTCACACAAAGAGATATCCAGCTGACCAGTGAGCAGATGATGCGGTTAGAGGAAGGCACACAGCGCGCCGGAGAAAAGGGAATTAAGGAATCCCTGGTGCTGTTAGACAACATGGCATTCATTGTGAATACACAGAATAAGACAGTGATTACTGCTATGTGTCAGAATTCCGGTGAGGAAAATATCTATACAAATATTGATGGGGCAATTGTTATCTAGCTGGACCGCAAGGAAGCGATTATTCCGGAATGACAGAAGGAATAAAAATAACTGTCTTCATCATCAGATTATGGAGGGCGAAAGCTATGATGAGATCAATGTTCTCTGCTGTGTCAGGTTTAAAGGCACATCAGACAAAAATGGATGTTATCGGTAATAATATTGCCAACGTAAATACGGTAGCATTCAAATCACAGTCTGTTACATTTAGTGATGTATACTATCAGACAACACAGACCGCAACAGGACCAAATACCAAAACAGGAGCAGGCGGTACGAACCCAATGCAGATTGGTACAGGTTCTTCAGTAGCAAGTATTTCTACAGCCATTACAACACAGGGTGCTCCTGAAAGAACAGATAGCCCATACGATTTACAGATTTCAGGAGATGCATTCTTTATTGTAAATAATCAGGGTAACACTTACTTTACAAGAGCCGGAAACTTTAAGCTGGATGAAGAAGGTGCGTTAGTTACAAGCGAAGGCGCCAATGTCATGGGCTGGCAGGTGGATAAAGATGGTGTTGTACAGAAAGACCTTGTTTCTGCATTACACGTTACAAGTTCAGATTTTACATATACAGCACCGGAACGTACAACCGGCATTACAGCAAAGGGAAATGTAAAGGCTTCTGATACAGGCTTAAATTCATTTACATTTAACTTCTATGATTCATTGGGAAATTCCTACCAGGGAACAATTTCTTTACAGTACAGTGCAGATACCAGTGATGCCTCCATTGCACGTTATACTGCAACAGGCGGAAGTATTTCTATCAACGGAAAGCCGACAACCCTTACAATGGCATTAGATCCGGCAGAATTCCAGTTTAATGCAACAACGGGTGCTGCAATTACCGATGCCATGCAGGCGATGACAATTACAATTACAGATAATGACGGTACAAACAACATTGCAAATATCGGTGTCAACAACGGTGGTAACTCATCTACACTGACATTAGACGCCTCCTCTCTTACAATGTATGCAGATGATACGGATATCAACTGCAGCCGTGGTCTTGGAACGAATAAGACAGGTGCCGGTAAAGCAGTCGGTACAATGTCTTCTGTTGGTATTGACCAGTACGGAAAGATTGTTGCAAGTTATACCAACGGTGATATAAAGACAATCGGTCAGATTGCCGTTACAACATTTTCTAACCCGGCAGGTCTTGAAAAGGTTGGTGATAACCTGTATGCAGCAACTATGAATTCTGGTTTGTTTAACGGAATCGGACAGGATGTTTCCGAAACAGACGGATCAATTACATCCGGTTATCTGGAAATGTCTAACGTAGATCTTTCACAGGAATTTACCAATATGATTACCACACAGAGAGGTTATCAGGCAAATTCAAGAATTATTACAGTTTCAGATACTTTACTCGAAGAGTTAATTAACTTAAAGAGATAATTAAAAGTTCATATGGAGGAGCGTGATAGAAGGAATTTTATCACGCCTCTCCAAAACATTGGAATCATATTTGAAATGAAAATTAGTTGCAGAAATTTACAAAAAAAGTGGAAAATTTCACTATTTTGTTGCAATCATGCCATAATAGTGTTTTAATATAAATAGTCTGAGTAACAGGGGAATTGTACTCTACTAAAAGAAAAAATGGAGGTATTAGGCTTGGGAGGTGGAAAAGTGTGATTGATGTAACGCGGATTAATAATACCCGGTTTGTTCTGAATTGTGACCTGATTCAGACCGTGGAAGAAACTCCGGATACAGTGATTACCTTGACAACAGGAACGAAGTATGTTGTGAAAGAAAGCTGTGAAGAAATTAAAAAAAAGGTTTTGGAATATAAAAGAAGTATTATTAGTGTACTTAACGAAAATATGTAGAAATGGAAGGTGTTAACTGTGGATTTAGCGACACTTGTAGGACTTGTCCTTGGTTTTGTAATGATTATCTTCGGAATTGTTTCCAGTGCCAGTTTTGCGGCAATTACGGAGAGCTTTATTGATTTACCGTCAATTATTATTACTATTGGTGGTACAATTTCATGTTTGATTACGTCTTATACATTCAAAGACTTAATTACATATTTAAAGGGTGCTGGTATTGCATTTAAGGATCCGAAGCTGGATCATGGCGCAGTAATTTCGAAAATTATTGAATTATCTAATGTGGCCAGAAAAGAAGGTCTTCTTGCACTGGAAGAAGTAGCAAGTAATCTTGAAGATGAATTTATGAAAAAAGGTATTCTTCTGATTGTCGATGGTACGGAACCGGAGCTGGTAAGAGGCATTCTTGAAACAGAGCTTGCAAACATGGATGACCGTCACAGAAAAGTATCCGGATTTTTTGATTACATGGCTGCGATGGGTCCTGCATGGGGTATGATTGGTACACTGATTGGTCTTGTAAACATGCTTGCCAAGCTTGATGATATTTCAACAGTAGGACCAAACATGGCGGTAGCCTTAATTACTACTTTATACGGTTCTATTATTGCAAACTGGTTTGCAACTCCGGTTTCCAATAAATTAAAACTGATTAACAATAATGAATATCAGATGAAAGAAATCGTCATTGAAGGTCTGTTATCTATTCAGGCAGGTGAAAACCCTCGTGTTATTGAAGAAAAGTTAAAGTCATTCTTAGCACCGGGCTCAAGACAGCTTCAGGGTGAAGGCGAAGGTGGAAATGCTGGAGGTGAAGCTTAATGGCAAAAAAAAGAGCAGAGGACGCACCACCGTCCTTATTGTGGAAGGATACATTCAGTGATTTAATGAATCTTTTGCTTTGCTTTTTCGTATTGTTGTTCTCTATGTCGACTGTTGATGCGGATAAATTTCAGGAACTTGCGGCTTCTTTAGCTTCTGCATTCAGTGTGCTTCCATCAGGAGGTTCAACGATTAAATCCGACGGCATCTTAGTCGGAAGCGGTGCCAGCCAGTTAAATGAGCTGAGTGATTACTATAATAATATGGGTATGAACAGTGAAGGCGATGTTGAACTGGATAAAGAGAGTAATACAGTAGATGTAGCGTATGAAAAAGTACAGGAAGAAGGGCTTGAACAGTCTGAAAAGATGGCAGATACCATACAGGCAGCATTGGATATGTCTAATGTAGATTCTTCCCAGGTTGAAATTACAACCACCAGTCAGTACGTTATGCTGAGCTTAAGCAGCGGAATTTTGTTTGATTCCGGTAAAGCGGACTTAAAGGCAGAAGCAATTTCGGTTGTAGATAAGGTTGCAGATGCTGTTAAGATTTATGATGACAATACCATTTCAATTGAAGGACATACCGATAATGTTCCGCAGAATACGGCACAGTACCCGGATAATATGGTGCTGTCAATGTACAGGGCATATTCTGTATATACATATTTTGTAGATACAAAGGGATTTAATGTCAACAGTATTTCATCAACAGGACGTGGTGAGGCTGTTCCGGTTGCTTCAAATGCGACAGCAGAAGGAAGGGCACAGAACAGACGCGTTGAGATTAAGATATATAATATGCTCAATAGTTAGTAGCAGCATAATATATAAATGATATTTAGGAGGAAGAGTAATGAAAAAGAGTATGCTGAATGTGATTACATTAGCGTTAGTACTTATTAATCTTATTTTGACAGTGTTGCTGACTTTTTCACTTGTTTCAACAAATAATAAGACCAATAATTTGATAACAAAAGTTGCTCAGATTATCGATTTGGATATTGGTGAAACAACCGTTAAAGATGACACCACTTCTGCGGGTGCAAATATCGCTGATATTGCATATGTAGATGTTAAGAATAATGACAGTACAGATATTACTGTATCATATACGGATGGCGGTAAAACGCATTATGCTGTATTAAATGTTACAGTAGGCTTTAATACAAAGGCAAAAGACTATGAAGAAAAAAAGTCCAGCCTTGAAAACAGCATGAAAGTAGTTGTCAGTCAGGTAAACACAGAAGCATTAAAGTATTCTTACAGTGAATTAAATGCAAATAAGGCAACAGTAGAAAGCAATCTGCTTAGTTATTTAAGAGATTTATTCCAGACAGATTCTATCACATCTGTCACATTGACTAAGATGGTTGTATCGTAATGATAGAAATAAGAAAATAAGACAAAGGAGGTGAGGAAGATGGGAGAGGTCTTATCCCAGGATGAGATTGATAACCTCTTGAAAGCTTTAAGCACAGGTGAGTTAGATGCTGATGAGATGAAAAACACGGATGAACGCCAGGTCAAAGATTATGATTTTGCACGTCCGGCAAAATTCTCAAAAGAACATTTAAGAACACTTGAGATTATATTTGAACATTTTGGAAGACTTTTAGCAACCAATCTTCCTGCATATCTTCGTAAATCTGTTAGTGTAGATGTGGTGAATTCGGAAGTTGTTATTTATTCAGAATTTTCCAATGCATTGTCCAATCCAGTTTTGCTTGGTGTAGTTGGAATGGATCCTTTAATGGGGAACGTTATTATGGAGATGGCATCCAATCTTGGGTTTGCAATTGTAGACAGACTCTTGGGCGGTGTTGGAAATTCTCTGGAAAAAGAAAGGGATTTTTCAGAAATTGAATTATCAATATTAGAGAGAGTATTTACAATCTGTGTGAATCTGCTTCATGAACCGTGGGAAAACGTAGTAGAGATTACACCGCGTCTGAACCGGATTGAAACGAATTCTCAGTTTGCACAGATTATATCGCCAAGTGAAACGATAGCGATTGTTACCATCAATTTAAAGATTGGTGATGTGGAAGGATTGATGAATATCTGTCTTCCATATACAACATTAGAACCGGTTATGGATAAGCTGAATACGAAGTACTGGTTCTCAACAATGAAAGAAAAAGACAGTAACTCCTATGAAGCTGCGATTGAAAATATTATTGATAATGCATTGATTCCAATGAAAGCAGTTCTTGGTACAAGTAAGATTAATGTACAGGACTTTGTAAATCTCCAGCTGGGAGATATTATCAGACTGGATAGAAAGGTCGATGACGAATTGGAAGTTTACGTGGGCAATATTAAAAAATTCAAGGCTTTGCCGGGGTATTCAGATAATAAGTATGCAGTAAGAGTTACAGAAATTTTGAGAGAGGAGAGTGAGTAAGAATGGATGGCATGCTGTCACAAGAAGAAATTAATGCACTGCTCAATGGCATGGGCGGTGAAGATGCAGCACAGGATACAGCAGCAGATACAGCAGCAGATACAGCAGCACCACAGACGGAGGACTTTACACTTGCTGACTCAGATAAAGATGCAGTTGGTGAAATATCCAATATCAGTATGGGAACTGCAGCAACGACATTGAGTTCCCTGTTAAATCAGAAAGTAAATATTACAACACCGAAGGTTTCTGTTTCTTCATGGGATGATCTTGCAGAAAGATATGACAGACCATGTGTAATGATGCAGATTTCTTATAAAGAAGGTATTGATGGCAATAATGTGCTTATTTTAAAGGAAAACGATGTTAAGATTATTACCGACCTTATGATGGGAGGTGCGGGGGAAGTTGATGACTCCGAGCCGCTCAGCGAACTGCATTTAAGCGCAATTGGTGAGGCAATGAATCAGATGATGGGTTCTGCCGCAACATCAATGTCTTCAATGTTTAACAGAAAGATTGATATCAGTCCGCCAACAGCCAATGTGATTGAAACTTATTCTGACACAAGTATGGATACCATTCCGGACTTTTTGAAAAATAAGTTTGTATTAGTTGCATTCAGAATGCAGATTGGTGATTTGATCGATAGTGAAATTATGCAGCTCTATCCGATTGATTTTGCAAAGGAACTTTTAAAGATGTTTACAGCACCGGACGATGGTACGGTAGCACCACAGGTCGGCGGAGGAACAGCAAGTTCAGCTGCATCAGCAGAAGTACCGTCAGCAGCACAGCAGATGTCAGCACCACAGCCGGCACCTGTACCACAGCAGGCACAGCCGATGGGATATGGACAGCCAATGCAGCAGATGCCGCCGATGGGATACGGACAGCCAATGGGCTATGCCCAGCCTGCCGGATACGCACCACAGCCGAATGTCAATGTACAGCCGGCAACATTCCAACCGTTCTCTGGCGATTTGAATGCAATTACACAGCAGGAAAATATTGATTTGATTAAGGATGTACCATTAGAGGTAACCGTTGAGTTGGGAAGAACGTCAAAGTCAATCAAGGATATTCTTGAATTTGCACCGGGTACGATTGTAGAACTTAATAAGATTGCAGGCGAGCCGATAGACATTCTTGTGAATGGTAAAAATGTCGCAAAGGGTGAGGTCGTTGTTATCGAGGAAAGCTTCGGTGTACGTATTACGGAGATTATTAAAGACAGATAAAAACAGATGTTTATAAAATCGACATAAAATTAAAAAAAATAGTATGCAATTTTATGGTGATGATGTATAATAAACATGTTAAAAAGTAAATATCATTATAGTTAGATAGGAGATTATTTATGGCAAAGAATATTTTAATTTGCGATGATGCCGCATTTATGAGAATGATGATCAAAGATATTCTTACAAAGAATGGATATAATATTGTAGGGGAAGCAGAGAATGGTGCTAAAGCAGTGGAAAAGTATGCTGAATTGAAGCCGGATCTTGTTTTAATGGATATTACTATGCCGGAAATGGATGGTATTGAAGCTTTAAAGAAAATTAAAGCGGCAGATGCAAACGCTTCCATTATCATGTGTTCAGCAATGGGTCAGCAGGCAATGGTTATCGAATCCATTCAGTCAGGTGCTAAAGACTTTATTGTAAAGCCTTTCCAGGCAGACCGTGTTCTTGAAGCTGTTCAGAAAGTTGTAGGATAATGCAACAGTTATTGATTGGTAGCACGCTGGAATCATTGGCACAGATGGTTACATTAATTGTAATTTTTGCTTTGGTGCTTGCTATTACATATTTTGCTACCAGATGGGTTGGGGGTATTCAGAAAGAAAAGATGATTGGCAGCAATGTCAAAGTTTTGGAAACAATGCGTATCTCTAACTCAAAGTATATTCAGATTCTGAAGATAGGTAATAAGTGTTTTGCAATTGCAGTTTGTAAAGACACTGTTACCTATTTATGTGAAGTAAATGAAGAAGAGCTGATATACAGGGAAAATTCAACGGGAGGAATTCACGTTGATAATTTCAAGGCAATATTAGATAAGTATAAAAAGGACAAGCCAGAGGATTAGGCAGGATAAGGCATTATGTTACGATTTTTAAAGAAACACGGGAAAAAATTTGTCAGAGCAGGACTGCTGATAGCAATTGTAGTTGCTGCCAGCACTATGATGACGAGTTCAGTTCCGGCGGCAGAGGACAACACTAATAAGCTGATTAGTGTGGGAATCTCGGCAGGTGATGGTTCAGATATGGCGAGTGTATTACAGATGTTACTGGTGTTGACAGTAATAGCACTGGCACCGTCAATTCTAATTATGCTGACATCATTTACAAGAATAGTTATCGTATTACATTTTACCAGAACTGCGTTAGGAACGCAGACAATCCCGCCAAATCAGATTATTGTGGGCTTGTCTTTATTTTTAACTCTTTTTGTAATGTCGCCGACATTTAACGAAGTTTATCAAAGTGCAGTTGTACCGCTTTCCAACAATGAAATTTCCATGCAGGAAGCCTATGAAACCGGAATTAAACCGCTTCGTACATTTATGCTAAAGCAGACCTCAAACAAGGATTTAGATACATTTTTGAAAATCAAAGGATTTGAGGCCGGTTCTATTGCTTCAGAGGATGATATTCCTACGGAAATACTGATTCCTGCGTTTATTATCAGTGAGTTGAGAATAGCATTTATCATAGGATTTTTGATATATCTTCCGTTCATTGTGATTGATATGGTTGTGTCTTCAACCCTGATGTCCATGGGTATGATGATGCTGCCACCAACGACAATATCAATGCCGTTTAAGATTTTATTATTTGTAATGGCAGATGGATGGAGTTTAATTATCGGCAATCTTATGACAACATTTAAGTAGCAATTCAGTTGGTTTTATGTAAGATTCCCCGCTTTTATAGTCTGGGGAATATCTTACTTTATAGGCAGATATTCTGCTTTGAAATCTAAAAATGGGAGGAAGACTTGTATGGATGCAGGCGATATTATTTCGATTGGAAGACAGACGGTCTGGATTATTATAAAGACATCGGTTCCAATTCTTCTGGTGTCAATGATTGTAGGTCTGATCATCAGTCTTTTGCAGACATTGACGTCAATACAGGAACAGACACTTACATTCGTCCCGAAACTGCTGGCAATTATGCTTGCACTGATGATTATGGGACCGTGGCTGCTGAATGAAATCGTTTCTTATATGAATATTTTATGGGGCAGTTTTGCCCAGTATATTAGCTGATTAAGGAGTTACAGATGATGGATTTCGAGGTTGCGTTAGATCAATTTGAAATTTTTATATTGATATTAATGCGGATGGCTTCTTTTGTCTATACGGCTCCTTTTTTTAATACATCGGGGACACCGCAGAAAACAAAAGTCGGCTTCTCGGTATTTTTATCTATTTTGGTTTACAGCTTACAGGGCAGTGATGTTTCTGTGTCATACAACGGGGTAATCGGATATGCGGCATTGGTGCTTGAAGAAGTGGCAGTAGGGCTTCTGCTGGGAGCGGTTACATCATTTTGCACACAGATTATTCTGTTTTCCGGTAAGATTATTGATATGGATACAGGTATTTCCATGGCACAGATTTATGATCCGACGACACGTATGCAGGTCGGTATCATGGGGAATTTTTATTACTACCTTGTCATGCTTCTGTTGATTGTAAGTGGACTGCATCGGTATCTGGTAGCGGCAATTGTGGAAACTTATAATGCAATTCCGGTAGGTGGCGTAAAGTTTTCCTCTACGATTTATACGGATATTTTGAAATTCGTCAGTGAATATTTCGTGATTGGATTTCGTATTGCGCTTCCGGTATTTGCGGTCATGCTGCTGGTAAACTGTATTCTTGCCATTATGGCGAAGGTTTCACCGCAAATGAATATGTTTGTAGTCGGTATCCAGTTAAAATTATTTGTAGGACTTTTGGTGATTTATTTTACAATTTCCATGCTGCCTGTGGTATCCGGATACATATTGGAAGAAATAGAAACCATATTTGCAGCACTGGTAAGAGGAATGAGTTAGTGACATGATGGAATTGGAGAATTTGGTATTGGCATACAATCTCCAGTTTTTTGCAAAAGACGGTCCGGGTGGTGAAAAAACAGAACCGGCGACCAGCAAGAAACTGGATGATGTCAGAAAAGAAGGACAGGTAGCGAAAAGCAAGGAACTGATTTCAGCAGTATCTCTGCTTGCACTATTTGTATTGATTAAAGTTTACATTGGGATAGTAGGTGAAAAATTACTGAAAGTATTTCAGGATTTTTACAATACATTTGATAAAATTATATCAAGCAGTGCCACAGGGCTTCCGATGAATCTTTCACTGGAGGCAGTCAAACAGATGCTGATATCAATAGTGCTGATTGCGGCCCCGTTTTTGATTGTGGCAGTTATCATTGCATTTTTATTAAATGTTTTACAGCAGAAATGGATGGTAACGGCAAAGCCGTTACAGCCGAAAGCCAGTAAAATCAGTCCGTTAAGCGGATTTAAGCGGATTTTTTCGGTAAAACAGCTGGTGGAACTGCTAAAGGCTATTGCGATGATGGCGGTTATCGGCATAGTAGCTTATCAGACGATTAAAGATAAACTGCCGTTGATACTGACATTTTACAACATTCCGTTATATACGGCGATTGCGGCAGTCGGGAATATTCTGGTTGACATGGGAATTAGAGTAAGTGCCGTCTTTTTGATCATCGGCTTTGCTGATTTAATTTTCCAGCGGCATAAGTTTAAAACAGACAATATGATGACCAAACAGGAAGTTAAAGATGAATTTAAGAATTCCGAAGGTGATCCGCAGGTAAAAGGTCAGGTCAAGCGGCGTATGATGGAAATTTCAAGACGAAGAATGATGGAAGCACTGCCGGAGGCAGATGTTGTCATTACCAACCCGACACATTTTGCGGTTGCGCTAAAATATGAACCGAACTCGGGCAAAGCACCGGTGGTTATTGCAAAAGGTGCGGATTATCTGGCCTTCCAGATTAAGGATAAGGCAAAAGAATACCATATTGAAATTGTGGAAAATAAACCGCTTGCGAGAATCCTTTATCACAATGTCGATATTGGCATGGAGATTCCACCGGAATTATATCAGGTTGTAGCGGAAATTCTTGCGAGAGTCCTGCAGCCGGGTAAACAAAAAACGATGCTGTTATAAAATGGTATGGGGATCAGATAGAAAAAAAGACAAAATGTTACAAATATTTGAAATGTAAAAAGAAAAATGATAGAATAAATACATATGTGACATTTGAAAAAATATTAAAATAGACGAAAGGAGAATGGAATAATGAGCGTAAAGAAGAATGACTTATTCATGGGTTTGTATCTGCTTGCAGCAGTTATATTCTTCATTATTTCTATTCCTTCATGGTTGTTGGATATTATGCTTGCTATCAATATCGGAATAGCACTGATTATTTTATTTAATACATTATATGCAAAAGAGGTTCTGGATATGGCGGCATATCCGACCATGCTGCTCTTTACGACATTGTTTCGTATTTCGTTAAATGTATCTTCAACAAAACTGATTTTAAAAAATGGTGATGCCGGACATGTTGTTGAAACATTCGGAGAATTTGTGGGCGGCGGTAATTTGATTATTGGTGTTATTATCTTTGTCATCATCATTATTATCCAGTTTATTGTTATCAATAAAGGTACAGAACGAGTTTCAGAAGTAACGGCGCGATTCACACTGGATGCGATGGCAGGTAAACAGATGGCAATCGACTCCGATCTGAATACAGGTGCCATTACGGATAAGGAAGCGGCACTCAGAAGAAAGAAGTTACAGCAGGAAAACAGCTTCTTTGGTTCTATGGATGGTGCGACAAAGTTCGTAAAAGGTGATGCAACGGCAGGTTTAATTATTACCGGTATCAACATTATCGGTGGTATTGCCATGGGTATGCTCTATGGTGGAATGACAATTAATGAGGCATTGTCAAAGTATACCATTCTTACCATCGGTGATGGTCTGTCCAGCCAGATTCCGTCACTGCTCATTTCTCTTGCAACCGGTATTCTTGTAACGAAGGCTTCCAGCGAGGGTGAGCTTGGTGATGAGATGGTAGGACAGCTGTTCTCCATGGACAGGGTTTTGCTGATGGTTGGTGCGGCAATGGCATTTTTAGGAGCATTTACACCACTGCCGTGGTATGTCTTCATTCCGATTGGCGTGGCACTGATTATATACAGCCGTAAAGTGGGGGCAGATGCAGGTGCTGCCAAGATAGAAGAAGAGGTTGAACAGGAAGAAACAGAAGCACAGGAAATCCGTAAACCGGAAAATGTAGTATCACTGCTTAATGTAGACCCAATCGAACTGGAATTTGGTTATGGTATTATTCCGCTTGCAGATGTGAATCAGGGTGGTGACCTGCTTGACCGTGTCGTTATGATTCGTCGTCAGGTAGCCTTGGAGCTGGGTGCGGTTGTGCCGATTATCAGACTGCGTGATAATATCCAGTTAAATCCGAACCAGTATGTTATTAAGATTAAGGGAATCCAGGTCAGCGAAGGAGAAATTTTATTTGACCATTATATGGCGATGAATCCGGGATATGTCGAAGAAGAAATTACCGGTATTCCGACCTTTGAACCGTCTTTCCATCTTCCGGCAATCTGGATTACGGAAAGTCAGAGAGAACGTGCGGAATCCTTAGGCTATACGGTTGTTGATCCGCCGTCTATTATTGCAACGCATCTGACGGAAGTGATTAAGCAGCATCTTTCAGAACTGCTTACAAGACAGGATGTTCAGAATCTTATTAATAATATTAAAGACAATAATACAGCATTAATGGATGAACTTGTACCGAAGCTGATGAGTATCGGTGAAATCCAAAAAGTATTACAGAATCTTCTCTCAGAGGGAATTTCAATCCGTGACCTTGTTACAATTTTTGAAACCCTTGCTGATCATGCAGCAGTTACAAGAGATACGGATATTCTGACAGAATATGTCAGACAGAGTCTGAAACGTGCAATTTCAGGCAAATATTTCCCTGTTGATGAGGTAACAAGTGTTGTTACATTAGACCCGGCAGTGGAACAGGAGATTATGGGTGCTGTAAAGAATACAGAACAGGGGTCTTACCTGACGCTTGATCCGGAACGGACGAAAAAAATCATGCAGTCTTTGGGCGAACAGTTAAAGAAGCTTGAAGATATGGGAAAAAATCCAATTGTGATTACTTCGCCGATTGTCAGAATGTATTTTAAGAAGCTGGCAATGGATTATTATAAGGATATTATTGTAATTTCTTACAATGAAGTAGAATCAAATATTGAATTACAATCAGTTGGGATGGTGACAGCATAAATGATAGTAAAGAAATTTCAGGCACCGACGGAAACAGAAGCAGTATTAAAGGCGAGAGATGAACTGGGCAGTTCAGCCGTCGTATTAAATGTAAAAACATTGAAACAGCGTGGAATTTTCAGGCTGTTTCGGAAAGATATGGTAGAAATTACGGCTGCACAGGAGGAAAACGAAGGTGCAGGTGAAAAAAGCAGGACTTCTTTTGATGAAATTGCAGGGGATGTCCTTGCAGATACAGACATGCCACCACAGGAAGGTCCGGCAGCGGCATATACACCGTCAGGTTACGCACCGCGCGTGTCAAAGCCGGTAAGCACCCCGCGCCCGGCAGGGGCCTATCAGCCGTCCTCACAGGTGTCGGCAGCGGATACTGCGGCAATTGAGCAGAAGTTAGATTCTCTCCAGCAGCTTTTAAAGAACCGCATGGATTATGACTATACGGTATCGAAAGAAAGAACGGCAGACCGGGCAGCGCAGGATGTTCAGAACAGCTATGAATTGAATGGTGCAGATGAAGGCAGACGTGTGGTGCAGGAACGTGAAAATACCAATTACAGATTTTTGCAGCTTATATATAAGAAGATGCTTGAAAATGATGTGAATGAAAAATGTGCAGACAGCATTATCGGTGATATTGAAAATTCTTTAAAAAAGGAATCCAATATTGACAGCATTCTGGCAGCAGTATATCAGAAAGTGATTTTAAAACTGGGTGAACCCCATATTATTACATTACAGGAAGATAAGCCAAAGGTTGCCTTTTTTATCGGTCCGACAGGTGTCGGAAAGACAACGACGATTGCAAAGATTGCTTCCAAATTTAAACTGGAAGAACATGCAAGGGTTGCATTTATTACATCAGATACTTATAGAATTGCAGCGGTTGAACAGCTCAATACCTATGCTTCTATTATATCCTGTCCGGTAAGTGTCGTTTATTCGGCAGACGAACTGGAACATTGTCTGGAAGAGTATAAGGATTATGACCTGATTCTGGTAGATACAGCAGGAAGATCCCATAAGGCTGAAGGGCAGATGGATGAGCTGATGGAACTGATTGAAAGAACCAGACAAAAAAGCGATGAATTTGATGTGGATATTTATCTGACATTAAGTGTTACAACCAAAAGTAAGGACCTTGTCAGCATTGTAGAGCGCTATCAGGATATTAAAGACTGGTCGGTTATTTTTACAAAACTGGATGAGACCTGTTCGCTTGGCAATATTCTCAATATCAGAATGATAACAGATGCACCGTTGTCATATACGACACTGGGACAAAATGTGCCGAATGATATTGAAGTGATTGATAAGCAGGCGTTGGCAAAACAACTTCTGGGAGGAGCTGAATAATGGATCAGGCAGAAAATTTAAGGAAAATCATGCAGCAAAAGGAAGAACAGGCAAAAGAAGCAGCACGTGTGATTGCAGTTACCAGTGGAAAGGGAGGCGTTGGAAAATCCAGTGTGTCCGTTAATCTGGCGATTCAGTTTGCGCGAATGGGGAAAAGTGTTGTAATTTTAGATGCCGATTTTGGTCTTGCCAATGTAGAAGTTATGTTTGGTGTGATTCCGAAATATAATCTGAGTGATTTGCTGTATAACGGGCGGGAATTGAAAGAGATCATCTGTGAGGGACCGGAGGGAATCCAGTTTATTTCCGGCGGTTCGGGAATTGCCAATCTTGCAAATTTTGACAAAGAGCAGGTGAAACGGCTGATTAATAAAATGACGGAACTTGAAAAAATAGCAGATATTGTTATTATTGATACAGGCGCCGGTATTAACCCAAGCGTTATGGAATTCCTGATTTCCAGTCCTGAAACGATTCTGGTAACAACACCGGAACCGACTTCTGTAACAGACTCTTATGCACTGCTAAAGGCTCTGAGCATGACAGAAGGGTTCCAGGGGAAAAATACAACCGTTAAAATGATTGCAAACAGGGTGTCTGATGCAGGTGAAGGAAAGAATCTGTATGAAAAGCTGAGTATGGTTGTTTCTAAATTTTTGAATATTAATATTGAATTTCTCGGTGTTATTCCGCAGGACAGTTACATTACAAAGGCAATTATGAAACAGAAACCGGTTTCCATTATGTATCCGAATGCGGCGGCTTCAAAGCAGTTTGAAGCGATTGCAAAGAAAATGTCCGGCACACAGCAGGATGTTCCGGATTCAAGAAGAGGGATCAGGGGATATTTTAAGAACTTTTTTGCAAAAAAGAATGTGTAAAAGGAGTTGATAAATATGTCGAAAAAAATATTAATTATTGATGACTCTGCACTCATGAGAAGAGTAATATCTGATATAATTAAGTCAGGCAATGAGTACGAGGTTGCGGCAATTGCAAAAGACGGCCTGGAGGGATACGAATATATCCGCCAGAATCCGACACTTTACAGTGCAGTTATTCTTGATATTAATATGCCAAAGATGAATGGATTACAACTCCTGCAGAAGCTTCAGCGTGAGCATATTGAGCAGACCGTTATTGTTGTCAGTACGGTGGCGAAAGAGGGCGCACGGGAAACAATTCAGGCATTGGAATACGGGGCATTCGATTTCGTTACAAAACCGGAAAATTATCTGGAAACGAAAAGCGAAAGCTTTAGAAAACGTATTCATGAGATGCTTAATGTTGCGACCAGCACTAAAAAGACACTTGAAAGAGTCAGTGCTTCTTCCGTATCCAGAGCCGTACCGTCAGGAAGCAGCCGGTTTACACCGGGAAAAACGCAGGATGAAGCTGCAAGAGAACAGCGCCGCATGGCGGGCGCAGAAGCTTTAAAGGCAATCCGTGCCAGAACCGGGACAGCACAAAGTGCGGCACCGGCTAAAAAAGTAGATGGGAAGTTATATAAGGATGTGAAAACGAATTGTAAAAAGGTCGTGGCACTTGCCTGCTCAACAGGCGGACCAAAGTCCTTGCAACAGGTCATCCCGATGCTCCCTAGAAATCTGGATGCAGGTGTTGTGCTGGTACAGCATATGCCGGCAGGTTTTACAGCCTCGCTTGCACAACGGCTGGATGAGATGAGTGACATACAGGTAAAGGAGGCAGAAGACGGAGATATTATCCGCAGAGGGCATGTCTATATTGCGCCGGGCGGAAAACATTTAAGAATTGTAAAAAATGGTTCAGGACATAAGATACAGTTAAGTGATGAACCGGCAATTGAAGGATTAAGACCTTGTGCCAACATTATGTATGAATCATTAGAACGGTGTGATTACGATGAAATCACCTGTGTAGTGCTTACCGGTATGGGAGCAGATGGAACCAAAGGAATCAAGGGCCTTTCAGACAGACATAAAAAGATTTATGTCATCGCGCAGGATGAAGACACCAGTGTGGTGTATGGAATGCCAAAGGCCATCGCTCAGACGGGACTGGTTAATGAGGTAGTACCGCTTAACCGTGTCGCTGAAGTAATTACGAAGAACGTGGGGGTATCATAAGATGGATGTTAGCCAGTATTTAGAGATTTTTCTTGATGAATCAAATGAACATTTAC